>Ga0185299_10000054_pt1 | contig 349099 bp, 309 predicted proteins | sample PaiPotPPA55metaG_FD_128002 | JGI IMG/M metagenome (GOLD analysis project Ga0185299, IMG submission 128002) | Iron sulfur acid spring bacterial and archeal communities from Banff, Canada, to study Microbial Dark Matter (Phase II) - Paint Pots PPA... ...
TGATCTCTCTGCAACAGCTCTAGCATCCGTGCTCGTCGCGGTGGAGTTCGAGGATCATACGGGCGTTGTCAGCGTGCAGCCGTGCCAACTCGGTTTCTTGCCGATGCTCCGCAAAACTGACATCTCCAACGCATGTTCTTAGTTGGCGAACGGAGTGTGAAAACGCAACTACTGCCTCATGCCATTCCTTGACGAGCTGATTCCGACGTTCGCAGTCAGGCATCGAAGTTCAATCGTGGAACAAGGTCACCGGTATGTGTAGGAGCGCCGAACCTAGATCCCCTTCACGCGTCCGGGGCCTAATTTGACTTCGACGCTCCACAGCGACCCGGCTGTACACATGTGATGTCCTGGGGACACAAATAAGTACTGGAAAGTATTCCAGGTTTCTTCAACGTCACCGGGAGTGGAGCGTTCCGCCGCCTACGTCGCCGTGGTGCGAATCAGATCGCCCCGCGCCTTTGAGTGAATGGGTTGCTCCCTAGCAACTCGGGGAATTAGTAGCGGCCTTTGCCCAAAGCTGGTAAGTTGTCGTGCCGATCCCATGCTCTATCGCGTACCGTGTTAGCTCTGCTGTGGTGTGTAAACCCAGCTTCTCCATGATCGAGGTCTTGTGGTAGACCGCCGTTTTCACCGACAGTTTCAGTACGGTCGCAATTTCCTTGGCCGTGCAGCCTTCGGCAACCAGTTGCAAAACTTCTCGTTGGCGGGACGTGAGCGTTGGTCCTGGCGGGGGCTTGCGGGCGGTTTCGGCTACTTGATCTGCCACCATCGGCGTGACGTAGGTTTGCCCCGCCAACACACAACGAATCGCGATCATCAGCTCGGAAAGCGCACAGCGTTTCAGCACGAAGCCGCTCGCCCCGGCGCGGAAGGCTTCGACTAGGTATTGCGGCTCGTTGTGCGCGGTCAGGATCACTACTTTGGTGGCAGGTGAAGTCTTGCCGAGACGCCGCGTAGCCTCGATCCCGTTCAGTAGCGGCATAACGATGTCTACCAAGGCGATATGGGGTTTCAACACCGCCACGGTATCGAGCAGTTCTCGCCCGTTGCCGACCACGGTCACAAATTCAAATTGATCTTCAAGCAGCTTACGTAGACCCGCTGCCATCAACGTGTGGTCTTCGGCGATGACAATTCGAGTTGTTCGATCCGGCGCGTCACGCTTCACTGAAGAACCTCAACTGAATAATTGCTGGCTGGCACCCCTGCGAGGTTCAACTAACGAGCATGTACTGGGGCAGTTGTATGAACCGGTTATCTCTCCGGCGCAACCTAGTATACATCTTACTGACTCTTTTCGTGCCTTCCACTGCAAGTATCTCCTCTTGAAGCGCAGTACGTAACAGTACGTGTGTTCCCAAGTGCCCCGAAACTCGGGATTGCCGGGATTTCCGACAGCCGTTGCGAGTTCCGGGTGAGGTTCGACGGGTTTCCGGGGTTTCCTGGCCCGCGCCGTCCGGGAAGCTAGCCTCGGGCCGAGGCGGCGCGATGTACTTTACTGGGTCGTTTTGACGGCTGTTCGCGTGCGGATTGGCGATGTTGACCTTTGAGAACTCAGGCGGGGCTGGGGCGGTGCGGCCCGATTTCCCGGATGTGCTGGCGTCCAGTGAGAGCCGTTGGCAGCGCATGGTGATCCGGCGCGATGGCGCTTCCTGAACTGCTGTTAATCTTTGGGCCTTTGGGATGAAAGGCCACGCGCCAAAGATCAGCGCCTTAATCCGAAAACCATCGAATCTCATCGTCACCGGCACGTCCTATTGTCCGAGGGCGAATCGGCGGTTAAGAGAGCCGCTTCCGCAGGCTTCTTACCACTCCGTACCAACGCGACCGGATGCGTACTAGTAGAGTGCGTTTAGCGGGCTTCCAGAAACCAAAGAAGTGTCGCAAACCGTAGGGTGGTTCAAGAACGAAAGAGTGTTCGCTTACACCAGAAAGATCGGTACATTCGACGTGAAGCCGTAAGCCATATCTACCGGGTCCGCGATATCTGATCTCGGTTTGCACTATGGTTACTTGGATTTCTTCTTCCTCGGGCATGAGTACCCGCCCCACGCCCTCCAATACCACCTTCGGGAACATTCCATGTCTTGCGGAGTTGTTCGGCCAGTACTGAACAAAAACACTCATTCTGACCAACTTGACCGGCTGGGCACCACGGTTCTTAACGGCGACCTTTGCGTGCAAGATGATTGGTTGATTTTCTTCGGTCTGATACTTCTCTTCGAGAATGCTGAGGAGCAGGAACGGCTGCATACTGGCCGATAGCTGTCGTTTCATCGTTTCAGCCATAATGTTTGTCAGGCGAACGTAGCGCCACGTGACCCAACACAGAATTCCAGTGACAGCGGTGGTCAGAAGGGCGGAAAGACCCTGGACGAACGCAGCACCGTCGTGGTCAAACGCCCATGCGATCCGATGGATCTGATACACCAACCAAGCCATGATGAGGTTCCGAGGTTCCTTTATAGCCGTTGGGTTGTTCTGACGCAAGGGCTTGGACTGTCACGAGGTTTCCGGTCTCGCTCGTGCAGCGGGTTGCTTGCTAGGGGACGCTACACCATTCGACGAGGATAAGATTATCCCTGTGATTGAATGCTACCTCGATGAGAGTGGCACGGACGAACAATCGCCTACTGCGGTCGTCGGAGGATTTCTCTTGCGACGAAGAGAACATTTTTGGCTCCGTGCTGCGTGGTCGAACGCGCTAGCAAAACACGGCGTACAACCTCCCATCCACATGAAGGAGTTTGGCCCGCATGGACGCTTTAAGAGTTTACGTCACCACGAGCGCAGAGCTTTATTCGCCGACCTGGAACACATAATCAACGACAACAAGCGTTTTAGCATTGCGGCAACACTCACCACTGAAAGCTACAGGCAACACTTTGCAGGGGCTTTTACCGGAAAAGAAATGGGCGTGTATGGCATGTGCTTCTTGCTTCTCGCAGTCATGTTGGGCAAGCACGCCGACGCAACAGGGTACACAGAAACAATTCCGTTTTTGATGGACACAGGAAATCCCTATCGCCAACATGTTGTTGATGTCCACAATTTTCTCACTACTACTTTTCAGCGCACGTACCCAATCCACGCGGGCAGTCTTACGTTCGTGAGCGATACTGATGATCCTGCGATTGAAGCCGCTGATGTGATCGCGTGGACGGTTCGCAGAAAACTCGTAGGGCAGTTCAACAATGGCTTTGAACCGCTCGCAGAAATACTGTCAGAACAACATATGGAACAACCATTGGAGGACGGCTGGATGGATAAGATCGCATCGGCCATTCGCCACAAAAAGGCCACCGGAGATTGGCCGCATGACGGAGAATAGCGCTCGCGACTTCATCAAATCCAAATCCACCATTCCGGCCCGCGACATCGCCGTCGTTCCCTCTTTGTCATTGATTCGAGACGCACGCGAAATCACTGGGGGTCAAAGAGAAAATCCACGTAACCAACCACGAATCAATCACTTCCGACCCCCAGTGCGGTGCTGGGGGTGGACTGGGGAACTGGCGGAAAACACTGGGGGTTGGGGATCACAGCGGTCTTGATGATCGGTGCGACCCCCAGTAGCCCCAGCTACCCCCAGTGGACCCCCAGCGAGGAACTGGGGTTCAAATAACCCTTTATATATATATACTTACACACATATATACCACTGAAAACACGGAAAAGTTGCTTCGGCATCCCACGTTGGGGCGGATCGAGGGTAGCGGTAATACCACATGCCCGACCTAGTTTATTCGTCTTCCTCGTCCTCGTCTTCCGGCTCAACCGGCACCGGCTCGCGCTGCGGCTCCTCGGCCACTTTCTTGTATCCACGCCGCGACCGATACCCCGGCGTGATTGGCATTTCCACCTCGGTGATCTTTTTCGCGGCGCGGCACGCTTTGATAAAAGTCTCTACGGAGGAGTTCGAGTTCGGAAAGTACGTTTCCACATCCTTGTATCGGAACGGGTCAGGCAGAGCTTCGAACACCTGCTGGTACTTCGGGTTTCGCAATCGCGTTACCCCGACGATCCGCCGATACCCCAACGCGTCACCCTCACGTTTCACCCGTTCCACCGCGATTGGGTCAATCTCACCGCCCAGCCGTCGAAACCCGGAAATCTCAAAACAGCAGTCCACCGGAACCATATCCTCCACGGATTCGATGTTCTTTGCTGTGTTCGGCGGAGCCACGACGAGCCGAAGATCGACGCCGTTGAACAACGATGAAGCTCCTCGGGAGTATTTCATTTTGTCCTGTGCGGATAGCGAGACGAACTTCTTCGGCATGTTCTTCTTGAAATGATGCGATGCGAGAATATCCCCGTCGATCTGGGATACAAGAGCTGTAAGGTTAGTCAGCAGCGTGCTGGCCTCTGAGTTTTTTTCTTCCACTTCCGGAAACGCTTTCGAGAGCGTGTCGATGATTACCAGTTTGGGGCGGATATCCCGGATCATGGTAAACAACGAGGTCTCGGGGTCCCACCCCACCGGCGCATCGTGGGCATTCCAAGAGATGAAGTCCTTCGGCACGCCGGAGAGTCCGAGAAACTCGGCGATCGTGCGGGCCATTTTATGTGCCTCTTCAATGTTATTTTCGTAATCGAAGAATAGCACCCGCCCTTGGGTGGTAGTGTGTCCGAAGAAGGGGATACCTGCTGCTACGCATAGCCCGAGCTGGCAGAGCAAAGCGGATTTTCCGATACCGGAATCCCCTACTATCATCGCAGTGGAGCGCAACGGCAGCATACCCGCGACGAGGTACCGCTGTGCGCCCGCCGCACGGATTCGTGCGAGTTGCTCATCGGATGTGAAAGCGTGATAGCGGGCGCGGATGTCCCGAAAGCTATCCACTGGCAGTGGTGCGTCGGCTTCACCGTACCAGACCGCAGCCTCGCGTTCGGCCCGATGTTGGAATTCTGCGTTGGCCGCTTGTGTGGCGTTGTATTCTGATTGGGCCTGCGCCAGCTCGGCCAGCTCGACTAGTTGTTCGGGAGAGAGATCATCAGGAAGAGGACCGAACTCGTCCACGGGATCGACGTGATTATTCGGGTCGGTGGACATGCGGGGTTCCTTTGGAAATTCCAATTGGAAGATCGGACGGTTTGAACGATTGATCGGTGCGGACGTTGACGAGCGTACCGGACTGGAAGGAGAGCTGGACCTGGCCAAAGTAGCGCTGCGCGACGAGATCGCGCACGAACGCGAAAGCTCGGGCCACGTGGTCGTCGTCGGCCACAGGAGCCGAGCGAGGGATGGAAGGGGAAGTCATATTACCTTTCAAGGTTTGAAATAAGGATTGTTGATACACGGAACTCACACGAGTCCCAAAAAGAGCCAGCCCAAGCCGGTTCTATCGAACGAATGGAGAATGAAGTTTAGGGGCTTGGTCACGGTTACAGTGAAATTGGACCGCCCCGTGACAGGCGGTCACCCCGAATGTGCTCTCTTGGAAAGGCGGGCACTTGCGAAATCCACTGACGCAGAGCAAGAACTATCTACCGCTGTCCGATCATTTCTGACGGAGCTTCGTACGGACGAATGAACTGATATCGTCGCTCATCCAATCGATACTGCCCACCACCTTTCGGACGATCATGCCATTCTGAATGACGTACGTCTCTGGAAACATAAACGTGCCAAATCGCTTGCTGATGTTACGGCTTGGATCGCGGTACGTCTCCAACGTGACGTGATGATCGCGCAAGAAGCGGCGGTACTTAGAAGAATCGTCATCCCCGCTGACGGCTACAACGGTTACGTTTTCGGATCGAAACCTTCGTGCGAAAGTACTCAGCGACGGCAGCTCCTTCACGCACGGAGCACACGATGTCTCCCAGAAGTTCACCACGAGAATGCCGGTGCCAGACGCGGCGGTGGTGATCCGTGTTCCCCGATCGGTCTTGATGGCGACGTAGGGTGTGCGATCGCCTTCTGTTAATACGGGTTCGTCCTGCGCCTGTGCGGACCTACACACGAAAACCAAAAGCGACAGGATGGTTGCATGTCTCAAGGATTGCTTGGTAAATGAAGTCATTGCGCCCGCCTTCCTAGCTACGTTCACTATCAATCACTATGACGATTTAAGCGTTCGTTCTCTTCCCGGTATTTGAGCACGTCCACCTCTCGGCCTGTGGCGCTGCCTACATCCGGTATGAACTGTCGAGGCGGTCATTCCCACACCGAATATGTTTCCTGGTAACGCTCAACCCCAATCACCGCCGAAAGCGGAAAAACCACTATAGTGTCCACCCGACTCTCCGGTGTGGTGCGGGGAAGGTGCTTCCGCCCGATCCGCGCTCCTGAACCGAGCGTGATGACGTATTTCGACCGCTTGCCATCACAAGGGTTCACGTAAATCCCGCCCCCTTGGTAGACACGGTAGCGCCACGGAAACTCCGCATTGCGGTGCAGTTCGCCAGACTGGTACACGCCGATATCCCACGCCGTGGCGGTACCGAACGTGGGACCGATGGTGATCGATGGGTCGATATCATGGAGAGATGAAATAACTTTGTCGTGGTTGTCCATAACTGAAAACTTACCGTTACTACCAATCTTGCGCCGGATAGTCTTCATCCTCGTGCGCGAGCGTCCACCGCTCGCCCGGTTGGGCGGGTTTGTCGATGATCTCGGATTTCGTCACGAAGTAAACCACATCGTGTTGTACGGTAAGACTATGTAGAACACTTTTCAGTACCGAACTCAACCCGGACGCCGTAACGTGTTTGTGAGTTGTGTAACTCGTCTGGGATCGGGCCACGGGACTGAAGATTTCCTGGCCTTCGGTTACTCGCTCCGTGAAGATTTGCTCGTCGCCAGCGACCGGAATTTGGTCCTTCAGGAAGTTCTTCACATCCGCAAGTGAAGCACGGGACATGCGGCGGTACAACCAAACCTTCGTGGCTTCGGCGAGAAAATCGACGGCCCGCGTTGTTTTGTACGCTTCCAGCAGGAGCGGTATCCGCTCGTCGGGATTGCTGGCGATACGGAGTATCTCAGCGTCGGTGAGATGAGCGTACGGGTATTCCATCCGGCTTGGGGCGTTATCGTATCGGTACTTCGCAATAAATGTTGCTTTCTGCCTCGCTTGCTCATCGATCCAGGCTTGTTGGCACTCAGCATCGAATTTGGCGCTTTCTTCTGCGCTGGCTTTTTCAAATCTCTTCCGCAGAACCAGTTTTGCTTCGGCGATAGGATCGACGGGTTTCGGCGGATCAATATCAAACGGTTTTGTATTCACGCCGTTGCTCCTCGCGTGATTTGTTTTGCTGGTACTGCGAAATCAATTCGCTGCTTGGCTCGAAACCGGTCCAGCCAGGTGCCCTTATATCCCGACGACGGTAACTCATCGATACGGAAGCGCAGCGTATTTCCGAATCTGACTGGCTCTGGTAGTCGGTATATCCACCAGTACGGTAGGCGGTCGGTGAGAGTATACATCGACCACCCGAGCGCCCCGGCGAGTTGAGATTTGGTCAAGAAATAAGTATCAGGTGGCGGAACGATGGGTCTTGCTTTCAATTTGCGGATAGCCATTGCGGCGGTATTCCTTTGTTGTTGAAGTTACCGAGATACGTTTCGGTGGGACGGTAGGGATACTACGTGAGGAAGAATTACTTACAACTGTCTACATGCTAAGATTGCCCTGCCGTATCGTTGTTCGATACGACCTGAGATTCAAGATATCGTGCGATATCGATATCGCGGTACATGATCCGGCGCGGGCCGACACGTATGAACGGCAACGGAACGGCTGGATTCGCTCTCCAACGCTCAATCGTAGAGATCGAGCAGTTTAAGATACGCGCTAAGTCGGAACTTGAACGTAGTTTTGGAATAGCGTTACGGTTTTTGAGTGTCATGGTTTATAGATTGTTCTTCGGTATCTTTCGGTACCGTTTGCACCGCATCGATATCATTCGCTACGCCGGGGCACGCGGCGAACGGATCGGCTGCACGTGTTGCATTGATGAATTGTTGGAGCCGGGGGTTTATCGGATACGGGTGGTCATTTGTCATAGTTGGTTATCCTTTCTGTTGGGCGCGGAGGTCTACGGGATATTCCGCGTCGGAATGCGGTTCCGGCGCTCGCACGTCAGAGGCGTGCGGCAGGCCGATTGATATGACGGGCACCGTTGGACCCTTACCCCACTCGCGGAATCGCCGGGGTGGTGTGATGTTGGCCGGAATCGGACGAAACATTGGGAACCCCGGCGCACGAAGTTTGTAGGTAGGCATGACTTATCGATAGGATCTTTTATCTGACATCTGGATCTATGATCTTGACGTTGGGCTTGGCAGGTCTCAGCCACGGGCGCTGGGCTTCCAGCTCGGCGCGAGTCGGAGGACGATGCGGCGCTGCCGGAGGCGTCAATACTGGTGCTGCGGGCGCTGGCGTGGCCGGTACAGGCCCCAAGCGTCTTAACGCCTGTACGGTGGGGTTCGCATCGATTACAGCCTTGTTGCGGGGATCGGTTATCCACGTTTGAATCCGAGCCACCCGCTCCTCGGTGGCGCGGCGGTCGAGTTCGAGATCTGTATCCGCGAGGACGCGGGCTAGCTCTTGTTCTGAGAAGTATCTGGACTTGTACATCGGGTGTCCTTGGAATGAATTACGATACCTACTTAGCGGATCGGGAAGGGTTACTAACTGGAGCAAAGCGATAAAGCCGATTACTTGGCGGTACCTGACTTACTCTCTTAATTATACCATTTAAGCCGCATACGGCGGAGCTTCGTCGCAAGAGCGCGTACGAGCCAGCACGGCGACAGGAGCGAAATCAGGATCTAGCAAGATCAGACCGCGAATAGGTGCCGATCAGTATCCAAAGTTACTGCGAATCCGGTAGGCCGCATAGCTGATTGTCTCGGCGATTCATGAGCATGGGAGCCAAGGATCAATAACATGATGATGAGCACGAGCCAGGGGATATGGCGGTTTTCGAGGCGAAACTGTGGCCGCTTGAGGTCTGAAAGATAGAAGGACCAGCGCATTGCCTTTGATAATACCAGGTGGGCCTTCGATGCACGAATAACGGCGTCATTCGTTAGCATCGCACTCGACCCGACTGACACTGTAGCTTCAGACTTCCTCGAAAAGATCCCGAATCGAAACCTTCAGCGCTGCGGCGATCTTTATCAAGCTCCGCACGGAAGGATTCCGTAGGGCGCGTTCGATCCCGGCGACGTACGATCGGTCGAGGTACGCGGCCTGCGCCAGTCGCTCCTGAGACCACCCTTTTGCATCGCGCAACTCCCGGATTCGGCTCCCAAGGGCTTTCAGTATCGCCGTTTCTGATGGCAAGCCTCATCATGTGATTGATATCAATATGGTTACTGATGACTATAAGTAACACGATGAATTCTGCCGATCTGCGTCAGTATGAAGTGGACGATTAGTTTAATAGCCGAAATTCGGATTCTTTTCCTCGCAATGCTCATCATTCTAGCTGCGATGAATGTACAGGCCGCGAGTGCTGCACCCCAAATCGGCGGCGGCACCTGCTCGACTTCGATGGTCACCGGGACATACTTTTACCTGCTGAGTGGTTCGGTTGCTTCGGGCGGTGGGGCTGCGCCATATGCCGAGCTGGGCAAGCTCGTTGCCGATGGGATGGGCGGTGTTTCGGGGCAATCGTTCGCGAGCGTCAACGGGCAGCAAACAACCTACACTCTGACCGGAACCTACACCGTTCAGCCAAACTGCGCTGGGAGTATCTCACTGTCGAACTCGCAGACGACAAACACGCTGGCGTTCCAGATCGTGAACAGCGGCGAAGGCATGGTTGTAGCCATCGCAACTTCGGGAGCGGTCGTCGTCGGTACGGCATCCCGGCAGTCTGCGGGAACGTCGGCTATCCAGTGCGGAACCGGATCACTGAGCGGCGGGTATGGATACTTGTTGACCGGCGTCGCGGGCAATTCCGTGTACACTAATGCGGGACAGTTCGTTGCCGATGGCAACGGCAATGGCAGTGTTGCCAGCGTTACGAACGTCGGCGGCAACGTGGCACAAGTAACCGCGACTGGCACCTATAGCGTCGCGAGCGATTGTTCCGGGACAGCTCGGGTCAGCAACCAAAACGGCACGGTCAACTATCGATTCGCGATTGTGCGAGATGGTCAGTCCGCGCTGTTCTTTGAGACTGACGCGGGCGCGACCGTATCCGGCGCATTCACCACACAGTTTGCTCCACCAAACCAGGCGATCGTAAACGGCGCGAGCTTTCAACCATCAATAGCGCCGGGATCTCTCTTCTCGATCTTCGGAACCGGCCTGGCCGCTCAGACCGCCTCTGCCTCCACGCTTCCGCTTTCACGCAACCTCGGTGGAGCGCAGGTATTCGTGAACGGTGAACCGGCCCCGCTCGTGTACGTCTCCGGCAATCAGATCAACGCGCAGATGCCGGTGGATGTTCCGACTGGACGGCCTATCTCCGTGACAATCACAAACGCGGGCGGCGCAACGAGCAACGCGGTGTCAGTGACCGTACCTGCGGCAGCACCTGGGATATTCACATACAACGGAAACGAAGCGATCGTCCAAAACCAGGATGGTTCTCTTAATTCGACCGGCGCACCGGCCCATCCCGGCGATGTTCTGGTGGCGTATCTGACTGGTGGCGGTGCGGTGAACGCTGCGGGGCCGTGGGTGACAGGTGCCGGATCGCCCGGTGGCCCATCCAGCGTATCGGCACCATATTCGCTCACGGTCGGTGGAAAGTCAGCGGTTGTAGAATATCTCGGCCTTACACCTGGATTCGTGGGACTGTACCAAGCGAATTTCATAGTTCCAGCGATCGCTCCGGGGAGTTATCCGGTGGTGGTCACGGTCGGGGGTTTAGCCAGCAACGCCCCGTCGATCGCCGTGGGTGGCTGATCGATCAGCTTCTCGGTACCGGTCGCAGCAGACCGACGCCGAGAGTTACCACACTGATCGCGAGCACCAGTGCTCCAAGATAGATCAGCGCGACCGCTCGATTGGGTTCGGTCGCAGTGGGCGAACCGACCGAGACGAAGAATCCTACCGATATCAGAATCGCCGAGAGCGGCACTCCAATCCGCACGAACCACATTAGCGGCACGGGTAGCACTGCGGCATCCGCTAGTAGTTGACAGATCAACGACAGGATCACGATCACGCCGGCGTGCGCGTGACCGGCGCGAAAGAAGTTCTGGCGCAGCGCGTTATCCATGTAACCCGAGCTTCGGTCCATGAGCGATGTCAACAGGAAATACCCGCCGTACTGAATCGTGGGCACTGTAATCAGGATAATCCCTGACATGAATCGTGCGTGGTTAGTCATTGTGGTCTCCTTACGAGATAGTTTGCATGAGTTCACGTTAGGCGCAAGCCCTTGTGGGCGCGAAAGAAGTAGGCGGGGAAGTAACCACGGCGCTTTTTTGGAATCCGTTATAACATCTCGGGTAGTGTCGAGAGTTTCAAGCACCACTGCCGCCGTGCGTTTGACTAAACGTCAACAGGCCGTCCTTCGCGGCATCGCGAACGATCTTTCTATGGAAGAAATCGCTGATAAGTTGGGAATCGCTGTGCCTACCGTGAAGTTTCACAAGCAACGCATTAAAGCAAAGCTCGGTGTGGTCGGTGTCGGCGGGATGATTCGGTACGCGATTAGAAGCGGGTTGATAAAGGCGTAGTCTTCCAAGTGCCGCGACAGCCGAAGCCGTGGATCGATAGACAGGCACTCGGAGGAAGATACCCGTCTTTTCGAACCCGGCTCCGGCGCATGGAAGTTTAGCACATTGGTACCGTGGCGATCGTTAGGCTCTCCTCTGATGGGGAATGGACTTGAGAATGATGCCCTTCCCAGAGCCTAACGATGCCAAGCAGCATACAACGATCAGGATTGTATCATGATAGTACTACGATTCAAAGAGTACTATTATCAAGTTGCTTTAAAGCCACTATCTACTTGACGGCTAATCACCAACAAGGCTCGGGGGAGGACGTTTTGTTCGCCGTGTCTTCGCCTATAATAGAGTCGTGCCAACGGCTCGCCGCTGCGTTGTGTCGTTCACCGATTCGGACGGGATCACTCACGCGGTGGACATCGTAGCATCCACGCTGTATGAAGGAGCCGTTCTCGGACTTGCGGAATTCCGACGTTGCGGTTTTGCAGAAGCCACGTTTGGTCCTGGAACGAAGCTCACCGTCCGAGTCCACCACCCGGAGATGTCCCACACGGTTAGCGTCGGTCGGCTGCGATCGTGGCTCGACGGCGTTGGCAAGAGTCCCGGCGAGCACGCGATGAAGAGTAGGCTGAGGGAAGTATTTCCTGGTTCCTGATAGAATCTTTCCCATGACATTCCGCGCCGTTGTGCTCTGCATTGCTCCGGCTGCTTTAGTCGTCTTCCTCGCAGGTAACATTTATAGTGCGGAAAAGATCAGGGATTGGCAAACCGGAAAGGTGCTCGACTCGGAACGGTCTAGATACTTCGCCGGAACCGTGGGGAATGCAAACACAACGGGAACAGCTCAAGCAAATGGAAACTACGGAACGTATCAGGGCAACACCAACTCATCACAGACAGCCATTTACCGAGTTTTCGAGAATTTCCTGATCGAAGGCGAAACGTACGCTTACTTGGGCCAGGAACGTTTGCGTTGGCGCTGGTCAAAACCTGCCAATCTTACTGTTAATGGACTTGTGAAATACGCCGTCGAGAAACGGAAACTGTTCGTGATCGATGATGATGGCAAAGAGCACGAAATGGAAATCATTAAGCGGATTCTGAAGCAACCCTCGGAACAACCCAAGCCATAAAACGGAAACGTGGGTGCCGGGGTTAGTCGTTCCTCGGTTTATTCTTGCTTCCCTTCGGCCTTCCGCGCCGTTTAATCGTCTTTATCCAAGCCGGTGGCCTGCCCCTACGTTTACCCCGGCCAAGTGCTATTCGTTCCAACACCAGGATCGCCTGCTCGACCCCTTCGCGTTCGGCTTTCAACTCCGCAAGCATTTTTGTAATATCCATTCGGACCATCATCTCACGGCAGAATTTCTTCGTGCCTTTGTTTTTAATACAACGCAGGCATTGATAAAGGCGTCGTCAACTGAGAGGAGCGGTTCAGGCATGAAACGCGATGCTGAAAGTGGTCAGTCGAGGGACAGACCGCGATTTCGATTCACGCCGCTGAAACTGATGACCGTGATCGTGATAGTCGCGTCGCTGATATCGATAGGTATACCCATTTACAGCCGGTCTATTGTTCGCGGCAAGGAACGTGTGCTCAAGAACAATCTGTTCACATTGAGGATGGTGATTCACGAATACACTTGGGACAAGCAGAAAGCGCCTCTATCGTTAAATGACCTGGTGAGCGACCGCTATCTGCGGCAGATCCCGGTGGACCCCATAACCGGCAAGGCAGACTGGAAGACCATCATGGAGAACCCCAGCCATACGGTGAATCAGAGTGAGCCGGGGATTGTCGATCTACGGAGCGTTTCGGACAAGATCAGTCGGGAAGGAACGCCGTATTCTGCATGGTGAATGCTGCCAAGCCTGAGCGCGAAGACAAATTCCCCTCCACCGCTCCGCGTTCGGCACGGAGTTCGGCGAGCATCTTCGCGAGTCCATTGCTGAAAAGTGTACTACGCAAGTGTTGCTCGGAGACGAACGTTGTTCCTCGGATTGGCGATACGACGGAGGGGGAATCGATACCCACGACAGCAAGCGATTTTTTTGAGAAAATGTCGTACCGCTAGAGTACGACATGGCTGACTATTGTGCGGCGAGTGCCGGATTTAGAGTGGACGAACAGGCCAAGACGGTTCAACTCATTCACAACCAGTCCGGGGAATGGAAGCCGTATGACGAGAAGTGGAACTATCCGATCAGCCCGATGGAGTTTCTCGAAATGTTGAATCCGGTTGGCGACCAAACCGCATGGGCGTTGGCTTGGCTTTCGTTAACGCGAGAAAACGAAGAACTTGCGGCCAAGCTCTTTGACATTTTAACTGCTGGACGGTCGAAGGTATCGCCGCCGTGAATAGTGGTCGTTCGGCTCTCGGCTGGCCTATCGGTAATATCCTGACGACCGGAGCGATAGCTGCCTGAAGTAGTTGAACACAGCATTCTGCGAAAACCCAACCGGGTCTACTACCCACCACACGGCGGAAGCGACACAAACCAAGATGACGCCCCACGCAAGGGTTTTGGTAAGCATCGTTCACCCAGTCTACAGGAATCTCAACCAGGGTATCGCCGTCTTCGACCCTGACGATCAGTCGGCGCTTCAAGCACGAGCGAACATTTGCGATGAGTTGATAGCCCATGTCCACCACAGGTTAGTGGCCCGCTCGCGACTCTAAGAAGCATTCCATCCGGTCGGAACCTACATGAGCAATCATTTCGCTGGAGAACCAAATCGATGGTTTGTAGCGTGCAGGCGAGCCAGTACAGCCAGTCTGCACGCCAACGCATCATCAAAACGGGACAACTTGTCCCACATACACCACCGCAATAACCCGTAAGTTATTGCGTAACTTAGCCTGCTGGGTTTGGTACAGGATATGCAGTATACCGGATCGATACTACTGAATCCGATATGGATGGGCTTCAGTACTAAAGGAACATGAGCGCAGCAAGGCTAGCGCTAATTGGAGAGAGCCAATGAAACACAATCACATATTCGCCCTGACCCTAGCAGCGGTGCTGATTACTGCACCGGCCACATACGCCCAGTTCGCGGCTTCCGGCACCACTACACTGTCGGTCACCGTCAGTGCCGAAGCCGCGCTGTCGGTCACAACGTCAACTACCACATTGGCCGCTCTCGGGACGATCTTCAACCCTTACACCGGTACGACCAACCTAACTTATAAGATCCGGACTACGCAATCTACCGGAACTGGAAACGTGACGTTGAAGGTCACTTCGGACTTCAGCCCCGCCAACGGTCCTTCGGTCACTACACCGCCTACGGCTGGCGATGCGTTAACTTACACCTGCACCGCCACTGCGCCTGCCACGGGCTGTGGGGCCGTGACAACCGCCAGCACGGCGTCCGCAACGAGCGTGGCGACATTCGGCGCGGGAGCCAGCTCGGCCAATGCAGGCAACGCGGCTTCGACGGTGTGGTCTTTGACGAACGATCCGGTGTATCACACCGGCTCTTACACGGCGACTGTTACTTATACGATAAGCGCAACCTGAACTATGCGTTGTGGGAGCGCCTGTAGCGGAACGACCGCTACAGCCTAACGGGCCAACTGACGATAATTAAGCATTGTTTCCTTTTTAGGGTGAGCAACATCCCCACTAGCCTTGTGGCTCACCGGCCCGATCCCGATGAGGTCTGGCTTTTATTTCGTAGTTGGCATTCGGATGGAATTGTCCACGTCGAACGTCTTCGCAGATAACCGCATTCAGCGTCCAAGCTGGAAGTCTTACTAACTTGGTGCGTCCACCGCGAGCTTGGTTAGAATAAACCAATGCCGGTGGAGATTCTTCTAATCGAAGATAATCGTGCGGATGTGCGGGTCATCAAGGAAATCGTTTCGCACAGTTCCGTAACCGTTAGACTCACGGTCGCCAAGGACGGCGAGAAAGCTCTTGCGGTGCTCGCTGATCCGCAGTTCAAACCGGACCTCATCATCACGGACATGATCCTGCCAACGATCTCTGGGCCAGAACTCTTGCGGCGATCCACGGCAGATGGGATTCCGGTGGTGGTTTTCAGTTCTTCGAAGAATCCAACGCACATCGCGGCGGCGCTTGAGTTGGGCGCGAAAGAATACGTCGAGAAGCCTGCCGACATCGATCAATATACGGAAGCTGTCTGGAAAATGATCTGGAAGTGGGTTCAGGCTCCGGCTTAACGCTGAACCGGGCTACGCCTTCGACAATTGCTTTGATCCTGCTGAGACTATTCGCGGGCGGCTCCGTGTTGTGCGCGAAACATTTCGATGGCCGGTCGCGTCAAACCGCCAAGCTCGTGGCGTCCCGCCAGCAAGCTCAGGAGGAACGATGTTCAAGTATGTCATTTCTCTCATATTCGCGGTGGGTCTTGCAACCGCCGCAACCATCAGCACGAAGGCGACGTGCGATGGTGGGACCACGGTCGGTACGTCCTCGGCGATGTGCAACGATGGATCGTTTTTTGCAGCTGCGAGCATTAGTGCTTTTATGGTCGATGTACAGTCGGGACAGGTAACCGGTCTACCAGGCTCCAGCACCGGCTCGGCATCCGCGAGTTTCTCAGGCAATTTCATCTTCACAGTAAACGGTGGAAGCGGTAATGGGTTCTTTTATCCCTGCTTTTACGGTTCGAGCGACAGTTTCGGAGCTAGTGCCGAAATGAGCTTTGCAGGTATTGCCTTCAGCGTGTCGGGTAGCCCAATTGCTTCCACCAACTGCGGTCTGCCACCTAAACTCAATTTCCCGTTAGCGAAACCGTTCACGTTCGGCGTGCCGCAGATCGTTCCCATTATCAATAATGGATCAGCACCCGATAACCCTTTTCATGGGACGAGTGCTAACGAAACCTTCCTGCAAGGTTTGGAGATTCTGTTCTTTGACCCATCTGGAAACTTACTCTCGAACCCTACCTTCACGCTGGTGGATTCGGTGCCGGAGCCTTCTTCGTGGTCCTTGCTGAGTATCGGATTGATGTTGTTCCTGGCGCTGCCGATTCGTAGAATGCGATTTCGTGTAGGCTTTGGCCGACGCGATCTCCCTTCACTCCGGTAGGCCGATCAACGTTTACTTGCACTTATAGTCTTCACGAACAATTCACGAACAAAGCTCTTGAATTCGCTGGGGACCGCTGGCAGAATAAAGGTTCAGCGAATTTTAAGCCTCATGCAGCGGTACACAATCAGTTCACCGCTAGTTGCGGTCCGCTTGTGTCGGTCGAACGAAGCGGAAAAAGCGGGCGTAATGACTTCCTTGCCTGCGGATGCCGTTGTTGAAATCCAAGATCCATCCGACCTTGGGAGCGGCATGATCGAAGTGGCGTGGGAACATCGACGATATGCAGTGTTTCAGCGCGATCTGGTAACTCGGGCCACGCTGGTACAAGTCGCAGCGATCGGCGATTGATGCTTGCGGCCCCGGTTGGCCGGAACGACGCGATGTGCGCGTGTTAGGACCACCGCCGCCTAGTATACACATCCACCCACCTCTCGGATGAGTCCGTTCAAGAATAATTGCCGAGCTAGGCGGTTCATATTCTATATACTAAATTATTAAGTTTTATATAGTTACTAATAGTATCAATAACATAGAAGCTAGAAATCCTCCCGGAGTTGATCCGGTCGGAGTGGCGAGTTTTTCTGTGCGTATACCGTGACGGTGGTCCTAACACGCCGTCCTGCCGATAGACGGCTCATGAGACGCCGCCGCCGTGATCCACGGGTGTGGTCCGAGTTCGGGCGGGCGAACGCCGCTGGAGGTGTTGTAGCCAAGCAGAATCCTGATCGGCATAAGGACACACCGGAGCGCAAGGAGTACAAGAAGCGCAGCCAGGAGGAGTACGTCGCGGATGCGCCGGGTCGCCGAGCCATGAATCCATTCGTGGTTTGTGAGAAGTGCTGGCAGAAAAAAGCTGCGGATGGATCGGACGGGGCCGGTGGGTTTACGCCGCACGGAACACGGTTCACCGGATGGGCCGCATGGTGCAGGGCGTGTCGCGCCGCGTACGGGAAGAAGAAGCGGGCTGAGAAAGCCGAGCTTGAGGCGGCACTGACCGACGAAGAAGCTGCCGCTTCAGGTATCCGCCGCTCAGATTGAGACCGCAACGGGCGCGTTACTGCCTCTCCCTCGGGGTTTAACACTAGAAATCCGCAAGTTGACGCCCTACACTAAGGCCGAATTATCGCGTTTCTAAGTAGGTACCGACAAACCAACGGTCTAGGCAATAACAGCGGCTAGTAAGGCGTCGAGAATTCGTCGATAGATCGCATGTAAACAATTTGGAAGCGTAAAATTCCCCGCACGTGTAAGAAGCGGGGGACGTTAGGCTCACCCGTTCGGAAACTATGGTAAGGCCCACACGCTCGACGTGTGTCTGCGCGGGCTAAGGAGCAAAGAACTACAGGTAGGCAGAATGAATTTGGAACGCAATACACCGCCCTGGCTTGGCGGGTAGAAGGAGCGAAACGAAATGAAACAAAACCCAACCATCAGTTGGATGACCGCACATGGCCTGATGATCCTCCCTGCGGTGAGCTGCTCGGCACCGATTGTGGGGCCGATCAGGAAGGCTATCGATGAAGGCACGCTCATCCATGAAGGCGAGTATTCCATCCTTCGCGATCAGGCCGAGGAAATGCAAAACCATCGTGTGACGACAAGCAAGCAGGTGTAAGCGGGAAACAAGATTTTCAAGAAGGCGTGAGGTTCATATGGGAAAGATTACAGGCATTGCATGGACGGATCATACGTTTAACGCATGGTGGGGCTGTCAGGAAGTACTCGGTTCTCCAGCCTGCGGCGCTGGAGCCGGTCCATTTGGCGGTGAGTGTTATGCCAAGACGTTGGACCGGCGCTTGGGTGGCGATCACTGGGGCAATGAGAAAGGTCGCCGTTTCTTTAGCGATCGTTATTGGAACGAACCGCTGCGCTGGAACCGTGAGGCTGAACGGACACAACAGCGTCGCCGTGTATTCTGCATGTCGATGGGTGATTGGGCCGAAGGCCGTGCAGATCAACAGGAATCGCTGAAACGATTATGGGAGCTAATCGCCCGCACCACATGGCTGGATTGGCTCATGCTGACGAAGCGCCCGCAATTGATTCCGAGATTGTATCCGGAGGAGTGGCAGCGCGATCCACCCGAGAATGTATGGCTCGGTTGTACCGCCGAGACCCAACGCTGGATGGATATTCGCTGGCCTTTGCTGCGGAGAGTAGAAGCCGCCGTTCACTGGTTTAGCATCGAGCCAATGTTCGAGCCGATTGTTTTGCCAGAGGACTTTCTTGCTCGGGCAAATCGAGCATGGTGCATTACCGGTGGGCAATCGGGACTAGACGCGCAACCGATGAATCCGAGTTGGTATCGGAGCGTAAATGAACAGTGTAGAAAAGCTGGCGTGCCACACTTTTTCAAACAGCATGGCGAGTGGATTCATGAGAGTCAACTGACCGGGCAGAAGGTCGCGGGTGCTCCAGAGTCGAGGCACGAAGACGGCACCCTGTCGTATCGCATCGGCAAGAAGGCCGCTGGGCATTTACTCGACGATAGTGAAATACAGGAGTTCCCTCTGGGACGCGTAGCGGCAGGCCGAGAAGTTGAATTGCTGGAAGTTATCGGGTAATGGCATCGAAGGAATGACATGATCTTAGTCCATCGATCCATGCTCGATACCGTGCGTGCCAACGCGGAGTGTTGGCCGAAGGGATCGCCGTAGCGCGAAAGGAACTCGTCGTGGCGGAGGGCAGGTTTTAGGCAGCAAGACAAATCGCCGCAGAGTGCGGTTGCACTTCAATCCGGGGCAACGGTTCTGGCGGGGTCCGTTCCGGGGCAGCAAGGCACCTACAGCCCCATCCGTCACGAGGCGGGTGCTGGGCCGAAACCCCAGGACGGCACTTACTTGCGACCCAAAAGGCTGTCACCGGCAGGAAGTCCAGCACATGGAGCGAACGACACATGAGCAAACGACTACCGAGAGTTCTGACGATCGACGCGATGGAACGGCGATTGGCATACCTGAATCGATTGAAGGGCGAGCTTCGACAGTTCGGTGGGGACACGAGCGAAGTAGACGAGGAGTTACGAGCATTGAGGAAGTTGCGGCGGCAGACACGCGCACGACTACGGTTGGCCGAACCGCTTCTCGCGGACGAGTCCTCGATCGATCAGCAGGAGGTAGCCGATGTTCACCGATAAGATGATCCGCGCATTTGCGAGGGAGATGGCACCGGCTGTTGCGGAGCTGTTGCGGGAGCACCTTACGCCGTGCATCGCACCGAGGTACATGAGTTACGAGCAAGCGGCAGAGTACCTGAACACGACACCTGATGCGGTTCGGGGCATGGCGCGGGCCAAAGAATTTCCCGTGAGGAAGATCGGCGCACGAGTGTTCATCGATCTTAGGGACATTGACAAGGTGATGGCCGAAGGGGAGCACTGGCTGAACTAATTGCCCGACAGTACTATTGACCGCACTAGATGTATTTGCTACGCTCCCGACCATGAATCAGGAACCCGAACGATCGAATCGCGCCAAAGGTGAAGGCTCCATTTACCAGCACACTGATGGACGGTGGATGTACTCCATCATGCACCACGGCAAGCGGCAAACGAAGTCGCTCGGCACGCGGGATCATGATGAGGCGCTGAAGAACTACCAGAAGGTTCGGAATCAGTTCATGGGCCGGATTGATCGGGGCGAGCTGGACCCAGCGGGGGTAAAGACCTTGATGATCGGGGAACTCGTGGCCGATTACATCAAGGACATGAAAGACAACGGGAGGAAGTCTGTCTATGTGATCGAAAAGGTGCTCGGGAAGCTCCAACGGGCGCGTGAGTTCTCGGCAAGCCGCAAGGTCGTAACGCTTGCCACGAAAGATTTCAAAGTCTATCGTGACCGTGAACGGGCCGCTGGCGTTGAACATGCCACGATCAATTATCGGTTTGCGTTGCTGCGAGCCGCGATGAACTTGGAGTTGAAGCAAACCCCTAGCCGGGTCGGGAAAGTGCCGTACATCCCAATTGTGCATGTGGATAACGCTAGGGAAGGGTTCTTGGAGTATGACGATTACCCGAGCGTTTTGGATGCGCTGTGTCGGTCTCTGAAAGCGCTGTTTATGATAGCGTTCCATTCCGGCTGTCGGCTCGGTGAAGTCATCAACATGAAGTGGACCGATGTAGACTGGCGAAACCGTGTGATCCGTTTGCCAGACACTAAGAACGGCGACAAGCGCAATCTCCCATTTTGGGGTGGAATCGAGGAGCACCTTCGGGCGCAGAAAGCATACCGGGATAAACACCATCCAGAGTGCCAGAAGCTATTCTTTTGGATGGCTGAGGATGTACAGCTCACACATGGTGGAGTGCGAAATGTACCCGGCACACCAATCAAGGACTTCAGGGCATCATGGACCAATGCGGTCGCCGTAGCAAACGAAGCAAATCCAAACGTCCCACCCGATCTGCTGTTTCATGATTTGCGGCGCTCCGGTGTCCGGGTCATGGTGCAGGAAGCTGGTATTACTGAATCTCAAGCGATGCTTATTAGCGGCCATAAAACCAGGGCGATGCTCGAACGCTACAACATCGTCTCGTTGAAGAACGTCCAGGACGCCGGAGCGAAGCTGGACGCCTGGAGCAAGCGCCGAGCGGCTTCAAAATCCGACGACAGAGTTGCAGTTCCCGAGGCATCCTGAGCCGTCCTGATGATTTGCTTCGGACTGCTTCGGGTTGGCTCCTGTGGAAAAGATTTGCTTCGTTATTTGCTACGGGCCAAAAAACAGCCCACCGTTTCGAGTGGGCTTTTTCCTCTAACTGCTTTATTCTCTATGGTGCGGATGAGAGGACTTGAACCTCCACTCCCTTGCGAGAACTAGAACCTGAATCTAGCGCGTCTGCCAATTCCGCCACATCCGCACGGTGGTGGGCCGTTTCTATTGTCCGAGACTGTGGCGGCGAGTGTCAACCTTCGAACGGTCGGCCGGCTTGGTTTTTTTGCGCGCCCGCAGGCCTAGAATGAGTTGCATGACGCGCAGTTCAATCTGGTCCCGCACTTCCCGATAGATCTCTTCGCTTTCACCAATGGGATCGAGGATCTCCCATCGCTCCACCGGAACCGCGGGCTTAACCGGCAGCTCCATCCCGGACATATTAATGATGAGGTCCGCCTGGCCATCCGTTGTCTTGAAATCCTTGGGATATATATTGCCCACGTCGATGTTCTTTTCAAGCATGACCTTGTGGGTCAAAGGTGCGACGGACATTGCAGGCGCAAGCCCGGCGCTGGAGGCCTGGAGGACGTCGGAGCCGTAGGTGCGAGCGAAGCCTTCCGCCATCGGGCTGCGGCACGAATTCCCGATGCAAAGAAATAAGACCCGGGTATGAGACACTTACCTATACTTTACCGAAACTACCGCCGGGACCGATTTAATAGAAGTACTAGACCTTATCCAGAAACATTTTGTGGATACGGAAATCGTCCGTCAGCTCGGGATGGAAAGTCGCCACCAGATGCCGGCCCTGTTCCACAAGCACCGGGTCGCCTTGATACTTGGCCAACACTTTGGCCTGATCTCCAACCCGGCGGATAATTGGAGCGCGAATGAACACCGCTTCTAAATCGCCCTCCAACCCTTCTGGTTTCAGCCGGGCGATCCGGCTATCGAGCTGCCGCCCATATGCATTCCGCTCGACGCCAATATCCATGAGCCCCAAAGAGCGTTGCGGAGGATTTAGAACTTCCGAGGCCAACAAAATCGCGCCAGCGCAGGTCCCGAAGATCGATCGCCGCGCACCGAACTCGCGCAACGGTTCGAGCATTTGCTCTTCTTCGAGCAGCTTCAACATGGTGCTGCTCTCCCCGCCCGGGATCACCAACCCATCTACTTGATCCAGATCGGTGGCGGAGCGCACTTCAACCGGTTCCGCTCCGACCTGCGCCAAGGCCCTCTCGTGCTTCTCGAAATCGCCCTGCAGCGCGAGTACACCGATCCTTTTCTTCGCTCGCTGGGCCATTACCAGCCTCGGGTCTGCAGCAGCTCCGATTCGGGCAGCTTGGCGATGTCCAGTCCGAACATCGCGACACCCAGGTCTTCGCTGGCTTCGAGTAACTTGGCCGGATCGTTATAGTAAGTGGCCGCCTTCACGATAGCGCGCGCCCGAGCCTCGGGATCAGAGGACTTAAAGATGCCCGATCCGACGAACACCGCCTCGGCGCCTAGTTGCATGACCAACGCGGCATCCGCTGGAGTCGCAATGCCGCCGGCTGAGAAGTTGGGAACCGGTAGCTTGCCGTGTTCGGCCACCCACTGCACCAGCTCAAGCGGCGCCTGCAGTTTCTTGGACTCCGCTACTAGTTCTTCGGAACCCAGGACAGTCAGCTGCTTCATCTCTTTAACGATGGTCCGGATATGCCGCACCGCCTCGACGATATTGCCCGAGCCCGCTTCGCCCTTAGTACGAATCATGGCTGCGCCTTCAGCAATCCGCCGCAGAGCCTCGCCCAGATTGCGCGCTCCGCACACAAACGGGACTTTGTAATTGCGCTTGTCGATATGGTGCTCTTCGTCAGCCGGGGTCAGCACCTCGCTCTCGTCGATGTAGTCGACTTCCAGTGCTTCCAAAATGCGCGCCTCCATGAAATGGCCGATACGAGCCTTGGCCATCACCGGGATGCTGACCTGGTGCATGATCTCGCGAATCTTGCTGATGGGCGCCATGCGCGCCACACCGCCTTCTTTGCGGATGTCGGCGGGCACGCGCTCCAGCGCCATAACAGCGGTGGCGCCCGCCTTTTCGGCAATGACCGCCTGCTCGGCGTTCGTCACATCCATGATCACGCCGCCTTTCAACATTTCGGCCAGGCCGACTTTGAGGCGGAAGTTGTCGTCGAGGTACATGTATTCTCCTTAGACCATTGCGGGAGCTTCGATGAGCGGGGAATGCGCGCGCATGCGCTCCAGTTCGTTTTGAAATATACGACCGAGGATGGCAACGCCGGATCGGATCTGATCCGGAGTCATCCCGGCAAAACTGATGCGTAAACTGCTTGGTTGCGAGTGCGATACCGCGAAATATTTGCCTGGCAGGTAGGTGACGCCTTCGCGTTCAGCGCGCGGCAGCAACTCGCCGGCATCCAGCCTACCCGGCAAGCGGACCCACAGGCTCATCCCACCGCGCGGCCGCGTAAAACTCGTTCCCCGCGGAAGGTACTTCTCGCACGCGGCGAGTACGGCGTGGAGGCGCTCACGTCCGGCCGTGAGCATCTTTTGACGATGCTTTTCCAGACGCCCCGATTCGGCGAAGCGCAACAATACGGCCTGCGAAAGCTGATCGGTGTGCAGATCGCTCCATTGCTTGGCCTCGGTCAGCTTCTCGATCAGCGGACGCGGGCCGATCACCCAGCCAACGCGGAGCCCTGGGAACGCCAGCTTCGAAAAGCTGCGCAACAGGACCGTGTCACCGGTTTCGTCCAGGCGCTTCAGCGGAGCGATCGAGTCGCCTTCGTATGCGAGCGGCCCATAGATATCGTTTTCGACGACGATGACGCCCGCCGGTTGCGTGATCCGCAGCAGTGCTTTGCGGGATGCCAGCGACAGCGTGGCGCCGGTCGGGTTTTGAAAATTCGGCGTGACAACCAACAATCGCGCGTGCTCGCGAGCGATGATCCGTTCTATAGCTTCAAGATCGAGCCCGTCGTCGCCGACCGGAACGCCAATCAGCCGGGCGCCCCCTCGCTCGAAAGCGTGCCTCACGCCCAGATATACGGGATCTTCAAGCAGGACCGTTTCGCCGTTCCGGACCAGGGTTCGTTGCAGCAGATCGACCGTCTGCTGGCACCCGCTGGTGACTAATATGTCGTCGGAGTCGCGCGCGATGCCTTCGGCCCGGGAGATTTCGAGAAGGTAGCGGCGCAGCGGGGCGTAGCCAGAAGGCGAGCCTAACTGCAGGATGGTTTGCGCCTCGGCACTATGGATCACTTCCATGCAACTAGATCGGAATTCCTCTAGGGGGAAAAGCAACTCGGATGGCCGTGAGCTGGAGAAGCTGGCCAGCGGCGTGGAGGCGGGCGCGGCCGGGGACGGGACCGCTGGCTCGAGGACATCGGTCCAGTTCAATTGGGTTCGTTTTGCAAGACCCTCCGCCACGAAGCTCCCACGTCCGACGTGGCCCGTAATCAGTCCCTCGGATTCGAGCAGTTCGTAGGCAGCCGAGACAGTGGTGCGATTCAGTCCAAGTTGACCCGCCAATTCCCGAGTGGCTGGTAGCCGGTCGCCCTTGGCAAGTTGTCGAGATTCAATTAACTGCTTAATCTGTAGATATAACTGCTGATAAAGAGGGGAGTTGGAGCTTTCGTCAAGGGCGTTGATCGGCAGCATCTTAGTACGCCAATCAGCATACCATATTGGCTGAGTTGGCTGGTAGTGGGTCGGTTTCATTGGCTGGCTTTGGACTGGCAGCCAGTCCGGTAGTGGGTCAGTTCGAATGGACTGCGTAGTAGTGGGCCCATTTGACGAAAGCCTGGAATGACCTACACTGAAAGCGAACGATGCTGCCGACGTTCATGACCGTCACCATTAAAGACAAAACACCCCTCACCGTCCCGGATCCCGTGCACCGCCGGGCTGGTTTCAAGCCAGGCGATCAGGTGGAGTTTAAGGCATCCGGGGATGTGGTCACCATCCTTCCGAAATTACCTTCGGCCGATAATGAATATACGCCCGCGCAACGGCGTATCATTGACGCCAAGCTCGACAAAGCTGAAAAAGGTCCGTTCTACGGTCCCTTCAATACCGTTGATGATATAGTCGTGCACCTCAAAGCCGAGGTAAAAAGGCGCGGGACTATGAAGAAGCCCAAACGCGCTAGATGAAAGTAAGGTACGGCGAGGCAGTCGCTAAGGCTTTAGCCCAGGCTCCTGCCGCGGTCCAGCAGGCTTTTTTCAAGCAGATAAAGTTCCTCGAACAGAATCTTCACCATCCGTCGTTGCACGCAAAGAAGTACGACGAAACCAAGGATCGCTGACAGGCTCGCGTAACAGAGATTGGCGGTTCTATTTTAGGATTGAGGGCGACACCTACTTCATCGTGGACGTAATTCCGCATCCGAAGTAACAAGAAAGGCGTGAACGGACTTTATAATGACTGTAAGGGCGAGAGGCTCAATCAAGCCGAAGACGAACTGTAAACCGGAGCTTCCACCGCCAGCAAAACCAGCGACAACCACAGCACGTCGGCAAGCAGCAGGTGAACAAGCTGCATCCAGACTGGGGCGAGTAGCGTGATATTGATCGTTCCTGCTCCCAGTTGTGCCACAGCGAGCACAATCACGGCCAGCGCGATTTGCGAGGCCAGCGGCCCGGGCTTAGAACGCAACACCGACATCGCTGCGTAGGCGAAGTATCCGGCGGCCAGGACGGCCAGCACCGGGTGCAGTACACGGAGCCGTAAGAGAAAACTCGAAGCCGTCGAAAGATCCTGGCGCATGCCCTCCGCCAGCGATGCCGCTGGATAGAGCGTATCACCCAGAGCCGCAATCGCACCCGTGACACTTACGACCACGGCCACCGGCAGGGCCGCCATAACGCGCGGCGAGGCGCGCACAATGGCCGATGCGGATTCGCGCGAATACCACGCTGTCAAAACCAGCGCGGCCAACAAGAATTGCGTATTCACCAAATGCAGCGACAAATAAAACGCCCGCCCCACCGAGGCATTGGAGGCGACGAACTCGAACAGCACCAGCCCGGCGCCCAGCAGCGCTTCAGCGAATAGAAAAACAACCGATAGGAGCGCGTACCGCCGCACCCGATGGTCGCGCGGGAAACGGAGCACGCTCCACACCGCCAGCCACCCAGTAGCCAGAAGCGATACCGCGCTAGTCATCCGATGCGTGAATTCGATGATGGTCTCCAGGCGCGGCGCGCGTGGGACTACGTCGCCATTACACAGCGGCCAGTGATTGCCGCAACCGGCGCCCGATCCGCTGGCGCGCACATAAGCGCCCCACAGCACCACGAATAGATTCCAGGCCAGCACAGCCCAGGCATAGCGCGTGAACGTGGCCAGCCGGCTTTTGGACGGAGACGCAATGACTGCGGGCACGCAACCTCAATGTAACAAGCTTTAATGTAACAAGCTTTGATAAAATTGGTTCGCTAAGCTGTGATGCATTTTCGCCGTACCGCTCCGCTGTTCGCTGTCCTGGTCGCTCTTCTCGCCGAAAATTTGCCAGCGCAAAAGAAGAAACCCGTATCCGACGACGAAGGCTACATCCCAGTGGTGGCACCAGAGACCAAGCAAAAGAAGAAAAAGGACGATAGCACCCAGACGCTGGCTCCTCCTAAGGAACTCCCGGGCGCGGTGACGGCCGAAACGGAGCGGCTGGCTTTCGGCGCGTCGCCCTTGATCGGAAAAGGCTTGCTTTCGCAGCAGACGCGGGATGCGTTGAAGGCGCTACTCAAAACCAATCATGGGACCATCGTCAAGCTGCGCGCGTTCGTGGCCGGCTCGGGAGATCTGCGCCGCGTGGGCGAGTTGGTGGCTGAGACATTCTCCGAAAAACATTTACCGCTGCCGGTGTTGAGCGTGGTGCAGGTGGGCGCGCTTCCCATGGAAGGCGCTCAAGTGGTGCTGGAGAGCATTGAGGTGGATAAGAGAGTAGTAAATCCCCACGGGGTCGCTTTCCTGGCCGGCCAAAACGCCCCCAGTGTCGCGCAGTCTCTGGCGCGATTGACGACCGCTCTCAGTGCCGGAGGCATGCACTCCGAAGATGCGCTGCGCGTGACCTGTTTCGTCAGTTCGCTAGATGAGCAGCGCGATGCGCACCAACTAATGATGGCCGCTTTCCCCGGAGCGGTACTGAACTATCTACAGATGCAGCGCGAGCCGGTGATGCCGGCGGCGGAATGCGAAGCGGTAGCCCGGCTCCGAACGTCGATCTCGCAGCCGGTGAGCTTCCTCAATCCGCCCGATCTCGACAAATCGCCGAACTATTCGCAATTGGCACTGGTCAAGAGTCCCAAGCTGGTGATCACCGGGACTCAACTTGCGTTCGGAAGCCAGGAGGCCGACATCAAGCTGGCGTTTGAGCGGCTGCAGCGAGTGCTCAGCTCTTCCAACGCGCGCTTTGATCAGGTGGTGATGTCGCACACTTACGTCACTTCCAGCGCGATCATCCCGCGCGTGCGGACCGTGAGAGCGAACTACTACAGCAACACCACCCCGCCAGCCAGCACACTGCTGTCTTTCCAGGGTCTTCCTTCGCTCGATGCCGCATTCGGCGTGGACGTGATCGCGGCCACGGATTCGCCTACGGCCCGGCGTTAATGGCCAAACACACAGCCGTTCTGTGGGCCGCTCTCGGCTTGCGTGCGCATTCCGGATGGGCTGCGCTGGTGGCTTTGGCAGGCTCATCTGAATCCGCAATGGTGGTCGTCCGACGGCGGATCGAGACGGCCGACCCGTCCATTCGAGGATCGAAGCAGCCCTTCCATGCCGCCGAGCCTCTTGATCTCCAGGATGCCGAGGCGCTGATCAAGAAGTGCACCGAAAGCACCAAGCGGCTGTCGCGCGACGCCCTCAAAGCGACGATCAGCGATTTGCGCGGGAAAGGCTTCGAGGTTCGCGGTTGCGGAGTGATTCTCGGATCTGGCCGTACACTGCCGGCGCTCCCAGCGATCCTGGCATCGCACGCGCTGCTTCACACCGCCGAGGGAGAGTTCTACCGCCAGGCGCTAGTGGAAGCAGGCGAGCACTGTGGACTGCGAGTGGTTGGCGTCAAAGAGCGGGAAGCTTACGACCGGAGTGCGGCGCAGTTGGGTCTTTCAGTGACCGAGCTCGACAAACGCATCGCCGAACTCGGCCGCGGCATCGGTCCGCCCTGGACGCAGGACCAGAAGTACGCGGCGCTGGCGGGATGGATGGCGTTGACCAAGGCGGGTGACTAACATGGCGCAGAAAATAATCCTCGCGATGCTACTGCTTCTGGCGCCGGCCGTCGTCCACGCGGGGTTTCTTAAGATCTGGCAGTTGAAAGAAACCGTGGCAGCCCCCGTACTGGTAGTCGGCCGGGTCATCGACGTGAAGAAGATAGAGCGAGTTCCTGACGGGACGCTAGCGTGGAAGGCCGAGACCTTGTCAATGACGGCCGAATTTCAGGTCCTGCGCTCCTATACCGCTTCCGGAGAGCCTTTCACGGCTGACCGGATACAAGTGCATTTCTTGGCGTACGGCCCGAGTGTTAAACAGTTCAACGGAAGCGATCCCCCGCCCCTTCCCCAGCTCGAATCCGGTCACGTGCTGATTCTCCCGCTGAAGGAAAACAAAAGCCAGGCCTCGGAGTTGTGGCAGCTCATGGCCGATTCCGGGGTGGACGTAGCGATACCAGCACGAGCAGAAATGACAGATTTCGCGCCAGCTCCCATGACTGCGCGCGGTTTTCTCGACCGCGAGATTGCCAGCGCGCTGTCCCTAGGGACATCGCGGGACGTTACTGCAGTAGCGGGTTATCTGGCGCAGCAATCCGACGATCTCACTAGCGAGCTGATACCGCTGCTGGAACCTGCTATTGGCGACGACCGCGAGCGCTGGGCGGAAATAGCAGCAAATCTCATGGCCGCGCAAGGCACTCCACGGCCGAGCGTGGCCGATCTTCTGAGGAGGAAAGTTGAACGGAAGGCTTGGCCTGGGAGAGAGAGCTTCTTCTTGGCCCAAGCTGCTTTACAAAAACTGAAAGCGTCTCCAGAAACGGACGCGCTTCTGATACGAACGTGGATCGGGGAAGCACCCTTGCACGCGTGGGGTTCCGCCAATGCTTTGCTGGAATTCGGTGACAATCCTATCACCACAGAGACCCTTCGTCAGGCGCTACGGGATGACGTCACCGGCTCATCCTATATTGCGTGGGTGCTCGCGCGCAACGCACATCAGGCTACGCTCCGAGACGCTCTGGCGCGGGCGCTTAGAGTCGCGGATCGTCCGGCCAGCGACTATAACGATCTGCAGGGTGCGGCGGCGCTGCTGCGGGATTCCGGAAGCGATCAGGAACTGAGGCAGCTCGCGGGCTTGGTTCGGAAGTACCAGACACAAGACGAAAACTTCTACAACCTCCTTTGGCAAGATGCGACCATGGATGGTAATCCTCGCGAAGCGCGAGTGCTTTCCGTGGTGCTGCGTGATCGCCGCATCGCGTTTGGTGAAATACGGTATTGCGATTTGGCCGTCGCCGAACTAGAGAAGGCAGCCGGCCAGCACTTCGGCTCCGGTGGTGCGACGTTGAAAGAGCGCGATACCGCGGTGTCCGCGGCGCTGGCCTGGCTCAAGACTCAAGGAATTTTCGATTGATGAAATGCGCTTGAGATAAAATTGAAGCTCGCTAAAATCATATGCTCCGTATAGCTACTGTCTTTCTGCTTCTACTCGGCGCGAGCCAATTCGCTTCAGCGCATGGCGTCACCGGCAGCGACGCCGACTTCCTCAAAACTGTCTCCGGCCCGCACATTGGTCCATTCCTGTACCTGGGCGCCAAGCATATGGTCACCGGTTACGATCATCTGCTATTCCTGTTCGGCGTGATCTTCTTCCTTTATCGCCTGCGTGACGTGGCGGTGTACGTGACATGCTTCGCGGCCGGGCATAGCATTACCCTTCTGGCGGGAGTGCTGAGCGGGGTGCACGTCAATCCTTATCTGGTGGATGCTCTGATTGGGTTTTCGGTGGTCTACAAGGCGTTCGATAACCTGGATGGCTTCCGCACTCTCTTCGGCTGGGAACCAAATCCGAAAGCTGCCGTCTTTATATTTGGACTCATCCATGGCTTCGGCCTCGCCACCAAGCTGCAGGACTTTGCATTGTCGTCAAAGGGCCTGATCACCAACATGATTTCATTCAACGTGGGCGTGGAAATCGGGCAAATCATTGCGTTGTCCATCATCCTGGCATTCATGGTTGTTTATCGCCGCACCAGCGGATTCATTCGCCATGCCGTGCTTGCCAATGTAGTGCTTATGACCGCGGGCTTCGTCCTGGCCGGATACCAGATCGCCGGCTATGTCCTGGGGCCGGCCGCATGACGCTGAGCATGCCCGGGCCGCGCGGCCTCCTAATTCGTACCGCTATTGCTGCCGCAGTCGGAGCTTTCATCGTCTTCTGCGTCGTTCTCCCGGCCGAATATCGAAAGGACCCCACCGGCTTTGGGCGCATGACAGGCCTACTCGATCTCAGCACGCCGCGCGTAACGAAGCAGGATGCTGCGGCGGCCGCGACATCGACGGTGGCAACCACGCCACAGTTGAATCAACCGGCCCTGAACGCGTGGTTTTTCCCGGCTGCGTACAAAACCGACACGATCCGGATCCCAATTGCCGGCGACGGAGAGGTGGAGTACAAGATCAAGATGAAGGCCGGGCAAGCCCTGGTCTATAGCTGGCAATCGGACAGCGGGAATGTCTATTACGATTTTCACGGCGAGCCGCTCAACAATCCCAAGGGGTCGCAGACGTACAAGAAGGATGAAGAACTCACCAGCGCCAACGGAGCTTTCGTCGCGCCCTTCGAGGGCATCCACGGATGGTATTGGCTGAATCTGACGGCCAAGCCCATCAAGATCACACTCAGGATTAGCGGATTCTACGAATCGCACGATTACGTGAAATAATAGCGGCGCATTCGCGTGGTGGTTTCCATACCGCTTGAACCGCGATCCAACTGGATATTCCAAGTGACAGCTCCAGGGCGGCCGCCAGAATCTGGCTGCTGTCCGGATGGCGCTCTACATATTGGGGCTTGTCCCGGTGTGGTTTGCGTCCGCGACGCTGTTTCTGGGGCTCTGGCCTTGGCGGGCCGCCGTGAGTTACTTGGCTCTCCTCTGGTTGCTAGGAATCGCCCTCACCGAGTTATGTTTCTCCTGTTTTTACAAGATTCCCTTCACGTGTTTGTATACGCCTGGAAGATCTCAGGCGAATATGGCCGTACTGGGATTCCTAGGGCTGCTGTTTCTCACTCTCAAAGCGGCCGAAAATCGAGCAGCACGCTCTCGACGATTCGGCGAGCTTCTTACGAATGATCGTCGTACTCGGTATTCTTGCGGGCTTCGCCAAGTGGCGAACATCAGCGTTGGCGAAGTCGCCGCAATCTGAGCTGCGATTCCAGGACGAGCCGATTCCTGCAATCTTCGCTTTGGACCTGCATCGAGACGGCACGCCGCCTGCCTAACCAGCCCCCGCCGTAACGCCATAAAGCTTCCCCGCCGATAAATCCAGGAGTACTACGAAGGAGCTCGAATCCATGCGCCTCTTGCCGTTCGTCCTCTTAAGTTGTTTGCTCGCTGGTTGCCACTCCCCTATCGCCTCCGATCCGGAGGAAGACGCGAGGCAATGGCAGGGTACCTGGAAGCTTGTTTCCTCCACCTATGACGGCGAACCCCAAATGGCCGATATGCAGTGGATCGTGGACAGCGACCACTACAATATCCGCCTCAACCAGCATTTAGGTGAGGATCCCTCCAACATCAAGCTGGACGCGGGTCACAAACATATTGACGTCTTCCACCACGAGACTCCCAAGGGGACCATGGGTGGAAGCCTGACAGGAATTTATCAGATCAGCGGCGATTCCCTGACGGTATGCTACGACTTGACCGGCCATCGCTACCCCAAGTCTTTCGATGCCGCCCGGGGCTCCCGCCAAGTTCTGTATCAATTCCAGCGCCAGTGACGTTGAAGGAGTTGTCCTCGACTCATCACGGCAGCCCGCGGTAGTCCCGATCGAAATACAGCAGCGGCCGTCCACCGAGCGTCTCGGCATGTATTACTTCGCCCAGAAAGATGGCGTGGTCCCCGGCTTCGATAATCGATGAGAGTCGGCACTCGATATTGGCGATGCATCCGCGCAACAGCGGCGCGCCTGTCACGTTAGCGTACCATTCGACGCCTTCGAAGCGGCCCTCCGGCTTGACGGCGAACGTCACAGAAAGCTCGCGCTGCGTTTCGTTCAAAACATTTACAGCAAAGCTCGAGCACGCGCGAAAATGCGAAAGGAAGTTAAAAGCGTAATCGATGCAGATCAGGATCATCGGCGGTTGAATGGAAACCGAGGTAAACGAACTCACCGTAAGCCCGTGCGGCGTTCCGTCCGGTGCTCGAACGGTTGCGACGGCGACGCCGCTGGCGAACATCGAACAAGCTTTCCGGAAGGCTTCCGTGTTGAAGATGGAAGCCGGGCTGGCCTGCGAGCTGGGGGCCGGTCTTGACAAGGCTATAACCCTAATCCTATCATGAGGTTTGCTCCTGCCTTCCGCGTAGCTGGGGCATCATCGGGAGCAATTCCGCTTGCATTCAGTGCCGTTTTCATCCTTGAGGGGGACACCGTGATCAAGCTCGACATCATTAACGAAGTGGTAAACAAGACCGGCATTACCAAGACCAAAGCCGAGATGGCGGTTGAAACGGTCTTTGAGAGCATGAAGCGAGCACTGGCTCATGGGGAACGCATTGAGCTGCGGGGCTTCGGCATCTTCAACGTCCGGCCGCGCAAGACCGGGATTGGACGCAACCCCCGTACCGGCGCCGAGGTGGCTATTCCGCCTGGTAAAGCCGTGCGCTTCAAACCGGGTAAGGAGCTGCAGTCGCTGCAGTAGCGTAGTCGCTGTGGTTCCACGCCCACCGGCTGACGGCTTCCGGATCGCGCTCACACTTCCGCATCCCACGATTTCCGCCCGCCGATGGGCGGTCCATTGGCTGCTTCTGGGGCTGACTTTTCTTACCACTACCATTGTTGGCGTGGTGCTTGCGCTAGCTTTTGAGAATAACCGCCCAATCGACCTCGATCAATACGTGGGTGTGTTTTCCTTGATCGGCGCGCGGCCATTGGTCTTGCTCCAGGGCCTGCCGTTCTCCGTGACGTTGATGTCGATTCTACTGGCGCACGAGCTGGGCCATTATTTCGCGTGTCTCTATTACGGGATCGACGCCAGCCTGCCCTATTTTCTTCCTTTTCCTTCGCCGATCGGCACGCTGGGCGCGTTCATTCGCATCCGCTCGCCCATTTACACCATGCGGGCCCTTTTCGATGTCGGGATCGCCGGACCGCTGGCAGGCTTCGCATTACTACTTCCGGCCATGGCTATTGGACTGGTGAATTCGAAAGTGATTCCGGGGATTGCCGAGCGCGGCGATCTCATCTTCGGAGTGCCGGCCATACAGCGCGCCCTGGAATGGCTGATGTTTCCCGGTGCCCGGGCAGCTGACATTTATCTGCATCCGGTGGCACGGGCAGCCTGGGTGGGGACGCTGGCCACCGCGCTCAATCTGCTTCCCATCGGGCAGCTGGACGGCGGACATATTCTTTACGCATTCACGGCGGGTAAACACAAACTGTTGTCGCGACTCTTTGTTCTGGCGCTAATCCCCATGGGGATCTTCTATTCGCGCAGTTGGCTGGTGTGGGCAGTGCTGCTGTTCTTCTTCGCGCTTCGACATCCGGTGATTTGCGACGTCGCGCCGTTAGGTCGCAATCGAGTGCTGCTTGGCATCGCCGCGCTGGCGATCTTTCTGCTCACCTTCACCGTCGTTCCAATACGGTAAGAGGTTCGTGGTTTCTCGTTGCTAGATTCGGGTCAGGTTGTAGACCAAGCCAAAAGGATCTTTGATATAGCATCGCGGGAAATCCGGTTCATCCTTGACGATCTCGCAACCATTTCTTACGAGCCGGAGCTTAGCTTCTTCGACACCGTCGACCGTCACTTCCAACACTGCCCCCAGCGCCGGACCCCGCTCGATGAATAAGTTTATGTGCTCACCATGGAGGCTGATCATATTCGGCGCCTCTTCCGTGATCTCGAAGCCGAGCTGCTTTACGTAGAACAATGCGGCGTTCTTCGGATCGTGCGCTTGAATCAGAATATCCGCACCAAATTTGTTTGCCATTTTGGTTCTCCCGCTAGTTTTTCATGGAGCTTAGCACGTCTTCGATTGGCTTTCCAGCCTTCGGCACAGCTCGGGGATAGTCTTCTCCGAGCAAGGCGGCCAAAGTCGCAGCGATCTGGCTCTGCGTCACCGGCGCAACGCGGCTACGTTCGCCCATCGCACTTATATCTGGGCCGAGGAAGGCCATCCAGATATATTTCGACTCGGCGATCTTTTCTCCGTGGCTCTTCCATTCCACCGGCGCCGGCCCGCGTCCATGGTCGGTTAGAAAAATCAAAGTGGTTTTGCCGCGATATTGATCAACGGACTGTACCGTTTCCCATAACTCCTTCAGGTATTGATCCACCCGATGAGCGGATCTCAGATACTGCGCGTAATCGCCTCGATGGGCCCACTCGTCGGTTTCGCCCAGCGACAAATACAGGACGCGAGGCCGGTGCAGCTTCACATACTCGAGCGCGGTATGAAAAGTGAACGAGTCGAAAGGTTCGTCGTCCCAGATCCGGGTCTCGTCCTTTAGAACATTGAGTAAGGCGATGCGGTCGGTTATTGGCGAAGCAGTGAGCGGCTCATATCCGGCGTTGGCCACAAACCCGGCGCGTTGGGAGTTCACAATCGAAGAAATTACGCCCCAAGCGCCGAACGCCGCCACCTTGCCGCGATACGCCGGTTTCTGGCTAAACCATTCGAGAACAGTGACGTTCGGGTTGGCGACCTTGTCGTTACTGTGTATGCGCGGGTCGGCGAATCCGGATAGCGTTTCGTTATATCCGGGATAGGAAAAGTTGAGGCCGTTGGTTACGTAGGCGTCGGAGCCCAGTTTGCGATTGCCATAGATCTGGCCGTTCTTCGCGACCACTTGCCAAAGAAACGGCAGAAGGGCCTCGCGGTGACCGGCGGCTACTTCGTGATTCTTGGGGTCCGTCAAGGCAGCGTCCGGTCCCTGGAACACCTCTTGCCAGCGCAAGCCGTCGGTCATGACCAGGAGGACGTTCTCGGTCTTGTGGGCCTGCTGTGCGGCCGCGCACCAGGACAACACAGCGAGCAGGGCGATGTATCGCCTCATTTGATTTGCGCGACAGACGAAGCGCGCAGGATCCGGCCGGGCCGCGCCGCTGTCAGTTGGCCATTGGCGATCACCCGCTGGCCATTAATGATGAGATCCTGCACGCCTTCGGCATACTGATGCGGATTGGCGAAGTCCGCTTTGTCCTGCACCTTGGCCGGATCGAAAATAACGATATCGGCCTTCATCCCCGGCCGCAGCAGGCCGCGATCGAGAAGGCGCAGCCGCTCGGCCGTGTAGCCGGACATTTTACGCACCGCATCTTCTAGCGTCAGTACTTTCCGATCGCGAACATAGCGGGCCAGAACGCGAGAGAACGTCCCGTAGCTGCGAGGATGCGGCGCGCCCTTGCCGAACTCGGGGATTTCGCCGTCCGAACCGATCATCGTATAAGGCGAGCCCAAAATCCGCTCGATGTCCTCTTCGCTAATAGCGTGGTAGACCGCCTGGCAGCCACCCTTCTGCTGGATTTCGATGGCAGTCTCGGCGGCGTTTTCGATGGTGACCGGCCGGCCACGCGCGGCGGTGATATCGGCCAGGCTTTTTCCGTCCAGCGAGGTATCGAAGGGGCAATTCGCCATCACGACATTCTTTGGATCTCCGCCGCCGCGATCCACTTTAATGCGCTGGACGATTTCGGCTTTGATCTTGGCTCGCTGATCGGGCGCCGCCAACCGTTCCAGCAGCGCCTTCTGGCCGCCGGCTTGCGACGCCTGCGGAAAAAGCGCGGCCGTGCCGGTGCTGGAAGCCGTGTAGGGGTATTGGTCGATAGTCACGTCGACGCCTCGCGCGCGGGCTTCTTCGACGAGCTTCAAGGTCTCGACGCTCTTGCCCCAGTTCGCCGCGCCAATGATTTTGTGATGCGTCACCTGGGTCGGCAGGCCGCCTTCTTCGCCGATTCGGATGGTCTCACGAACGCTGTCCAGAACGCCCGCCGCCTCATCGCGCATGTGCGAGATATGCATGCCGCCGAAACCGGCCACCACCTTGGCGATCTCGATCACCTCCTCGGTGGGGGTGAAGTTGCCGGGTACATAAAACAGGCCAGTCGATAGCCCGAAAGCGCCATCCAGCATGGCCTGCCGGGCGATCTCCTTCATCTTTGCGATCTCCTCCGGCGTCGCTTTCCGATTCTCGAGCCCCAGAACCTGCTGGCGGATGCTTCCCTGCCCCACGAAACTGCCAAAATTGACAGCCGGACGCGCATCGGCCACCTGCTTGAGGAAAGGCGCCAGCGGTATGGGCGAACTGCCGTCCTGCCCTTCGATGAGCGTAGTCACCCCTTGTCGGATGTAGTTCTGCGCTACCGGGTCTTTGAAAATCCCGCGGCGGGCGTGCGTGTGGATGTCGATAAAACCGGGCGCGACTGTCAACCCATGGGCATCGATGGTCATCTTAGAGGGCAGGTTCTCAAGACGCCCGATGGCAGCTACAGTGTCTCCCCTGATACCGATGTCGCCTTGGTACCAGGGATTGCCGGACCCGTCCACGATATGGGCGTGTTGAATCAGGATGTCGAAGGGCTGGATTTGAAGAAAGAAGCTTAACGCAAGCAGGACCGGCGGCATGCAGGCCATTCTACATCACTGCGTCCTATGTGCAAATCTTTCACAGTTCTGTGTCAGATTGTGCCTCGGTATCGCTTTTCGGCGAATCGGAGAGCATCGAGAGAAACAGGCCCAAAATCACAAAAACTGCCAGAATCGCGCCGACCATCATAAAAGACTCCCACCTTCTGGACATTTAATCTGCAACTGGAGGGCCAGGGGCTGCGATGCCGACGAAGAGTAGTTTATGGGACGTTAAGAAAATTCTATTTCGGCTCCAAAGCCCATGCTAAACTGAGAACAATTCGTGCTCGCTGCCGGCGCTAATGTTTTTGAGGGGCGCCGCAACCAAAACTAAAGGCAAGGCTGTTCTGATTCCAGATGTAGTTCTGACGTTCATGGAAACGTAAGTTATAAGTCCAATATCCACGGGAGGAACCGATGCTGAAACTTTCGACTTCTCAGGTGACGTGTGCCATCGCTTTCGTCATTTGCCTGATTTTGGGTAGCCATGCTACTGCGCAGTCTACCGCTTCGATACAAGGGACGGTAACCGATGCCACGGGAGCGGCCGTACCAAACGCGACTGTAACCGTCAGAAACCAGGGGACCGGAGAGGAACGCGTCACGCAATCCGATGCCGCGGGCGCCTATCTGGTGGCCTCGCTGCCAGTTGGGCAGTATCGCATCGAAGTGAAGTCGCCCGGCATGCAAAACATGGCTTTGACCGGCCTGGATTTGCCGGTCGGCACCACGGTGAGGCAGGACATTGTGCTCAAGGTCGCCGCCAGTAGCGAGACGGTCGAAGTTAGCGCCGCTGCGGCGCTAGTGGAGAGCACCGCCGTGTCTGTTGGCAGCGTTGTGAATCAGACGACTGTGCAGGAAATTCCGCTGAACGGACGGCACTTCGTGGATCTTGCCTTGTTGGTCCCAGGCACCGTTACCCCGCCCGCCAATGGCTTCCTGACTGCCCCTCTCAGGGGCCAGGGCTCCTTTTCGTTCAACTCGGCCGGCGCCCGGGAAGACAGCGTCAACTTTCAGGTGAATGGCATCAATCTGAGCGATCCGAATCAAAACCAAATCACCTTCCAGCCGACCATTAATAACGTCGAGGAGTTCAAAATTGATAACCAAACGTTTAGCGCGGAATATGGGCGGAACTCCGGCTCGATTGTGAATATCGCCACCCGCTCAGGCGTCAACGCATGGCATGCCGAAGCATACGAGTTCATTCGTAACAACGACCTGGATGCGCGGAACTTTACCAATCCGACGCAAACGACGGTGGGGGGAGTGAACGTACCCAATCTGCAAGCTCCATTCAAACGCAACCAGTTCGGCGGGGATGGCGGTGGCGCGCTGAAAAAAGACAAGACGTTTATATTTCTGGCCTACGAAGGACTGCGCCAGCGCCAGGCCGTTCCGCTTGGCACTACGACCCTGACATCCGCCCAGCGAGCGCAGGCCCAGACCAGTAGCGACCCGATCGTTCAGAGTCTATTGCCTCTGATTCCGCTACCCAACTCTGGGACAAACCAGTTCGTCGGGTCCGCGGTCGCGCCCGTGAATATCGAGCAGGGCACCGTCAACTTCAGCCATAGCTTTTCGGATTCGAACCGGGTGAATGTCTATTACGCGATTCAAAGAGACCAGCGTAATGAGCCGCCCTCCACCGACGGTAACAGCTTCCCCGGTGGCGGCGACATGCGCAACGGAAAGCGCCAGCTCTTGACATTCAACGACTCATGGGTTATCAGTCCGACGTTAGTAAACGAAGCGCGGTTGGGTTATAACCGCATTCTCATCACCTTCCTCGCCGACAACAATCTCAACGCCGCCGCCTACGGGATTAACAGCGGCATTAATGCGCCCATCGGTCTGCCTCAGATCACCGTGGCGGGGGCCTTTGTGTTTGGAGGCGTCGGCGGTTTTCCGCAGGGCCGCGGCGACAATGTCGAAGTCGTTTCCGACACCTTGAGCTGGGTGCACGGCAATCACGCTATCAAATTTGGCGGCGAGGTCCGCCGTCAAAACACCGACAATTTTTCCTTCACCCCCGGTACCTTTAGTTTTCCTAACATAAATGCCTTCCTGGCGGATCAAGCCAATGGCTTCACCGTCACGAACTCGAATCGCTCCAACCGCACCTACGGCACTTCGGTGGGCGCCTTCGTCACCGACGCCTGGAAAATGAGCCGTTCTTTTACCGTCACCCTGGGTGTCCGATACGACTGGTATGGCACTCCTACCGAAGCGGAGAACCGGTTTGTGGTCTTCGATCCAACCTCGGATACACTCCAACACGTTGGCCAGCAGGGTGGTTTGGGCCAGGCGTACAACCAGAGCGCTTTGAATTTTGAGCCCCGTGTCGGAATCGCGTGGGACCCGTTCCACAACGGAAAGACCGTTATCCGAAGCGCATATGCGATCATGACCGATCAGCCGACATTGGGTTTGGTGACCGGACTGGCCGCGAATCCGCCTTACGCTTTTCCGGTTTCTTACTCGCCTACTACGGCCGTTCCTTTCGTGACGCTGGGAAACGCATTTAACGCCGCGGGCGGGGTGGTGTCTCCATTTTCTGTTGCGCACAGCTACCACGATGCCTATGTGTCGGAGTGGAACTTCAATATCCAGCAGCAGTTCGGACATGACATCGGTGTCATGGCCGGATATTTTGGCAGTAAGGGCACGGATTTGAACATTGAGCGCAATTACAATCAACCCATCAATGGCGTACGCCCCTATGCCGCTCTTTCGAGCAGCAGCCCCATCGATGCCGGCTTGGCGCTCTCTAACATTCTGGTCTATGAAAGTGTTGGAAATTCGTCCTATCAGGGACTCTGGCTTACCGCCACCAAGCGTTTGTCGAAAGGACTGCAGTTCAGCGGATCCTATACCTGGTCTAAATCCATAGACGACAACTCCAGGAATAACCAAGGATTGGTAGTTCAGAACAGCTACAACATCCGTGGCGACCGCGGTCTGTCGGATTTCGACGCTCGCAACCGTTTCGTTCTGAACGGTGTCTACGACCTGCCCTTCAAAGGAAACCGTCTGAAGGAAGGCTGGGAGTTTGCCCTGATCGAGAGCCTACAAAGCGGCAATCCCCTTAACCCTCATATCGCCAACACCTCTTTCGCCGGCGCAGCAGTGCTCCGGCCGGACATCATTGCGTCCCCGGTTACCGGGTATGCTCCTGCAACAAATGGCAGCGCTTCTGTAATCACCTATATCCAGAACCCCTCGGGTTTCGTGGCCCAGGGCACCACTCCTGGTACTACGCTGGGCTTCGGCAATCTCGGCAGAAATGCGATCATTGGACCCGGTTTCTCGAATCTCGATTTCGCGTTGATCAAGAACACTCGGCTCACCGAGCGCTTCAACTTACAGTTCAAGGTCGACGCCTTCGACCTGCTCAATCAAACCAACTTCACCAATCCGGTGCTGACGGTAGGCTCATCCACCTTTGGCTTGATCACTGGGGGCACCCGATTCCCTTCAGGGGATAACGGCACGTCGCGGCAGCTCCAGCTCTCGTTGAAGCTGATGTTCTGATAAGCAGGCTTACCTGCAGGGTGCGGCGCTCAACGCGGCCGCACCACTTCTACCATCGCGCGGATCGCTTCGAGCACCACTTCGGGCTGGTCGAGATGGATCCAGTGGCCGCTATTGAGTACTACGACGTGCTTGCCGCGCGGCGACTGGCCGGCTATAGCATCGCGCTCCGCAAGTTGTCCCGGCGTGCAATTGCCCGCCGATAGAATCGTCACCGGGATCCGGGGAAGATCGCCCAAAGCCGCAGCCTGCTGAGCGCTCTCGGGGAGCGCTTTGAAATATTCGGCCATTCCTAAGAACGCCTGGGGCCGGCTCCAGTGCGCTTGGACCATCGGCCAGACTTCGGGCGGCATCTTTTGTACCTCGCCCACCAGCCGCGACAGCGTGGTTTCAGCGCGACCGCTGGTCAGCCGGGCAACCAGCTTGGGGATCCAGCGACGGCCGCCCGAGAGCAGCGTCAGACTCATCCGCACCCCGCCCAAGCGTGCCAGCAGCGCCCCTCGTCGCGAGAGTCGTATGCCCCAACGCAGGATTCGTAATCGGTCTTCTGAAACATGCGCCCACTCCGACGCCGGTAAAGGGTCGATTAGCATCAGGCCGGCGACTTGATCTGGATGAGCGACTGCGTAGGCCTGTACCAGAAGCCCGCCAAAGGAGTGACCGGCCAAAACGTAGGGCGCGGGAACTTGTGCTGCCTCAAGCAAAGAGTGCAGCTCGTCCACCAGTTGCGCGGCCACCCTAGGGACTGTGGCAGGATCGCTCCAGCCCAGCCCCGCACGGTCATAAGTACACGCGCGTGTGAAGCGAGCGACCCCGGCTTGCATGGCCGTCCAATTGAGCGATGAAGCCGCGATTCCGGATTCAAAGATTACGGTAGGACTACCTAGCCCTGCGTCGACCAGATGCCAGCGCCTGCCACCGATGTTCACCAGGCGCCCAGGCGGCGGAAACCTGCGCTGGTCTCTAGCGGATCCGGCCGCCTGATAGAGGAATCCCGACAGAGGAAGAAGCACAACGAGCAGAGCGATGAGAACTAGGACTTCCAAAGCCGGGATTCTACCGCATTCGGTCTAGCCTAAGTTCAGATCGCTCAGTTCTGAACTGCGGCCCCGCCCTCCGGCCTATGCCGCCGGCTGTGCATCGATGCTTGCAGTGTCGACAACTTCTGCTGCTGCTCGGGCGTCAGCATCTTGAACATTTGTGCCCGTGCCGAGGCGTGAATGGCGGCTAGCTGCCCCATCTCGGTTCCTTCGGTGGCGGCCAGTTGCTGAATCTGATTCGAGTCTCCAGCTTGCACCGCGGCCTGCAGCGACTGCCGGGTCTGCTTTAATTGCTGACGGACTGGCTGCGCGGATTGACGGGATGCCTGGAAGATCGACTTCATCTGGGTCTTTTGAGCATCCGTCAGGTTCAACGCGGCAGCTAAGCGGCCATGTTGATGGTTGTGCCGTGCGGGTGGCGGCGTTTGGGCAAACAGGCTGACTGTGCCGAGAGCGGCCACTGCCATCCATGCGCCCATTTTCTTAGTTAGGACTTGCATACTACTTAGGACTTGCATACGTGTGTTCTCCTACTCTTCTGGACGGGCACCGGGCCAGGCAGGTTCATCTAGAACGGTCAAGTACCGTAAGGCATCGTAAACTACTTGCGATTCAAATCCAGTTCCGTTACAGTGGGTCACTAAGGAGAGGACAATGGCTTTCTGTTCAAATTGTGGAGCGGCAGTCGACGGCCGCTTTTGTCCGAAGTGCGGGTCGGCCGTAGACGCGGGAGCCCCAACAGCAGGACCGGGTGCGCCTCCGCCCCCAGGACCGCCGCCCGGTGGCCCGCCACCGCCGGCATACAATCCGCCGCCCGGATACTCGGCGCCAGGAGGCTATGTCCAACCTGCGCCAGCAGTCGCTGGAATGACCGACAACATGGCAGGCGCCTTATGTTATCTGTTCGGCTTTATTACCGGAATTCTATTCCTGGTACTGGCGCCCTATAATCAGAACCGCAACATCAAGTTCCACGCGTTCCAATCCATCTTCCTGAACATCGGCTGGATCGTGTGCTGGATCGCAGCCACAATTCTCTCTATCGTGTTGCATGCCATTCCGATTCTGGGGGCGATCATCTCCATTCTGCTGCACGCGTGTATCGGAATCGGCTTCTTCATCCTTTGGCTCTATATGATGTTTAAGACCTACAACGGCGAGAGAATCGTTTTGCCGGTGATCGGTCCGCTGGCGGAGAAGCAGGCGGCGGCGTAACGTCAGACGTAACTCACGCCCGCGACGTCAGTTTGACGGAAGTCATCACCGGCGAACAGCAGGGGTTCACCACTAGAACGGGCCAGGGCGTACGATGCGGAGTCGCCGAAATTAAGGCGAGCGGCGTGGAAGCCGCGGCCAAAGCGGAGCCAGGCATTCTGAGCCACCTCAAGCTGAGGCGCAAATGCGCTCCGTTCAAAGAATTCCAAGAAGCACCGAAGCGTCAACCCGTCGGGTAGCCGCCTGGGCCGTAGCCGAGAATTTCATTTTCGGAACGATGATTGAGTACTGGCAAGCGGGACAAGCGCCGAGAAAACGCTTCCATCCGCGCAATCTCGTCGGCTGGATGAACACGACGACCCTGTCGCCGCAATTCCGCCAGCAACGCATGGATCACGGCCGCTGAGATCGTCGTTACCTTGCAACTTCGCCAGCCGAACGGCGATCGAGTGCGCTTCTACACTTAATATTGAGGGAAGCGGGCCTCTTGTTCTTCACACTGTCACCGTAGACCTTTTTCTTTCAAATACCCGATCAGCGCGGCTGGGTCGTCGGTAATAATCGCATCGACACCAGCGTCGATCAGCATCTTCCAGTCGGCGGACGCATCGGCGGTCCAGGGCACTACTTGAATACTGGCGTGGTGAGCCGCTTTCACCTGCTCGGGCGTCACCAGCTTGAACAGCGGCGAGATGATCCCGGCTTCGCCCTCGCGCGCGATGTCGACAAACGGACGCGCTGCGCCCTCCCATAAAGCCGATAAACGAATATCCGGCGCTAGATGCTTCATAGCATGCAGAGTCCGGAAGTCGAAGGACTGAACAATGGAACGCGATTCCAGCTTATGCTTGCGGATCACGTCCAACAGCATACTCGCGAAGACGTCAGGCGTCGGCGTAAGCTCCGGGTGATCAGGGAAACTCTTGGTCTCGATATTGAATTGGACGCTATTGCCGCGCGATAAGCTGAGCACTTCATCGAGCGTAGGGATGCGCGTCCCGGGCACAGGCTGCTGCTTTGGGAAATGGGGATTCTTCAGCGCGCCACAATCGTATTCGCGAAGCTCGGCCAGCGTGAGCTCATGGATTGCGATCCCGGGGTGTGGACCCTTGCATATTTCCGCGTTGATATGTGGATCGTGCGAGATCACCAACACATTGTCTTTGGTAACCGCGACATCCATTTCGAGTACGTCGGCGCCGATCTTGATGGCGTACTCGAAGGCCGGAATCGTGTTCTCGGGATAAATCGCGCGAGCACCGCGGTGGCCATGCACCAGAATGTGGGGAGCGGCGTTGAGAGTCATAAAGGAGAATGCGGAGACGAGCAGGGCGCGCACAAGGCGAGGAAACATACCCACTAGAATATGGGATTTTCGGTTTGTGGCGGCGGAGGCTCAGGGCTTTCTTCCGGCGTAAGACTACTCTCTGATTGCGATGGAGGCTCCAGCGCCACCTCTAGTTGAGCCGGGGAATCCGTCTGGATTATAACTTCGTCTAGAATAACGGGGGCCTCCGCAGCCGACAAAGGGATCTCGCACTCGCAACAATCGCTGCACCGCTTGCATCGCTCACAACGATGATTCCTGCACGCATCTTTGGTGCAGTACACGCAGATTTCGCCGGCCGGTTCGCCGCAGATACTACAGATGAATATGGCCGCTTCTGCAGTCATTTGCGCACCGCCTTAGTCGGAGCCGCGGGTTGTTTCATCAATGACTCGCGACAGCGCTGGGCTTCCCGATCGGCAATCCGAAACTCCTCTTCCTTCTGGGCCGCCAGATCCTGCACGTACTGCCTCAGCTTGTCGGCGTTGGAGCTATTTTCGGAAACGACCGATTGCATGAGATCAGCCAGGGCAGGGTTTTGATATTTGCGGATTCCTTCCGTCACCGAACTGAGAGTGGATTCCAGGGCTTGCATTCGAAAGTAGGTATCGAGCGCCAGCGGGAGGCGTTCGGGCTGCTTGGAAAGTGCATCGCTCGACGACAACAAGTACTTTAGCTCGGCCTGCGCAGTGGTCCACTGCGTTACGTACGCCTTTGGAGCTCCTTTGGCTAACCAAGTCTCGGGCTTTACCTGGTCGATGATCGGTTTGACATGTTGCGTCTGAAGATCCAGGCTATCGAGCAGCTTTCGTATATCCCATTCCGACGCTACGCCGCTAGAAGGAGGAGATTGAGCGTTTGCAAGAGCGGCAAGGAACACCAGGCACGTTAGTAGACCAGACTTCATCAATGACCTTCCTAAGGCTAGTGTGGCACAACAACAATGGCTGTAACGCCTGATGTTGTTTAATGCGGAGGTGGGGGCGGACCGGCCGGCGGCGGAGGACTTGGTGGCGGAGGGGGCGAAGGAGTTTGACCAGACAGCGTCGGACCGCCCGGAATAGTACTACCCGGATGGGCTGGAGCGTGAGTTGCCATGGTGAATGCCGCATCCCGCAGGCCCTGCAGGATTTTGCGGACCACCGCACCTTTGTCGACCGTGCTTTGGGCCAACGGCTGATCCCTGTAGATATGGATCGACTCGCCGGCGTTCAACGTTTTGGTCTCTGAGGGCCGGAGGGCGTGCCGAACGTCCACAACTCCCTCTTCCACAGAGACGAGCGTGGTTTCATCGTCATCGTCCACCGCCACGTCAAATGTGGTGCCGCGTACGGAAATGACCGCCGTGGGCGTAATAACCCGATTGTTATTGGGCTGTCCACCCAACTTCTGGATGTGTATTCTCACCCTGCCGACCAAAACGTCTAACAGATCGCGCCAGTTGCCGGGATTCTTACGGAAGATAACATTGGAGTTCGGATAGACCTCGAAAGTGCTTCCATCGGAGACCTGGAACTTCGCATAGCCGTCTCGACCGGTGATAATGACTTGCTGAAGCTGCACTTGATCCCCGACGTTCAGTGCCCAGGGTATAGTTTCCCGAAGTACCGATACATCGCCATCCAAGGAAAGGACTTTAGCCGCAGCCTCGGAAGACCGGGGGAAGATCTGAGCGGAGCACACCATCGCGGAGCACACCATCGTCGCGACCGCGATAAGCGGTCTCAGCGGGTATGCGCGGCTAGCCCAACAGCTCATAAAGAAAAAGATCGGTCTGGCCGATGCCATTCTATAGTACTATGTGGCCAATTTAATTGCGGCCAATATCAAGAAAACAGTCTACCATCAAAAGTGCATAGCAAGATGGCGTCCGTTCAAGGTTTTTGTGAGAAACTCTCTTAAATTCAGAACTTTCCAGTTGGTTAAAACGTCAAAAGGGATACAATAGACTCGTCTCATGTGTCGGAGGGCCACAGTTCGATTTGTAATCGCCGCGGCGCTGCTGTTGGCATCCACCTGGGCTGCGGAAGCACAGCCAGTGAACCTGGATTGGCGGCACATTGGGAACGCGGCCATTGAGCTATCCATGCCTTCGGTCGCTACCGGTCCCGTCAACCGGGTTTGGTACTCTCAGGATGCATCTGCCCTCTATGCGCAGACCGTCTCCGGGCGGATCTTTACGACCACCGATTTTGAGCAGTGGAAACAGGTGCAGGCTCAGAGCGTCGTGCCCCCGGCTCCAGCGAATCTCGAAGCGGTGACCGTTCCTGAATCGGGACTGAAGCTCCGCAGCCAGCCCGCTAGCTCGAGCCGCTTCTACGGGGTCGGGCACAACGCTTACCGATCGGATGACGGCGGTCTCACTTGGACGAATTTGACTGCCTACAAGGGAGCCTCAATCCTGGGCGAAGGGTTGGCCGACCTGGCCGTTTCTCTGCGCGATCCCGATGAAGTGGTGGTGGCATCGAATACAGGAGTCTGGCGATCGATGGATGGCGGACTCACCTGGACCGGCCTGAACCAGTTCCTGCCCAATCTACCGTCTGGCCACTTGCTGGGTGTTCCAAATGGCCCACGCGGCGTGCGGCTGTCGCTGGCCTCGGGGACTGCTGAAATCGAGTGGGCGCCGGGTGAGAAGACTGCTTGGCGGCCCGTCGATGACGCGGATCTGGAGCGCGAGAACAACACCAAGGCGGCGCTCTCGCAGCTCTTGAAGCACTCCATCACCGCCGTTGCCACAGCCAAAGATTACATTTATGCAGGCGATTCAGAGGGGCGCCTGCAAGTTTCGCCGGACGCCGGGGCTTCCTGGCCGCAGCAGTTCAAGCTGGCTGATCTTGGCGCCGTGGAATCCATTTGGGTTGATGCCAACGATCCTCGCGTAGCCGTGGCAGTGTTGTCGGCACGCCCCGCCGGACTGCAGACGCAGTCCAAGCCCACCTACGTGCTGCGAACCATGAACGGCGGCATCTTTTGGGACGACATCACGGCGAATCTTCCGGATACCGCGGCAGCACACGGTGTGACGGCCGATCGCGCCAGCGGCGCTGTATATATCGCTACCGACACAGGCGTGTTCTTCACGATGACGGACTTGGCCGCGGCGGGCAGCCCCACTTCATGGGCTTCTCTGAGCGCGAACCTTCCGGCCGGTGCAACCGATGTGAAGCTGGACGCAGGGGCAAACCAGATTTATGCGGCTTTGGCCGGTTACGGCGTTTATGCCGCTATCGCGCCACACCGCTTCCGTGTCGCGAGCGTGGTGAACGCAGCCGACTACAGTTCCAGGCCCACCGCGCCAGGCGCACTCTTGAGTGTGCTGGGGACCCGCGTCGAATCGGCCAGCAGCGCCAATACAGTGGTGCCGGTGCTGGCTGCATCCAACACTGCATCCCAGATTCAGGTTCCCTTCGAAGCGAAAGGAAACACCTTATCACTGTCACTGGAGGCGGCCGCGGGGCGCCTTACGGTCGGGCTTCCGTTACAAAACGTCTCGCCGGCCATTTTCGTCGATCCCGAGGGAACACCTTTGATCCTGGACGCGGACAGCGGCGTTCTGCTTGATTCCACTAAGCCAGCGCACTCGAATTCCCGCATCCAGATTTTGGCTACCGGGCTCGGTCTGGTGAAACCCGATTGGCCCACCGGGCTCGCAGCCCCGCAGACCGATCCGCCGCGCGTAGTTGCGCCGGTGCATGCTTATCTGGATCGGACACCGGTGGACGTAACCCAGGCCTCCCTGGCGGCGGGCTACATCGGTTTTTATTTAATCGAGATTCAGCTTCCTCAGGTCGTGAATGCTGGTCCCGCGGAATTGTACGTCGAAGCCGAGGGTCAGCCAAGCAATCGCGTGCGGCTGTACATCGAACGTTAGCGATTCAGTCCTATGCTCCCGACTTCCTGGCGACGGCTTCTAAGTCTAATCCGGATCCTGCTCGGCATGAGCTGTCTGGCTATCCAATTGGTGGCCTCCGGTTTTGCGATTACCGACACGGTAATCCTGTTCGCCGGCTACACTATCTACGCCTGTGTCGCGCTGTTTTGGCGGAGCCTGGAAGACTCCGGGTACCCGAGCCTGGCCCTGATTCTGGATTTTGTTTTCTTCTTCCTATCCACGACTAGCAGCGCTTCTTATAGCTACTGGGTCAGCTCTGTCTTCTACGCTTACCTGCTGCTGGTCGCCGTCATGCTGCATCCCTGGTGGAAGGCCGTGTCGTTGGTGGCCGCATCGCTGCTGCTGGTCTACGCGGCCAGTCCGATGCACGCGGCGTTCCTGCGGCCCGGCCTGATAGCCGCCGGTATTCTGGGTTGTGTGCTGGCCATCCAACGTGAGTATCTGGAAGAGCGGCTTTCGAACGCCTCGCGCCAGACCGTGCTGTATCGCTACGACGCCGAGAAGGCGCGGGAATCCGAGAGACAGCGCATCGCCGCCGATTTTCACGACGGCCCGCTGCAAAGCTTCATCAGCTTCCAGATGCGTTTGGAGATCATCCGCAAGCTGCTGCTCCGGGACCAAACCGCCGCGACCGAGGAGTTGATCCAGCTTCAGGAGTTGTGCAAAAGCCAGGTCAACGAACTGCGATCATTTGTTCGCAGCATGCGGCCGGTGGATGTGGAAGGAAGCCTGAATGCAACGCTACGCCGTGTGGTCGAGCAATTTCAAAAGGACAGCGGAATTCCGGCTAGCTTCGTAAGCGCTGAATTTCTGGAGCCGGCTGAACCAGAAGTCTCACTGGAACTGCTGCAGATTGTGCGCGAGGCGCTGTACAACGTACAGAAACATTCAGCGGCAACCCGCGTGGCGGTGAGTATTGCGAAGTCCGATAGGGCGCTCGAGATCGGGATTGAAGACAACGGCGCCGGTTTTCCCTTCAGCGGAAAGTATACGCTCGATGAGTTGGAGTTGTTGCGCCTGGGTCCCATGAGCATCAAGCGGCGAGTGCGCACGCTGGGCGGCGACCTGTTGCTCGATTCTAAGCCAGGCCAAGGCGCGGGTTTGAAGATCCGGCTCGCCACGTGATCGCGCGGCCAGCCGTTTTCCCCGCCTATTTGTTCCTCTCTTTGTTCCTGTCAGCCTGCGGTAAATACCGTGATTTTACGCTTCCCCCCCAGCCCGGCGGACCATCCGTCGCTTGGCGCTGGGAAGCGCTTCCCGAGCCTGTTCTCTCGCGCGGCGGTCCCGGGGAGTGGGATGGCGTTGATGTTTTGAATCCTTCAGTGATTCGGCAGGGAGAAGCCTATTACAACTTGTATTCGGGTTATGACGGGCGAACCTGGCACACTGGTCTAGCTGTTTCCGCTGACGGCGTTGCCTGGCGCAAAGAAGGCAAGATTCTTTCGCCGAGCGCCGGAACGTGGGAATCCGACGAGATCGCCGCCAATGGCTCGGCGCTCGCATCCGAGAGCGGCATCTTGTACTACTACCAGGCAGGCCATCCGGTGCGAATCGGCCTGGCTCAATCCGCCAATGGACACCAATGGCAGAAGCATGGCGCGCCGGTGCTCGAGGTTGGCCCGCGTGGAAGTTGGGATGAACGCGGCGTGGCGGACCCCTATGTCATCCGCACCAGCAGCGCTTATTACATGTTCTACCTGGGAGCGGACCGCGCGCAGCGCCAGCGCTTGGGCGTCGCCATGTCGAATGATGGAATCACTTGGTACAAGCTGCGTTCCAATCCGATTCTCGAATTGGGCGAATACGGGGCGTTCGATGAGAATGGGTTGGGAGAGCCGGCAGTGTGGGCCGCGCACGGCTACTATTGGATGCTGTACACGGGCCGGGATCGCGGCGAAGTCCGGCGGCTGGGCCTGGCGAAGTCACGCGATGGCGTGGCATGGGAGAAACAGCCCGGCGTCTTCGCCGGCGAACGGCAGTGGGATTCGAAAGTCATCTGCGATCCTTCGGTGCTGGTGGAGGGTGATGAAGTGCGCGTGTGGTTCGGCGGCGGCGATGTCGCGCACCCGGTGGCGAACATTGATGGTCAAATCGGCTTAGGCTCGCTCACGGCAGAATTGAAATAGCATGAAAATCGGAATCACCTGCTATCCGACTTATGGAGGCAGCGGAATCGTCGCCACCGAACTGGGACTGGAATTGGCCACCCGGGGCCACGAAGTACATTTCATCACCTACGCGAATCCCATTCGCCTGGATCCTGGCATCACGGGCATCCACTATCACGAGGTGGAGGTATCCAACTATCCGCTGTTCCAATATCCGCCTTACTGCCTGGCGCTGGCGTCGCGGATGGCCGAGGTCGCCGAAAATTACGACCTGGATGTATTGCACGTTCACTACGCCATCCCTCACTCGATTTCAGCTCTGCTGGCCCAGCAGATGCTCGCGCCGCAACGCCGGGTACCGTTCATCACCACGCTGCATGGCACCGACATCACACTGGTGGGAATGGATCGGTCGTATTTTCCGATCACCAAGTTCTCAATTGAGAAATCGGATGGGATTACGAGCATCAGCGCGCACCTGCGCGATCAGACCAACGAAATCTTCGGGGTGCGGAACGAGATTCGCGTGATACACAATTTCGTGAATGTCGAGATTTATAAGCCTACGCCCGATCGTCCCAACACCGAGAAGCGCCTGATGCATATCTCGAATTTCCGGCCGGTAAAGCGAGTAGTGGATTGCATCCGCATTCTGGCGGAAGTCGTGAAGAAGACTCCGGCGCATCTTTACATGGTGGGCGACGGCCCGGACCGGCCTGCGGCGCACGGACTGGCGCGTCAACTGGGCGTCGACAAGCACGTCACCTTCATGGGCAAGCAGGATCATGTCGAGCGCATTTTTCCGCGCATGCACGTGCTGCTAATGCCGAGCGAGATGGAGTCATTCGGATTGGCGGCGCTCGAAGGCATGGCTTGCGGCGTACCGCCGGTGGCGACACAAGTCGGCGGGGTTCCCGAACTGATCACGCATGGAGTTGATGGGTTCCTGGAACCGGTGGGCGATATAGCGGCGCAGGCCGCCCGCGTGGTCGAGCTGCTCTTAGACGACCAGCGGCATCGGAAGATGTCCGAAGCCGCGCGCCGGACCGCGGAGGAGCGTTTCGCGACGTCGCTGATTATTCCGCAATACGAAAAGTATTACGAGGAAACAGTCACGATCGCTTAGCGTTTCAGTTCAGTTTGAATTTTGGGTCTTTGCCCGCTGCCAGGCTGCTGCTGTCGAGCCTATGGAAATGTGGTTGAACCTAGAATCCTGTGTTCTTTGATTGTCTGTAATTCTTAATCTGCTGTGCTCCTTCACGGCGATAACGTTCCACTGATCCGGGTATTTAGCGTCTGTAAAGACAATGTATTGCTGGTTCCATGCGATCCGATCAAGCGGACCAGCAACACTGACGGTATTGTCGCCAGTAAAAAGGTATAAGTCGTCTGTGGTGTTTTGTTCACCTTCCATCAAAAAATAGTCCCCCCGCGATGACGGGCTTTTCTCCGAACATGTCTCCCCATCCCAAGCAGCCGATTAAAGGCACAAGAAGGAATAACATGCCCGCGACTCGAAGGGCCTTCATGCCTAGAATCCTACCATTCCGAGCAGTCGAGGAACGCAAGCGATTCCTAACCCGCCGACGCGATCTATGGTCGAAGACCCGGAGATGACAAGTTTTGATGGTCCTCGTTACCGAAACAGGGCGGCAACGGCCTTCATGGGAAGAAAGAGTCGCCCGACGATCGATTGAAAAGCAACAAAACCGAAATGATCGTAGAACTTCGCAGCACTTTCGTCAATCGCGTCCACAACTACTGCGGCAGCCGCGATTTCGGTTGATTGTCTCAGGACGCGGTATAGGGCATCCAGTAAAAGAAACTCGCCGATGCCTTGTCCTTGATGCCGTTGGTCCACAGCAAGCCTGCCAAGCAGCGTAGCCGGAATCAGGGGATAACGCGGAAGTTTCTTCGCTACATCGGCAGGTAGCTCACCTACGTCGATGCCATAGCTCGACAACGTGTAATAGCCGAGAATCGCCGTATCGTCGAGCTTCGATACTAAAACGAATGGTGTGGCACAAGCCCGCCGGAAATCCTGTCCTGCCTGTTCCTTCAGGTACCGGTCAAGCGAAACATTACCACAAGAGAAGTCCGCGCGATTGTGGTCTTCGCGCAGGGGTTCGGTCACCCATTCCGATGAATGTGGACCTTCTCGCACTTCTTAGATGCCAGTGATATTCTTGTACCGCTTGGCAGCTTGCCGGAGTCTCTTGTTAGGTTGAGTTGATCTCAGAAGCGCACCGACAAAAATCTGGCGATCGTGATCGCTCAGCCTGAGCACCTCGTGCTCTCTGACGGTGCGGGCGGCGACTTCCTGGGCACTGCTCACCACGAACTCAGTCAATGTTCGACCGGTAAGATCGGCAGCATGCTGTAACAGCGCTTTCTGCTCGTCAGTCAGCCTCGCTTCGAGCCGCGCGGTCTTGACCGAAACGCTTAGCACTTCGTTCATGGCGCTCTTTCTCTCCATAAAGCCCATTGTACGGCAGATCGCCGTACAGTGCAATAGCCTTCAACAGCTTGAATCCTAACTAGAAACCAGATACAGGAACTAATAAACCGCCCCTGGTGTCTAACCCAACAGGAGAGATGCTCTCGGCCCCAGCCGGTTTGGGGCTACAATTAGTTAGGTAAGAGGGCCATGGCGGATACGACCGTTGGTCTACATCTGGACGCGTACCTCATCTCCGCCCCGGAGGAGGACGCACTCGTCACCGCGCTTTCGAAAGGCGTCGAGGAAGCCTTCGAGATTCTGATTCAGCGCTACCAGCAGCCGGTCTACAACCTGGTGTGCCGCCTGCTAAATGATCCTTCCGATGCCGCCGATATAGTGCAGGAGGTCTTTCTGAAAGTATTTCGTAACATCGGATCGTTCCGGGGCAACAGTAGTCTCAAGACCTGGATCTACCGGATTGCGGTGAATGAAGCCTACAACCACCGGCGCTGGTTCTCCAGGCATCAGCGGCAGGAGGTTGCATTGGGACGGGAGGACGGGCTGCCCAGCTATGCCGACAGCGTGGCCGATCCCGCACCGACTCCTTTCGATCAGGCGGCCGATCATGAAACGCGCGCCTTGGTGGAAAAAGCCCTGGAAAAACTGAATCCGAAGTTTCGCGCGGCCGTGGTTCTGCGGGACATCGAAGACCTGAGTTACGAAGAAATCGCCGCGGTGCTCGAGATTTCCCTCGGCACCGTGAAGTCACGCATCCTTCGGGGGCGCGAGGGTCTGCGAAAAGTTTTAGAAGGCCGGTTGGAGTTAGAGCCAAACATGTCGTGGGCTTCCCAACCGTTGACCGAATAGTATGGAGTGCTTGACAGTAAGACGCAAAGCAGCGGCTTATGCCGAGAACGCCTTGTCGCAAGAAGAACGCCGGGAAATGAGGCAGCACATGCAGGATTGCCAGGTTTGCGCCCGCGAGTCTGAACGCTATCAGCGGATTCGCGAGGCCTTGCGCTCCCTTCCCCGGCGCACTCCGCCTTCCGATCTGACGGTCCGGCTGCGCGTGGCAGCTTCGCAAGCGCGCACTCAGACTGCTAATGGCGCTAGCGATTGGACCCGCTTGCGCGATCGCTTGCAATTAGCTTTGTCCAATCTCATGCGTCCCCTTGCCCTGCCTTTGGCCGGCGGACTGTGCGCCGCGCTGGTGTTGTTCAGCGCCCTGGTACCAACGTTCACGTCCGCTTTCGCCAGCAACAAGGCCGACGTTCTCTTAGATGTTCCTACCATGCTGACCACCGAACCGTCACTGAAGTACATGGCGCCCATCGCCTTTGCCGAGGCGGATGCCATAGTAGACCTGAACATCGATGATCAGGGCCGCATCGTGAACTATTCGATCGTCAGCGCGCCGGGCCAAACCGAGCAACTGCGACGCCGTATCGAGAACAACCTGTTGTTCACCGAGTTCTGGCCCGCCACCGCCTTTGGCAAGCCGATCGCCGGCACGGTCCGGATTTCGTTCCACAATTCCAGCCACGTCGAAGTAAAAGGATAGTTGGGTCGTCGGCTCGGACAACACTTCCTCGCACGGCCGAGCGTGCTGGAACGCATCGCTGAAATCGCGTGCCCGGAGCCGGCTGATACCGTCATCGAAATTGGGCCGGGTAGAGGCGCCCTCACTACGCATCTTCTGAGCCGCGCCGCGCGCGTCGTCGCCATTGAGATCGACCCGGTGCTGGTTCATTACCTGCAGGCCAAGTTTCGCGAAGAACCGCGGCTGGCGCTAGTATCCGCTGATGTTCTCAAGGTCGATCTGGCGCAATGGGGGCCGGTGACCGTGGTCGGAAATCTGCCTTATTACATCACGTCGCCCATCATCGAGAAAACCCTGGAGCTGGGTCCCCTGCTCAAGCGCGCGGTTTTTCTGGTCCAGAAGGAGGTCGGGCATAGGCTCACCGCCACCCCGGGAACTCGCGACTATGGATTCCTCAGCGTTCACACGCAGCTTCTCAGCACACCCGACCTGGTTCTGACGGTTCCCGCCGCCGCGTTCCGCCCGCCGCCCAAGATCGACTCGGCAGTAGTTCAATTGACGCCTCGCAACAACTTCCCTGGCCTCGACCATGCCGCCTTTCTCAATTTCGTGAGCCGCTGCTTCCGCCAAAAGCGTAAGAAGATCCGAAACAACCTGATCGGCCCTTATGATCGCGCACTACTCGATTCGATCCCGGTCACCGCGAAACGGGCCGAACAATTGTCGATCCCGGACTTGCTTGATCTCTATCGGCAACTCACTTCTGGCTCCTGAATTCTGTATTCTGAAGTTTCATGACTCCGCGCGTCCGCTTCGCACCTTCGCCCACCGGCTTCCTCCACATCGGAAGCGCGCGCACCTTCATTTTCAACTGGCTTTACGCTCGCCATACCGGCGGCACGATGATACTGCGCATCGATGACACCGATGTCGACCGCAACACTCAAGCTTCGCTCGATTCCATTTTCGACGGCCTGAAGTGGCTCGATTTAGGCTGGGATGAGGAATACCGCCAGTCCGATCGACTGGCCCACCATCAGCAGCTGGCCTGGAAGATCTTCGAGCAAGGCTTGGCATATCGCGACTTCACTCCGGCTTCAACGGACACGGAGGACAAGCCGCATGATGGCAGTCCGTGGCTGTTCAACTCGGGTATGCGAGAGCTATCGCTCCCGGAAAGCCAGCGTCGCGCTGACGCCGGTGAACCCTTCGTGCTGCGTTTCCGGGTCCCCCGCGACATCGCGCGTTGCGTCGAGTTTCACGACAACGTCTATGGCCATCAATCCAAATCCACTGCCGATATCGAAGATTTCGCGCTGCTGCGCAGCAACGGCATCCCGACCTATCACATGGCCTCCTGCGCCGACGACATCGACCTCCGCATCAGCCATGTCGTCCGCGGCCAGGATCATCTGACCAACACGTTCAAGCACGTATTGATCTTCGAAGGCGCTGGCGCCGCACTGCCCCAATTCGCGCATTTGCCCTTATTAATTGCTCCCGACGGATCGAAGCTCTCGAAGCGTAAACACGGGCCGGTGGTCAGCGTTACTACCTATCGCGACGCCGGCTTTCTACCACATGCGTTCGTGAACTTTCTATGCCTGCTGGGCTGGTCGCCCAAAGATGATCGCGAGCAAATGACCCGCCAGGAGCTGGTGGATGCTTTTTCGTTCGAAGGTATCAATCACAGCAATGCGGTCGTAAACTTCACGGAAGCCGATCCGTTCGATTCGAAGGCTGTCTGGCTGAACGCCGAGTTGATCCGGACCTTGCCTTTAGATGAGCTGGCGCACCGGCTCATGCCGTTCATCCCTGGAGTAGACGCTGCGAAGATGAAGGAGATCGCGCCGTTGGTGCGAGAGCGCATCAAGCTATTAAGCGACGTCCGCACGGTCTCCGACTTCTTTTTTGTCGATAAACTGCCGCCCTACGATCCGGCTGAACTGATTCCTCAGAAGGGTGATCGGGCGCTGGCGTTGGCGGTATTGCAACGCGCGCGAGAAATCCTTCAGAACACCGAATTTCGTCACAATGCGCTGGACGCCGCCCTGCGAGCCGGAGCCGCGGACCTGAAAATCAAACCAGGTCAAATGTTTCAGCCCATCCGGGTAGCGGTTTGCGGAAGGAAGGCGGCTCCGCCATTATTTGAGACGCTGGAAGTCGTCGGGCAACCAGTAACGCTCACTCGAATCGATCAAGCGATCGCGCTGCTGTCCGGCCAAGGAGATTATGAATCCGTTAAAGACTGAGGCTGATACCGGAGCGGCGCCGGCCGAAGCGGCTGCGCCTTCCAACTTCATTCGCGAAACCATTATCGACGACTTGAAGACCAACAAATACGGTGGACGTGTGCACACCCGCTTTCCGCCGGAACCCAATGGCTATCTCCACATCGGCCACGCTAAATCGATCAATTTGAACTTTGGCTTGGCTGCCGAGTTCGGCGGCCAATGCAACCTCCGCTTCGACGACACTAATCCGTCCAAGGAAGAGACCGAATACGTCGACTCAATTATCGAGGACGCCCGCTGGCTCGGCGGCGATTTTGGCGACCGTATCTTCTACGCCTCCGATTATTTCGATCAGCTCTATGAATGGGCTGTCCAGTTAATCCAAGCCGGTAAGGCCTACGTCTGCGATTTATCCGCCGACGAAATCCGAAAGCGGCGGGGCACGCTGACCGAGCCCGGCCGGGACAGCCCCTACCGCAATCGATCCATCGACGAGAACTTGGATTTGTTCGCCCGGATGAAAGCCGGAGAATTCCCGGATGGTGCGCGAACCGTGCGCGCCAAGATCGACATGGCCTCGCCGAATCTGAACATGCGCGATCCGGTAATGTACCGTATTCTACATGCCGAGCATCATCGCACCGGCAACAAATGGTCCATCTATCCGATGTATGACTTCGCGCACGGCCAGTCCGATTCCATTGAGCGCATCACACACTCGATCTGTACCCTGGAGTTCGAGGATCATCGCCCGCTCTATGACTGGTACATCGAACAGTTGGGCATCTACCATCCGCAGCAGATCGAGTTCGACCGGCTCAACCTCACCTATACTCTCTTGAGCAAGCGGAAGCTGCTGCAACTGGTTCAGCAGGGTCTCGTCAGAGGCTGGGACGATCCACGCATGCCCACCATTTCAGGGCTTCGCCGCCGCGGCTACACATCGGAAGCGATTCGCAACTTCTGCCGGCGCGTAGGTGTATCGAAGACAAACGGCACCACCGAGCTCGGACTCCTCGAATATTTTCTGCGTGAGGACCTGAACAGACGGGTGAACCGTGTCATGGCCGTTCTGCGACCAGTGCGAGTAGTCATCGACAATTACCCTGAAGGTCAGGTGGAACACATGGAGGCCGTCAACAATCCGGAAGATCTCAGCCAAGGGACTCGCCAGGTTCCCTTCTCACGAGTGCTTTATATTGAGCAGGACGATTTCCGCGAGGACCCACCCAAGCAGTATTTCCGGCTCTCGCCTGGACGGGAGGTTCGCCTGCGATATGGCTATCTGATCACCTGCACCAGCGTCGTCAAGGATGCGAGTGGACAGGTGACTGAAGTTCACTGCACCTACGATCCTGCTACGCGTGGCGGCAACACTCCCGACGGCCGGAAGGTCAAAGGTACGATTCACTGGGTATCGGCGGAGCACGCCATCGACGCCGAGGTTCGTCTTTACGACAATCTATTCACCAAAGAAGATCCCAACGAGGTCGCCGATGGTCAGGACTTCACAGCCAATCTCAACCCCAATTCACTCGAGGTCGTGAACACCGCTAAACTCGAACCGAGCCTCCGCGCCGCGAAACCCGGATCACGCTATCAGTTCGAGCGCCTCGGTTACTTTTCTGTCGATCCCGACGCGACGCCGGGGAAGCTAGTGTTCAATCGAACAGTCCCATTGCGCGACACCTGGGCAAAAATCGAGAAGAAATCGAAATGATCATTCTCGGACTCGGCGGGATTCTTAGCGACCCCGCCTGCGCCGTCTTAAAGGACGGCGAACTGGTGGCCGCCATTGAGCAGGAGAAGGTCGCGCGCCGGCCACCTTCCGGCGGGTTGCCCGACGAAGCGATCGCGCTGGCGCTACAGCTCGCCAACGCCACTCCGGCCAATGTGAACTGTGTCGCTCTGGTGCGGCCGTTCGCACAAAATATTCATCTCGCTTTGCGCTCGCAGTTTCCGAACGCTCAAGTGCTCATGGTCGAACACCACACCGCGCACGCGGCCTCGGCCTACTATCCATCGCCCTTCGACGAGGCCACGGTGCTCACGCTAGACCGCGATGGCGATTTTCGCTCGGCCGCCCGCTGGCATGCGTCCGGCAACCAGCTCCAGTTGGAGAAAGACCTCTATTATCCCGACTCTCTGGGAGACCTCTACGGCCGTGTCACTGAACTGCTCGGATTCGGAGCTGGTGTAGACGAGCACAAGGTCCAGTGGCTCTCGACTGCTGACGGGGGCGGCGCTTACGAGCCGCTTTTCGAACAGATTCTTGGAAACACCGAGTGGCCCATTCTGAATCGCGCCTACTTCGATTCCGACCGCTTGACCGAGGGCGGCTTCAGCGAAAAGTTTTACGGACAGATCGGTTTGGCGGAGGGCGCTGAAATTCCGAGCGAAATGCATGCGCCGCTCGCCGCGGGTCTTCAGCGGGCCATTGAGCGCGTAGTTCTGCGCATGGCCGGACCCAGCGACAAACTCTGTCTCGCAGGCGGTTTGGCGCTGAATTCGCTGCTCATCAGTTCGCTCGAGCAGTCCAAGCACGTCTTCGTGCAGCCCGCCTCTGGAAACACCGGTACTGCGCTGGGAGCTGTGTTCTATGCCTGGAACGCGGTCATGGGCGAAAAGAAGCGCGCGTCATTGAACGACCTATGCCTGGGGCCCAGCTATGACGGCGAGGAGATCAAGAAGGTCCTCGAAAACTGCAAGCTGCGATTCCGCTACTTGCTGACCACGGGCGAGCTGATCGATTCCGCTGTTCGCGATCTTAATGGGGAAAAAATCATCGCGTGGATGCAAGGCCGTATGGAGTTTGGACCCCGAGCGCTCGGCAATCGGAGCATCTTGGCGTCGCCACTCAATCCTTATTCGACCGAGAATCTGAACCTCTTCATCAAGCACCGCGAGCCCTTCCGGAAATTTGCCGCGTCGGTGCCCGCCGAAGTAGCCGGCGAGTACTTCGAAACCGGACCAAATGCCCGTTATCTGGCCACCGTCGGGCGCGTGCATCGCAAGTATCGTAAGACATTTGAAGGAGCCGTGATGGGCGACGATGCCGTTCGCGTCCACACAGTGTTCAAGGATGACAACGCGCTTTATCACAGCTTGCTGCACGCGGCCGGCAAGGCCACCGGGCTTCCCGTGCTGTATAACACCAGCTTCAACCTCTTCGGTGATCCGCTGGTTTGTACCCCGCGCGATGCCGTTCGCAGCTTCTACTCTTCCGGCATCGATGCGCTGTTCGTCGGCAATTTCGTGGTAGAAAAGTAGACCTGGAGGTGGAAGTGAGAGGAGCACGCGCGTTGTTGGCAATTGCGTTTCTTGGCAACTGCGGCTTGTCCGCTCAGGAAAGGCCACAGGCCGCTCCATTCAATGCGTCGCAAATGGACATGCAGCCTCCGCCTGCACAGGGTGTCGCCGTGCGAGCCGGCCGTCTATTCGATCCCAAGTCCGGTACGAATCTACTCAATCAGGTGATCCTGATCAAGGGCGATCGCATCACCGATGTCGGACCGGCCGATCGCGTGCAAATTCCCCCCGGCGCGAAAATAATCGATCTCAGCCATGCCACCGTGCTCCCCGGATTGATCGATCGGCATGTCCACTTAATGCAAGACCAGTTTCCCAACGATGGCCGCGCATCCTTCACCGGCCTGAACTATGCTCTTAAGGATCTTCGCGCCGGATTCACCACGCTTCAGGACATGGGATCGGCTTACACTTATGCCACGGTCGAGTTGCGCGACGCCATCAACAAGGGCCTGGTGCCCGGACCGCGGCTGCAAGTCTCCGGTCCGCAGATCAATCCTCGCGGCGCGACCTACTATCCGGCGCCGTCGATTGTTACTCCTTTTGGCCAGGGCCCCGGCGCCGCGGTCTGGCAGCTTTCGAGCGACGTCAATTCACCATGGCTGGCTCGCGCCGCAGTCCGAGAGCGGTCGCATTATGGAACCGACTGGATCAAAATCTACGAAACCGAAGATTACCAAGGCAGCGGATATCCCGATCCCGACGGCGCTGGCGCGTTCAAACCGGATGGAACGATGATCAACGTTCCCTCTTTGTCCCTCGAAGAAAACCAGGCCATCGTCGATGAGGCGCACCGTAGAGGACTGAAGGTCGCCTGTCACGCCTATGGCGGGGAAGGTCTGCGCAATTGCCTGGCGGCGGGTGTCGACCTGCCCATGCACGTAATCGTTGGAGTTACCGGGGCCGCCGGCCTCGACGACGAGACCCTGCGCTACTTCAAGCAGCCTCTCGCCGACGGAACGCTCCGTCCAGTGCAACAGACGTTATGGGACTTGATCGGTGAACTCGAGACTCGCGACTTGAAGGCCAGCCGCGGCAAGGCCACTCGCATCGGTCTCACCGAACTCAGTTTCAAAAGACTGAATGCCGCCGGTGTCAAACAAGTTTTCGGAAGCGGCGCCTACACCGGGGGGCACGGCGTGCAAGCGTTCCAGTTCGCCTATTACGTGAAATGGGGAATGAAGCCGGCCGACGCGTTGCGCATGGCTACCAGCAATGCCGCCGAGGGCCTGAACTTTGAGCTAGCGCACGAAGTCGGCTTCATCGAAAAAGGCAGATTCGCCGACCTATGCGCAGTCGCCGGCGACCCACTGTCCGACATCACCGAAATGGAACGCGTCAAGTTCGTCATGAAGGGCGGCGTGGTCTTCCGCGACGATCCGATCTCCGGCGGCGCGGCGTCCACCGGCGGGCGCTGAGGGCTGAGTTATCCTGGAGCGAATGAGAACCGCTCTACTCGCCGCCTTCTGCCTTGGCTCGCTCGCCCACGCCGCCGACCGCTTCCCAGTCGACTGGCCCAAACTCCAAACCGAAACGATGGACTACTACACATCCGTCATCAAGATCGACAGCAGCAATCCGCCGGGCGATGAAACCAAAGTTGTCGACTACCTCAAGCCGATTCTTGACCGCGCCGGCATCTCGACCGAGGTGTTATCGCTCGACCCCAAGCGCGCCAACCTGATCGCGCGCATTAAAGGCAACGGTTCCAAGCGGCCGCTCATCATCATGGGCCACACCGACGTGGTCGGTGTCCAGCGCGAGACGTGGCCCCCAGGCATCGACCCCTTTGCTGCCTTGCGTAAAGACGGCTTTGTGTGGGGGCGCGGCTCTTCCGACGATAAGTCGCACGTCGCCTCGTGCCTGATGACCATGCTCTTACTCAAGCGTTTCAATGTACCCCTCGACCGCGACGTCATCTTCATTGCTGAATCGGGCGAGGAAGGTAGCGCGAACTTCGGCATCGGCTTTTTGGTGGATAAACATTGGAACGAGATCGAAGGGGAATACGCGCTAGCCGAGGGCGGCCAAACAGTCTCGCGCAACGGCAAGGTTAGCTATGTCGGAATCAGCACTACCGAGAAAAGTCCACGCGGCGCGCGCCTGGTGACTCACGGCACGGCCGGTCACGGTTCGCGTCCCCGCCCTGACAATGCTATCCTGCACATCGCCGCCGCAGTCTCGAAATTCCAGACCTGGCAGCCGCCCATGCGTTTGAACGACACGACGCGTACCTACTTCGAGCGGCTCGCCACCATTAGCCCGCCCGATCAGGCCTATCGCTATAATCACGTCACCGATCCTGCCCATACCGAAGAAATCCAACGCTATTTCCTGGAACACGAGCAGCCCAACTATTCCGTGCTCCGGACCTCCGTCGTTCCCACTATGATTCAAGGCGGCTTCCGAACCAACGTCATCCCGTCGCAAGCAGAAGCGACGCTCGATATCCGTGCGCTCCCCGACGAGAACATGGACCAGCTTTACGCCGAGATAAAGCGGGTTATTTCCGACCCTGCCGTCGAGCTCGTCACAAATGCTACCCGCAACCGGCCCATCGCTCCGCCCTCATCGATCGACAGCGAGATGTTTCGCGCGCTCGAGCGGACACAGAAAACGATGTTCCCGGACGCAGTCACGATTCCCGTCATGCTGACCGGCGCCACCGACATGGCCCAGTTGCGAGGCAAGGGCGTCCAAGCGTACGGCTTCGGTGCAATCGCTGATGAGAGTGAGAACGAGCTGCACGGCGCGCACTCAGATCAGGAGCGCCTGCTCGAAAGCTCCATCCACAAGATGGTCCAGTTTCTGTGGTACACCGTGCTCGATATCGCGGCGTCGAAGCAGTAACTATTCCGCCGCCCGCTTCCCGTTCGCTCCGCCCGGTCCCGCCGCACAAGTGAAATTGGCCGCTTCATCAGTGCTTCCCGACCCCTTCCACTGCGCCACCTGCGGATAAGGACACAGCGGCCGCGTGCGCTCCACGCCGCTAGCTGGATTCGTGGTTTTATACTTGGTCGCGATGATCTGCGCCGGAGCAACGCCGTTCTCCACCCACTGTTCCACCGCGCGATTGATATCGTGCTGCGCGTCGCCGTCTACCTCGCTAGTCTGGCCGAAACTGTTCGGGCCTGGCCCGCCGCCGCAATGCTGCATTCCCGGCACCATGAAGAGACGAACGAACTGATCGGTTTGCTTGGCGCCCATCTTGGCTATCACGCTGTTGTAGTACTGGATCGCATTCGCCGGTGGGATCGCGGCATCGCTCCAGCCGTGGTAGACGATCAGCTTTCCGCCGCGTTCCTTGAACTTCTTCAGGTTCGCATCGGTCGCGTTCAGGATCTGACCGACCTTGTCATCGGCCACTTTCATGTCATGCTCAACTGAAAACGTTTTAATATCCCAGTCCGGATTGTCGAACACCATATATTTGAAGAAATTGGTGCCGAACGCGTACTGCAGGCTCTTGCCGGCTCCCCCGCCGCTGATCCAACCGCCCCAGCCGTTAGGCCCAGGCTCGCCGCCGGGGCTGTAACCGAGATACATCGGCTTGCCCTTGGAATCCTGTGGGCCCGTATAGATTTTCTTCAACGTGCCGATCTGCGCCTCAGTCAGACAGCTGTTCGATTCCTCGCCCTTGCACAACAACACCGACGCATCAAAATGGCACGCCGCCGGATTCTCGATCACACCGTCCTTCACGCCATCGTTCGCGTCACAGGCGTTCAGTGCCGCCGCTTCGATCGCGGGCAGCTTCGCCGCCGGGATGTAATTAGCCGGATCGCTGACCAGTGCTTGCGACTCCCAGGTCCCCGACGAAATCAAGTGCGTCCAGTTGTTCGCGGGCGCGCCGGCAACGATACCGTCGTAATCGGCTGGATACCGCTGCGCTTCCATCAACGCCTCGCGGCCCCCGTTTGAACAGGAGCTGAAATAGGACTTCTTCGGTCCATCGCCGTAAAACGCCGCGATGACTGCCTTGGCCGCCTCGGCTGTTTCGTGGACCGCGCGATATCCAAAGTCCACCACCTTTTCGTGATGTCCCAGCGCCCACTTCGCATCGGTCACGCCCGCTTCGTGTCCGGTATCGGTCGACGCCGTCGCAAAGCCGCGCCTCAATGCCGACGCCAGCCCAGGAAACGAGACCGACCCTGCGAACCCACCATTGCCGACGCCATAGAACTTGCCGTTCCAGCCTGAGCTCGGCAGCCACACTTCGAACATAATTTCCGAATCGCTCGCCGGCTTGATTACGCCGGCCACCCGGCAAAATGCGGGCAATTTTTCAATCGCCGGGCCCATCGGCGGCTTAAAAGCTCCGCCCGTGATTGATTCGGCGGTAGTGATCGTCGTGTTCGGACGCCCCACCGTAGCGAGGCTTTCGCACGTGGCTGCAGCGGCTGGAATTCCCGCAATTAGCGCCAGCATGAGTAAACGGTGTCCCATTAGAATCCTCCCAATATGTCTTCTAATTCTAGAATGAAATGGGATGCGAGCGATTTTGATTGCCGTGTGCTGTCTGGCGCTCCGCGCCCAGGATGCCAACGTCTCCGAAGGCTACGATCATTTCTACAATCTCGAATACGACCAAGCCATCGCGACGTTCACGGCTGAAACCGAGCAGCATCCCGATGATCCGAATTCGTGGAATCATCTGGCGCATGCGACGCTCTACCGCGCCATGTATCGCGGCGGCGCTCTCGAGAGTGAGCTGGTCACCGGCTCCAACCCGTTTCTGAGCCGGCAAAAAGTCAAAACGTCAACGGCGGAAAACCAGCAGTTCTACGATGCCATCGACAAAGCGCTCAATCTGGCTCAGTCGCGCTTGCTCGACAACCAAGATGATCTCCTCGCGCTTGGCGCTCTGGGTGTTTCTTACGCCCTGCGAGCCAATTACAATTTCCTGGTGCGCAAAGCCTGGACCGACGCCTTGCACGATGCCACCGATGCCCGCAAAGCCCACAAACATCTGACCGAGCTCAAGCCCGACAATGTCGACGCCCGCTTGATCCCAGCCTTGTACGATTACATCACTGGGAGCCTTCCGATCGGATATCGAATCCTAGGTTTCTTGGCCGGCTACCATGGTGATCGTAACCGCGGCATTGAAGCTTTGCAGTCGGTTGCACAAGACGGTAAGTCGAATCGCTTGGATGCTGAAATCATGCTGGCCGCCATCTACCGGCGGGAGCGGCGCGCGAAAGATGCGGTTCCGCTGCTCGAAGATCTAATCCAGCGATTTCCCCGCAACTTTTTACTTCGCTTCGAACTCGTACAGATGTATAGTGACCTTGGCGACAAGTCCGCCGCGCTCTCAGAGATCACCCGCATCCGCGATCTCAGGCAAAGTGGCGCCGCCGGATTCGCCGATCTGCCGCCAGAGAAAATTGACTATCTCGAAGGAAACCTGCTCTTCTGGTACAACGACCTCGACCCCGCGCTCGCCGACATGAAAAACGTCACAGCCAAGGCGCATGACCTCGACTTGAACACTGGCATTATGTCCTGGATGCGCCTCGGCCAGATTTACGACCTCAAAGGCCGTCGCGTATCTGCCGTGGCTGCCTACAAAAAAGCTGTCGCGATGGCGCCGCTCTCCGAAGTGGGCAAGGAGTCGCGGCGCTACGTCACCCAGCCTTACAAACGGACGGCTTCATCCGAAAGCGCGGAGGACGCCAAGAACTAGAAATCAGAAACGAGAAACTTTGCTAAACCATCTGATCGCCGAGAAAAGCCCGTACCTGCAACAGCACGCCCATAATCCCGTCGACTGGTATCCCTGGGGCGACGAAGCTTTCGACAAAGCGCGCCGCGAAGACAAGCCCATCTTCCTTTCCATCGGCTACTCCACTTGCCACTGGTGCCACGTGATGGAGCGCGAGTCTTTCGAAAATGATGCTATCGCCGAAATGATCAACCGCTCGTTCGTGCCGGTCAAGGTTGATCGCGAGGAGCGCCCCGATGTCGACCGCATCTATATGACTTACGTACAAGCCGCCACCGGCAGCGGCGGGTGGCCTATGTCGGTTTTTCTCACGCCGGATTTGAAGCCGTTCTTCGGTGGCACTTACTTCCCGCCTGACAATCGTTATGGGCGCCCTGGTTTTCCGGCGCTCCTGGAACGCATCGCCTCGGCCTGGCGCGAGCAGCGTGCCGAGATCGTTGAGACCAGCGGCAAAGTGATCTCCCAGCTTAAGTCCATTTCTGATCCGGCTTCCACCGGCGGCATCGCCGACAAGGCCACGCTCGATTCCACCTTCCAATATTTTCGCCGGACCTTCGACACTACACATGGCGGCTTTGGCGACGCTCCCAAATTTCCCCGCCCCGTGGCCTTCAATTTTCTATTTCGTTATTATGTGCGCACGCAGCGCTCCGAAGCCCTCCAGATGTCACTGGACACGTTGCGCGCCATGGCCGCCGGCGGCATGCACGACCAGCTCGGCGGCGGCTTTCATCGCTATTCTGTCGATGAGCGTTGGTTCGTTCCCCACTTCGAGAAGATGCTGTACGATCAGGCGCAGCTCGCGATCTCCTATCTCGAGGCCTATCAGATTACGCACAACACGCTTTACGCCGGCATCGCGCGCAGTACACTCGATTACGTCCTCCGCGACATGACTCATCCTGACGGCGGTTTCTACTCCGCCGAAGATGCCGACAGTGTTATCGATCCGGCTAATCCCAAAGAAAAGGGTGAAGGTGCGTTCTATATCTGGACTGCCGCCGAGCTGGAACAATTGCTTGGCCGCGAGGTCTATGATCTGTTCGCCGCGCATTATGGCGTCGAGAAAGACGGCAATGTCCACCAGGATCCGCATGGAGAATTCACCGGCAAGAACATCCTTTATCTGCGGCAAGCGCCCGACCCCTCCGTCGCCGATCAATTCCAGAAAGCCAGGGCCAAGCTGCTCGAGGTCCGATCCAAACGCGTCCGGCCTCACCTGGACGACAAAATCCTCACCTCCTGGAACGCGCTCATGATTTCGGCCTTCGCAAAGGCTGCTCGAATTCTCGACAACGACCCGCGCTATCTGTCCGCTGCCCAGCGCGCGACTTCTTTCATCCTCACCCGCATGTACGATCCCGCTTCTAACCTTTTGCAGCGCCGCTTCCGCGAAGGTGAGGCTGCCATTCCTGGCTTCCTGGACGACTATGCGTTCTTAATCGCGGCACTACTCGATCTCTATGAAGCCGATTTCGATCCTGCTCATCTCGAGACTGCGCTGGCTCTCGTCGCCAAAATGCGCGAGCTTTTCGAAGATCCCCAGGCCGGCTCGTTTTTCACCACCGCCGGTCAAGATAGCAGTCTGGTCCTCCGGATGAAGGACGATTACGACGGGGCCGAACCGTCCGGGAATTCCGTGGCCCTGCTCGATCTACTCCGTTTGGCTCACCTCACAGATCGCGACGAGTATCGCCAGGCCGCCGTCCGCACTCTCGACGCACTGATGCCAAAAATGTCCAGCCAGCCGGTCGCGGTCCCGCAAATGCTGGTCGGCCTCGACTATTCGCTCGCCCCCAAGCGTGAAGTAGTCATCGCGGGTGATCCACAGGCCGAGCCCACCCGCGCCCTTCTGAACGAATTGCGAAGCCGCTTTCTTCCATACACCGTCACCCTGCTCATCGATTCCGACGCGACCCGAGAGAAACTCGCCCGCATTTTCCCCGCCGCCGGCATCATGCGCCAACTCGATGAACAATCCACCGCCTATGTTTGCGAGAACTACTCTTGCCGGCTGCCGACTACGGAGGTAGCAAAGTTCGCCGAGTTGCTACAATAAGTCGAAAATTCAAACACGAGGAGAATTCATGGAAAGACCTGGAGCCACGACGATGAGAGGAAAACCGCTGACGCTCGTCGGACCGGAACTTAAGTCCGGTGACAAGGCCCCTGATTTTGATGCGGTGACCGATTCACTCCAACCTGTCAACCTGCAAGGCACCGGACCAGCCGTTCGTATTTTTAGCGTCGTCCCATCGCTCGATACGCCGGTCTGCGATATGCAAACCAAGCGCTTTAATGAAGAGGCGGCGAAGTTGCCAGGTGTCGAAATTTTTGCCATCAGCATGGATCTGCCGTTCGCCCAGAAGCGCTGGTGTGGAGCTTTCGGTATTGACAAGATCAAAATGGTTTCAGATCACAAATCCGGCTCGTTCGGCGAGCATTACGGCACGCTGATCAAAGAACTGCGCATCGAGAGCCGTGCGATTTTCGTGCTCGACAAAGACAACACCATTAAACACGTCGAGTATGTGAAAGAAGTCGCTGAACATCCCAATTACGATGCGGCATTGAACGCCGCCCGCTCCTTGTTGAAGTAGCGCAATTATTGGTGGCGCACGCACTTTTGCGTGCCGCGTTCACACTTGTGTGAACGCTTCTTCTTATGTGGCTTTCTTTCCGAACCTTCCGCCGCACCCCGGCTCTCACCGCCGTGGCCCTCGGCTCCATCGCGATCACCGTCGGCGCCACCGCGGTCGTCTTCACCGCTGTCAAAACTGTCTTACTGGATCCCCTGCCCTACGCTAATGCGGATGAGCTGGTCCAGTTTCGCACTGAATCTACGCGCGGCGGCGACTCCCGTGCCGACTGGGTTACTTGGCCAGACATGCAGGATGTCAGCCGAAGGAATCACACGTTCCAGTCCGTCGCAACTTACCACTACGCTCTCTTGAATTTTTCCGGCGACGGCAACGCACCGCCCGAAGCGCTGTACGGGTTGGCCGTATCGGCCAACATGTTCCCGACACTTGGCGTGAAGCCGATGCTGGGGCGCAATATTCTTCCGGAGGAAACCCAACTCGGGCGCGACCGCGAGATGATCCTGAGCTACGGCCTTTGGACCAGGCGCTTCAATAGTGACCCCAGCGTCATCGGCCGATCCGTTGAAGCCAATGGCCACGCTTGCACTGTCATCGGCGTTATGCCGCCCGGATTCGATTTCCCCATGCGCCTCGCCACCACCGTTCGCACTCCGTCGCAGCACATGGATTTCTGGGTCCCTTACCCTGTTGATCCCGCCAAGAACACTCGGCAGTCTCCCGGCATGGGCGCGATCGCGCGCCTTCGCAAAGGCGTGTCCACTGCGGAGGTTGCTCAGGATCTTCAATCCATCAGCGCCGCCCTGCAACGCGAATATCCACTCACCAACCAGGATCGCTCGCTTCGTGCCATTTCGCTCCGCAACCGCACACTTGGTTTTGCCCGGACCGGTCTGCCGCTTCTACTCGCCGCCGCCCTGATGTTTCTGCTCATCGGATGCGCGAACGTCGCCAATCTGTTGCTGGCACGTACGTTCGCGCGGCAACGTGAAATCGCGGTTCGGATGGCGCTAGGTGCCGAGAGATCCAGAATCGTGCGGCAGCTCGTCTCCGAAAGTTTTCTGCTCGGTGTCGCCGGCGGAATCGCCGGCTATGCCTTCGCCGTGCTGGCCTGGAAACTTCTTCCCTCCGTCGCCCCTATGTCAATTCCGCGACTGGCCACTGCCCACCCCGATTGGACGGTGTTCGCCTTCACGCTGGCTATTTCGGCCATCAACGCGTTGATATTCGGCCTCGCGCCCGCTCTCGGCTCTGCCCGCGGTGATCCCGCTCTCGCGCTACGGGAATCCGGCAACCGTGGCTCCATCGGCGCAGCCCGCAATCGCACACGCTCGGCGCTCGTTGTTGGGGAAGTTGCCTTAGCTGTCACGCTGGTGATCATCGGAGGTTTGTTGACCGGCAGTTTCGTGAAACTCATTCGGACCAATCCCGGCTTCGATGCCGATCGCGTATTGGCGTCCATCATCATCGCCGCCGGCGACCAGTACCGGACCCCAGCTAAACAAGGCATCCTATTCCGACGTATCGTGGACTCCGTTAGCGCTCTGCCCGGCGTGGAATCGGTCGCCACTGTTGATGCCTTGCCTTTCAGTGGTGAGAATCACGGCGGCACGATTCGAACGGATCTATCCGCTCCGGAACAGGCCGCTGAGATCGATCGCGTGAGCGCCGATTACCTTCAAACCATGGGCGTTCAACTCCTTCAAGGCCGTTGGCTCCGCGATGATGACATGGCTTCCGATCGCGATACAGCTATCGTTAACGACATCGCCGCCGCCCGGCTCTGGCCCGGGCAGAATGCGCTGGGCAAACGCTTTTGTCTTTGCTGGGATGTTAACGCGCCAATCTGGAAACGAGTGGTCGGCGTCGTCCAGACCATGCGGCACTCCGGACTGGATGAACCCATCGGTGCCTCAGTCTACTTCGCTTCCGGCGCGCTCGAGCACGCACAATTCCTGGTAGTTCGGACCAACCGGCCCTCCGATGAGCTTGCCAAATCGGTGCGCATCGCCGTCGCCTCGGTGGATCCGAAACAACCTGTTTTCTTGAGCGCGAGCATGTCGAGCCTCATTGGCGACACAATCGCCGACCGCCGTTTTATAATGACGCTGCTGGCCATCACTGGCTGCCTGGCGCTGCTGCTCGCCGCTGCGGGCGTCTACGGCGTGATCTCGTATGCAACATCACTTCGCACTCAAGAGATCGGCGTCCGCATGGCCCTTGGCGCCACGCCCCACAACGTCCAGCTCCTGATTTTCCGTCACGGCATGCTGATGGCCGGCGGTGGTGTAGTGATCGGACTGGCCTCGGCGCTGGCCGCGATCCGCGTGTTCAGCCTGGCATCCGCCGATGCCGCGCTTGTCACGCTCGCAGTCGCTCTAGTTGTCGTAACCGCTGCTGTCGCCTGCTTTATTCCCGCGCGCCGCGCAACCCGCATCGACCCAATGCTGGCCTTGCGCCAAGACTGACCGTGGCGCACGGCCAGCGTTCACCTCTGTGAACGCTTTTTCTCATTCTTCCCGCAACGCAACCATCGGTTCCACCCGCGCCGCCCGCATCGCCGGCAGTAAACTAGCCGCGATCGCCACCACCGCGAGTCCGGCCACCGACGCTCCTATCGTCATCGGATCGCTCGGCTGCAAACCGAACAGCATCGAGCTCGCCGCCCGCCCAACCGCCAGCGCTAGCCCGATTCCGATTACGAGCCCCACCGCCAGTAGCAGCCCGGCCTCTCGCAAAACCAGATTCAGCACGTTCCCTCGACTGGCGCCTAGCGCGATCCGGATCCCGATTTCATTCCGTCGCCGCGCCACCATGTACGAGATCACGCCATATAATCCGACCGTCGCTAGCGCCACGGCGAGAAAGCCGAAGAAGCCCGACAGCGTCGCCATCAGACGCTCCCGCATAAGTGACTCCTGCACCTGAGTTGTGAAGACCTGAAACTGCAGCGAGATCTCTGAATTCTCGTCCAGCACTGTCTTTTTCACGGCTGTCATCAGTGACCCCAACGGAAGCATGGACCGCACCATGAAGGTCACCCCCAGACCCGGTTCCTTGTTTTGGCTCTCGGCTACAAAAACGATCGGCTTAAAGTCTTCCCTTAAACTCTGATACTTCGAGTTCTTCACTAGTCCTACAATCTGGAAAACGTGCTGAGGCTCGCCCGGTCCCACTAACATGCGGAAAGACCTTCCGATCGGATTTCCGCCGCCCATAAACTTCCGGCTGAACTCCTGATTCACAATGGCCACCTCGGGAGCCGAAGGAGTATCGCGATCGTCGAAATCGCGGCCGGAAAGAAAAGAGGTTCCCATCGTGCCAAAGTATCCCGGGCTGACGCGATCGAACCACGGGACCATCCGTTCTTGCGCGCGCTGGCCAAGCATTTCGATACTGTCGTTCCAGCCATTTCCGCTGATCTGTACGACGCTGGCGCTGGCTGTCGCCTCAACGCCCGGAATTGCACGTAAGCGGTTGAGTAGCTCCTGATAAAGTACAGCGCGGCGAGCCGCGGGAACATTGATCCGCGATATGTCCACTCCCGTAATCAGCAGGCCGTTTTCGCGAAAACCTGGGTCCAGCGTGGAAAGGTTACGGAGACTTCCCACGAACAGCAGCGCCCCTACCAGCAACACCAGCGAAAGCGCCACCTGGCTGATCACCAGCATCCGGCGCATGCCAAACTTACCGCGATCGGCTGTCAGACCGCGCCCCGACGCCTTCATTGCCGACGCCGGAACTGCGCGGGATGCCCGCAGCGCCGGTGTTAATCCAAAAAGAACGCAGGTCAAGACCGCGAGGCCGGCCATGAATCCGAAGACCCGCCAATCCGCGTCCAGCTCAACGAACAGCGGACTATCTTTTGTTGTCAGGAACGAAACCAGATAACGGCTCAGAAAACTTGCCAGCACCGCTCCCGCCAGCGCGCCAGCCACCGCGAGCAACAGGCTTTCCGCTAACAACTGCCGGATCAGCCGCCCGCGATCCGCCCCAATCGCGAGCCGAATGGCCATTTCACGCTCCCGCGTGCTGGCCCGGGCCAGCATCAGATTGGCGAGGTTCGCGCAGGCGATCAGCAAAGCCAGTCCGGCGATTCCCAATAGCAGCAGGAGCGGCTCTTCATATCTCTGGCGTAGCGACGAGACGCCGGACCCGGCCGGGTTCGCGGTGAGCTTGTATTGCGCGTAGTACTTCGCCGCGTCGGGACGATAATTAGGAGGAATCGTGCTTTCGAACACTGCCGGCGACATAGCGCGAGCCTGCGACGCCGCGGCTGCTGTCGTAGAGCCAGGCTTCAGCCGTCCGATAATCGCTAGCCACCAATGATTGCGCTTAGCCGTGTGGCTGTTCTCTCCATTGATCCATGGCTCCGCGCAAGTCGGAACGGCCACATCGAAACTTTTGCCGACCTCCACGCCGAAAAATCCGGCCGGCGCGATGCCTATGATCTCCACTGGATGTCCATCGAGCGAGAGCGTCTTCCCGATCGCCTGCGCGTCTCCGGCAAACTCACGTTGCCAGAACGGGTAGCTGATCACCGCTCCCGGCGACCCGCAACCCGGGCGGTCATCTTGATTCGTAATCGTCCGGCCGGCCAGTGGTTGCACTCCTAGGGTCCGGAAGTAGTCGCCGCTCACCCACAGGCCCTCCGAATACCGCGCTTCACCGCCCGCTGCCAGATTGAAGCGCGTATCGCCCCACGCGAAGATACCCGAAAAAGCCTGCTGATGATCGCGGATCTGCTCCCATTGCGGATAAGTGAAGTTCGGCCGGCGGTCAGAGAAATTACCCGAGCAGCAGTGCTCGTCTTTCGCAATCTCCAGCTCCGCAAGCTGTTCCGGATGCGCCACCGGCAGCAATCGCAGGCGGACTGCGTCCAGCAGTTGGAAGATGGCAGTGTTGGCGCCGATTCCCAAAGCCAGCGACAGCGTAGCAACCGTAAAGAAGCCGGGATTCAGCCGCAACAGCCGAGCGCCATAGCGAAGGTCCCCAAGTGTGCTCATGTTCTTATTAGAAACGTTTGGACCTAGAAAAAGTTAGCTCGCCGGACTGCTTTTCGTACCCGCTGCAACTCAGCACCGGCAGCCGGGGATACTTCGGAAAACGGGGATCTACCTTAGAAAGTTCACAGAGATAAAAGACCGAGCCGCGATCGGACTCGATCCGTCGCACATGTCGGCAGTTCGCACAGAATCCGACCAACTCAACATCGCCGTTGTCGTTTCCTATTTGTGCTCCGCCGATCCTGAAATCTTTTCCAAAATTCGCGGTCGTTTGTGGTGACCACTAGAACGCGCCAGCGTATAGTCAGGTACCTTTATGTGGTCAGCCACTGTGGTGGGCTCCGGAATCCGGTCCCCGTCCGCACTCATCGCGGAAAGATGCATCTCCATTGCCTTTTCCATCCGCTTCTTCGTCAGATCCAACGTACGACCAGTAGCGATGCATCCAGGCAGATCCGGAACATAGGCGCTATAGCCCGTGCCGGTTCTCTCGTAAACCACTGCATACTTCATTTTTTCAGTCCCGCCTGTTTCCGGATGCTGTGTAGCGTCCCTTGTGCGACGTCGTCAGCGGGATGCCCCGCAATTGTTACTTTACCTGGTTTGCTCGGGTGCTTGTATTGCCGGTGGCTTCCATGTTGGCCAACCAACTGCCAGCCGTCGCGTTCCACAAGCTTGATGATGTCACGGACCTTCATCGATAATTCCCGAGAGGACTAGTCCGTTGCGGCAATCCAACCATTGCCTACTTTACACGGTTATGGCGCGGCCCACTACTGGCTCATTCCCAGTGCGCTCAGGAGTCAAGCTACGAAGAGAGCGTCGCGCTCGACCGTCTGCCCGAAGTCACCGTGCAATTGCTGCCATCGAACAAAACCAAAGTCATTTCCGTCTGCCGATTCCCTCCTCGATTATAGATGCCCTTGTGCCAGTGAACCGCTCTAATAATGAACTGAACCTTGCCATCGGTGGCCGAAGATTCCTTTCCGCCATCGAACCCCACTGTCCAGTTTCATGCCAGAATCTGCTATATTTGGCACAGGTATAACCCACTCATAAGGAGTCTGGTCATGGCGGAATATCCACCGTACGTTAATGCCTACAATGGCATTCCCACTCTATTTCAGAAAATTAAGACGGCAGCTGTACCACCGAAGTTCACCGTGGACTTTCTGAGTACGGTCCTGGACATGAAGTCCTCCAGCTACCGCGCCATGATTCCTTTGCTCAAGAAGCTGGGGTTTATTGATGCTGCGAACGTCCCGACGCAAGCCTACAAGGATTTCCGCGAGGATGCCCTGTCCGGCTCTGTAATGGCCGGGCGCCTAAGGGAGGCGTATAAGTCCCTTTTCCAAGCTAACGAGTATGCATGGAAGCTGAGCAAGGGAGAATTGTTGGCTAAGTTGAAGAGCCTCACCGGTGCTGGGGAAGACGATCAGTATCTTCCTTCAGTTGCGGGTACGTTTTTAGCACTTTCACAATTGGCAAATTGGCAAGCGAGCACGCCAATGAAGAAGGAGCTTACAACGGACGGAGCTGACAAGAGCGAGTCCGGAAATGGCGACCACAAGCATGAGCACCAGTTTACCGATGGGCGGTTGCGCCTTTCGTACACGATCAATCTGAATTTGCCAGCCACGACGGAGGTGGAAGTGTTCAATGCCATCTTTAAGAGTTTGCGCGAAAACCTGCTGAGGGAGTCATGAGTTTAAGCGATGACGTCAAGCTGTTCGGCATGCACAACCTTCTGCTCGAAATTGATCTGAAGAAACTGGAGGACCTTGGCATTCAGATCGCCCACGCGAGGACTATTCAACAGACCGAGATCGTAGACGTAGAACTCTTTGAGAGCGACATCCTCCAGGAGGCTCGGAAAATGGCGGACTTCTACGCTCTATACTACTCGCTGGAGAATTCCATCCGGCGATTGATCTCGGAGCGACTCTCGGAGAAGCATGGGGCCAACTGGTGGAAGGACCGAGTTCCAGACGGTGTTCAGAAGGAAGTCGATAAGAAGCAGAAGGACGAAAAGGACACAACGATGTCTATCCGTTCGGAAGATCCTCTCGCTTACACAAACTTCGGGGAACTAATTAGCATCTTCGACCAGAATTGGAGTGATTTCTCCGATACATTGCGAAGCCAGAAGGCGATGCAGACTATCCTCTCCCAGTTCAACAAAATTCGAAATGTGGTCGCCCACAGCTGCGCATTGAACGAGGACGAGATTACTCGGTTCAAGCTGCTCGTCAAAGACTGGTTCCGTATACAAAGCTAACGTAGCCTGCAGGTTTCAATTTCGCACTCCTGCCGAAGTTTGTCACTGGCAAAAGCACGCGGAGCGTTTGCCGCTCGTGCCCAAATTGTAATTCGATGGAAATGCCAAACGCCCTCGTCGGCGTCCGAACCACTATCCATTACGCGTCTACTCGATACTCTTAAAAACTGCTACCCTAATCCCACCGGAATGCCCGCTCGCACGAGCGAATCCTTCATCCTCCAAACTTACCCGTTCCGTGAATCCGACCTCATCGTTAGCTTCTTCACTCGCGATCAAGGCAAACTCCGCGGCATCGCCCACCGAGCCCGCCGTCCCAAGAACTCCTTTGGCTCCGGACTCGAACGCCTCTCCCATGCCACCATGTCGTATTATCAAAAGGAGAACCGCGAACTGGTTAGCCTGAACTCCTGCGAGCTGGTTCATTCGCAATTCGCGCTGGCCTCGAACTATGAAGCGAGCGTCGCGCTCGACTATCTGGCTGAGGTCACGGAGCAATTATTGCCGCCTAACGAAACCAACGAACGCCACTTCCGTCTCCTGATCGCTGTCCTCGACTGTCTGCGTTCTAACGCAAACATCTGGCCGGTCGTCACCTATTTCGCGCTTTGGTCGGTGCGCCTCGCCGGACTCCTTCCGGAACTGCGCATCAGCGCCGAATCTCGTGAGATCGCCGATGAAATGCTGGTCACGCCCGTACATGCACTGGCCCCGCGTTCCTGGACTGGCGAAACCGCGTCCGACCTGCGCCGCCTGCTTAACCGCATGATCGAAGAACATGTCGAGCGCAATCTCCGCACCACGGCCATCCTGGAGTCTCTATGAGCGGCCTCTCTTTCCAGGACACAGTATTTGCGCTCAAGAAATACTGGTCCGACCGCGGCTGCATCATCCAGGAGCCCTACGATGTCGAAGTAGGCGCAGGCACCATGGCGCCCGAAACGTTTCTCCGTGTGCTCGGCCCACAGCCCTATCGCGTCGCCTATGTGCAGCCAAGCCGCCGCCCCGCCGACGGCCGTTATGGCGAAAATCCGAATCGCCTCTACAAGCACCAGCAGCTACAGGTAATCCTGAAGCCATCGCCCGCCGATGTCATCGACCAATACCTCGGCAGCCTCAAGGACATCGGTATCGACCTCAGCAAGCACGACATCAAGTTTGAAGAGGACAACTGGGAAGCGCCCACTCTAGGGGCCTGGGGCATCGGCTGGCAGGTGATGCTCGACGGCATGGAGATCACCCAATTCACTTACTTCCAGCAGTGCGGTGGCTTCGATCTCGACCTGGTCCCCGCCGAGCTCACTTACGGTCTGGAGCGCATCGTTGCGTTCCTGCAAAATGTCGACAGCGTCTACGACATCGAGTGGGCTCCTGGCGTCCGCTATAGCGAGGTCCGTTTTGAGGACGAGCGCCAGTTTTCCAAATACAACTTCGAGCTCGCCGATGTCGCCATGCTCTGGAAGCTTTTCGATCTGCACGAGGCCGAATGCCAGCGGTTGCTGAAAGCTGCCGAAGTCGTTCTCCCGGCATATGATCAGGTGCTGAAATGCTCGCACATCTTCAATCTCCTGGACGCCCGCGGCGCAATTAGCGTCACCGAGCGGGTCGGCGTCATCGCCCGGGTACGGAAGCTGGCGCTGGGAGTGGCGCAAGCCTGGATGAACCAATACCAACCCAAGGCCGAGGCCGTCGCGTGAACCTCCCGTTCCTGCTTGAGATCGGCACCGAAGAAGTTCCTGACTGGATGATCGTCCCTGCATTGAACAGTTTACAGGACATGTTTCAGGGGTTACTTGACCAGCATGCTTTGGGTGGGAAGGTCGCTTCAACCGCTGCCACGCCCCGCCGCCTAGTTCTCCGCGCGGAGGGCTTGGCCGAGCGCCAAGCCGACACGGAAGAGCTGGTCCTCGGTCCGCCAAAATCGGTCGGGGCGGGAGCAGCTACCGGATTCGCAAAAAAGATGGGCACTACGCCCGATCAACTGAGGACCGAAACCACTGCCAAGGGCGAATACTTCGCGTTTACAAAACGAACCCAAGGTCAGGCGACGGCGGCCATCCTGGCCCGCGAATTACCGAATCTGATTCTTAAGATCCAGTGGCCTAAAACAATGTATTGGAATGGGAAAGGCAGCGAGCGATTCATACGACCAATTCGCTGGCTTGTCGCTTTGCTCGGCGACGCCGTCATCCCCTTCGAGATCGGCGGCGTCCATTCCAGCAACACGACCGCCGGCCACCGGCTGCTTGGGAAGCCGTCGATTCTGGTGACCATCGACGACTTCGAGCATCAATTGAAGTCCAACGGCGTAATCCTTTCAGCCGACCAGCGCCGCGCCAAGATCGAGACCGAAATTGCTGGGTTACTGGCAGGCCGCGACCTGAAGGTCAAACCCGATGCCGACCTGTTCCATACACTCGTCTATATAACCGAGTTCCCGACCGCGGTCCTGGGTGGCTTCGATTCGCAGTATTTGGAGTTGCCGCAAGAGGTGCTGGTGACCGTGATGCGTCATCACCAGAAGTATTTTTCGGTGCAGGACGCCAACGGTAACCTGGCTCCGAATTTCATCGCGGTTATGAACACCAACGCCGACCCCGACGGCCTGGTCCGCCACGGAAATGAGCGCGTGCTGCGGGCGCGGTTCAACGATGCCCGGTTCTTCTGGCAAGTGGATCAAAAGAAGAAGCTTGCGGATCGTGTGGAGGACCTCAAGAACGTCACGTTCCAAGCCAAGGTGGGTTCGTATTTTCAAAAGACCGAGCGCGTCGTCGCGCTGGTGAAGGAATTCGGCGGCGACCTGAACGCCCAGCGCGCGGCTTTGCTCTGCAAGTGCGATCTCACGACCGACATGGTGAAGGAGTTCACGGATCTTCAAGGCATCGTCGGCGGCCTATACGCTAAGGAGCAAGGTGAAGCCGAGGAAGTCTGGCGGGCAGTTTATGAACACTACAAACCTGTCGGCATGGATGGTCCGATTCCTTCCACACGCGAGGGATTGCTGGTGTCGTTTGCAGATAAGTGGGACACTCTAACCTCCTGCTTCAAGGTCGGCCTGATTCCCACCGGCTCCAAAGATCCATTCGCATTGCGCCGCGCAGCGCAGGGGCTGGTGCGGATCGTTGTGGAAGGCAGGCTGCCGGGGCCGATCAAAACGGACGATGAACAGCTTCGGGAGTTCCTACGCGACCGAGTAGAATACTACTTCCGTGATGTCCGCAGGTTTGCCTACGATGAGGTCCGCGCCTGCATGGCGGCCGGTTGGAACGTTTTGACCGAGCTAGAGGCACGGCTGAAGCGCGTGCAGACCATTCGTGCTACACCCGACTTCGAACCAATCGCCGCGAGTTTCAAACGAATTAAGAATATTCTGAAGCAGGCGCAGTTCAGTGATTCCGCGGTGTATGCCAGTTTGCTCGAACCCGGGCCAGAGTTTGAGCTATACGAGGAGGGTCGGCGCACCGAGGGCCAACCGCTGGAATCCCGCATTGCGGCGCTGCGGCCCAAAGTCGACCTATTCTTCGACAAGGTGCTCGTCAATGCACCCGATCCTAACATCCGGCGCAACCGGCTTGCGCTGCTCCAGAGTCTCCTAACGGAATTCTCGGACGTAGCTGACTTCTCCGAGATCGTCACAGAAAGGTAGCAATACTTATGAGAAAACATGTATACGCATTCGGCGGCGGCAAGGCAGATGGCGACGGCAAGATGAAGGATGTCCTGGGTGGCAAAGGCGCTGGCTTGGCCGAGATGAGCCGCGCAGGAGTTCCGGTGCCGCCCGGCTTCACCATCTCCACCGAAGTCTGCAATATTTATTTTCAAAATAACAACAAGCTTCCCAAGGAGATCGAGCAGGAGATTTCGCAATCGCTCGCCCAGCTCGAACAGCAGACCGGCAAGAAACTTGGCGATCCGTCGAACCCGCTGCTGCTTAGCGTGCGATCGGGCGCCAAGTTTTCGATGCCCGGTATGATGAACACCATTCTGAATCTCGGCCTGAACGATCAAACTGTCGAAGGGTTGGCTCGCCTCAGCAATAATCCGCGCTTTGCCTACGATTGCTACCGCCGCTTCATCCAGATGTTCGGCGAAGTCGCGCTCGACATCGAAATGAGCAAGTTCGATCACATTTTCGATGAACGCAAGAAGAAGGTGAAGGCCAAGCTCGATACCGACCTGAAGGCCGATGACCTGAAGGCGATCATCGACGACTACAAAAAGCTGGTCAAGAAAGAAACAGGCAAGCCGTTCCCGCAGGATGCGCGCGAGCAGCTTGCAATGTCTCGCGACGCCGTGTTCCGCTCCTGGTGGGGCAAGAACGCGGTCACCTACCGCCGCATGGAAAAGATCCCCGATGAGATTGGTACAGCAGCCAATGTCCAGACCATGGTGTTCGGCAATATGGGCGACGATTCCGGTACCGGCGTCGGCTTCACGCGCAACCCTTCCACCGGCGAAAAGGTCTTTTGGGGCGAGTTTTTGATGAATGCGCAAGGCGAGGACGTGGTCGCCGGCATCCGCACGCCGCAACCAATCGCCGATCTCGAAAAGCTCATGCCGGATGCTTACCGGCAGCTCCGCGACATCACATCGAATCTAGAAAAGCACTATCGCGACATGCAGGACTTCGAGTTCACTATCGAAAAAGGCAAGCTGTACATGCTACAAACCCGCAATGGCAAGCGGACCGGCGCGGCCGCTCTTCGCGTCGCAGTGGAGATGACCAAGGAGCGCCTCATTGACAAGCGTGAAGCCGTGCTGCGGGTCGCTCCCCAACAGCTCGATCAGTTGCTGCATCCGCTATTCGATCAAGCTTCGCTGAAATCGCTTACCAAGATCGCCAACGGCATCGATGCTTCACCCGGCGCCGCTGTGGGTCGGGCCTTCTTCACTGCCGACGCTGCGGTGGAGGCGTCCGAAAAGGGTCCTGTAATCCTGATCCGCAAAGAGACCACTCCCGACGACATCCACGGTATGGAAGTCGCCGAGGGCGTGTTGACCGCCGTCGGAGGCAAGTCGAGCCACGCGGCTGTGGTCGCGCGCGGCATGGGACTGCCTTGCGTAGTGGGCGCTGGGGCGCTACACATCGATGAGCATAAGAAACAGTTCACCGTGAAGGTTGGAGTCAAAGATGTGGTCGTCAAAGAAGGCGACTGGATCTCTTTCGACGGGACCACCGCCGATGTTTACCTGGGACAAGCCAAGACCAAGGAGCCCGATCCCAAGTCACCGCTGTTCGTCGAGTTCATGACCTGGGCCGACGAGTTTCGAGGCAAGTTTGGCGTGCGCGCCAACGCCGATATTCCGCGCGACGCCATCGCCGCCCGCGAGTTCGGAGCCGAAGGAATTGGTCTCTGTCGCACAGAGCACATGTTTTTCGCCGAAGATCGCATCCCGCACATGCAGGCTATGATTCTGGCCGACGACGAGAAGACCCGTAAGATTGCGCTCGATAAGCTGCTCACTATGCAGCGCAAGGATTTCATCGGACTGTTTGAGGCCATGGACGGTTACCCGGTGATCATCCGTACGCTCGATCCGCCGCTGCACGAGTTTTTGCCCAAACGCGAGAACCTGATGGTGGACATCGCGCGGTTGCCGCACGCCAGTGGAAAAGACAAGAAGCAGATGTCGGAAAGCTATGGCATCCCGGCCGGCGAACTGAAGAAGAGGCTGCCCGTGCTCCTCAAGCGAGTCGAGGATCTGCACGAGTTCAATCCCATGCTTGGCTTCCGCGGATGCCGGCTCGGCATCGTCCATCCTGAGATCACCGAAATGCAAGCCCGGGCTATCTTTGAAGCCGCTGTCCAGGTGGCCAAAAAGGGCGTCATGGTGATTCCCGAGGTGATGATTCCGCTGGTGGGTTTCCAGCGCGAGCTAGCACTGCAGAAAGAGATCGTGGAGCGCGTCGCGAAGGAAGTGCTTGAAAAGGCCAAGATGAAAGACCTGAAGTACTTGGTCGGCACCATGATCGAGATCCCGCGTGGGGCTGTGACGGCCGATCAAGTGGCCGAGGTGGCCCAATTCTTCAGCTTCGGCACCAACGATTTGACGCAGACCACGCTCGGAATGTCGCGCGACGACTATACCAAGTTTTCGAAGAAATACGAAGAGCTGAAAATCTTCAAGGCCGATCCCTTCCAGACCATCGACCAGGAAGGCGTGGGCAGCATTATCGAGCAAGCGGTGAAACTGGGCCGCAAGACCAAGCCGAACCTCGAGATCGGAATCTGCGGCGAACATGGCGGCGATCCGAACTCCGTGGAGTTCTGCTATCGCATCGGGATGGACTACGTTTCGTGTTCGCCTTACCGGGTGCCCATCGCGAGGTTGGCGGCGGCGCAGGCGGCCATCAGCGGCGCGGATCGCTCGGAGTCTATGAGGACCGCCTAGACCGCTTGCTCACGCGCGCGGCTCAGTAACTCTTACTGCTTATCGGGGGGCTTTTCGCCCGGCTTATACAACGACGGCGCCTTGCGCTTGGGCTTACCGTCCTTGGTGTCGGTGTTGTCGGCGGTCTTTTTCTCTTCCTTCTCCTTAGTACCGAGCGCAGCCTGCTTCTCTTCTTTTTCCTTCGTATCTTTCGTGGCCAACTCGGTTGTACGAGTCTTTAGGTCTTCCTGGGAAAGCTCCTCGCTGTCGGATGTGGTGTCGATGGCGGCTTTGAGGGCGAATTCGAAGCGCGGAAGATCCTTGGCATCGGATTCTTCTATCTTGTTCAACGTGGCCAGCATTTCCTTTTCGGCGTCGGCGACGGCTTTCATGCCCACATCGAGAGCGACCTTACGCCGTAGGGCATCGTCGGACACGGTGTCGATGGCTTCGATGATGCGCGTGTAGTCTTCCAGCGCATCGTGTATCAGCGCGGAACGGCCGGCTTTTTCCTTACTGAGGAACTTCTGGATCTCGGCTATTCGCTCTTTGGCAAAGTGGACGTATAGCAGCAAACGGGCGTTAGGCTCTTGAGCCTCGCGAATCTGGTCGACTTCGTCGGCGGTCAGGTAATCCCGCTGCTGTGCAAATCCGCTAACCATCAGCGTTAGTATCACGGCAAAATATCTCATCCTGGCCTCTACTTCTTCTTACTCATAACATCATTAATCAACTGATCGTGCACGTCCGATAGCTTCTTGATCACCGAGTCCACCGACTGGCGGGTGTCGAAGCTAACTTCCTCGCGGAAGCTGGTTAACCGCCGCATGAGCGCGCGCACTTTCAGCTCGGCGTTCTTGTAATACTTACTTCTGCGCGGGTTTTTGTTGCTATGTTCGAGCGCTTCGTAGGATGCCTCCACGAACTGCTGCACCTCTATCAAAGCCGCATGTTGGGCTTGGTCGTTGCCGTTGTTGTAGGCCTGCTTGGCTTCGTCGATGGCGTGATCCGCGCCGGCCAGCGCCAGTTCCGACCGCTTCTCCAGATCCGGCTCCGACTTCACAGCGGTGATGTCGGCGAAAGCGATCAACAATACCAAAGCAAACGTCATTACCTGCCAATTTCTCTTTGTAGAATTCGAACTCGCTGGCGCGCCTTAAACTCCTCATCTGGGTTCTGGCCGTTGCTCATAGCCAGGAACTTTTGGTAGCTCTCCAAGGCCGGCTTCACCTGCCTGATTTTATCCAGTACGATCGCCCGCAAGTAAACATGGCCGGGTTTTTCAGCATGCAGGGCGGCCAGACGGTCCAGCGCACCCAGTGCTGCCGGATAATCCTCCGACATCACGAGCACGCCTGCGAGCTCACTCCAGGGGTTAGGATAATCCGGTTTCATTTGGGTGGCCCGCGCGAAATCCTGTGCAGCGGCTGCGAACTTACGCTGATCGCGAAGTATCCGGCCGTGCAGCATGCGGATGTCGAAATTATTCGGATCGGTCGCCAGTATAGCGTCCGTCACCGGGAGTGCTTTGTCAGGCTCCTTGTTCTTGATGTACGCCTCGGCCAAGGCCGCGCGATTGGCGGTGGTCGGGGATTTCTCGATCGCGGCCTGGAAATGTGTGACTGCATCGGCCGGTTGTCCGGATGAAAGCAGCAACTCACCGAGTCTCTCCTGGGCGCCTGGATTGTCGGGGAACTGCTGATACAGCGCGATCGCTTCCGCCGGCTGCTTCTGTGCTTCATACAAGGCGGCCAGCTCGAGCAGACCGTCGTTATATTTCGGATTCAGCTCGGCGGCTTTCTTAAAATGCGGCGCGGCATCGGTCAGCTTGTTCTGCTTCGACAGTGCATGGGCCAAGCCCAACTCCGCATCGGGTGACTTCGGATCGAGGGTGAGCGCGGTAGCATAGGCCTGCTCGGCCTTCGGGAAATCATCGGAGGCCAGCAGAGCGGCGGCCAGGTAGTAATTGGGCCGGTATTCCCCGGGTTTCTGCTCTACCGCGGCGGCGAGATAAGGCAGCGCGTCGGCAGGCTGCTTGCTGCGCACTAGTGTAATGCCCAGGTTGAGGTCGGCCTGGTAGAGGCCGGGCTTCAACTCCAACACTTTCTTGTACTGGGGAATCGCGTCGACGTCTTTGCCCAACAAGCTATATGCCAGAGCGAGATTAAAGTGCAGAGTATACTCTTGCGGCTCGGCCTCGATGGCTTTGAGAAAATCATCGACCGCCAGCTGGTACTGACTCTGATCGAGCGCCTTCAGTCCCTGCTCGTAGTAGTTATTTTGGAAGGCCAGGAAGAGGACCAGTAAAGCGGTCGGCCACATTGGTACTTCTATTTTCTCACTGATTAGCCGATCTCGACACGGCAGATATATCCCGATGTGGGGCTCTTGCTCTCTGGCCAACCCGGATGGATACCGGCGTCGCAAGTATAGAGAGTCCCGTCACGCATGGCGAGGCCATGCGGATCAGGATAGGGCTCAGGGAACTGCACAGCTTCGAGAACGCGGCCGGTAGCGGCATCATACTTAATCAGTCCGGCGCCTTGCTCGTTTCCGGTGACCATCCAGATTGAGCCATTATCCCAAGCCAGGCCGTGCGCTCGAGGCACGTTATAGGGGATCAGATATTCCGGCTCCCACGTCTTTGGATCCACTCGAAGAATCCCCCGCAGCCGGAGCGCCGCGATCCAGAGTTTCCCTTCGGCATACTCGACACCATGGCAGCCGCCGCCGCCCAGGGGTATCTGGTGATGAGAGATGGTCTTAGAGTTTAGGTCCGTTTGGAAAATCCCCTCGGGAGGAGCGTTGGCGCCCATCCAGATGTAGCCCTCGCCAAAAGCCATCCCGCTGGTGTTCTTCGATTCAGTTTTCACCGTTTTGAGCAGCTTCCCATCTCGATCCACCAGGCAGGCGTTATCGGACTTTTGTTCGCCGATCCACCAGCCCTCCGGCGCCACCGACAGGGCGTTCGGATAACCTTCGGGACTCTTGAAGAGCTTGGTAATTTTCCCCTTGCGAGATGGTACAGGCGGCGTGGCTCGGTTTGTCGCGCCAGGTTGCGTCTGCTGCGAAAAGGCCGATCCTGCGCCCAACGCCACCAGGCTGGCGCCGATGAATTCTCTTCTTCGACTGTCCATCGTTTTTGCTCCTTCGCTTTAACCCAGCGTGATTATTCTACTCCATGGGGCGATCGGTGAACAGGGCGTGGTAGATGAGGTGGGATGCTGAATCGATCTGGCGTGTCAATTGTGCTCTGGACAATTGAACCGCTTGGATAAGGCGGGCCCAGAAAAACGAGTCGATCGCGTGCGCCAAACCTGGGATATCAACGCTGCTTCGTGCGTCCGGTAGTTGTTCGTCCATGAGCACCAGCAGAAGCTGCCGCTTGGAGCGGAAATGCTGGTAGAAACCTCCGGCCGCGAGTTTTGCACGACTGCCGACATCGTCGATCGAAGCGCCCTCAAAACCTTTATAGCAAACAGCGCAAGGCCTGGCCGTTTTGAGGCGCGCTCGCTTTTCCATACTTCGCTTTTGGCGCGAATTGGCTGGAAGATCCTCACCGGCTAGCAAGTTCGGATGCTTCCCTCCGCACGCTCTCATGGGCGGATGGTTACGGTGGCCGTCGAGTGCCCGGTCTCTCTGGCGAGGTCTCCTGTAAGGGGCGAGTGGACCGGGCCTAGTACTAGGTGTCTATCGTTGGGTGCCCTGGTTGGACTGATCTAGTTTGGGTGGGTAGGGGCCGAAGTGCTCCACCTACGAAGTCGCGGTCGCGCCGTTCACTTCGTCTTCCGTTGGTACCGCCCATTTTTCGATCATCCACGACACAGCCTCTTTGTAAGCCTCCATGTCCATCGGCTTAAGAAAGTATTCGCGAGCGCCCAGGTCCAGTGCCCGCTGTACGTCGGTCGGATTGGAGGAGACGGTGAAGACGACTACCGGAATGTCCTTGCGAGGGTTGCGTTCCAGAACGCCATACCCTGAAATTTTCGGGAGGTTCAGGTCAAGAATTACCAGCGCGGCATCGAATTCAGGATCGGAGAGAATTGCCAGCGCCTGTTCACCATCACGAGCCATAGAAATGTTAACCGAGGAAAACGGTGCCGCGATCTGAAGCACAAGTAAAGCGTCACCGGGACTATCTTCAATAAAGAGAATCTGGATTGGCTTCTTCACGCAATTTGATCCCAGCGAATCAATCGTGTTTGTATGACGCGACTGCGGCGGCGATGTTTCAGATGTCAGTGCGTTTAGCCGATATCCAAATGACTCAAACGGAAAGGAATCGCGATGTCCCAGATCTAGCGAGGCAAGGGAGCGGGCGTACGGAGTTCTTTCATGGAGCCAATCGATTTCGAGGAGTTCGAGCGCGGGGTTAGGAGGATGATCCTGGACTGGGCAAACTCAGCAGTGTCCGGGAGCTGCGTAGAAACAGTCCAAGCAGCCGGATACGATCGGTGCTCACCAGCTTGCCGCGCCCGAACGCGCTTAAATTCACTCCTTGGGACAGATGACTGCTACCCAAGGAATTCGAAGCTCCTCACCCGGTGGTTCGCCGGTCACTGGGTTTTGTTATTCAAGCAGTATCAGATCACCGACTGACCCACCGTCCGTCTTTCACGCGGCATGGCTTTTGCTATTCTGCTTCTCGCGAAGCAGCCGTTCTGCTTGGAGCCAATCTTCTTCGGCTTCTCCATCGCCACCGCCGCGTGCTTCCCACAAAGCGTGGGCTAACTGTTCGATCTCGTCATGAGACGGCGCGTTAAGGCTCGCGTCAACGAGCCGAGTTTCTTGGGGTGCGACGTAATCGCTTCGGTTCACAGGTTTCTTTTCGGACATTCTACACTGTTCCTTCCTTCGCTAAGTCGCCACGCTTCTGAACATCCCCGTAGAACATCACGAGTTTCTTATCCCCCACTGGACATCGACCAGGCGTTTGCCGTCTGGGCGCGAGGCGGTTAGAACGGTCACGGTTTCACCTGCGGGCACTCTGACGGCAACTCGATTGTTATCGCCGTTGGTCTCGATTCCAAGAATCTCTACGAGGAGACGGAAACGCTGTCCACTTAGCACTGAGTCTTCAGTGTACATTGGCGTCGCGCCGATCCGGCACTAGGAAAACAACTAGCCGGTACTTGCCCCTGGTAAAGGAAGGGTATCGCCGAAGCACTCGGCTCGAAGGGGCATAGTTCAATCGGTCGGCGTGACGAAAGTCATACCGCTGCCGTTAGTGAACGTGCAGAATCACCCAGGACACGATCGCAATCAGCAGAAGCAACCCTCCGGTAACCGCCGTTACCATCCAGATTCTTTGATTGGCACGCTTCGAGGGGACTTGTTTCAAAATCGGATCATCAGCCATCGGTGATTGGACTCACAAGGTGCTTGGCCGGTTACTTCGGTCGCCATCGACCTGCTTCCACTCGGCGGGAATTGGGAGTATAGGCGGATTGCGCCGGGGGTCTGGTTGTTTGCGAGACGGTTAGGTATCGGCGGGAAGGTCATCCGCACGGGCCAGGGTCTCGGCGTCCCAGTTCCAACCAGCCATCCGACTATTAGCCGCAAGGCTCGCCGGAGTCTATGCGCGTCTACTGCGTTAAATACGTCCTTGCAGGTGATTCGAAGATTCACCGAATCCACACTCCATGCGCCCAGTGTCAAAGATGCTTTGGACGAACTGGCAGGCCGTTTTGGCAACGAGCTTCAAGAATTTGAGATCCAGTTCGCCGATCAATCGGATCTACTCGCGAGCAGTGGCCGGCTCGCCGCAACCATGCTCGGTGATGTGGTGTTCGTAGGCAGAACGGGCGTGCTTCAGCCGCGCCTTCGCCCGGTCCTTTTCGCGACTGAGTAATTCATAGTCCGAACCACAGTCGGTCTCTTTCTTCACACACAAACGGCGTCCTAGTAAGTCACTTGGGTTGGCTACAAAGCCGTGCGCGTTCGGCGCATGGCCACAAGCGCATTCGATGAGTCATTCGTAATTTCATAGTTCCGTAGCCGTGCGTAGCCGCTCACCGCGCTCACGAATGTCCGCGGTGAACATCATCACGGCTTTGCCTTCCCATTGGACATCCAGCAGCCGGTTTCCGTCCAAGGGTCCGTTCACTATTTCGACTACCAGGTGCAATTGTAATCGGAGTATTCTGGCCGTCATGAGCCCTGATCGCCAGTGTGGGAGTCTTGATGCGATATCGCTGTCCGGGCATACGGGACCTTCTTCTCGCTCGGATGAGAAGTTCCGATTTTTCGAGCTGTGACTCTGGGAATCGAGTGGGCCGCGTATAGCGCCTTTCGCTTTCAAAAGGAGTCACTCTGCCAACGCGTTTTCGGATGGTGCTGAACAGGCTGGCGACGCGTACTGGCCGTACTGGACTTCCCAAGGGAGGGGATAACGGTATATACTTTGTTTGCGCCAGTTGCCAACTTGGATTTCGGTTTCTACATCTTGGCTCCAGCGGGTTGGACGGCAGCAGTGTATTGGAATACCTGAGGGTTCCTCTTTGTGAATCGTGACGCGGTGGATCGAACAACTCGAATTGTCATCGCCGAAGACCATGCGTTGATGGCAGCGGGTCTACGTAAGCTGCTCGAAGATCAATTTGAATTTGTGACCGTGGTTGGAAACGGACGCGAGCTTCTCGATTCAGTGGCGGTATCAAAACCCGACGTGGCCTTAGTGGACATCGCTATGCCCTTGCTTAACGGCATCGAAGCCACGCGGCTTCTGAGCAAGATTTCACCGGCCACTAAGGTGATAATCGTCACCGCGCACACCGATCCACAATACGTCGTCGAAGCCTTCCGAGCCGGAGCGAGCGCCTTCGTGCTGAAACGCTGTGCCGTTTCAGAATTAGTTAGCGCGATTCGTTGCGTGTTGGCGAGCGACACGTACCTCACGCCGCTGGTTGCAGATCAAGTAGCCGAAGCCGTCCGGGAGCCTGCGCCGGGACCAACGCTTACTTCCCGCCAACGAGAAGTCTTGCGACTAGTTTCCGAAGGATGCACGGCAAAAGAGATTGCGAACGTGCTCAAATTCTCGGTCAAAACGGCGGTGTTTCACAAGACCTCGATCATGGACAAGCTGCGATTGCACACCACGGCAGAACTAACGCGGTACGCGCTGGAGCACGGGATCGCCAGGACAACTTACAATCTTTCGGCAAAAGGCGCGACCAACGTTCCGACTTGCTAGAGAAGGGCGATAGAGACCAGTCAACCCACCGCTTCCTGGGAGCCGGGTGGGGTGCCACGTCCCCGAGTCGGCAACGCTCCATGGGTTGGATCTACGAAGCGCCTGTTCCGCTAGCCATTGGCAACGCCCCGATCTGTTGTTGGAGACTTACCCTGTCCCAGACCATTCGTGCATCTGTGACCTTGTCACCCGCCAACCGGAATATCGCGATACCGGCGACGGTGACGCGCTTGCCGGATGCGGGAATCGTGCCCAACGGGCCGCTGTGCGTGCCCGCGAAGGTGTAGCTCACGGCCACCCGGTCACCCTCCGCAACTGTGTCCTCAATCGTCAAACGAAAATCCGGGAAAGCGGTTGCATAAGCGCCGTAAAGTTGCGCCACGCCTGGCACTCCTTTTGGAAGATGTCCATCCGGGATATGTAGGGTGGAATCCACAGCGAACAGGTCGCCCGCTAGAGCGAGGTTTTTCTTGTTCCAATAGTCTTCGATAATCCGGCGCACGACAGCTTGGCGCTGTGCGAAAGGTCTCCTTGGTGTCCTGGCCCGCGCCGTCCGCGAAGCTGCCTCGGGCGGGGACGGCGCGGATGTACTTTAGCGCGTGGTCTTGGAGGATGTTCGCGCCGCGAATCGGCGGAAACTTCGTGAAAAGCAAGATCGGCGTGTCGCGGGACCCGCGATTCCCGTGGCAGACAGTCCACCCGCCATTAGTAGCGCGATTTCCAGGTGCCTGGGCGTGAGCTTCATTCGCCGATTGGGGCGAGAGTGTTCGGCGGGTGGAGAAGTCCGGTTCGGCGATCCCTAGTGGGACGGCCAAACACATGTGTTGCTCAGAAGGAGATGCCCAATAGTCCAGCGGCTTCATTTCTGCGAACGTCAAATTGGGCAGTGCCACCCCAGTATGTGTAACGAAGTTCCGGGGTCACTGCGATGCGGCCGACATGAAACCGGACCCCGGCGGCGACCACCGCGCCAACTCCCACGTTCGAGCGGAAGTGGTACTGGAAGGAATTGAGATGAGAATTACCACTGGCATCGATAACCGTTTCACTGATGTCTTCATGGAATCCGACGGTGCGGAGGGCCCAGCCCGTGCTAAGGAACGGCTGCCAAGGGGCTGTCCGGGGCCGGAAGTAATATTTGCCCAGGAAAGGAAATTCCCAATCATTGCCGCGTTGGCGGTTGATGTAAAAACTGGTCGGCGGAACGACGTTTAAACCGGCACCAATGCTGGAGAAGTTGAACTCGGACGTATTTCCGAGGCGCCGATAGAGGGCATCAACCTCAATGGCGAAGCCGGCGGGCAGGCGAATTTCGACAGATGGGCCGACGATATAGGGCCGCGATTCATCACCACCTTGGTTCGTGTCCAAGAAAGGAACGCCGCCTTTGACGCCGATAGACACCAGTTGTGCGGAAGCAACCTGGTTTGTTGCGATCGTAACAAATACAAATACAATTGTTTTCATGCAAGGATTGCGAGGCACGTTCCAAGCCATCCTTACGCTGCTTAATTTGTTGATGTTTGATGAGCGCGAGCGTGAATAGGGCGCACGCGTGTGATTACTTGCCGATCAGGTGGGTCGCGTCTCTTTCGTTATCGAGACAATAGTAATCCAGGAGCTCGGTGTTGAGAACGATGAGCTGATTGAGCTTGATTGTCCAAGGTTGGGTGTATGCTTTTGGGTCGTCGACGGTGACTTCGATTTCAAGGCGTCCGTAGTTGACGCGCCGGAACCGCTCCGTGATTTTGGCGGCGTCGGTCATGGGACTGCCTCTGCGGTCGAGCCAAGTGCCGTCGCGAAGACCGATGGTGTGGGCGGTCAACGTGTCGCCCTCCCAGTTGGCGGTCGAAAACCCATTCCATGATGGGTCGGGATCCGGGGGTAAAGGGCGCCCGTCAGTGAATATCTGACGATAAGTCACGTCGCGCTCGGAAAGGATGACGACCTCTCCGGGAAGTTGGAGGACCTTTCGGGGCGGCGGGAACGTTAGCAGGCGAATGGCGCCGGCCGGCCTGCACCCACCCACAGGATCATCTTTTCCCAGTTGTGCCCATCGCTTTTCGACTAACTGCGCGGCCCAGGGCTGATAGGGCAGACCGCCTTTGAGTCGCGCGCCGAGGTCGATGAATTCGGGCGCGGCAGGATAGTCGCCGCAGCCTTCGGGCGGGCAGCGCGCCTCCAGTTGCCATATTCCGGAAAGGTCGGGCTTGCCGTCTGAAGCTCGTGGAGCAGGCGCGGAGAGGTTGGGATTCCCGTTTCGCAGGCGGGGAACTCGAGCGGTGGGATAGTTCAGCCACTGAGCGAAGGAAGGCGGGGCTGAGAAGAAAAACGCTGCGATCGCAGCTATGTGGAGAACTTGTTTTGGATTCATATTATTTCCCGGAGACCAAATGGGCGATGCCGAACGCAGCGGCGGCGGCAAGTCCACCGATTACGACGGTCCGGATTGCGCTACCGACGAGCGACATGCCGGTGTAGTGACCTTTTATCGCACCGAAAATGGCTAGCGCGATCAGGGTGGCGATGACTGACGAGAGGAGAGCCGAATTGGCGTCGGCCACCAGCATGTAGGGGGCGAGCGGGATCAAGCCGCCGGCAATGTAGGCTCCGGCGATCGTCAGCGCGCTACGGAGGGCGCGCTTGGGATCCGGCTCTTCCAAGCCGAGCTCGAACCGCATCATGAAATCGATCCACTGCTTGGGGCGGGTGCGCAGAGTGTTGACGATGGGGACGGCTTCTTCGTGGGTGAGCCCATAAGTTTCGAAGACTTCCAGAACCTCGCGCGCCTCCTCATCTGGAATTTCGTTTACCTCCCGCTCTTCGCGGCGCAGTTCGCTAGCGTAGTGATCAGCGTCGCTTTTTGCCGCGAGGTATCCACCCAATCCCATGGCGATGGATCCGGCGGCGATCTCGGCCAATCCCGCAACCACGATGATGCGCGTGCTGGTATCGGCGCCCGATAGCCCGGCGGCGAGAGCGAATGGAACGGTCAGACCGTCCGCCATTCCGATGACGATGTCTCGAACGAATTCCGAAGCCGTGAAATGCGTCTCCACGTGCGGCGTTAACGGCATATCTTTTCAAGTATCGCCCAGTGCGGTTATGATTGTGGGATGAGAACGATGCTGCTGGGATGCATGGCTTTTGCCACGTTGTACGCACAGAATAATCTGACGACTGCCGCGGTGCAGCGCTACTTCAATCCGATACGGAGGAACCTAGAGGCGAGCGCCGAGCTGATGCCGGCTGAGAAATATTCGTTCCGGCTCACTCCCGGCCAGAATACTTTCGCCGAATGGATGAATCATTCCTCCGAGCGCAACTACCGCGACTGCTCGACGCTAAGGGGCGAGCCTGAGCCGGAAGCGGCGAAGCGGTTGCCCAGCCTGAAAGAAAAGGCTGAGGTTATGCAGACGTTGAAAGATTCCTTCGCATACTGCACGGTCGCGCTTGAAAAAATGGACGATCAAAAGGCCGGTTCGTCGCCGGAGATGAGCGCGGCGTTTCTGCACATTATCGTGCACAACAACGAGATCTACGGCAACGTCGTGGGTTATCTGCGATCGAGCGGAATCGTTCCACCGTCGACGGCGGGAATGAGGGGGCAGGGCAAGACGAAATAGGGACGCACCTCAGCTCAGCGTGCTGGAAGAAGGTCCTCAAATTCCTCTTCGAACGCCCGCAAACGCGTGTAGGACATCTTTACGGCATCGATTCATTTCCACATGCCGGGCTACACCTCTAAGCCGGGGATCGGGCTTGTACATGGCTGAATGCTCCACTTCCCAGAAGAGCCCGGTAAGCATCGAAACGATTTGATATTCACCCCGGACCGTTCGATTCGGTTTACAGTAACCGTGGTATTTGAACGCTAGCATTTCCCCGTCTTGCTGAATGCGGTCAGGCTGATCTTCGATCGTTCGCTCGGCTTTAGCTAAGCACCGCCACAGTCTCGCGTCTCACAGCATCGGGCGGATCGTCGTTGAAATAAGACCGCCACTTCTTCCCGGTAGGCCCCTCGCGAATACACCCCTCCAGTGTTTTCTCATCATTGTCTTCAATAAAATCAACACTGAAGATTTTCTTCGTTTTCCGATTGACATAGATCTCGCGATCAAAATTATACGAGAAACCAGCGGCGTCTGGAATTCTTTGTTTGGGGTCGATAGCTCCCACTTCAAAGCACCTTTAACCGCTATAGCCAAGATACGAGCCCAAGTACATGTTCTCCTGTTCACCGCGCGGCATTGGCGGCGGACTCTTTCAGATAGAACCCGGTGTAGGAATTGCGCGCGGCCGCGATCTGTTCGGGCGTGCCTTCGGCGACAATCTGGCCGCCACGATCGCCGCCATCGGGCCCCAAGTCGATGACCCAGTCGGCGCTACGGATCACATCCAGGTTGTGCTCTATGATCAGGATGCTGCCGCCGTTTTCGATCAAGCGCCGGAAGGCGGCCAGCAGCTTGGCGATGTCGTCGAAGTGGAGGCCGGTGGTGGGCTCGTCGAAAATGTACAATGCGCCGTCGCAGGTGGCCTGGCAGAGATGCGCCGCCAGCTTGACGCGCTGAGCCTCGCCGCCGCTCAGTGTGGTCGCAGATTGTCCGAGCCGGAGATAACCAAGGCCCACGTCGTCCAGAACCTTAAGCCGGCTGACCAGGCGTTTCGATTCCGAAAAGAACGAAAGCGCTTCCTTGACGGTGAGCTGCAGCACTTCATGGATGTTCAAGCCCTTATAACGGATATCCAGGATACCGGTCTTGAAGCGCGTGCCCTTGCATTCTTCGCACATCAGCTCGACGTCGGCCAAGAATTGCATTTCGACGGTTACGGTGCCGTCGCCTTGACAGTTCTCGCAACGGCCGCCTGGGATGTTGAAGGAGAAATGGCCGGAAGTGTAGCCGCGCTTGCGGGCGTCAGGAGTGGAGGCGAAAATTTCGCGGATCAGGTCGAAGGCCTTGATATAGGTGACGGGATTGGAACGAGGTGTACGGCCTATGGGCGACTGATCAACCAGGATGACCTCGCGCAACAAGTCGGCTTTCTCAACCCGGCGGCAGGTTACTTTCTCGACGGCAGGTTGAAGATCTTCAGCTACGCCCTCGGGCGCCGGGAGGCGGAGGCGCTGCTGGAGCGATTGAAAAATCACGTCGTGCACGAGCGTTGACTTGCCCGATCCTGAAACACCCGTCACCGCTACCATCATGTTGAGCGGTATGGCGACGTCGATGCCCTTCAGGTTGTGAGCGCGGGCGCCATAGAATCTGACGATGCGTTTGGGATCGATGGGCCGCCGCGACCGATAGCTGGAGGCGTGCAATTCCCCACGCAGATATTTGGATGTCAGTGAGCTTGCACCGTCGGCGAGCATGGTGCGATAAGTGCCTTCAAAGATGATGCGGCCGCCGAGTTCACCCGCGCCGGGACCCAGGTCAACTATATGGTCGGCCGCGCGCATCACGTCGGCGTCGTGCTCGACCACTACGATCGTATTGCCGAGATCGCGAAGTTCTTCCAGGATGCGGATAAGCCGTCCAGTATCGCGGCTGTGCAGTCCGATGGAAGGCTCGTCTAGAACATAACAAGCTCCCACTAATCGCGAGCCCAGGCAGGTAGCAAGCTGAATGCGCTGCGCCTCGCCACCGGAAAGCGTGGAGGCAAGCCGGTCGAGTGTGAGGTAGTCGAGCCCGACGTCGTTCAGGAACTTGAGCCTCTGCCGGATCTCGACCAGGATTTTGTCGGCGATTGCCAATTCTTCCGGTGAGAGATCTAGCGCTTGAAAGAATTCGTAAGCCTGGGCGATGTTGAGCCTGACCACTTCCGCGATATTCTTGTCGCCGATACGAACGTTGCGGGCCTCGGCGCGCAGCCGAGATCCTCTGCAATCCGGGCATTCGGCATAGCCGCGATAACGGCTGAGGAATACGCGTACATGGACCTTGTACTTCTTGGCTTCCACTTCGGCGAAAAATTTATAGATATGGTCGTAGACGAGCTTCTGTTCGGCTGCGGTCAAGTCGCAGAAGGGAATATTCCAGCGAACTTTCCCGCGGGTGGATTTGCGAAAATGCGTCCCGAACCACTCGTATTGCGGCTTGGTCCAGGGCTCGACGGCACCTTGGTCAAGCGCGAGCCCAGGATCGGGGATCACCAGGTTCATGTCGTAATCGATGGTGTTACCGAATCCTTGGCAGCGGGGGCAAGCGCCCATCGGATTGTTGAAGCTGAAAAGGCCGGGCTCCGGAATAACCAGTTCGATACCGCACTGCTTGCACGCGAATTTTTCGCTGAAACGGATGGGAGCGGGAGGCGGGTGGCGTGGCGTGGCTTCTTCGAACAGCACCTCGCCGGATTCGCGGTAACAAATTTCCGTGGTATCGACCAAGCGTTGATGGAGATCGGGCGAGATGACGAAGCGGTCGACCAAAGCAAAGACGGGGTGGTTGAAATCGATATCAAGCAACGATTCGGGCGTCGAGAATTCGAACACGCGACCGGTCTGATACAAGCGAGTAAAGCCCTTCTTCCGTAACTCAAAGAGATGGTCGCGCAAGGCCTCGGTGGTGTCGCCGCGGACAACGGGAAAGAGCGCGTACCATCGAGAGCCCTCGGGCTGGGTGAGCATAGCATGGGCGACTTGGTCAACCGTATCGCGCTGCACGCGCTGGCCACATTTGGGGCAGTAGCTGCGGCCCACCCGGGCGTAGAGCAGCCGCAAAAAATCGTAAACTTCGGTGGACGTGGCGACAGTCGAGCGGGGATTGCGCGTGGTGTTCTTTTGCCGGATGGCTATGGGCGGGGCGATGCCCGATATTTCATCGACGTCGGGCTTTTCCATACGCTCGAGGAATTGGCGGGCGTAAGAGGAGAGCGATTCAACGTAGCGCCGCTGGCCCTCGGCATAGACCGTATCGAAGACCAGCGAGGATTTGCCGGACCCGGAGACACCGGTGACCACGGTCAGTTGATTGTGTGGAATCGCGAGCGAAATGTTCTTGAGGTTGTGGACTCGCGCGCCACGAATGAATATGGAATCTTCCAAGGTTTCTGGGGAAGCGGGAGGCCCGCTGGCTAAATTGATTATCCCAGATCGGTCAAGCCGCGGTCGAGAAGTTCAGCCCGCTTTGCGTCTGAACAGGAGGACTCGGCTGCGCTTAGTTTGTTGCATGCGAACGGTGGCTGAAGCGATGGCTTCCGAGAGCGGTTCATTCTCGACACCGATGCCGCCCCAGCTAAACAGAACCGTAAAGCTGCCCTGCCCTCGTAGCTGGAAGTTCCACAGTCGCTCGGAGATTTCGTTCAAGCGCCGCTGCGCCTCCCCACCGCGCAGGTCGGGACAGACGATCAGGAACTCGTCATCCCCATTGCGGCAAGCAAAGTCGGACGGGCCCAGCAGTTCCTCAATGAAGGGTTGAGCGGGATGTTCTGCGCGCGGCGTGCGGCTGTTTGCAATGCCTACCAAGACCACCAAGCCTGTAAACGGCAGGTCCGCTTCAAAAAGAGGCTGGAGCGCGGCGCGGTCGCACATGCCGGTGGGGATGGAAGGTGGATCGCTTCGAGTCAGCTCGATGGGCGCGGGTTTGGGATCCGCCAGGTGGTTCCACAGGAAAGCGTCGGCGAGGTGCTGCCAGAGGAACGCATCCGCGGTAGGGGCTGGCTCAGGTTTGCGTGTCTGGATCGGAATGGACTTCTCGGTCGCGACGATCGGGGCCGCCTCCTGGGCGCGGCGCTGCAATTCCCGCATGGCTTGCCGAAGCTGTTTGTTCTTCTTTTTCAATCGGTAGGCCAGCCACACCACCGCCAGAGCGAAGAGGAGAAGAAACCCGCCGGCAGCGGCCTGAATGGCGCCGAATTCCATGCGTCTCTGATTGTAGGTCCTATGCGATGGTTGGCAAATAGCCGGGCAGTAACAAAGACGGCAGTACTAGTTTACTGCCCAGAGAATAGCCCAAAAGTTCCAGTTCGCGTTGTTTAGAGCGGCCAGCGGCGCTGGGAGGATTGCGACTTCCGGCTGGGCAAAGGACCAGGGCCGTCGCTCGGATGGGTCCGTCCCATGGAGTTTGAGAAATCGATATCGGTGGGGGTGAACGAGAGGGGGCGATCCAAAACCATATCCATCGTGGTGCCCTTAGCAAGGATCGCCTCGGGGCCACGGGTGACCAGGACGCCGATCAAGCCGGCGGTAGCTCCGGCCGCAGCGCCGATGCCCGCACCCATCCCCGCATGTCCAGCGGCGGCGCCGGCCAAACCTCCAGCGGTTGCGCCTGCACCGGCGGCTTCGCCTATTACTTTCACGTCGCCCGCCTTATTGCCTTCGCTCTTGATTTTGCCCTCTTCCTTATCGAGTGTCTCGGCAGCGCGTCCATCCAGGCTGCCGATGCGCGCGCGGAAATCCCGAGTCACGCCGTTCGGCAAGGTCAACGAATCGAAGCGGATGTACAGTTCGCCATGGCCCTTGAGACGGCCCGGCCGCTTCACATCGGTAACTGTACCGGCTACGTAACTGCCGGGCGGTATCACGATTTTTCCGTTGGCCAGGATCGGGAACACGGTCTCCAGATAAATGCGCTCGCCCTCGCTAGCGGTCTTGGTGCTGACGCTGTTGATCATGCTGAGAGGGACTTTGGTGCCGAGCGGAATCAGGAATTGGCCAGCCACGGCGCTATCTTCCCTGGCGGGGCTGAGATTGTCCGCGGGAGGTGGGTTTATAGGCGCTGGTTCCTGCGCGCTAAGCGCAAGACAGGCCGCTAATACCATGGCCGTTAATGTCGGGAATGTTTCGCGCAGGTTCATATACACCCCAGCTATCGGACTTTATCTCCTCTTAGTTTAAACGCATCGTCGAAGACGCGGGTTTCTGCGCTGTGGTCCGAGGCCTCGGCCTTTGAGATTTCGCGGAGGGCTTGGTTTTCGCGGCGCCGTGTGTTCGGATATTTACAAGCTGTGGTGGATTAGCCGCCAGAAAGAATGCCAGCAACCCGGCCGGCCATAGTTGCATGACCAGACGTTCCAGCGAAACATTGAGCTGGGTAACGATATCAGGTGGAAACGCCACGTAAGCTACGAATTCGCCGGCCAGCGTCAGGCCCAGGGCCAGGAGCACGGTTGCGAGCGGCGTACGGTCGCATTCTGCGACATGGAGGCGTACCAGAAACCAGTAAAGCGCGAGGATCAACACCATTGGCAACAGGAAGCCGCCGATCACAAAGAGTACCTTCACCAATCCTTGGAAAGTGATGATCCAGCGTCCGAAAACCGCGAGGTGCGCGATCAGATCGGCGGGCTTCTGCGTAAGCATATCGTTGGACGGCGCGAAGTGGAGTTTAAAGAAGGTCACCACGGCTACGGGCGGCAACGCACCGGCCGCGAACCTGAGGAATTGAGGGCCTAAGCCGGCTCGGCCCTCGAAGCGCAGGATTGCGATCAGCCGGGCCAGCACTACGGCGCCTAGGAAGAGCCAGCCTTCGTTCTTAGTCCAGGGGGCGAAGCCGGCAGTGAGGCCGGCCGCGATGCTGAAGCGCAGATCGTCAGGAAAACGATCCTGCAAGCACAAAAGCGCCAGCGTCGCGAGGATATAGAAACTCATCGGAAGGTCGGCATATTGCATGACGCCGAGTTGCAAGAACGACGCTGCCGCCAGCACGACAATGCCGGCCACGAAGGCTTGCGTTTTGCCGCGCAAGATCCCAATGGACGAGATCAGCAATCCACAAACGCCCAGAGCGAACAGAAAGGCGACGGCGATCGGCGCGGAAATCGATTCCCCGCGCGCCAGCGTCCAGCACATGGCCACGATAGACGGCAACAGAAGCGGATAATCCGGGCGTGAGTTGGGGATTTGCGGGGAAAGCAGGTTCTTCCAACTCTCACCTCCGCGAAACAGGAAGCGCGCCTTGAGATTCCAGATGGACCAGGCATCCCATTCGCCGTGGGGCTTTTCGAGGCAAAGTATAACGAACATACCGGCGGCCATTGCCGCAGCCAGGACCAAGAACCAAGTGAGATAGGCGGGAGTCGCTGGACCGGACGCCCATTCGAGCGCGACGCCCCGATTCTTGGCACTAATGCCGCTGAAGATCGCCGCGGCAACTACGATCGCCCCAAATCCGGCCAGAATCAGTGGGCTAGGCCCGAAAAGCGCGAGGCAAATGAAATAGAGGCAGGATGCGATTCCGATTCCCAAGCCGATTCCAAGCGAAAAAAGGAACACGCTGTGCAGGGACCAGCGAAGCGGAGCGGGAAACAGAAAACGAGCGACGCTAAAGCCTGTCAGCCAAACTAGCGCAATACACAGGAAGGTCATCGGGCGTCGTTACGGCAGAGCAATACACCTTTTCCGAAATCGCGAATGGGCGTGAGATGCCGGGAGTGAAGAACCGCCTGATCCGGTGTGCTGCTGTGATAATTCACTACCACTATCCGCTGGTCGATGGTAGGCAACACTATCGCGGGCGCCAAGGTGTACTGGGTGAGGTTGAATTCGGACTGGTTACTGGGATCGTTCACCGGGTTGTCGGACAGATAGCCCAGCACAGCGTGAGGCGCCAGAGTCTTTCGAAAGTCGCTGAAACGGTCTTCGAACGACGCCACGCCAAAGGTGGCGGTGCTGCGAGTGTAGTCGGAGAAAAGATCCAGCAGTTGCCAAAAGCCCGAGGCCAAGGCGACCGCCGCCAGTGCGATTACGGCGAATTGATGGCGTGCCAAGCCGTTCAGTTTATCATTGTGGACTGACGGCAATGTGGAGCCCGGCTACGCTGACGGCAGCGCCGACTGCGATTCGGATTTCGGGATTGGCGCCCGTGGCGGCGGGAAGCGTGACGTTGATCTGATACAGCCCGGAGAAACCTGGGGCGACGCCCGCATAAGCAATGTCGCTGGGGTCGACAGCGTTGCCGTCCAACAGTACTTGGAAGCCGGAGAGCATCGCCAAGGGTGCGGGAAGGCTAGGGAGTTCGCCGTAACTTGCGGGGGGGACGGTCTGGCCGAGCCCGGTGGCAAAGAGAACAACCACATCGCCCGGCTTAGCCGGTGCGGTGGGAGTAATGAGCGACCAGTCGGCGCGGGTGGCGATAACGTTCTGCTGGTCGAGCTGAAAAAGAGCGGGGGCGGTAGCGCCCAGCGTTACCGAAACCGGCGGCCCAGCCAGCCCGTCGATGACGAGCTGCACTGTGGTGGGCCCAGGCAGCAGGTTGGGCGGTATCAGAAAGTTGATCTGGGTCGGCGAGAGGTAATACAGAGGGGCCACATAGCCGCCGATGTTGACCGTAGCATCGCCACCCACTGGGGAATTCCCAGGGAGCGTCTGGGTGCCGTAAGCGAGGTTCTTGCCGTACACGGTGGCGATGGTATTAGGCGCGAGCCAACCCGATTGATTGTCCGCCGCATTGACCAGGCTGGCGGCAGAGTAAATCGGTGCATCTGCCGTTAGGAACGACGCAACCGAAAACATCCCCAGGGCGAAGGCCAGAGCGCGCATGCAGGAATGTAGTGCGCCGATATCCCCGGAAGTTCTCAGGAATAGCGGGGAACGGAGGGGTCGATCTGAAGGCTCCAGCGGTCGATGCCGCCGGCCATGCTCTGGCATCCGCTGACGCCCTGCTCGCGCAGCCAGCTGACGACGTTCAGACTCCGGACGCCGTGATGGCAGTAGACGATTAGTGTGGCGTCGTCCGCGGCGGCCTCCAGGTGCTGGAGCTGAGCTGGAACGGTGCGCATCGGAATCAGTTCGGCGCCCAGAATGCTGGCAAGCTGGAATTCGGCGGGCTCACGCACGTCGACCAGAAGAAGTCTTTCGCCGGCGGCGATGCGGCGTTGGATGTCCTGGGGCGTGGTTTCGAGGGGCAACGCGGTTTCAGGCACGCTTCATAGTAGCTCGCGCTTAAGATGGTACCTCGCGCTTAATACGGAAAAGTCGCTGGTCCCAAATGACGGGCCTGGACGGGGTTGCTCGGATTCGCTTGAAGTCGGGATGCTCCTGATTGATGGCGATGTTGCGCTCGGGCCGGGCGACGATGGAGGGTACCAGAAGCACTGCCGTCCGGCCTTCGTCATACCATCGGTCTCCGTAGCGGCGGCTGGCGCGCTGATCGGGTGCGTCCCAACCGGGGATGTCGGCGGCGTGCAGTTCTTCGATCCGAATGCCTTTGCGGATCAGGATCTCGATCCAGGATTGCGTCTTGGGAAGTTTGCCGATGTTGGCATGGACGAGCGCCTCCAGCATTGCGCCTGCGTAGGTTTCCGCGGCGTAAATAACGCGACGGCCAGGCGAGTTCCACCGGCCACCTAAGAGCGCCGCCCCTTGGCCATCGAAGATCTTGTGGCGGCGATCGGCGATGCGATAAGCCCGAAGTTCGCCGCCGCTACGCGGGAAGGCCATGGAAGATTTTGTCGAGGATCTCTTCCACCTGGCGCGCGCCAAGTTCGGTGAAGGCCGCGTCCAGCGGAGTACGCCCTCGCAGGGCGGGATGAGGCGTCGTCATGAAGCGGCGGGCATCGGAGCGGTCGCCCCACACGAATTCCGCGGCGGCCATGACCCGGGCAATTCGCTCGGTCCGTTCGCTTTCGGGTATGCTCAGCCGCTCGCGGCGGCGCTTGAAGGTGGCTTCCGGGACGATGCGATTCATCAGCCGGCGCTGGTCGGCGCGGTCTTCAAAGATTCGGCCGGCGGTTTGACGCAGGGCGGCTTTGGGAAGGCCTGTCGACACGGCATCGCTCAAAGCACTAAGCGAGGTCAGACGTCGACCGAGGACAGGTGGTCCGCCCAAGACATCGGCGATGCGGGCAGGGGCGATCATGCTGGTATCAGTATAGCTAATTTGTTAGATCAAATGATACTTCTTCAGGAGACGCAGTTGAATGGAGATGCAACTGGCAGGCCACGTGCATCGTTTCAAGGTGCATACCACGATAATCGAGCAAGAATGGCAAATGCATATTCATTTTGTGTTTCCTTTTGCCGCGTCTGCCGAGGCGTCCTGCCACAAGCGACTTGCATTTTTCTATTGGCTGGAATCGCCCAGGCGCAGACCACGCTGACATTCCAAACCGCGCAAGTCCCCTCGGACAGCGGCATTTTGCAGGTCCTCGCAGGCGATTTCAACGGCGATGGGAATCAGGATATGGTTTTCCTCCAAGTCTTTCGGCTCACCGTTGTGCTCGGGAACGGGGATGGAACTTTTCAGCCGCCGATCCATATGCCGGTTACAGGGAATTTCCAGTCGATGGCCGTGGGTGATTTCAACAACGACGGCAAGGTCGACGTTGTCGTGCTGGGATTGGCCGGCGGAAATTCGGGGACCCCGTTTGTTCAGACGTATCTTGGGCAAGGCGACGGCACTTTTGCGCCGCCCGTCAGTTCGCCATCGGGCACGTTCGTTGGAAATTTCCCACTTGTCGCCGACGTAAACCATGATGGAAATCTGGATCTGATCGGCCCTGGCGCAATCGCGCGGGGCACCGGCGACGGAACTTTCCAGCCGAACATGACGCCGTCGGATTGCTCTTCTTTAGCCGCGTTCGGTTTACCCTATCCCAGCATTTCAGATTTCACGGTCGCCGATTTCAGGCGGAGCGGGAATTTCGATTGGTCGTTCATCGTCACACAGGTGTTGGGCGGCGCGATTTTCGACCCTTGGTCCGCGATGGGGATCGTGTGCTTTGGAAACGGCGACGCGACGTTCGCAGCGGGGCCAATCATTTATTCGGAAGGTGGCGTGGCCGTCGACAGGTTCAGTGTTCCCAGCATCCAGTTGACAACCGGCGATTTCAACGGGGACGGCGATGCAGATGTGGTCGTATCCACTGTATCGTTCCCGCGAGGTCTATATAGTGGCGAGCGGATCTTTGCGTACGAAACGATTCTCGGAAACGGTGACGGCACTTTCCAAAAGCCGCTCGCAAGTGCAACCGTCCAATCGTCGGTGACGCAGCCGTGTTATCTTCTGAAACCTGTTGTCTCAGATATGAACGGCGACGGCAAGTCCGACCTTATTCAAATCGCAGAAAGCCTTGGTGTCGTTGTCTTTCTTTCAAACGGCGATGGAACTTATAACCAGGCAGCTGCGATTTCGCCGGGGCAGAATACCGTCTCTGTCGCAGTGGCGGATTTCAACAATGACGGGCTGCCGGATATCGTCTCGACCACAGCGGACGTGACTTCGGTTTCGATCAACAGCACGGTTCGGATCGATTCGGTGGTGAATGCCGCCTCTTTGGCGGTGAATCAACCGGTCGCACCGGGATCGCTGGTGACGATCTTTGGAGCAGGGCTCGGGCCTGCAACAGGGGTGGCGAGTAGCGGCGGATCGCTGCCGGATTCGATAGCTGGAGTTTCGGTCACATTCAACGGAATTCCCGCGCGGCTCTCGTTCGTTTCCACTCGGCAAATCAATGCGCAGGTTCCGTGGGAGATCAGTCGCGAGGCGAATGTTGTGGCTGCCGTGAGTGGCGCTCTTACTCCGGCCTTCAGCGTCGCGACCGCACCGATCGCTCCAGGCGTATACAATACCTCCGGGCAGGCGTTCGCGTTCAATTCCGATGGCTCGATTGCCGGGCCGGGCGGATCGATCTTAGGTCTACCGTCGCATCCGGCGGTCGCAGGTGATACGCTGACCGTTCTTGCCAATGGACTCGGACCCGTTACTCCCGCAATTGCGGATGGCGCTGCGTCGAACGATGCTCTTCGAACAGCGGGGCCAACCCCCGTGTTCATCGGTGGGCTCGCGTGTGATGTGCCATTTGCCGGGTTGTCGTCGACGCAGGTTGGTGTGAATCAATTGAACGTGGTTGTCCCGGCAGGAGTACACGGGATCGTGCCGCTGCAGATCAACGCGGGTGGCATCGTTACTGCGGTGAATGTTACGATTGCCGTTCAGTGAACCCGAGTATGAGGCGTTCACGCAAGTGTGAACGCGGCATCCAGGCGTGCGTTGCGCCGAGAGCCACACGCGCTACAATAACCGCTGGTACTTCTGCCATGACACGAAACATCTCATTAATCATCAACGGAACGAAGCGCGCCGACGCGGTAGAGCCTCGGATGCTGCTCATCCATTACCTACGCGAAACGGTTGGTCTCACAGGACCGCACATTGCCTGCGAGACCTCTTTATGCGGCGCCTGCACCGTACATGTGGACGGCAAAGCCATCAAGAGCTGCACTATGTTTGCAGTTCAAGCCGACGGACGCGAGCTCCTGACGATTGAAGGCCTGGCCGTCGACGGGAAGCTCGATCCCATGCAGGAAGCATTCTGGAACGAGCACGGGCTGCAGTGTGGATTCTGCACGCCGGGAATGATCATGACGGCGAAGCAGATCGTGGAGCGGAACCCCCAGCCGACCGACGAAGAGATCCGTCATGGCCTGGAAGGCAATCTCTGCCGCTGTACCGGCTACCAGCACATCGTCAACGCAGTCCGGACGGCTGCGGCAAAGGCATAGGAGGATAGCATGGCGACAACCATCACTAAAACCGAAACTCTGGTTGGCAAGCGAATTCGCAGACGGGAAGACCCGCGCCTGATCACCGGCACGGCCACTTATGTCGATGACATCCAGATGCCGGGCATGCACCATGCCTGCATAGTGCGCAGTCCGCATGGCGCGGCGAAAATCAAATCCATCAATATCAAGCCAGCGCTCGATCTTCCGGGCGTGGCGGCCGTGTACATTGGCAAGGACACCGAGAAATGCGCGCCGGTGCCGTGCGGCGCTTCCCTGCCCGGCCTGCGGGTGCCGCATCATCATCTTTTAGCGCTCGACCGCGTGTACTTTATTGGACATCCAGTGGCGGTGGTGGTGGCGACGGATCGCTATATAGCGCGCGATGCAGCCGATTTGGTTGAGGTGGAGTATGAACCGCTCCCGGCGGTAACCGATCCGGAGAAAGCGTTAGCGCCTGGTGCTCCGCCGGTACACCCGGAATGGCCCGACAACACGGCTTTCACTTTCCATCAGGAAGGCGGCGAAGTAGACAAAGCCTTTGCGGCGGCCGATGTCGTCGTGAAGGAGCGCATCATCAGCCAGCGCCTGATACCCATGTCGATGGAGACGCGCGGCTGCGTGGCGGACTGGCGTTCGGGCGACAAGGCGATGACCATCCACCTTACGACGCAGGCTCCGCACCTGGCGCGCACACTGCTGGCCGCCATGTTGGGACTGCCGGAAAACCACATGCGGGTGGTGACGCCCGAAATAGGCGGCGGCTTCGGGAGCAAGATCCAGGTATATGCCGAAGAAGCGCTGATGGGCTTCGTGGCGATGAAGATCGGCAAGCCGGTCAAATGGATCGAGAGCCGTCGTGAAAACTTCACCGGCACCATTCATGGCCGCGGACATGTCGATTTTTACGAAGTGGCGGCCAAGCGCGATGGAACAATTCTGGCCATCAAGCTGAAGTTGATTCAGGATCTGGGCGCGTTTCATACCCTGCTCACTCCGGCTATTCCGACTTTGTCGGTGCTGATGATGCCCGGTCTTTACAAGTGCCAGAATATCCGCGCCGACATTGTGGGTGCGTTCACCAACTGCATGGCGACGGATGCTTATCGCGGCGCTGGACGTCCGGAAGCTACTCACGGGATCGAGCGCATGGTGGACATCCTGGCGGCGGAATTGAAAATGGATCCGGCCGAGATTCGTTTCAAGAATTTCATCGGCAAAGACGAATTTCCATATGCGACCGCGACCGGACTGAGCTATGACAGCGGCAACTACGCGGCGCCCCTCGAGAAGGCGCTGGGCATTGTCGGCTATAAAGAGGTTCGCGAACAGCAGAAGAAAGCGCGAGCAGAGGGCCGGCTGATGGGCATCGGCATGTCAGCTTATGGTGAGATTTGCGCCTTCGGCCCGTCGCCCGCCACTCCGGCCGGTGGTTGGGAGAGCGCGACAGTGAAGATCGAGCCGGGCGGCACGGTTACGGTGATGACCGGTTGTTCGCCGCATGGGCAGGGCGAGGAGACAACCTTCGCTCAGATCGCCGCAGACGAGCTGGGCGTCGGTATCGACGACGTTATCGTGCTGCATGGCGACACTACCATCGTCCAGTATGGTATCGGAACGTTCGGCAGCCGCGGGACAGCCATCGGTGGAACGGCGATGTATTTTGCGATCCAGGAGCTGAAGGAGAAGATCAAGAAGTACGGAGCGATGCTGCTCGAAACGGATGACGTGTCATTCTCCAATGGCGCATGCGTGGACAATAAGACCGGGAAGTCGGTACGGTTATCGGAGATTGCCAATGCGACTTACCGCGCGATGAAATTGCCGCCCAATACCGAACCTGGCCTGGTGGCGACTTACTTCTGGGAGCCGCCGAATTTTACGTTTCCTTTCGGCGCGCACATCGTTATCACCGAAGTGGACAAAGACACGGGAGCGATTGCGTTGAAGCGCTACGTGGCGGTCGACGACTGCGGCAAGATCATCAATCCGCTGATTGTGGACGGGCAAGTGCATGGTGGTGTGGCCCAAGGGCTGGGGCAGGCGCTGTGGGAGCAAGCGGTCTATGACGATACCGGCCAGCTGGTCACAGGCGAGCTGATGGATTACGCTATTCCGAAAGCCAGCATGATGCCTTGGCTAGAGACCAGCCACACGGAGACTCCTTCGCCAGTGAATCCGCTGGGCGTGAAGGGCGTGGGGGAAGCGGGAACCATCGGATGTTCGCCCGCGGTGGTGAATTCGGTGGTGGACGCACTCAGCCCGTTGGGCGTACGCCACATCGATATGCCGATGACGCCCGAAAAAATCTGGAAGCTCATTCAGGCAGGAGGTAAGGCATGATTGCACAGAATTTCGAGTACTCCGCGCCGACGAGTTTGAAGGACGCGCTGGGCCTGCTGGCCGGCGATGACGTCAAAGTGCTGGCCGGAGGGATGAGCCTGATTCCGCTTATGAAACTCCGGCTCGCGACGCCCGGCCAACTCGTCGATATCGGCCGCATCCCGGATTTGAATTACATACGGGAAGACAAGGGCGTGCTGCGGATCGGCGCAACTACTACGCACTACCAGGTCGAGACTTCGGCGGTGATTCGGTCGAAGTGCCCGCTGCTGGCTGAAGGCGCGGCCCATATCGGTGATATTCAAGTTCGCAACGTGGGGACCATCGGCGGCAGCGTGGCTCATGCGGATCCGGCGGCCGATTATCCCGCGTCGTTGCTGGCGCTCGAAGCGCGGGTGGTTTTGGTCACGGCCAAGGGACAGCGCGAGATTCCCATTGCCGACTTCTTTGTGGACACATTCACGACGGCGCTCGAGCCAGGCGAAATCATCCGCGAGGTAATCGTGCCGGTGGAGGAACAATCCGCCGGTACAAGCTATCAGAAGATGCTACAGCCGGCTTCCGGGTTCGCCATTGTCGGTATCGCCGCGCGGGTTAAGAAGTCGGGCGGCAAGGTTACGATGGCGCGCGTGGGAGTGACTGGACTCAGCGGCAAACCTTATCGGGCTAACGGTGTCGAAAAGGCACTGGAAGGCACGGCGGGCAGCGCCGCCGATGTTCAGAAAGCGGCTGCAATCGTGGCTGAAGGCGTCGATGCTAACTCCGATCTGCATGCTTCGGCGGATTATCGCAAGCATCTGGCGCGCATTTACACCATGCGGGCGCTCACGGTGGCTCTCTCGAGGACGGCTTGAAGATCAGCGGTTCTTATACCGTCCCAGTTCCGCGTGAACGCGCTTATCGACTGCTGCAAGATCCCATCATTTTGGCGAAGTGCATGCCGGGCACCGATCATCTCGAAAAGGTCGGCGAGGACGAGTACGAGATGAAAATGAAGATGGCGATCGCCAGCATCGGCGGTCTATTCTTGGGCAAGGTCCGGCTCGCTGATCAGACCCCTCCTGAAAAATTCAAGCTGACGGTGGACGGTACCGGCAAGATCGGTTTCGTAAAGGGCGAAGGGGTGCTTACCCTGGAGCCTGCGGGCGACGCGACCGATGTAAAGTACGAAGGCGAAGTTCAGGTGGGAGGCACGATCGCCAGCGTCGGCCAACGGCTGCTGGATACGACGGCCAAACTGATCATCAAGAAGTTCTTTGAGAAATTCTCGGAAGCCGCTCAGGCTTAACAACAAAAAGGCGCGGTCCGATAGCTCGAACCGCGCCAACCAGAGGAGGAGAAGGTCGTGACTTACGCTTCTCTGTGTAATAGGACGTACGATGATGCCAGCGGGTTGCCTAGGGTTGCATGTGAGAAAAAACAATGAAGTTGTTACGGCTTATTGTCACGATTGGCATCTCCTTTAGCGGTTTGCTGCTGGGCCAATTCGCCCCTCTCACTATCTCGCCTTCTTCTCTCCCCGACGGCGCATTGGGGAGCAGCTATAACGCTCAGTTAACGGCAAGTAATGGCAGTGGAAACTATCAATGGTCGATCAGCCAGGGTACTTTGCCGCCGGGCTTGTCGCTCGGACCAAGCAGCGGGGCCATTACGGGGACACCCAATACTGGCGGTACGTATCAATTTACCGTCACAGTGATGGACACGCAGACTCAACAATCCACTTCGGCCGGATACACCGTCGGAATTCTGAACATCACGAATTCGTCGCCGCTGCCGAACGGGACCACAGGGACGCCTTATTCAGTGACCTTCAATGCCGCCGACGGACTGTCCGGGACGTATACATGGTTCATTAAACCCGCCCCGCCGGGACTCACTCTGGACTCGGCCACTGGCACGCTGAGCGGCACCCCGACCACCAGTGGGACCTTCAGGTTCACAGTCGGTGTGACTGAGACCCCTCCCCCTGGCACCGCATCGTCTCCGAGTCTTTCAACGTCGAAAGTATTCTCCCTGACGATCCAAGCGGCCGCTCCGTCGAGTCTGACCATCTCTCCACAATCACTGCCATTTGGCGCACTAAACAGTGCTTATAGCGCACAATTGACCGCGAACGGCAGCGGCGCTTATCAGTGGTCGGTCAGCCAGGGAAGCTTGCCGCCTGGTTTAACGCTAGGACCTACAACAGGGACCATCACAGGCACGGCCTCGGGCGGGGGGACCTTTCCGTTCGTAGTTTCGGTGACGGACACAAGAAGTCAGGCGACGGGTTCGGCTGGATTCACGATTGGCATCCTGAACATTTCGAATTCGTCTCCGCTGCCGAGTGGAACCACCTCAAATGCTTACTCGGTAACGTTCAACGCCTCCGATGGGCCTGGCGGCGCAGCTACGTGGTCCATTGTTCCGGCCAATACGATACCGCCGGGTCTGGCGCTCAACGGGAACGTTTTGAGCGGCAATCCGAGCGCCACTGGGCCTTTCAATTTCACTGTCACAGTCACAGTCGGTGGGCTTTCGGTGTCGAAGCCTTTTGTTTTGACCATTGGGTCCAGCCTAACGATCACTAATCCTCCAACCCTCCCAGCAGGAGACGTGAATGTACCCTATGGCTATAGTCTGGCGGCGGTCGGCGGCCCATCTCCTTTTTTCTGGAGCGTCAGCCAAGGATCACCTCCACCTGGATTGATGGTGTTCGATCAGACTGATCCAACCCAATCCACGCTGAGCAAGACGCCGACCGCGACAGGCACCTTCACTTTTACCGTCCAGGTACAGGATAAATCGCAAGACACCACGACCAAGGTGTTCAGCCTGACGATTAATCCTGCACTCTCATTCACGACGACGACTCTTCCGGGCGGGACCGCGGGAACGGCTTACGCGCGGATTATCGGCGTCACTGGTGGAACACCTCCTTATACTTTTTCGCTGGCTAATGCACCGCCGGGCCTCTCGATCGACCCGAAGACCGGCTTGATCACAGGAAGTCCAACTGCCGCCGGCGCGTTCTCGCCGGTCGTCACGGTAACGGATTTCGCCAGTCTGGGGCTTTTCCCTGGGTCAACCACAAAGACTTTCTCGCTGACCATTGGGAGCACGACGTCGCAGGTGACCGCTGCGCCCCAGAGTCTTTCCTTCACCGGCGCTGCGGGAGGCGATTCGCCACCGGCGGAGGTAATCGTGGCCTTGCCGGTTGGCGTTTCGGCTGCGGCGTTCCAAGTAGTGGTGGATAGTGGCCAAGATGGCTCACCGCCGCCGGGCTGGCTCACAGTCACGCCGACCAGCGGCACCACACCGGCGAGATTAGTGGTCCGGGTGGATCAGGGGTCTATGCCGGCGGGCAACTATTCCGCCCGCATTCGCGTAATTGATAGTTCCAATAATCCGACCGATGTGCCGGTGACGCTGACGCTCACGAGCGCCTCCCAGTTGTTGGATGTTGTTCCACGGGTTTTGCATTTCGCCGCCCGCATTCAATCACCGGGGACGCTGGATCAGATTATTGTGGTTCGCAATAGTGGCGGCGGTGGCCCTCTAAGCTTTAATGCGACGGCGGTTGGCGCGAGCCCTTGGATCTCCGGTGTGACGCCAGCCTCGGGCCAGACCGCGCACAACGCGCCTGTGTTGGTCCACGTGGTTGTCAACACGCAAAGCCTTTCGGTGGGCAGCTATCACGATGTGATCCATATTTCGTCAGCGGCTGGAAATGTTGACATCAATGTATCCCTGTTCGTGGCCGCGAGCGGATCGATCCTGGGAGTAGATATCACGGGCGCGACGTTGCACGGGCAGCAAAGCAGCGGATATTCACATCCCCAAAACGTTAGGGTGTTGAATCTCGGCGATCCGGGGACGATGGTTAACTGGACCGCGGACGTTCCCTCCGGCAATACATTGGTATCTCCAAGTCCGGCCAGCGGGACAGCAACGCCCGTGAGCCCGGGGACGCTGACTCTGACGCCTAGCGCAAATGCAGTATCGTTGGCCGCGGGTGGCTATTACGCATTGGTTCGGATTTCGGATGCGCAGTCGCTGAATTCGCCGCAATACGTGGTGGTGGTGCTGGATCAGCAGAGCGGCTCTGCCGCCGCATCGCCCGATCCCTCGCCGGGAGGACTGTTCTTCACCGTGGCGGCCGGCGGGAGCTCGCCGGCTCAGCAAGTCAACATCAACGCCAGCGCTACATCGCCGTTCCAAGCGTCGACGTCGACCACCGACGGCGCCAGCTGGTTGAGCGCCAGTCCCACGTCCGGGAATGCCGCCGGTGAGATCGCGGTCTCGGTGAATACTGCCGGACTTGCGCCTGGCGTCTATACCGGCGAAGTGGATATTTCGATGTCGGGCGCAGTGGTGTCGGTGGGCGTGACGCTGGTGGTGCGGCCCGCGGGAACAATCGCGTCATTAGAGCATGTTCAGGCGGCAGGCTGTACTCCGAGCAAGCTCGCAATCACGCAAACGGGCCTGGTGAACAATTTCTCGGTCCCGGCCAAGTGGCCTGCTGCGATAGTTGTCAAGCTCAACGACGATTGCGGCGGCGCGGTGACAAATGGGTCGGTAGTGGCGAGTTTCTCCAATGGCGATGCACCGTTGTCCTTGCGGAGCGATGGACAAAGCGGAGCATACGCGGCTACGTGGCAGGCCGGCGCGGTGACGCCGAGCATGGTGGTCACTCTCCAAGCGGCGGCAGGGACATTGCAGTCCGCAACCGCGCAGTTGACTGGAGGTGTTTCGCAGAATCAAGCACCGGTGTTAGCCAAAGACGGCACACTGAACAATTTAAACCCGGTGATCGGAGGAGCTTTGGCGCCTGGGACCATTTCTCAGGTCTACGGAAGCGGGCTAGCTGTGAGCACTGTCACGCCGGGGCTTCTGCCTTTGCCAACTTCGTTCCAGAACACAACCATGCTCATAGGGGGCTTTAATGCTCCGCTCTATTACCTGAGTGACGGCCAACTGGACGTTCAGATCCCCAGCGGCCTGGCGGCCAACCAGCAATACGCGACCATCGTCAGCGCCAATGGAGCACTTACCTTGCCTGACCAGATTGATGTCGTTCCGGCCGCTCCCGGCATAGCCGCCACTGCCGATGGCCAGGTCATCGCGCAGCACGGTGTGGATTATTCGTTGGTGGACGCCGGGCATCCAGCTAAGCCAGGCGAGTTCCTGGTCATTTACCTGGTGGGAATGGGCGCGACTAATCCGAATGTGGATTCGGGAGGCATATCGCCGGTAGCTCCAGTAACTTTGCAACCCACACTTACGGTGGATGGCCAGATGGCATCCATTATCTATGCGGGCCTCACTCCCGGTTTCGCCGGACTCTATCAAATTAACTTCCAAGTTCCACCAAGTGCCCAAACGGGCAATTTGCCCCTGTTAGTCACTCAAAATGGAATGGCATCCAACGCTACCAAGTTGCCGGTGTCGCGGTAAGAGACTAAGCAAACCGCGCGGGGCGGTACGGGGCGAGGGGCGGCTGCTCAACGCCGTCTAAAATCTCGATCGCGGCCAGTTCCCCGATTATCGGCGCGAGCGTGACTCCGCTGTGCGTCGCGGCCACGTATAGGTTAGGACACTGTTCAGCAAAGCCGATGATCGGGTATTCGTCGGCGGGCATGACGCGATAGCCGAGTGTCACCTGCTCGATCCCTCCGGTAAAGTCCAAGAATGCACCGAGTCTCTGAAAGATTTTCAGTTCGTCGGCTTCGGGCGTTTGCGCGGTGCCAGCGCCGCCGACAATCTGGCCGCCCGCCACGATTCGACCGTCGAGCTTCTGCCTGAAGTGAACGCCTGGGGCTTGCACGATGCGGTCGACAAGCGGGCGCTGAGGAGTGATGTGGACCAGGATGCCCGGAGCATCTTTGAGCGGCACGTTCACGCCTGCGAGTTGGGCCAGTCCCGGCGAATCCACTCCACAGGCGAGCACCACGGCGCGCCCTTCGATCACTCCTTGGCTCGTATGAACAGCTCGATCAAGGCGAGTTACCTGGCACGGATAGCGAATGTCGGCGCCGAATTGACGCGCCTTCTCAAGAAGTACCGACACCGCGTGGATCGGATCCACCGCGCCTTCGGGTTCCGAGAGACAGGCCGCCCCTATCGGGCCTGGTGAAACATGAGGCAGCAATTGACGGACTTCGGCTTCGTCTAAGAACCGCACGGCATAACCCCATTGCCGATGGTGCAGGACATCGCGACGCAATTGTTCGGCGTCGGGCCCAGGAGGAAACCAAGCCACACTACCGCCCCATTGGACTTGCAGATCGCCGGCGAGCTCCTGTTCGAGCCGGTGCCAGCCGTCGATGCCGAGCATGCTGAAGTCGAAGTAGGAGCGCGGGCACTTGGAGAACGTCGCGTTCAGCCATCCGAAGGACTTCCCCGTTGCCCCAGCGGCCGGATGTTGGGCGTCGACGAGGGTTACGCGGGCTCCACGCTTGGCGAGATGGTAGGCCAGGGATGCGCCGATGATCCCAGCGCCGATGATGACGATGTTTTCGTGGCGATGAGGAGCCAATTTAGAAGTGTATATAGTTAAGTAGATGCTTGGAAGCGCGGGAGACCACCACTGTGGCACATCGAGGCAATGAGAAGGCTCGGATCGCGCCGGGTCGTCCTTCGCGAGTGCGAGCAAGAGTTCGCGCGAACAAAGCTTTCGGCATGTGGGAAGACCGGAAGGATTTGCGCAACGTGCCGAAGTTCGTCAGAGCGTTGAGACAGACGCGTTTCACATAATCTTCATACGTCGGTGCAGATCTAGTTTTTACCCGACAATGGTCGACCTGCAACTAAAGAGCGGCTTTCGCGTGATCCCACTTAATGAAGCTATGAGCCATCTGGCCCTCACGCTAGTCGAGGAGCATGCGCGAAAAGATGGCCTCCAGATGGCGGATGCGTTGATCGCTGCCACAGCACGCCAAACGGTCACTATCCTGGCAACGGGTAACATGCGCCATTTCCGCTCCGTGCCCAACTTGCAGTTGAAGGCATTCCGCGCGGGTCAATGACTGAGCGGGCCGATGACGCGGACTACTCTGTCACGGATGCTAAAATGAGTTCGGGCTAATGGAGCGCGCTGGCAAGTACCTCGCAAAACTGAAGCTTCCCGATGCCATCTCTCAAGATGACTTGGCGCGCGCAGCGTGGCCGGCGGCCGTGGGGAAGCGCATTGCCGCGCATGCTGCGGCGAAATCGCTGGTGCGTGGATCGCTGATCATCGAAGTGGAGGACGGCATCTGGCAGAAGCAGCTCTTTTATCTTCGCTTTCAAATCCTAGCCAAACTGCAGGAAGTGGTGGGTGCGGGCGTCATCACCGACGTCGAGTTTCGCGTCGCGACGCCGCGCCGGCCGCCACAACCAGCGCTGAGCCTGAGCGATTCGAAGCCGATTGACGAGGCCGACGCAATCGCCGATCCCGGGATGCGCATCGTTTATAAACAGGCGAGGAAAAAGGCGTCGGCGTGAAGATCACCGAACAGGAAGTCCGCTACGTGGCCGACCTCGCAAATCTAAAACTAACTGACCAGGAGATTGGCCGGCTGTCGAAAGATCTGGACGAGATCCTTACCCACATCGATACTCTGAACGAAGTCGACACCTCGCAAGTGGAGCCTATGGCGCAAGTGCTGTATGACGGCGAGGAAACCGCCACGCTGCGCGCGGATCAAGAACGCCCGTGTCTTGGCAACGAAGCGGCGCTCGCCAATGCTCCGCTTTCCGGATCGGGCTATTTCAAGGTTCCGAAGGTGATCGAGCGATGAGCGCGCAGGCAGCGAGCGTCCGGACACTCACTGTCCAACAGGTTCGCAAGGGCCTGGCCTCGCGCGAGTTCAGCGCTGTTGAACTGGCGCAATCGGTCCTCGAGTTTGCGAAATCCGAGAACCCGAAAACCAACGCATATTTGCACTTTTGTCCGGAGCGCGCGCTGGCGGCGGCGGAACGAGTGGACAAAAAGCTGGCCGCGGGCCAGGACCCAGGACTATTGGCCGGGGTGCCAGTTGCGGTCAAAGACGTCATCATCACCAAAGGCGTGCGCACGACCTGCGGGTCGCGGCTGTTGGAGCGCTACACTCCGCCGTACGACGCAACGGCTGTGGTGCGATTGGAACAAGCCGGAGGCGTCATCATCGGCAAGACGAACTGCGACGAGTTCGCCATGGGATCTTCCAACGAGAATTCCGCGTTTGGACCGGTGAGAAATCCAGCCGCGCTCGATCGCGTGCCGGGAGGGTCCAGTGGCGGCTCAGCAGCAGCGATGGCGCAAGGAACAGCGGTGCTCGCATTAGGATCGGACACCGGCGGATCGGTTCGCCAGCCGGCGTCTTTCTGCGGCGTGGTGGGCGTGACGCCGACCTATGGCCGGGTTTCGCGCTACGGGCTGGTAGCGTTCGCCAGCTCGCTCGACCATATCGGACCGTTCGGGCGCACGGTACGGGATGCCGCACTCTTGCTTCAGACCATCGCCGGCCACGACGAATGCGACTCGACATCCGCTTTTGCTCCGGTGCCCGATTATGTTGCCCAGCTTGACGGCCAGGTGAAGGGTAAGCGAATCGGGCTGCCTCGGGAGTATTTCGAGGGCTTGGGGAGCGAGTCGGGTGCTCTCATCGCCAAAGGCATAGAAGTGCTGAAGAAGCTCGGCTGCGAAGTTCGCGATATTAGCCTGCCGGCGACCAAATACGCAGTACCCTGCTATTACATCATCGCCACCGCCGAAGCGAGCTCAAACCTGGCCAGGTATGACGGTGTTCGCTACACGGTACGCAGCGATTCGGAAACGCTGAGTGATATGTATCGCGCCACGCGCGGTGCTGGATTCGGAGCGGAATGCAAGCGGCGCATTATGCTCGGAACGTACGTTCTGAGCCACGGCTATTACGACGCGTATTACCTGAAGGCACAGCGTGTGCGAGCGCTCATCGCAGAAGATTTTCGAAAAGCTTTCGCGGAGGTGGACGCGATTGTCGCTCCAGTCTCACCGTTCCCGGCATTCAAGATCGGAGAAAAGATCGATGACCCGCTGGAGATGTATCTGTCCGACATATACACCATCACGGGCGACCTGGCGGGTATCCCTTGCATGAGCGTGCCGTGCGGCAAGACGGCCGCGGGTTTGCCGGTCGGCATGCAAATCATGACACGACATTTCGACGAGGCGGGCATGTTCCGTCTCGCGGATGCATTCGAAAAAGCCGGCGGCACGGCCGGCTAATAACCAACACACTTCTAGAGGAGGATTATGGCATTCACTGTTCCCCCGCTTCCGTACGCGTTCGACGCGTTGGAGCCTTACATCGACAAACAGACCATGGAAATACATCACGACAAGCACCATGGTGCATACGTCACGAACCTGAATAAGGCGCTTGAGTCGGCGCCAGATCTGCAGAACAAGACTATCGAGGAGTTGTTGGCCAACAACTCCTCGATCGTTCCGGAAAACATCCGGACCGCGGTGCGCAACAACGGAGGCGGCCACATCAACCACAGCATGTTCTGGCAGATCATGGCGGCTAAAGCCGGCGGCACACCGTCCGGCAACGTCGCCCAGGCCATCAATAGCACTTTCGGAAGCTTCGATCAGTTCAAAGAAAAACTCAACGCGGCGGGCGTTAGCCGGTTCGGATCCGGTTGGGCTTGGCTGGTGAAAACGGGTGGTAAGGTGGAGATTATCTCGACGGCGAATCAGGACAGCCCGGTAATGGAAGGCAAATTTCCGGTGATGGGCGTGGACGTGTGGGAACACGCCTATTATTTGAAGTATCAAAACCGCCGGCCTGAATACCTCGCGGCCTGGTGGAACGTTGTAAACTGGCCCGAGATCGAGAAGCGGTTTAATTCCGCGAAGTGACCTTGAGCCACCGATAGCACGTAGGAGGCGGATGTACTACTTCGAGCAGTTTTATCTGACGTGCCTGTCACACGCCTCCTACATGCTGGGGTCAGAAGGGGTCGCCGCCGTGGTCGATCCCCAGCGCGACGTCGGGATATATCTCGAAGAGGCTGCCAAGCACGGATTCTCGATCCAGTATGTTATCGAGACGCACCTGCACGCTGATTTCGTTTCGGGGCACCAGGAGCTCGCCGGGCGCACTGGGGCGAAAATTTATCTTGGCGCGAAGGCTGGGGCGACGTTCGCGCATATGCCGATTCATGCCGGCGACGAACTCACTTTTGGCAAATGTCATTTGAAGTTCTTAGAAACGCCCGGGCATACCATCGAGAGTGTTTCGGTGCTCGTAACGGATCTCGAAAGGCCGGATCATCCGCTGGCAGTGCTGACCGGGGATACTTTGTTTATCGGCGATGTCGGGCGCCCGGATCTTTCAGGCGACCTGACGCCCCAGCAACTGGCGGGCATGCTTTACGATAGCCTGCATCGCAAACTCCTCCAGCTTCCCGATGATGTGCTGGTGTTTCCCGCGCACGGCGCCGGATCGTTGTGCGGGCGGCAAATGAGTTCCGAGCGCAGCTCTACCATCGGCAACGAGAAGGCGACAAACTATGCATTACGTCCCACCGACCGTTCGGAATTCGTGAAGCTGCTGACCGCCGAGCTTCCAGAGCGGCCCGGCTATTTCGCTCTGGATGTCGAGATCAATCGATCGGGGGCTGCACCCCTGCTTGAGCTGCCGGTACTTCCCGCGTTGTCACCGAACGAGGTTTTGTCGAGACGAGACGGCGGCGCGATCATTCTAGACACACGTTCGCCGGCGGAATTCGGCGCGGCGCACGTTCCTGGATCGATCCAGATCGGGCTCGCGGGCCAATACGCTTCCTGGGCGGCCATCGTGCTCGGCCTGGACAAGGAGATTGTATTGGTTTCCGACGACCATCAAAAGGTCGCTGAATCGCGGCTGCGGTTGAGTCGCGTGGGCATTGAAAAGGTAACTGGATATCTCGACGAGGGGATCGCCGGCTGGGCCAGCGCGGGACTGCCGATAGAACAGACGTCTCAGATTTCCGTTGAGCAGCTTCACGATTTATTGCTGGAAGACCCGAACGGCATTCAGGTGCTCGATGTGCGGAGAGCGTCCGAATGGCAAGGCGGGCGAGCGCAGCACGCGCTGAATAAACCACTGGACAATTTGACGAGGGCTTTCGGCGACCTAGACAAAACGAGGCCCGTCGCGGTGTACTGCAAAGGCGGCTATCGTAGCGCCATCGCAGCCAGTTTGCTCCAGCGCGCCGCGTTCGAGCAGGTGTTGAATGTGATCGGCGGCTTCGATGCCTGGAGCGCCTGTCATTTGCCCGTCGTCACCGATGAGCCCGTGGTAGCTTCAACCTGATTTGAAAATGCCGACTTGACAATGAAAGCAGTCCTGGAGCTTCGGGAGGTCTCGAAGCACTACCCTACCCATCGCGCCGTCAACGGCATTTCCGTGAGCATTGAGAGAGGCGAGTTTTTTGCACTGCTAGGCCCGTCCGGGTGCGGGAAGACCACTACGCTGCGGCTGATCGCCGGGTTCGAAGAGCCAAGCCATGGCGAGATCCGCTTGAGCGGCGCGAACATTCATCACTTGAAACCCTACCAGCGCAATGTCAGCACGGTATTCCAGAACTACGCGCTTTTCCCGCACCTAACCGTGCAGCAGAATGTAGAGTTCGGATTGCAGCGCAGGGCCGAGAATCACATAGGGAAACGAGTCCGCGATGTTCTGGAGCTTGTGCAGTTGGCGGGCAAAGAATCGCGCTATCCTTCTGAAATCTCCGGGGGGGAACGACAGCGGGTGGCACTAGCGCGATCACTGGTGCTGGCTCCGGATGTCCTGTTGCTGGATGAACCGCTTTCCGCTCTCGATCCGAATTTGCGTAAGCAGGTGCGGGCTGAGCTGAAGGATTTGCAGCGGCGCGTCGGCATCACCTTCCTGTTCGTCACGCACGATCAAGAAGAGGCGCTATCGATGGCGGACCGCCTGGGCGTGATGAATGCCGGCGAACTGCAGCAGGTGGGCACGCCGGAAGAAGTTTACTTGCGGCCGCGGACCCGCTTCGTGGCGTCGTTTCTCGGCGCGATTAATTGGATCGGCGACATCGGCGTGCGGCCGGAAGCGCTGCGCATCACGAAGAGGACGCCAGGGCAAGGAGTCCGTTCCAGCCCGGCGACCGTCGTGCAATCGACTTTTTTGGGAAACTGCGTCCACGTAGAAGCGCGCTTAGCCGACGGCCAGACGGTGGTTGCCCAAGTCTCGCGACTCACGGAGCCGTTCGCGGCGGGCGAGGCCGTTTACGTTTCGTGGGAGCCCGGCGACGAGCAGACATTCGAATGAATCGGCTGCGCGCCTGGTTTCTGGCTCCATCCTGGGCCGTGATGTTGGCGTTGTTCCTGGCGCCGCTCGCGATCATCCTGGCCTATAGCTTTCTGACTCGCGGAACTTACGGCGGCATTTCCCTGCCCTGGACGGCCGAAAGCTATCAGCGCTTGATAGACCCAATCTATCTGGCCATACTTTGGCGCTCGTTTTGGATCGCCGGCGTGTCCACCATCTTCTGCCTGCTGCTCGGATTTCCCCTGGCGCTCTTCATTTCCCGATCAGGCAAACGCAAAGATCTTTATCTCAGCCTGGTGATGCTTCCCTTCTGGACCAGCTTTCTGGTGCGCACTTATGCCTGGATGTTTCTTCTCCGCGACACCGGGCTGATCAATACGTTGCTCCAGAGGCTGGGGCTCATTCATAGTCCGCTTCCGCTGCTCTACAACGACGGCGCCGTGATCGTCGGACTGGTCTATGGCTATCTGCCGTTCATGGTGCTGCCGCTTTACGCCACGCTCGAACGGCTAGACCGCAACCTGCTTGAGGCGTCGGCGGATCTGGGCGCGCGACCCTGGGCCACGCTCACGCATGTGATGGTCCCGCTGTGCGCGCCTGGTATCCGCGCCGGCGCGATCCTGGTTTTTATTCCCTGTTTAGGCGCGTATCTGACGCCCGATCTGCTGGGCGGCGGAAAATCCGTGATGATCGGAAACCTCATCCAGAACCAGTTCACAACTGCGCGCGACTGGCCGTTCGGCTCGGCGGTCTCGCTGGCGTTGATGGCGGTAGTGATGTTGCTGCTGGCCGTATTCGTACGCCGCGGCGAAGATGGTCTGCTATGAAGCGTCCCGGAGTTGTCGCGTTATCGATCTATGCGCTGGCGGCGTTTCTGTTTCTACACTTGCCGTTGCTGATATTGGCCGCCTTTAGTTTCAATGCATCGCGGTTTACCGTCTGGGAAGGCTTTTCGCTGCGTTGGTACACCGGCGCGTTGCAGGATTCCCAGTTGATTGAGGCATCCTGGAACAGCTTGGTCATCGCGGTCTTCGCCACCGTCGTCTCGACGATCATCGGAACACTGTGCGCTTATGGATTGTGGAAGCGTAGCTCACCGGTGCTCACGGGCTCGCTTTATCTCTCACTAGTGACGCCGGAGATCGTGACCGGCATCTCCCTGCTCGCCTTCTATCAGTGGATCTTTCGATTTCTGCACGTGCAGCTAGGGATGCACACTGTCATCCTGGCTCACATCTCGTTTTCGATCGCCTACGTGGTAATCGTCGTGATGGCGCGTCTGCGAACGGTGGATGCGCAGCTTGAAGAGGCCGCACTCGATCTCGGCGCCAACGAATGGCAAGCGTTTCGTTATGTGACGTTGCCGGCGATTCTTCCAGGCGTGATCGCGGCGGCGCTGCTGGCCTTCACGGTATCGTTCGACGATTATGTCATCACCAGCCTGGTGGCCGGAGTTGATTCCGAGACGCTGCCGATGGTGATTTACGCGATTGCGCGGCGGGGCGTGAATCCCGTAGTGAACGCGATCTCGGCGATGATCGTAGTTGGTTTCGGCGCGCTGATCCTGATTTCCGAGAGGCTGCGGACCACGTGAAGCGCCGGCATTTCCTGATGGCGACGGCGGGGCTGGCTGTTGCGTGCAGCCGCGATCGTAGGCCGCGCTTGAATGTATTCAATTGGTCGGCTTATATCGATCCTGAAACGGTGCCTAAGTTCGAAGGGGTAGCCGGGGCTCGCGTGCGCTACGGGATCTACGAAAGCAACGAAGAGATGCTGGCGCGCGTTATGGGTGGAAATTCCGGTTGGGACATTGTGTTTCCAACCGACTATCTGGTGAAGCCGATGATCGCCAATGGACTGCTATCGCCGATTCGCCGTGAACTGCTGCCAAATCTGGCAGCGCTTGATCCTGCCTTCCAACAGCCGGAGTGGGATCCGGAGCTGAAGTGGTCCGTCCCCTACATGGTGACAGCGGCCGGCATCGCCTACAATCGCAAGCTCAACCGGCCTCCCAAAGCGTGGGCTGACATGTGGGATGAACGGCTGCGCGGCCGGATGACCATGCTGGACGATCCCTTCGATACGATCGGCGCTTGTCTCAAGAAGCTGGGGCTATCGGTGAACACCAGCGACGCCCGGGAGCTTCAACGCGCCTCCACCGAAGCGATTCGGCAGAAGCCCCTGCTGCGAGCCTATTTGAATGCCGAGGTTCGCGACCAACTGGTGAGCGGCGATGTGATGGCGGCGCACATGTGGAACACGACTGCGCAACAGGCGATGGATTCATCGCAGGACGTCGGCTTTGTATATCCGGCGGAAGGCTACGCGGTATATCCGGACTGTTCGGTGATCCTGCGTGAGAGTAAACGGCAGGAACTGGCGCATGAGTTCATCAACTTTCTTCTGCGGCCGGACATCGCCGCTGCGAATGCGCTGGCGGCACGGACGACAACCACTAATGCGGGGGCGCGGAAGATTTTGCCGGTGGTATTTCGCGATAATCCGACGCTGTATCCTAGCGCGGAGGTGGTGGCGCAGGGTGAATGGGCCCGCACCGTAGATCCTGCGACGCAGCGCCTGCGAGATCGGCTCTGGACCGAGATCAAGTCAGCATAAACTAGGGACAGTTATGAGGGCCGTGATTTTCGACTATGGAAATGTTTTGTGCCAGCCGCAACATTCGGCGGAAGTGGGGGCCATGGCTGCGATCGTGCAGCTGCCGCGCGACCAGTTTGAGCAAATCTACTGGCGCCATCGTCTGGCCTACGATGAAGGCAAACTCGAGCCCGCTGAATACTGGCGCGATTTTGGTCGAGTCACAGCCGCTCAATTCGACCAACTAAATCGGCTGGATGCCATGAGCTGGACCTATCCTGATCCGGTGATGCCGGATTGGGCGCGGCAACTTAGAGAAGCCAAGTTCCAGATCGCGCTGCTTTCCAATATGCCATTCACGGTCCGCGACACCGTGCTTCGCTGCCAATGGCTGCCTGAATTCGATCAACGGACGTTCTCGTGTGAGCTGGGGATCTCAAAACCGGCGCCTGAAATCTACGAGCACTGCCTACGCGGCCTAGGCATTGATGCCGATGACGCACTCTTCATAGACGACCGGCCTGAAAATGTCCACGGAGCCGAGGCGCTAGGCATGCACGGGCTCGTGTTTACGTCCGCCCGAGACCTCGCGGCCCAACTGGCAGGACGGTTCGACATCCCCCCGCCAGGCATTGCTACATTGAAAGAGGCCGATGAAGAAGACGAATAATGTAGCGGAACTGCAAGCTATCGCCAAACAAATCCGGCGGGAGATCGTGGAGATGATAACGCACGCCAAGTCGGGTCATCCCGGCGGATCGTTATCGGCCGTCGAGATCCTGGTGACGCTATTCTTCGATGTCATGCGGCACGATCCGCAGAATCCCAAATGGCCGGATCGCGACCGATTTATCCTATCAAAAGGCCACGCGGCGCCGGTGCTCTACAGCGTTATGGCCGAATGCGGCTATACGCCCAAAGATCAATTGAACACGCTGCGGAAGCTCGGCTCCATATATCAGGGCCATCCAGATGTGCGCTTCATTCCGGCGCTCGAGGCCTCCACGGGTTCGCTGGGCGAAGGGCTTTCGATCGGGATCGGGATGGCGCTGGCGGCCAAGCTGGATGGACTCCCGTCGCGTAGCTACGTCGTTCTGGGCGACGGTGAAAGCCAGGAGGGGCAAATCTGGGAGGCAGCTATGTTCGGCGGTGATAAGAGCGTTGACAACCTGGTGGCCATTGTCGATTACAATCGCATCCAACTGGACGGCTTCGTGGATGATATCATGCCGCTCGATCCACTCCCTGAAAAATGGCGCGCTTACAAATGGCACACCATCGAGTTGGACGGACACAGCATCCCGGCTTTGCAGGCCGCGTTTGCGGAGGCAGCCGCGACCAAAGGCAAGCCGACCGCAATCATTGCTCACACGATCAAGGGCAAAGGCGTATCGTTCATGGAAAACAATCCGAAGTTCCACGGTACGGCGCCAACTGAGGAAGAGATGGAAAAAGCATTGGTGGAGCTGGCCTAATGGAAACTAAGACAAAATTCGAACTGAAGCTGGGTGTGGCGACGCGCGAAGCTTTCGGCCAGGCGCTGGTGGAAGCCGGCCGCAAGAATAAGAACGTCATGGCGCTGGACGCGGACCTGTCGAAATCCACGTACACGCATTTTTTCGCGAAGGAGTTTCCCGACCGCTTCGTGGAATGCGGTATCGCCGAGGCCGATATGATCGCCATTGCGGCGGGCCTGGCTTCCAGCGGAAAGATCCCGTTCGCCGCGAGTTTTTCCTGCTTCGCCATGAACAAGGGCTTCGAACAAATGCGAGTTACAATCGCGTTTCCGAACGTAAACGTGAAAGTGGTGGGCACGCACAGCGGCATTTCGATCGGCGAGGATGGCCCATCGCAGATGAGCATTGAGGATCTGGGACTGGCCTGTTCGCTACCCGGTTTCACCGTCCTGTCGCCGGCTGACGAGGTAGCTATGCGAGCGCTAGTTCACGCTTCGGTAGCGCACGTTGGTCCTGTGTTCATTCGGGCCGGCCGTCCTAAAGCGCCCATAGTGCATGCCGCGGATCAGCACTTCGAGATTGGCAAGTCCATTCAGCTGACCGACGGCAAGGATCTCGCGATTCTGGCTCACGGGCTGCTGGTGGCCGAAGCCATTCGCGCGCAGGAGTCTTTGGAAGTGAAAGGCATTTCTGCGAGAGTGATCGACATGTACTCCATCAAACCACTCGATCGGGAAGCCATTGAGCGGGCCGCGGCCGATACGCGAGCCATCGTTGTAGCCGAAGAGCATCTGGTGGCAACCGGGCTGGGCGTTCGCGTAGCCCAGGTGGTCGCGGAGACACGACCCTGCGCGATGGAGTTTGTGGGCATTCAGGACACATATGCAGAGTCGGGTACCGGCGAAGAGTTGATGAAGAAGTATGGTTTGACCGCAAGTAACATCGTGACAGCCGCGAAACGCGTCTTAGCCCGCAAATAGGCCCTTTGGCAGCCAGCCGGCCTTTCCCGAGCAGCCTTGCGGCGCAGGTACAAAACAATTCCCTACTTTCTTGTTGCGTTGGGGCCCAAAATCATGCATCATGAGCGATAAGCCTAGTAGGCCCAATACCTATTATGAAAGGCAAAGGGGTGGCGCCCCCACAGCCTGCGCTTGCCCAGATGTTATTCGCGGCAGTTAGCGAACACGAAGCTGCGCTGGGACGAGTTTCGCGGCTGTTACATGATGATGTAAGCCAGGTCTTGAGCGCCGTTGGGCTCCAGCTGGACGCCATGCGGATGGATTTCCGGGCCGAAGCTCCCGGAATTGAGGAGCGTGCCGCCGAGATTCAAAACATGCTCGAGCAGGTGATCGAACAGTTGCGCGATATCAGTAACGAATTGAACCCGTCGGTGGTAGAGCGCGCGGGATTGCAGTTCGCGCTGGACCGTCTGGCCGGCAAGGTTCGCGCGAATTTTTCTGGCACGCTTCGGTTGCACTTCGATCCGAGCGTCCATGTCCCGACTACTATCGCCAAGACCTTTTACAAAATCGCCGAGTGCGCGGTGGATAATGCACTGGCTCGCCCGAAATGCACGACGATTGAGATTCAAGTCAAGAGAGCGCGGGGAGAATGCGTTCTCGAAGTGCATGATAATGGATACCTGGATACTACCGACTCCATCACGGCGCCCTTGGGGCAGATGCTTATGGACTATTACGCTAGCAAGAGCGAGGTGTCTTTAAAGGTGAAAGGATCCGCTGAGGAAGGCACCGTGGTGCGTGCTAGCTATCCTCTGTCTATACTATCCGGGAGCGCCATTTAGCTACTATGCCTTTTCAGGTTCTTCTCGTCGACGATCATAAGATCATGAGAGATGGGATTAAAGCCATTCTGCGCCACAGCGAAGAGTTCGAGGTGATTGGCGAAGCTGAGAGCGGGACCGAAGCAGTACAGCTTTGCAAGAAGAAGCGCCCCGACATCATTTTGATGGACATTGGGCTGCCTGGCCTGAACGGAATCGAAACCACCACCGAGATTCTGCGCCACAACCCCGAGGCCAAGATTATCATTCTCTCGATGTACGACGATGAGCATTCGGTGGTAAGTGCGATTCGCTCCGGCGCGCGTGCATTTGTATTGAAAAAAGCTTCCGACGACGATCTGGTGGACGCGCTGCGCACCGTTGCCAAGGGCGGCTCCTATCTGAGTCCGCAGGTGTCTGACCGCCTGCTACAGCGCATCCAGCGCGGCGATCTGGAATCCAAGCCCACTGCATCGGCGCTGTCTGATCTCTCGCCTCGTGAGTTGCAAGTGCTCCGGTTGGTAGCGGAAGGAAAAACCAGCAAAGAGATAGCGGTCATGCTCGATCTGGGTCTTCAAACCGTGCGCAGTTATCGCAAAACCATGATGAAGAAGCTGAACGTCAATAACGTCGCAGGTCTCACCCAGGTAGCGCTCGCCGCGGGCATCACTCGTTTTCCAGTGCCAGTACCGGACCAGCAAGGCCAGTGATGGAGACGCCCTGGGGCGCTCTGGCCGTATCGGACGCCCACGTCCATTTCTTTTCACATCGGTTTTTCGCCACGCTAGCGGACCAGAAAAATGCGCCCGTGGACTCACTCGCGCCGCTGCTCGGATGGCAACTGCCATCCGATGACCCCGAACATCTGGCCGCTGCCTGGGTTCAGGAGCTGGATCGTAATGGCGTCAGCAGAGCAGCCTTGATTGCGAGCGTGCCGGGTGATCAGGAATCGGTTATCACTGCGGTCCGCGCGTTTCCTCAGCGATTTTACGGCTACATGATGGTGAATCCGGTGGCGCCTTCGCCCGCCGCTGATATCCAGCGAGCACTCGTGAGCGGCCATATCCACGGCTTGTGCTTCTTCCCGGCGATGCATCGTTACTCAATCCAGGACGACCGAGTGGCAGCAGTGCTGGATCTTTTGGCGAACAGCCCGCGCACAATCGCGTTTGTACATTGCGGAGTGCTGAGCGTCGGCGTCCGAAAGAAGCTCGGTTTGCCGTCGCCCTTCGACATGCGCTTTTCCAATCCAATCGACGTCCACGCCATGGCTCTCCGATATCCGCAGATTCGGTTCGTAATCCCTCATTTTGGCGCAGGATATCTCCGGGAAGCGCTCATGCTGTGTGATCTATGCCCCAACGTATACCTCGACACATCGAGCAGCAATAGGTGGATGCGGTACGAAGATGCTGATGTTGATTTGCGCGTGGTGTTCCGCCGGGCACTTGACGTGGCCGGACCCAGACGTCTTTTTTTCGGCACCGATTCCTCTTATTTTCCGCGAGGTTGGAACCAGGAGATCTTCGAGGCACAGACCAAGGCGTTGTACGAGATTGGCATCACCGAGGAAACGGCGCGGCTAATTTTCCACGAGAATTTGATGCAGTTGTTTTCCTGAGACAATCGCAGTTCGAGCAGCACTTCATTGGCGGAAACCGCCATGATTGTACGTATCAAGTTGCAGCGCCGCAAAAACGGCGCTCGATTCGTTCACCCGATGGATCCCATGCCTCGCACCGCTATTCTGGCGCCTGGCTTTCGAGAAACCAAGCTGACGCGTGTCTTTCCGGCCGGCTGGAATGAGGCTGCCTATCGTTTTCAGCCAACCTCGATCGCCGGACCACCGGATCAGTTGCGCAGGCTCGCTCGCGAAGGCGTTCAACCGCAGCACTCGGTCGTAGCCTTCAGCTATGACGGACAAGAAGGGCTTACCACTTCGGATCGCGAGCTGTTCTGGAAAGCGTTCGGCGTTCCCGTATTCGAGCAGCTTCTCAGCGCCGCTAATGAACTGATCGCGATGGAGTGTGATGTGCACGATGGACTGCATCTGGTCGGCGATTTCAAAGATCTCAAGGCCGGCATAAGCAAGTGCCCATGTGGAAATCCAGCGCCCCGGCTGGCACGGCCGCGCCGCATCGAAGAGTTGGCGGGTTTACTGGCATAAACCTGTTCCTCTGTCCTGAATCTGAATTGGTATCCTAAGTCTGAAGCGAGTCCTGCGCGCGAACGTGGCGGAACTGGCAGACGCACCAGACTTAGGATCTGGCGGCCGAAAGGCCATGGGAGTTCGACCCTCCCCGTTCGCACCACATTAAAATAATCCATTGCTGCTTGAATAAATTCGGACCTGGCGATTTGACCCTTCCAGGTGGCGCACTTGACCCGGCAAGGTCACGATTGAAAATTGACGCAATCGTCCTCCGCACCAAGAAACTGCCGTCCGAACCTGGTCGATATTTCCGACCCTCTGTGCTCCTTACTGGAGTTTCCGTGAGGCTTCCCTGCCCTGCTCAATAGACCTGTCTAGTACTGAAGTGGGATACCTGCCAAAAAATGCGAGAGCCATCATAGTTTTTAGCACCGACTGTACAGGAGGAGTGAGAGTGTCGAAAAAGCACGCACACACAACTTATGGGATGATCTTCGGCGGAATCATGGCACTCTTCTGCTCTTGCACTATGACCGCTTCCACTATAAATGTCTCGGGTAATTTGCCAAGCGGTAACCCGAATGCCCTGATCGAGATCCCATTCACGGCAAATTCCAACGATCTTGTCATCCAGACCGACAGTTGGGGAACATCCGGTGGGTTTGACCCGGTTTTGTGGCTGTTCGATTCAACTGGCGCAACTCAACTGGACAAAGACGATGATATTTGCAACGGTGCAAATTTCCCAGCCGGTTGTGGCGTGGTTGTGAACAGAAATGCCATGATTCCAAACCCTGGGGATTCACAGGGTGGTACGTTCAGCTTCAGCAGTGGGACTTCATATCTGCTTATTCTTTCCGCATTCGACCAACATTACTGTACGGCGAACACGCTATGCGAGGGGGTTGTGTACCCGAATACCGGCTGGACCAATGGTGGCAGCTTTAACGGACTTGGTACGAACTATGACATCGTATTCAACGCCACGAATGCTCCCACGTTCATCAACCCTCCACCACAGGGGCAGCAATATTCGCCGGTGACCAATTACCCGCTCGCGGGTATTCCAGAACCTGGATCAGCAGGCTTCATTTTGATCGGTGGCGTGTTCCTCATCTGGCGCGGTTCTTCGCGATACCTTCAGAGAGCTTGAATCAGACCGATTGCGCGCCGGCGCCAACGATTATACGTCCAGAAAGAGCGCTAATGATAGTTGGTGCCGATTGTGTACGGCAGCGGTAAAAACACGCGTCACTTCCCGCATACCTTCTCGATAAAGGCACGCAGTTCTAAAGCCTGTGAACTGTCCCTCCCCTTGGCATGAAAATCCTGATGACGTGAACTTGAGCCCAACAATGGACCCACATTGGAATCAGCCGCCCACTAGTCCGCAAGCCCTTTTCGGCCAACGCGGTGCTCCAGATCGCACATCCAGTACGCCGGGTATCATATAATCACCTTCGGTCTTAATAGGAGGCAGCGAATGTCTATTATCGGATTCATCGGCCTTGGAATTATGGGTCGACCTATGGCAAGAAACTTGCTCAAGGCTGGGCACCAGCTAATCGTTCACGATGTCGTGCGCGGCTCCGTCGACGACGCCGTAACCAGTGGCGCCGCGCGTGGCGAATCAGGCTCGGATGTAGCTTCGAAATCAGAAATCGTGATCACGATGTTACCGGATGGTCCGGACGTCGAAGCCGCCGTGCTCGGCCCGGATGGTGTCTTAGAAGGAGCGCGTAAGGGATGTATTTTGGTGGATATGAGTTCCATCAGCCCGATGGTGTCGCAAAAACTTGGAGCAGCGTGCGCCGCAAAGGGAGTCGGGTTCTTGGATGCGCCGGTCAGCGGCGGAGAGCCCAAAGCTATCGACGGTACGCTGGCGATCATGGTCGGCGGGGAAGCCCGTGCGTTCGAAACCGTCAAACCTGTTCTTGAAAAGATGGGCTCGAGCGTACTGCTGACCGGCCCCGTGGGCGCTGGCAACGTTACGAAACTCGCCAACCAGATCATGGTGGCATGCAACATCGCCGCGATGGGCGAGGCCCTGGTCTTAGCCACTCGTGCCGGCCTCGATCCCGAAGTGGTTTTCAATGCCGTCAAGGGAGGCTTAGCAGGCAGTACGGTCCTCAATGCCAAAGCCCCCATGGTGATTGGGAGGAATTTCAAGCCCGGTTTCAGGATCCGGCTCCATCAAAAGGACCTGCGCAATGCATTGCTGGCCGGTGAATCGATGAAGGTACCCTTGCCGCTGACCAGCCTGGTGCAACAGATGTTGATCACGCTGATGAATGAGGGAAAAGGCGATCTCGATCATTCCGCCATCGTGAACTATATTGAACAGGGCGCGGGCACCGAGGTAGAAAGACCGCGGACTGTGAGCGCGTGACGCGGATCTACGCCGAAACCGTGCCGGTCTGAACGCTGCTGGCCGGCATAGTGATCACCTGGTCGCGAATGGCGCGATTCAGGGCGCTGGTGATGGCGTTCAACGACGCCGTCAGAATGTTTCGATGCATGCCGACACCGATCACCGGATCACTGTCCCCGGCGCGCAATTCCACGAATGAAACCGCCGTTGCATCGGCGCCGCTTCCCACCGCGTGCTCGCCGTAATCCAGAATTCGAACCGCGAAGCCAAACTCCTTGTTTAGAGCTTGGACAAATGCGTCGATCGGGCCGTTGCCGTCGCCGAAAATGACGCGTTCGGTCGAGCCGTCGCTAACAGTGGCCGTCAACTGGCCGCTGTCGCCGGCGGAATGTTCCGAATGAGCGCGGATCGAAAACGGCGCCTGTTGTTCGATGTATTCGGCCTGAAAGGCCCGCCAGATCTCCGCCGACGTAACTTCGCAGCCGGTTGTGTCGGTAATCTGCTGGATGACTCGGCTGAATTCGATTTGCAGTCTCCGAGGCATTTTGATGCCGTAATCCCGCTCCAACAGGAATGAAACGCCGCCTTTGCCGGATTGGCTGTTCACTCGAATGATGGGCTCGTAACTGCGTCCCAGGTCCTTGGGATCGATTGGCAGATAAGGGACCTCCCAGAGAGCGCCCTCCTGCTGTGCCCCGAAGCCCTTCTTAATTGCGTCTTGATGCGAACCGGAGAATGCCGTAAACACCAGGTCTCCAGCGTAGGGATGGCGAGGATGCACAGGCAATTGGTTGCAGAATTCCGCGCATTCGATTACGTCGTTGATGCGTGAAATATCCAGTCCCGGGTGCAGGCCTTGAGAATACATGTTCAACGCGAGCGTCACCAAATCGACGTTCCCGGTGCGCTCTCCGTTGCCGAACAAAGTTCCCTCCACCCGCTCGGCGCCGGCCAGCATTGCCAGCTCCGCGGCCGCCACCGCCGTGCCTCGGTCATTGTGCGGATGCACGCTAAGAATGATGGAGTCCCGATTCTTCACTTGACGGCCGAACCATTCGATCTGATCGGCGTAGATGTTCGGCGTGGCGAGTTCGACGGTCGCGGGCAGGTTGATGATTACCTTGTTTTCCGAGGATTGCCAGACCTCCATAACCGCTTCAGAGACCTCCAGCGCGTAATCCAGTTCCGTAGCCGTGAAGCTTTCGGGAGAATACTGAAACACCCATTCGGTTTCCGGGAACTGTTCCGCGCATTCACGGACGGCGTGAGCGCCGGTTAGGGCGATCTCTTTCACACCGCTCCGATCCATCCCGAACACTACGCGGCGTTGCACTGTCGACGTGGAGTTATACAGGTGCACAATGGCGCGGCGCACCCCTCGCACCGCCTCGAAAGTACGCTCGATGAACGACTCTCGGGCCTGCACCAATACCTGCACCGTCACATCATCAGGGATCTGGCTGCGCTCAATCAGCTCGCGGCAGAAGTCAAAGTCGGTTTGCGATGCCGATGGAAACCCAATCTCGATTTCCTTGAATCCGATGTCCACCAGCTTAAGGAATAGTCGGGTTTTGCGGGCCGAATCCATCGGCTCGATTAATGCTTGATTTCCGTCGCGCAGGTCTACGCTGCACCACACAGGCGGCTTCTCAATGACGCGGGACGGCCATTGACGATCCCCCAATTCAATCTGGGGAAAGGCCCTGTATTTCTTCGAAGGATCGCTCAACATAAATCTTCACTATTTCCCGACCAGGTGCACAATGTCCTTCTCGTTTTCTACACAATAGTAGTCCAGAAACTCGGTGTTGAGGACTACAGTCTGGATCAGCTTCACCGTCCAGGGCGCTGTGTAGGCCTTAGAATCGTCCACGGTCAGTTCGATTTCAAGTCGTCCGTAATTCGGCCGCCGAAACTTTTCGGTGATCTTAGCGGCATCAGTTATCGGGCTGCCGCTGCGGTCCAGCCACATCCCGTCGCGGAAACCATTCGATTCCACCACCAAAGTGTCCCCCACCCACTTGCCCGTCGAGTACCCATTCCAGGTCGGGTCCGGATCAACCGGAAGGGGCCGCCCATCCGTGAAGATTTGCCGGAAGTTCATGTTGCGCTCATTCAGGATCACCAGCAAACCGGGCGTTTGGATGATCTTCTTGAGCAGCGCCGCGGTGTGCAGCTTCACGATACCCGTCGGCAGGCAGTGTGAGCCTGGATCGTCTTTCCCGTTTTCGGCCATCCGCGCCTTCCTGACATCCGCCGCCCACTTTTGATAAGGCAGGCCGCCCTTGATTCCCCAACCAATGTTCGTGAACTCCTGCGGCGTCTGGAAGTCCGCGCAACCTTCACGCGGGCATGGCTTGTTCTTCAGCGGCTCCCACATTCCAGAGAAATCCGGTTTGCCATCGGTGGTCTTAGGCGTGGGCGCAGTCAAATCCGGCTGGCCTTTGGCATTCTTGGGGACGCCGGCGGTGGGGTAGTTTAGCCACTGCGCCAGAACTGGCGTTGAGATCACGAACAGGACGGCGGCCACTCGCATGCATCCCTCCAGACTTATGCTCTCCAGGCTTGGTTTAGATTATCTCAAAACGTTGCCAGCGCGTTGAACGAAGTGGCTGTACGGCCGGGGAGCCGCGTGAACTGAACGGTCGTTGTCCACTAGCGCCACACCCATTATGGCAATCGTCAGGGTATGAACCGGAAGTCCGGCGGCTTCACCGGTTCCAACCACCCCGGACGGCTGGACGTCGTTCACGCCATGGCCACCCAGCAGCGAAATGTCCCGCTGCTTGATCCACGGCATGGTCGAAGCAGCAGGCCAGCAGCCTCGCGGCCGACATTCCAGGCTCCCATTTTCGGCGCGACGCGCTCACCGGCCGGTGTGGATGAACAGAGCGTCGCCATTGCCGATCTTGACGTGCGCGTACTTTTCCCACGCCTCGGGATCGGACACGTAAATCGGTCCATACCGTCGGCTTTGCATCCCTTCGCGTCCTACTTCTGCGGATGACCGTTGAACACTTCCCACCGTCCATCGCGCATCACGCGATAGTGACACAGCGCGTCCAAGTGAAAGTTCGTACCGTCGTGAATGCCGAACGTGATGATATCCAGGGCGAAGCGCGGCACGCCGTCCTTCACCAGACGAGCCGCCTGCACTTCCTTTTGTGAGGTATAGTAACCGCCGGGTGCTTGGAATCCGGCTTGGCTTGCGCCCGCGCGAACAGACCAGACGCCGGCCAGACCTGCGATCACAGCACCCAGCAAGATTACAACCGGCAAGCGTCTCATCTATTTCCTCGTTATGGCGTGGAAGGCGGTAGCGCGCGCCGCTTGGTAGCCTGCTCAAATGCGTACGCCAGCTCGATCAATTTCGGTTCGCTACACGCCATGCCGGTGAAGCTGACGCCAAACGGCTGAGGTTTGGCATCGAAGCCCGCCGGGAAAGGAGGCGTCGGGACATTCGGCACCATCCCAAACGGCACGATCACGGTGGGATAACCGGGCTTTGCGGCAATAGCGGCGCCGCTAGCACCCGGAAACAGCAGCGCATCCAGATTGTTGGCCTTCATCGCCTCATCGATGCCGTGCGTTCCCGCTAGCTCGATGTCCTTGGCACGATCAGCCTCGTACCGTGCGCGGTCAGCCTCCACATCCATTTCGTCCGAGACATCGAGGTTCGACTGGCCGCAGCGGATAGCGCCTGCCTGAGTGTGCGTAATGTTCCACTCCCGCAGCTCGGTGAGCGACTTCACGGGCGCAGCCGGCCCGACTGTAGCGAGAAACTTGTTGAAGTCGCGCTTCATCCCGTACTTCAGTACTACGGAGCAGTTCGCGTCCCTGCCCTTGGCGCCGGTGTTGCCGCCGCATTGACCCCACAGCAGAAAATTCTTGTCCGGATCTTTGGTGACGATACTGGGAATGTCGGCTGGATCGACAATGATGGCGCCTTGCTGTTTCAGAATCGCAATAGCTTCCGTCATCGCAGTGGCCTGTTCGGGGCTCAGACCACCCCTGCCACTGTCAGAACCTCCCCTCCCTCCACCACCGCCGCCCCGCCCTTCCTGCTGTGGTCCAGGCGGCGTGATTTTGTCATAGAAAAATGCCCGCGGAATCCCGATGCGAGCGCCCTTCAGGCCGCCGGCATTCAAAAATCTAGTGTAGTCCCGGCCCGGAGGAGGCGTACACTTTTGAGTCGCCGGATCATTGGGATCGGGCTGCGGGCTTTCGAGTGCGCCGAACATAATAGCGACGTCGGCCACAAACTTCGCCATCGGACCAGCGGTGTCTTGATCGGCCGTGATCGGTATCACGCCGTAGCGGCTGATGCGCCCGACCGTCGGCTTAATACCCGCAAGCATGTTCTGGTTGGACGGGCTCAATATCGAACCCGATGTCTCGCTTCCAATATTTCCCGCCCAGAAATTGGCCGCCGTGCCTACGCCCGAGCTCGACCCGCCCGTCTGCAGCGCCGGCCGTCCGTCATTGGTTCCTTCGCGCGGATCGTGCCGCGGATCATAGGGATTGAAACCGAATCCGCGAACCGCATTGTAGTTGCCGGGCATCGGCGTCGGCGCGCCGGCCACCCAATTAGCCAGTTCCGAAAGGCCTGTCTTTGCGACGATAACAGCGCCAGCGGCGCGAAGATTGACCACCAGCGTCGCGTCGTAGGGCGGCGTAAATCCGTCGAATGCGAGCGCGCCCCCGGTAGTCACGATGTCGTGTGTTAGCACATTGTCCTTGAGCGCGATCGGAATGCCGTGGAGCGGACCCCGGATCCGGCCCTGCGCGCGTTCACGGTCGCGGTCGTCGGCTTCCTGCAGCACGTGCGGATTCACGGTAATAATGCAATGGAGCTTGTCTTCATAGAGCGCGATCCGGCTGAGATACAGCATCACCAGATCGTGCGACGATATGCGTCCCTTTTCCATGGCAGCCCGCATGTCGGAGATACTCGCTTCAACCACCGTAAACTGCCGCTCCGCCCCCGCTGCGGCGACCACACTCAACAAAAGTGAAAGAATCAGACGCCTCACTGAACCCTCATTCCAGTAAGCGCAACGGGCTCGGAGGAAGGAGCCTTCTCCCAGGTATAGGCGCGCTTCATGGCTTGCGACTCGAACCAATCGAGCTCGGCATTCATCTTGAACAGGATGTGTCGCAGCTCCTGCCATCCGTGAGGCTCGCGCGGCGCGACATAGAGGTGCGTAGGAACTCCATTACTCTTAAGCGCGCGATACATCTCGATCGACTGCGGCTCCGGCACGCGCTGGTCGTTCTGGCCCACCAGGAAAATGGTGGGCGTGGTGACGTTGGCGACATCCTTGAGCGGAGAGTTGTTCCAATACACGCTGATGGGCGCGTCCTTCTGCCAGGGTGTTCCGCCGAACCAAGGAGTCCGGAATGCGCGGGTATCGCTCTGCGCGTACATCGAAACCCAATCGGCGGCGCCCGCGCCGGAAGAGGCGGCTTTAAAGCGGTTGGTAAATGTAATGAGCTTGTTGGTCATGTGCCCGCCGCCGCTCCAGCCCATTTTGATCATGTGATCGGGATCCGCGATGCCCGCCTTAATCAGGTAATCCACGCCGGCCATGACATCCAGATGCGCGTTTTGAAAATAATGTCCGACCATATCGCGCAAGAACGCATCGCCATAGCCGGTACTGCCGCGATAATTCGGCTGCAGCACCACATAACCCTTGGCCGCGAGCACCGGCACATAATTCTGAGTGCCGCCGAAGCCGAACTTGTCGGACGCTTGGGGACCACCGTGCGTCTGAACCACCAGCGGATAACGCTGTCCCTGGACGTAATCGATGGGGTAGTAGACCAAACCTTCAACCGTGGTCCCGTCCGCACCCTTCCATTCCACGCGCTCCTGGCGGGGAAGCCGGAAATCGCGAGTGAGGTATTCAAACACAGACGTCACTTTGCGCGGTGAAGACCCAGCGGCATCGACTATCCACACTTCGCCCGGACTCGTCATCTCATGCGACGTGAAGACGTGCTGATTCGGCCCATCTGCCAGGTTCCACTCGGTGATGGCATGTTTCCCGTTGGTAAGCTGTCGCGGTTTCCCACCCCCTGCGCTCACCTCGAACAGCTCGGCGTGTACGCCCATGTTCGCCAGGAAGAAGATCAACTTCCCGTCTTTGGACCACGTCGCGCGCTCTACTTCGTAAGGCAAATCGGGGATTAGGGCCTTCGCTTCGCCGCCGCTCGCCGGCGCGATGAAAAGCTTGCTATTGAAATAGTTCTCAAACTTCTGGTCGGCCTGCGCGGTGAACAGAATCTGGGAGCCGTCCGGAGAAATCGCCGCCCCGCCTTCCGACACTTTGTTGTGTGTTATCTGCCGCGCGCCTCCGCCACCGGAATCCATCACCCAGATTTCGCTTTGGTCCATGTCCTCCAGCAGCGGCGTGGGAGCGCGATGAAACGCGATCTTGCGCCCGTCACGCGATAACTGATAGCTCATTACCGAATAATTGCCGTCCGTGAGCCGATGTTCCGCCCGGCTCGAAACTGATACATTCCAGAGATGTTGCTGCTGATAGTCTTCGTCGAACAGAAAGACGTCGTCTTTCAATTTCTCTCGGGCTTTTTGCTGCTCGGTCTTCGCATCCGGCGCCCGGAAATAAATAAGTGACCCGTCCGGCGACCACATGATGTTAGATACGGCCGCGGCGTGGTTGGTGAGCGGACGCGCCTCTCCTCCACCATTCGAGAGCAGATAGATCTGATTGAATTCCGCATCCGCGCGCTTCGCCACAAAAGCGATGGTCTTACCATCCGGGGACCAGCGCGGGTCCGCTTCGCCATCGGGGCCAGTTGTCAGCTCTAACAGCCCCGAACCGTCGGCATTGATCTTCCAGATATGGCTGACGCGTTTATTCGCTTTCCAGTTCGATTCGGCCAGCACGTACAGAATCTGGCGGCCATCCGGAGAAAGCTGGGGGTCCCTAACCTGCGGAACGTTGAGGACATCGACCAGCGTCATTGGCCGGGGGCTTTGGGCCAGCGAAACACCTACGGTAAGAACGCAGGCGATCAATTGCGAAGATTTCAGCATTGCGGCTCCTAATCAATTGTGAAAAAAGATACTATCACTAAATTTTACACGTCCCCATCTCGTGCTGTGCGGGCGTAGCAGCCTTATGGTACGCTCCATCAAGGAGAATCGATATGAAGAGGAACCCTGTCTTTGCAGCCTTGGCTCTATCCATACTCAGCTCGTCCCTGGCGCTCGCGCAGCAGCAAAAAGGACCACCGCCGCCAATGTCTTTCTTTGTGACCAGCGCCGGTTCCGGCAAAGGGGCCGACTTGGGTGGCTTGGCCGGCGCAGACGCGATCTGCCAACGGCTAGCGCAAGCGGCGGGCGCCGGTAACCGGTCCTGGCATGCTTATCTCAGCACCAGCGGTCCCACCGCAGTCAATGCCCGCGATCGCATTGGGCCAGGCCCGTGGTACAACGCCAAGGGGGGCCGCGTAGCTCAAAACCTCTCAGATCTGCATGGCGACACGCTCGATCAAGCACGAGTCGGCAACACGCTTACGAAAGCGACCGCGCTCACCGAAAAGGGCGACACCGTGAAGGGCTTCGGCGACACACCGAATCAGCACGACATGCTTACGGGTTCGCAGCCCGACGGTCGCGCCTATACCGACGGCGCCGACCATACGTGTCAGAACTGGACCAGCAGCAGCGACGGCACAGCGCAACTCGGCCATTTTGATCGGACCGGCGGCCCGAATACATCCTGGAACTCGGCGCATCCCAGCCGAGGCTGTAGCCAGGAAAACCTGGTTAGTACCGGTGGCGCTGGCTTGTTTTATTGCTTCGCGGTGCAGTAACGCGGACGGCTTACTGCGCTTTGTTTTGCCCTGCCGCAGCCTTCTCTTTGGCGCGCGCGCCCGCAAGAATATCCTGCAGCGCGTAGTTGCCCTCATGGCAGGCGTATTCATAGATGGGACCGTCAGTTCGCTCCATTGGGACTGATGCGGTCCACGGCCGGGTATATGTAGTTTGGTCGTCCACTGTATACGTGTAGTCGATTGTGTTTGCATCCACGCGCTTGAAGCGTTCGATCACGTGCAGGCCCGAACCGGACCCCGGACAGCAGTTGAAATTGTTGGAAACGATCTGGTCTTTGTAATTAGTAGTATCAACCACCAGTATTTCGCCCTCCCAATGGCCCCGCGAGTCACCCATCCACAGGCGGATGTTCTGATCGACATGCGGGCGGCCATCTAGCGGGATGATGCGAGCCTCGTGAATCATTTCTTGCATGATCATCACGTACCCGGGGCTTTGCACAATTTGAAAATTGTTGTTGTATCCGCCGGGCAGCTTGGGAGTGCCGCGGGTGAGGCACCGCTCGGCTAGGTTGCGGTCAAGCCAAGAGTCAGCAGGGTCGGGACCACGGCGTCGCCGATCTTCCGCACGCGCCGCCGCTTTCTTTTGACCTTCGGAAGTCAGAGGAGGAAGCCGGCCATCCGGTGGATCGATAATCAGCGACGTTCGTTGCAACACCTTTCCGCGCTCGCGCCACAGCTCGTTGTAAGACCGCCCGACGTCGGCTTCGGCGCCCCCATCCCGGCGATCGGTACTCAGTTCTTCGAGCAGCCGCTTTTCCCGCGCCGCCGCTTCTTGCTCCGTCAGAAATTCCTTGCCCGCCAGATCGCGAGGACGTTCCAACGGCGTTAAGGTTGCATTGGTCCAGATGCCCTCGAGATCGGGATGGCCGTCCGCCGTGCGAGGCGCTGTCCAGACCTTCGCCGCGGGCGCACCCATCGCCTTGGCCGCGACTATCGGGGCCTGAGCAGCGGCGGACAGCGAAAGAATAACCACAAGCGCGATCAAACGCATGGAACCTCCCTGTCAACCGCCAAGGTACCTTCGATTCATGATGGTGTCAAGGCGTTATGGCAACCTCGATTGTCACCGATGCCTGAATAACCACCATTCCGGTCTCGATAGGAGTGCTGGCCACCCCTCCGATGGGCGAAACCCCCGTCGGATATGCCGTGTTTACACCCTCGCTGGCATGTAACACGGCTCCGGTGTGAACATTGAGACCCGAAGCGATTGCGGCGGCTTGCGAAAGCGCACTCGACGCGGCCGTTTTCAACAACTGAGCCACCGCCGCGGTATTGTCCTGCAGGCCGAATGAGACGCCCTGTACGCGATTCGCCCCGCTCTGAATGGCCGTATCGATGACCTTACCCACCAAAGTGAGATCCGTAAGCCTGGCTTCGACGATATTTGTGACCAGATATCCAATGATGGTGGCGTTCTGTCCGCCGCCAGGATTGTTGTACACCGGCGACACCGAATAACTGATGGTCTTGATACTCGCGGTCGTCCCGAGTAAGGTCTGCAAAGCGCCAATCACGGTACCAGCTTGAGCCGCGTTTTGCTGGCTGGCGTCCTGCGCTGTAGCCGCCTGGGTAGCAACGCCCAGGTCCACCAGCGCCATATCCGGAGTAACCGATATACTGGCCTGCCCCACCGCTGTGATAGACGCGACACGCACTGGTGTCTGTGCGTAGAGTACTGATATAAACTCAAAGGCGATCAATAGCTTTGCGATTTTCATGATGGCCTCCTCGCCAGTTCCGCCCGGTCTTATTGAACTTTATAACAAATGCCTCGTCGGAGGGAGGCTGTCTATCGAAGCCGAGGGTTCCAGCGCAATTCAGCGGTTTGACCGCTACGGCTCGCGCCAGATGCCCGAAACCATCCTGACGAAAAGAATTTTGGCTTAAATCGATACAAGCTGGACTCGATGCTGCCGCCACTACAGAACTCCGCGATCTTCACGCACTCGGCGAGAGTTCGGCGCTTGGCGGCCGCCGGATTGAATTCGGATGCATCGAACAGATTTTCATCCACCGGGATGTCCGCAATCCGGCTGCTCTCGATTTCTTCGCATGCGCCACGCGGAATGGTCTGGCCGTCCAGCCTGCGATTGAGAATGTACTTTACGTGCGACGCGCCTACACCCCGTTGCTCCAGATCGTGACGTCTGCGAGCCGCGAGAAACAACGAGGGCACCGAAGGCGTCGTCACTACCAGCACCGCCCTGGCAGTTCGGACCACCACTTCGGTTGCCTCGTTCACCACTTCCGGCAGGTCGCAGATTATGAGATCGTAGCGGCTGCGCGCGAACGCTAACAGCCTATGGTAAGCCCATGACGAAACGCGACGAACACCCTGCTGGCTCACCGAAGGCAAAACGTCGATGCCATCCACTCTGGTCGCGAGACGCTGCCATCTTTCATCTGTCAGCCGATGCGACTCTTCCAAAGCGTCCATGATCGAATATTGAGGCCGGATGTCATACAACATGGATACTGGTCCAGCATGCAAGTCGCATTCCAGCAGCAGAACCTTCTTGTGGACCATCTTGCATAAGATGTTTGTCACAAATAAGGCAGCCGTCGTTGCCCCGCTCCCAGCTTTGGCCGGCAGGAAGGCGAAGACTGGCGCGTTCTTCTCGCTGGTTCGTGCCTGCAGCGCTCGATGCACCGTTTCACTGAATTTCTCTCGTTCACACGGCAGATGCAAAACCTGAAACGTACCGTAACCGTTTTGCCGCTTCGACTGATTCTCCGGGCGGCAGGAGACCCGGACAATCGTCGTGCCTGGATTAAAACTTCGCGTGTCCAACTCGATCGTCATGGCCGCTTCCTCATCGTCGATATCGAGAAACAAGAGCTGCGGCGCAAAGGAATTGAGGAGTTGGATGGCTTCGCGCGCCTGCGGATAGCGGTCCAAGCTCCGATAAAGCGATATGTCAAGTGCTTCGGAGCACAGTCGATTCACGCACGACACGACATCCGCATTCGCGCCGAAGATCATCGCAGTCAACATGCCCACTGGCAATGCAATCGCGGGTCCACCACGTCGTATGTTCAAAACATTACGCCTACGAATACGCCGAAGCGGTCATGCTCTGCCACGATTTTGGCGACGCGCCATCAACCTGACAGACCCTCTCCACGCAGGCCCCCCTCCTGCGAAAGAGTACAATTAGCAAAACAGATCCAATATGCCGGCCAGCCGAACGGTTTTTCTCTTTGACGTCGACAACACGCTGCTAGATAATGATCGCGTAACCGCGGATTTGAAACGCCATCTCGATTCTAAAGTCGGTCCCGAGCGGGCGCAACGCTATTGGCAGCTCTTCGAAACCATCCGGTCGGAGCTCGGATACGCGGATTATCTGGGAGCACTGCAGCGTTACCGCATCGATTACCCGCATGATCCCAACTTGCTCGCGGTCTCCTACTTTCTCATGGAATACCCCTTCGCGAATCGGCTCTTTCCAAATTCAGTTGACGCCGTCGAGTACGTCGCTCCCTGGGGACCCGCGGTTATTCTCTCCGATGGCGATGTCGTCTTCCAACCGCACAAGGTCTATCGTTCGGGGCTATACGAGAGATTCCAAGGCAACGTCCTTATTTACGTCCACAAGGAGCAAGAGCTCGCCGATGTAGAGCGGCGCTATCCGGCCGAGCATTACGTGGTGGTGGACGATAAGCTGCGTATCCTGCAGGCCATCAAGGAAATCTGGAAATCCCGGGTTACCACCGTATTCGTGCGCCAAGGGCACTATGCCTACGATCCGGCGACGCTTGCGAAATATCCACCGGCCGACATCAGCCTGGACCGTATCGGCAATCTGCTGGATTATGAACTCAGCGCATTCAGTAGAGCTGCGGCGCAAAGCTAGACCTTCGACCCAACCGCCCCCAATACCGTCCCTACGATCTCCTCTGCTTCCTCCTGAATTCGCCGCAAGTGTTCCGCACTTCGAAAACTCTCGGCATAAATCTTGTAGACGTCCTCGGTGCCGGACGGCCTTGCGGCGAACCATCCGCTTCCGGCAATTACCTTGATGCCTCCGATCGGACTTCCATCGCCGGGAGCGGCCGTTTGGACTTGCTGGATTCTCTCGCCGGCCAGCTCGGTTGCCGCGATGTCCTTCGGCGACAATTTCGCGAGTCCGGCGCGTTGCTCGGCGTTGGCCGGCGCGTCGATGCGTTCGTAGAAAGACGGCCCGTGCTCCCGTGACAATTCTGTATATATTTCCCCGGGGTCGCGCCCCGTGCGCGCGGTGATTTCAGCGGAGAGCAGCGCCGCGATAATCCCATCTTTATCCGTGCTCCACGCCAACCCATCGCGCGCCAGGAACGACGCTCCAGCACTTTCCTCTCCGGCGAATCCTAGCATCCCATCCAGCAACCCCTCCACAAACCACTTGAAGCCCACCGGCACTTCAAACAATTTTCGGCCGAGCTTCGCGGCAACCCGATCGATCATGGCGCTGCTGACCACGGTCTTTCCCACCGCCAGCTCTTTCCGCCATCCTGGCCGATTGCCGTAAAGATAGTGGATGCACACTGCTAGATAGTGGTTGGGAGGAAGCAGCCCGGAACTTGGGGTGACGATGCCATGCCGGTCATGATCGGTATCGCAAGCGACTGTAATCTTGAACTTGTCTTTCCGTTCGATCAGCCGGCGCATCGCGTATGGCGATGATGGATCCATTCGTATCCGGCCGTCCCAGTCCAGCGTCATGAACCTGAATGTCGGATCGACGGCATCATTAACTATCGTGAGATTCAACCCGTAGCGTTCCCCGATCGGCCCCCAATAGTTGACTCCCGCGCCGCCCAACGGGTCGACGCCCAGTTGGATCTTGGAACTGCGGATGGCGTCGACATCAATCACCTTGGCAAGGTCACCAACGTATTCGTTTATGAAATCATGCTCACGCGTAGTCGCTGCTCGCAGAGCGCGCTCGAAAGGAATGCGCCTGACGCCGTCCAGGCCGTTTTCCAAGAACTCGTTCGCCTTTCCTTGGATGAAACCAGTCGTTTGACTATCGGCCGGCCCGCCATGCGGCGGATTGTATTTGAAGCCGCCATCCTCGGGAGGATTGTGCGATGGAGTCACGACGATGCCATCCGCCAGTCCGTTGGGTTTGGTTTTGTTGTAGTTCAGAATCGCGTGCGACACCACTGGGGTTGGCGTGTACTCGCGCCCATGCGCGATCATCACAGCAATATCATTCGCGGCCAGCACTTCCAGCGCGCTCGCGAAGGCCGGCTCGGAAAGCGCATGCGTGTCGATCCCAAGAAACAGCGGCCCCTCTATTCCCTTCTGCTTCCGATAAACACAGATAGCCTGACTGATGGCTAGAATGTGGCACTCGTTGAAGGATCGATGGAGCGATGAGCCGCGATGACCTGAGGTTCCGAACGAAACTCTCTGGCTCGCCACGTGCGCATCCGGGCGATCGGAAAAATAGGACGTCACCAGACGCGGCACGTTCACGAGGTCGGACTGCCGCGCAGGCTGCCCTGCCAATGCACTTAGAGCCATAACTTGATTTTCTCGTCCCTTCCTAGATCTTCTCAGGCCGCTCAGTCGACGCACGAGCCCCAGGCCCCGGCAGCGCTGCCTTCCGCCGCGTCTGCTCCTCCTCTTCCAATAAGTCACTTTCGTTTGGATAAGGGTAAATGGTCGGAGCATGATTCATCATCAGCCCGCCTGTATCCGCCGTTGGCCCATAAGTGCTGTGCAGATCGTGCTTCAGCATCCGGAGCAGCGCGGTCTGTTGTCCCCGATGATGCGCCGTGTGGGTCAATCGCCTGGTCATGATCCAAAGTCGCGTCCGCCGAACATCGAAGAACGCTGTCTCACTTTCCCACCATGCCTCACTCTTTGCAGAAATCTTGGCTAGCCTTAACCGGCTATTTTGCGCATAAGCTTGCATAAAGCCGAGCCTTGTCTCGTGCGCCGGCAAAGGATTCTCGGTTACCGCTATGCCCAGCATGGTCTTGAACCAGATGTCCTCGCTTACCGATTGATGCACCATATGTTCGAGTAGATTCCGTCCACGGTTGTCATCAGAGCGCGGCCTCTGCCGCAGATCCGCATCGTCGAACATGCTCCAAACGCCCAGGACTTTGACAATTTCGGTCTCGTAGGTATCCATTAGGAATCGGTATCGCATCGGTTGTTACCGAAAGGTTAACGTACTCGGTGACTAATAGTGAATCCGGCACGGCGATTGCACTCTAGTAACAGCATGCGGTGCCAACTCATAGCAATCTTGGTGTTGCTCGCCGCGCCGGCACAATCCGCCGAAAAGACTCAACATCCCTACCGCTCCAAGTACGTAAAAGATACCTTCGGCAAACGCGCAGCTGTCCGCACCGCGGCCAGCGCCGGGATCCAACAGCTTCGTAATAGCCCCCACGAATGGGGCAGAGGAGGCTCGGGTTTTGGAAAGCGCGTTGGTTCAGCCTTCGGACAGCACATCATCAAGAATTCGATCCAGTATCCCATCGCGGCCATCCGGCATGAAGAACTGGGTTATCGTCCTTCCGGAAAGAAAGGTTTTGGACCCAGGCTGGGTTACGCACTCACGAGCACGGTCATCACCCACAAAACCACCACCGGGAAGAAAACTGTCGCAGCAGGGCGAATTTCAGGAGCCATGGGCAGCGGATTCATCTCGCGAGCTTGGCAGCCCGCTCGGCTGCACACCTTCTCTAGCGGAGCCGCATCGGGCGGCATCATGCTCGGCGTCGACGCCGGCAACAATGTGGTCCGCGAGTTCTGGCCGGAAATCCGTCACCCGCATAAACACTGACCCGGCTCTAGCGGTGCGCTCCGTTGCCGTTGCCGTTTTGCTCCACCACCACCTCTACAACGTCGCGAACAGCCTCTTTTACGGCTTCTTTTACCGCATCCTTGACGGCTTCCTCCACTTGTTGGGGATCGAGGTCAAATTCCATATTGTTCCCTACCAGCTCTTTGACAACTACTTCCACAACTGGCGCAACCGGAGGCAATTCCTTAGCTACCGCCTTGGCGATTTTCTTCGCGACCTTGAGGGCCGGTTCCGGCGCCGCTTCTTGGTCCGCGGCTTGAGCCGTGGGACGTTGGATGGCTTCCCAATCTTCCGTGAAAGTCTTCATCAATTGGCTTACGATCTTGTGATCGCGGAAGATAATGCCTATTTCGCGCCGTGCGCCAAGTTCCAACTCCCGCAAACTTTGGCTTCCGACAAAGGCCTGCATGCCATCCCGTATGATGGTTCGCGTGTGCAACCGCATGGTGGAGAGTTTATGCACCTGCAACCTCTCACTCTTTCTAGTCAACCGGCCAATGATTCTGATTTCTACTCCTTCTTTAGCCCGATCTTCCAGAATGCGGATCATGGGCTGGTCGCTTATCTCCGGATCGTAGATGAGAAGCTGTTTTTTCGCGCCCTGCAGAAAAGCAGAGAGCTGTTTGCGCGCGTTCACGGGACTGACTACAAAGTTCGGCTGGCCTCCGGAGTAAGGCTGCCGCTTCGTGTCGGCTTCGAACAGTTTGACAGCCTCAGCCACGAGTTTCTTGTTTCCCGTAACGACGCCGAAGGCCCGGCTGTGATCCATGTCCAAATACGTGAAGTTAAAGGCCAGTACGTAAAGCTCACGCCGGTCGATGATCATCATTTTCCCGTGATAGCGGACTAGATCGTCGGCCGTGCGACCCACGGTCACACCCTGCGCAAGCAGCCGCATCTCCAGCTTTCTCAGGTTCTTTTCCCCTCCGCGGTTGGTGTAGGCAATGAGAGCGTGGACAAAGACACCTCGGCCCACCGCCGTGACCAACGCTTTTTCAATCTCGTTGCGGTCGAAACGAAAGATGACGATTTCCACGCGGTGTTTGGCTTTATTAATCGCCTTGACCAAGGGCATCACCCCGTCGGCCGGTTGCACCATCATTTTCACAACCCCACCCCCTAAGTTGAGACGTTCCAGCCGGCTGCGAAGAGTCACGCTGTGTACCGTGGCATCGCTTTTGCTTAATCAGGATGGTGACCATTTAAGACGGGTGAATTGTATGCTCAACAAGAGTAAGAGAGTTACGCTATTCCTGACCGCTGTCCTCATATGCCTTCCTGCCGCCCAGGCCGCGAAAAAAAAGCCGAAGGCAGCCCGCGCGGATGCAGAAATTACCGGCACTGTGCGTACTATGCTCTGGCGCGAGCCCAAGAATATAAGGGGCTTAAACCTGTACTATGGCCCCGGCGGCGTCGAACATGCGCCCCACGGTGCAGTCACTTTCTTAAAAGAAGACCGAAAGGGCTCCAATCCGAAGTTCGATGTTGAAGATGACAGCGGCGTCAAATGGAAGGTAAAACTAGGCTCGGAAGCCCGCCCGGAGACCGTCGCGGCGCGGCTAGTCTGGGCGGCCGGGTATTTCGCTAACGAGGATTATTATGTCCCCGTCTTGCATACCCGAGAGATGCCTTTCCCCCTGCACCGTGGCGGCCCGCTGATCAAGCCCGACGGCACCGCCTACGACACTCGGCTAAAGAGAGAGCTAAAAGGCGAGAAAAAGATCGGAGTCTGGCATTGGCGCAGCGATCCCTTTGCCGGCACTCGAGAATGGAACGGTCTCAGAGTGCTCATGGCTCTCATTAACAATTGGGATTTGAAAGACGAGAATAACGCCATCTACGAGGAAGAGCGCAACCAGGATTCCGATGAGCTACGTCGCATCTACATGGTTACCGATCTGGGCGCCAGTTTCGGCGAAGTGAAGCTAACCCGCTCCCGTCAGATCTCCAAAGGCAACCTGGAAATGTACCAGCAGTCCAAGTTTATCGACCGCATTGGCGCCGATTATGTGGATTTTGAAGTGCCCCACCGCCCCTCCGCCGCGGTATTAGTAAACCCTCACGAATACTTCAGTCGTGTTCGAATCGACTGGATCGGCAAGCATGTACCGCGCGCTGACGCCCATTGGATCGGAGAAGTGCTGGCGCAACTCTCTCCTAATCAGATCCGCGATGCTTTCCGCGCCGCCGGCTACACGCCCCAAGTTGTAGAAGGATACGCGGCTATGGTCGAATCCAGAATCGCTGAGCTGAACCGGCTATAAAAACATTCACCAGCTTATGACAGGCCTACGGTTTGTTTCTCGGCTTCCTCTTCGACACTGAACTGAATCTTGTAGAGCTGCGCATATAAGCCCCCGGCCTTCAAAAGCTCATCGTGTTCGCCACGCTCGATGATCACGCCGTCTTGGATTACAAAAATGATGTTGGCCCGGCGAATGGTGGACAGCCGGTGCGCGCTGACGATCGATGTCCTGCCCTCCATCAGGCGGCCCAAAGCTTCGAAAACCAGCTTTTCGGAAGCAGCATCGAGGCCCGAGCTCGGCTCGTCGAGAAGCATGATGGGAGTGTTGCGTATGATCGCGCGAGCGATCGCAATTCGCTGTCGCTGGCCGCCGGAAAGCGTCACGCCGCGCTCCCCGACCATAGTGTTGTATCCATCCGGCAGTTTCTCGATAAACTCGTGGGCGTTGGCCATTTCGGCCGCGCGTATAATTTCCCGCCGCTTCGCTTCGGGTTTCCCGTAAGCAATGTTGTACCAGATGGTTCCGTGAAAAAGCAGTGTTTCCTGCAGCACAAAACTCATTTCTTGGCGAAGGGACTTCTGCTGAAACCTCCGAACGTCCTGACCATCGATCTTCACCACGCCGGAGGTCGGATCGTAGAAGCGCGGAATCAGGCTGATGATGGTCGACTTGCCGGCGCCCGTAGGGCCCACTAGCGCCGCGACCTGTCCTGGCTCGATTTTGAAGCTGAGGTCGCGAAGGATCGGCCGATCGGCGTCGTAGCCGAAATTCACATCATCGAACTCAATGTTTCCTTTGAATCTGGGGGCCCGCCGTGCTCCCGGCAAATCCTTGATTTCTCCGTCGGTATCGATTATCTCTTGAATCCGCTCGTGTCCGACGGAGGCTTTCGAATAGGTATCGGTCATTTTCGAGAGCTCTTGCATGGGCTTGTACATCTTCGAAAGATACATGATGAAAACCACTAGTGACCCGGCCGACAGGCCCGGACCGGACAAGGCCATGCGTCCTCCAAACCACAGCACCATGGCAGTGCCCGACGCCACGATTAGCCCCACTAAAGGTGAAAGCTTCGCCTTAAGACTTCTGGCACGCATCGCGATCTCGACGCTTTCCAGGCTTTCCTCTTCCAGCCGCTGTTCTTCATACTCTTCGCGCGCGAAGGCCTTGACGACCCGGATGGATGACAGCACCTCCTGCATCACCGACACCATTTCGCCTTCTTTTTTTCTGACCTCGCGCGAAGCCTTCTTGATACGGCGGGTGTAGCTATAGACCACCACAAAAAGCAGAGGAGCAATCGATAGGGCGATCAAAGTGAAACGCCAGTTGAGGTAAAGCATCACCCCCACCATTCCGAACAAGGTCAGACAGTTGACCAAAGCACCCAGCAGACCGGAAGTGATGAAAGTCTGAATGGAGTCGATGTCGTTGGTCGCCCGGCTGATCAGATCGCCGGTCTGTTTACTGTCATGGTAGGCCAGCGATAAACGCTGGATGTGGTGGTACAACATTCGACGCAGATCGTGCATCACCCATTGGCCCACGCTGGTGGTGACATATTTCTCGCTATACGTGCAAATCGCGTCCACCATCGCGATGGCCAGCACCGCAAAGGCGGCAAATTTCAAGATGGCAAGTTTGTCGCCGCCGACCGTCGACAGAATGAGGGGACTCAACCATCCATGGATCTGGCGGGACTGTAACACGTTGTCCAGAACGATCTTCAGGGGCCAGGGTTGCAGAAGATCGGCCACCCCTTCGCCGATGACCGCCGCCAGCCCCACCATCAGGAGCTTGATATGAGGCCTCAGCAGGCTTTTGATGTTGAGCCGGCTGGGTTTAGATGCAGCCTTATCCATGAATTGGTCCAAGGGGTTACAACCCTCACCCTATAGATGCTCGGCGCGGCCGAAAGTTCACCTGCAGTCACCTGATGATGGGAAAAGATTGGGATAGTAGGCGTGCAGGTCCCGGCCTGCCAGTATTCAGATGGATCTTACTGGGTTTTTGCGAACATCCCGTAGGCAGGCACAGTCACGCCCGTACTAGCCGCTCTGGCCGGCGGTAGAGTTATGCGTTCCGACGTGGCCGTCGCAATTCCCTGCTCGAGGGCATAGCGCGTCAGCTCGGCCGTAGTGCGAAGGCCCAGCTTGTCCATGATGGCCATCTTGTGAAAGACCGCCGTCTTGACCGACAGCTTCAGAACATTGGCAATCTCTTTGGCCGTGCACCCCTCCGCCACCAGTTGCAGCACTTCTCGTTGGCGGGAAGTTAGCGCCGGGCCCGGTCTCACAGATCCCCGCGCGGCTTCTACGGCTCGATCGGCCACCAGAGGCGTGACATAAGTGTGCCCATCCAAAACCTGCCGGATCGCATTTACCAACTCGGAGAGCGCGCAGCGTTTCAGAACGAATCCAGTCGCCCCGGCTCGAAAGGCTTCCACTACGTATTGCGGCTCGTTGTGCGCCGTCACCATCACCACCTTGGTGGATGGCGAAGTTTTGCTTAAGCGTCGCGTTGCTTCAATGCCGTTCAGCAGCGGCATGCCGATGTCCAGCAAAACTACGTCGGGCTTCCATGCCGCGGCTATATCCAAAAGCTGCCTTCCGTTTGCTACAGTTTGGACCGATTCAAATTCACACTCCAGCAGCCTTCTGAGGCCTTCCGCCATCAGGGTATGATCTTCAGCTATAACGACCCGAGTTTTACAATCCATTTTCTTCCCACGTTTGACTAACTTCAGCCGATCTTTGTTACAAACAATTTGTGAGACGCCCGTCGGAAAGAAATACTGGCCCTTTCTTCCGATTGTGGTACTTCCGCTCATCGGTGTTGTCGAAGTTCCTTCAAATATGCACCACTAGCGGGCTCCGCAAATGGTGACCGACTTGCTCGTATCCAAAGGTAACGTCCCGACGTTTGGGACGTCGCTAATGGTTACACGGAAGTTATGCGAGTTCGCCGGGCTCGCTGCAATAACAGACACTTGAAGCGACGAAAGGAGTCGTATGGGAAAGAATACGGCTGTATTTGGCATTTACCCCAGCCAGGCGGACGCCGAGAACGCTGTCAACGGGCTGAAGCTGGCTGGCTTTCGCAACACCGACATCTCCATCCTGGTTCCCGAGAATGAGGGAAGTAAGGACTTGGGCCTGGAAAAGAATACCAAAGCTCCGGAGGGCACTGCCGCGGGGGCTGGTTCCGGGGCCGTCATTGGGGGAATTGTGGGTTGGCTGGTGGGTGCCGGAGCGCTGGTAATCCCTGGCTTGGGGCTATTCGTCGCCGCTGGGCCCATCATGGGATTGCTGAGCGGCCTGGGCGTGGGCGGTGCGCTGGGCGGCATCACAGGAGCCCTCGTTGGACTAGGTATTCCCGAGTACGAGGCTAAACGGTATGAAGGCCGGGTCCGCCGGGGCGGTATTCTGCTCTCGGTGCATTGCGACGACTCCGACTGGGTCAAAACCGCCAAGACCATTTTGGACCAGACCGGCGCCGAAGACGTATCGGCCACTACCGAATCCAAGGCCGATTTCGCCGCGAGCGACCGTCCCAGATCGCGGACCATTGAGTCCACCTAACCCGCGGCTTAAGTGCTGGCGCTTTAAGAACGGTGAACCAATGTGCTTCGAACGATGGAGCTGAAGAACTCCCGCGTCAGGCGGAAATGAAATGCGCGAGCCGCCCTGATTGGAACGGTTTCGAACGTTTCGAACCGCAAGGGACTTTCCGCTACGAGGCGTTCGAATTTGCGAATGCTCATTTGATTCAACCCGCCGGCAACTTCGTGAAACCGCTTCGCCCCATCGTGTTTATAGATCGAGCGCCACTTCATTAGCGAATTTTCCGTTAACAATAGATGCGCCCAAACAAAAAGCGGGAAGTGCCCGCCCCTGGGATGGTACCAGGGAGGGCCGAACGATACGATCACCTTGCCCTCGCGCCTCAACAATCTCGACATTTCTTTCAGTACGGCATCTGGGTACCTGAAATGTTCGAAAGAGTCAATCGAGAGAATGACGTCCGCCTGCGAATCGAACCGCTGAACGAAAGTGCAATTCGAGACACCAGCGGCCGCTTGCCGCGCGCGTGCGGTCACCAAATGCTTTTCCTGAATGTCGAGGCCGACTACTTCCTTAGCGCCATGCCGGGCCACTTCGATAGCCTCAAGGCCGGGGCCACAGCCGAAATCGAGAACGGTTTTGCCAGCGATTTGATCCCATATGCCGGCCCCAAATAAAGCCTCGATTTTGCCACTGCCCTCATAACCTGCGGGCGCTTCTACGTCGTGCCATTTAAATCTGTTTAGAATCGCCGCTGCCAATCGGCCGCCTACCAGCGCCACTTACTCACCCCTATCGCAAACTTTAACATAGCTCCCTTTTAGCGACCGGGCCGAAATTGAGCCTTTATGCGATTGCTCGGCTATTTTGACGCGACTGGTTACTGGACTGCCTGCTGCTCGCCGCCCGAATAGGTTTTAGCGCGAACGACGACGCGTAGGTGAAGTGGTGTCCCGTCCGGGCGTTCAAATACCATGTCGTATTGGCCTAGGAACACAGGCGCCAGTTGCCAATAGAACACGCCATCCTGGAGAGTGGAACCGATAGGCAACGGCTGCCTCTCGCCATTGGCGACAACGTATCCGGAGATCGCTCCGAGCGGCACTTCGATGCGATCCATCTCTTCCACATCTAAGGAAAGCGGGCTATTGGCGATAGGCGCCAGCCGGTCGGCGGCTTGGCTGGAACCTCCGGCGGGTGGTGCTTCCGGACTCGATTGGTTTACACTCGTCGCGGCCGGTTGGGAAATGGCAGCATCGGGACTGTTAAGCACGTAAAAGAACCGGCTGCCTATACCGTTGCCTCGAAGCTCGTTGTCCCATACATTCCAACTGATACTGTGAAGTCCGTTCGCTATCTTGGTCGTATCAATATACTGAAATCCAATTGCTCCGTTGCTGTTCGCGAAACCGGGGAACAAGGTTGCGATGTCACCTCGGAACTGATTGTAGGTTGGATGCCCAACCGTGTACCCATCCACGTTCACTGTGATCGTTGTGCCATCCGTGGGAATAATTGCTGGCATAGGCGTCAGGGCCCAGCCGAAATTGACATAGGCATTTCCCGACACGGTAGCACCTTGCGCCGGAGTATCGATAGTCCCGAACGGTAGGGTGGCGTCCGCATTGTCGACCGTAATGAGGCGGGTCCCCAGATCAGTCACTGCGCCCGCCCGATTGTGTGCCAAAGCGTGCAACGTGTACATCCCATTTCCGGGTCCTAGCGTGTAGTTAGCATTCGGTAGGAAGCTTGTCAGCAGTAGGTAGCCCCAGCCGGCCCCGGTTGCGTTCGGATAGGTCGAAAAGGCTTGGGCCACATCCGGCCGCGCTCCCGGCACAAAGACAGCATCACCGATATACACTAGACCGGCCGGCTCAGAACCTATCGGTTCCCGCCAGATGTCCACCTTGCTGATTCCAATGGAATCCAAGGCCCAGCCGGTTACGCCAATAGCCGCGGAAACCTTCGCGCCGTTCAATGGAGTGTCAAAGCTGCCAAACGGTACCGTCGTCGCGGGAGCGGTATTTATCTGGACCGGAATTACCACCGGGGAATTCGCCACACCCGCTGCGCTCACGGTTATTACTCCGCTTGCTCCAATCGTTGCACTGATCTGCAAAGTGGCGTTTCCAACGCCCGACGTAGGCGAGACCGCAATGTTGGGTTGACTCGATGTGGCTGTCCAACTCGGAACAGTTCCACCTGCAAAAGTGAGCCTCACCTGCTGAGGCGTGGTGATCAGCGTCCCATTTGTTCCCCAAATCAGCGAGCTAGGGAATGCAGCCATGCTAACCGCAGATGGTACGGTTCCGGCTTGCGTGACGATAATCGTCTGTCCCGCGATGCTCAACGATCCGATCCTGCTTTGCGAACTACTGTTGGCTGTAACAGACCAGTTGACGGAGGTGCCCGCGGCCGAGACCGAGGCCCACGAGACATTTGAACTTGCCGTCGCCGCGCCGCAGGTGGTCGAGTTGGGAAACACCGTGATGATTCCGGAAGAAGCCCCCGCTCCGGCGCTCAACGTCCCGGCGTTCACTGTGTAGGAACAAGGTGGCGGGACTACAGAATTATTGTCAATGAAGGCGATAAAAACGTCTACCCGGTTGGGATCTCCGAAGTTACTGCCGTACATGACGGCGCGATTATCGGGACTTCCGATCGCATGAGGCTGCGCCCAATATGCAATGCCGGAGTTAGCGGCAATCATTGGCTGGCTGTAATGTTTGCAAATGCGGCGATTGACGGGATTCGCAGAGAGGATGCTATTGATGTTTTCGTTGGCTTGAAATGCAGCCCACGTTGCATATGTCTTACCGTTGGGCAACCTGACCGGGCCCACGGGAACCGGGTACTGGCCTGCTTGGTTCCACTGCTGACCGACGGTCAGAGGCGGAACTTTCACCGAGGTTTGAAACACTTCGCCCTCATACACAACGTCCAGTGGAAACGGCGTCTGACTAGGCTGAGGCCCTGGACCTATCCATGTCCAATGCCCTTTGGCGTCGGGTGGCTGGCTATCCCAGGTCCATTGCCATCCTGGCGTGCTCAAGAAGTTTCCGGCTGCGTCCTTACGTTCGGTATAGTCCTCGTCCTCATAGGAGCCGGTAAGCCATTCTCCATTGATATCCGCAAGGCCGTAATGTGCGTCGTCCGCCCACGGCGTTTGAGGACCAACTAGATTTGCAGTCAAGTATCCAGACCCGTTCGGATTCAACAAGCGATAACCGGGGAAAAATCCATTGCCAACACTCAAGTATGTGGCAACCATTCCAAAATTGGCATCCGTGTGAGCTTCATTTACAATATTCAAAGCCTGGTCTGTAACGCTATCGACCAAATAGGTGAGACCTAGAATGTATCGGCCGCTGGCGTCCATCTGACTCTTAGTCGATCCACCGATGCGATCTGGTGTGACTTGGTATACAAGCGCGTTCTGGCTTCGGTCGTAAATGAAGACGCCATTGGCTCCCGGAATACTCTGAAAGTTGGAATTCGAGAGTGTTACTTGAAAGCGGTTGCTGTCGTCGCTCATTCCACGTGATCCAACACTGGTAACACCTGGAACAAGTGCGGCGAAGTCAACGATCTTCGTGTATTGGGCGGTTTTGAAGCTATATTGCCAAAGAACGCTTCCCACAAAAGCAAAATAGATATCCGGGTCCGTCCGATGCCAGTAAAGTGTCCCTGGAAGACCGTTTGGCGCTATCGGCATGGCTCTCTTGTTTGAAACCTTCCGGTTAGGTACATCCAGGTCCGCTAGCATGGTGAGCCCGTTGCCCGTGACATATGTAATGCGAGTCGAATTGGCGTTGAAAGCCGGCCAGATAGAAGAGTAGAACGGCATGTTCAACTGGCCGTCGTTCGCGTCGGTGACTCGAAGAATGGTCGTTCCGAAAACGGGGTCTTGGAACGTACCCCCGGCGGGTGGCAGCTTTGGCGCAGGAGGCGCTGGATAAACCGTCAGATCGTTGAGTCTCTGGGCTTTGAGACTGACTCCGATGGCCAAAATTGGTAAAAGGAAGAGGTATGAGGCACGTCTTATTGAAAACATTGTGTGTACTAAACTGTTCCTTCGTCTGAATCCCCGTTTACGGGTATCGGACGATTGCCTCAACAGATCTCGGACTAGCCAGACCGTGTTTCACGTCCTAAGGTGAAATGTATCGACGAAGTAAGGGGCTTGCCTAGGTGATTCCTAGCGTCGTTTTCAGAAAGCTTCGATCAGCCTCAAGAGGGTTGGACAGCATTTGCCGCTCGAACGCGATTAGCCCACGGGCTCGTTCCATGGCCGAACGGAGGCGAAGAAATGGCGATTCGATCAGCAGATACGAGGCTATTGCGGCTGCCGCTCACCCGAAATGTCCGGTGGCGCATATTTGGAAAAAAGTTTATTCTGATCCTAGGCTCACCGCTCCGGCGTATTTTGGTACGCTGCGCACCCAACAGCAGAAGACCATATCGGTCCGGGCTCCAAGTGCAAAGGCAGTTTCCATCCGATCCGGGAAAGACGCATCAAAACGCGGTGAGCCACGGTCCTCCAACCCCCTCCGCGCACATTGATTATGTGGAAATCAAGGCTGCCGATATAATTGCAATGCCTAACCGTAAGGCCGACCCTTTCATGTGCGTCTCGCAGAAGTTCGGCGGTCAAAGGAACGTGTAATTCGTAGATCGCCCGGTCTAGAAGCTTTTGACTCAATCCCAGAAGTCCGGTCATGTTAGGGCAGGTCGAAATGAGCATGCCTTGTGGCTTCAGATAGCGCGAAAAAGCACGGATCGGTTCCGCAGTGTTACTAAAGTGCTCCACTACGCCCAGTGAGAGGACTACATCGAAACGGCCGACAAGATCGGGGTTATCATCAAACGCATCGCGCTCGTAGATATCACCGCCACACCGCTCACGGTCAAGCATCATCCGAGCTTGCTGGCATCCAACAGGCGAGTAATCAATCCCGGAGACACCGAATCCCCGCTTGGCTAAGTAAGGAAGCCACCCTGAACAAGCGCATCCGATCTCAAGCAAAGAACCTGACCGGCCCGCCAAGACCTTCTTTAAGAAGTCGGCATAGCCCCGATAGAGGGGACTCTGGTCGTCAATTGGAGCTGGTAGGTCGGATGAGTTCCAAATCTTGGACCAATACTCAGCGTTCGTTAGTTGCGATTCCACGGCCCTGATCCTTGCGGCGGAAAACTGCCTGCCTCCGATTGTAACCCCTGCAGACTTTGTCCTGACAAGGTCGCTATCATGCGTCTGGATTTCTGTAAGCCGGGCGTCGTCATCTGTTTCCCCTTCGGCCGCGCGCCCTCAGAGAGCGGAAAGACGGGCTACTACCCAACCTCGTAACATCAACCGATGCTGTTCCGCCAAACACAGAAAAAATGCCGGAATAAAATACGCCACTGCTATCAAACCGCTCATCGAGAAAAGTTTCAGCCAGCTATCCACCTCTATGCTCATCCGCAGCCATAGCGCCATCGCCACCACTGGCACCGCGATCAACACCGGCCGCGCATAAATAGAAAACATGAAGGCCGCAAAGGAAAGACCCAGCTCCCGGCTAAGAAGCCAGGGCACGAAAAGACCCCGGTTCAAAATCATGCAAATAGAAACCACGTACGCCGCTCCCAGGATGCCGTAACGGGTGGTTACCACGATGAGGCCGCCCAGACTGACGACGGCTTCAATGAGCTGGCCGCGGGCATACCATCGGTGGCGGCCCAGTCCCACTAGTAACATTCCTGAGCTGAACTGCCCCGCCACGGCGATGAGATACCCGATCGTCAGGACCGGCAGGATCGGCGCGGCATATTGCATAGCGGCGGGGACCCATAGCTTGAAAAGCGCGTAACCAAAAATCGAAAACACGATTGCCAGCGGCGTAAATAGGGCCAAGCAGTATCGATTGGTAAAGATTGCCAGTTCTGACAATGCATCCATTTCACCCCGTGCCTGGAGCTCGGCTGTATTGGCATTCACGACCGCTCCTATGCCGGAAACAGCACCGCCCGTGTACTGAATCAGGCGATTCGGCAAGCTGTAGAATCCAACAAATGCAGCCGGAAGAAAATGTCCGATTACCAAGGGCGGGCTTTGATTCAAGAACAGCGTCGAGATATTGAGAACGAAAGTATGAATGCCGAACCTACCCATCTCTCTCAGCGTTTTGACGCTGGCATAACGATGGGATAGCTTCAGTTGCGGAAAGATTCTTCGGAAGCTTACAACGTTCAGCACGTATCCGACGCCCTGGCTGATCACCGTTAGCACGCCTATGCCGATGAGTCCGTAACCCAGCCACAACAAGACCGCGCTGCCGGAGGAGCGGATCAACGTGGTCACGACGTTCACTTTATTGGATAGATCGAATCGCTGAACGGCCTCCAGCGCCGCATTGAACGTATTGAAGACAAATCCCAGGCACCAACTAAACGAAATGAGTATGATCAACAACCGGAAGGTTGGGGTCAGCTCCGGAGAAATGTTGAAGAACTTATGAAGATTGTTTGACGTCAGGACTACCAGCGCCCACAGGGGCGCTGAAATCACTCCGGCGTACAGAAGCGACGTGTTGAGAATGGCGTTTACATTATCGTGTTCAGAAAGCGCCCAAAAATGCGCTACGTACTTCACCGTGGCTGAGCGGAAACCGAGATCCAGGAAAACACCGTATTCGACCAGCGAGAAGGACAATACCCAGATTCCATAGCCTTCCGGCCCGAGTTTTCTGACCAGATAAGGAGAAAGCAGGAAACCGGTGAACAAGGTCGTGCCGACACCGAGCCACGTCCAAAAAGTATTGATGATGAAACGAGCGGCGCGATGGCGAGGAGCCGCCTCTGGTGTCCCGGCCATGAGCAACTACATTATCGCAGGTTGCGCCAGCTCGCCCGCCCGTCTTTTCGAGCACTCGCCGAGGCTGCGGCCACGGCCCTAGGGAAGTCCCTGGGGTCGTTAAAAAATCCTGTAACACGATCATTTTCGGGCAGTCTAACCTTGACTAAAGAAGTGTGTTATCACTAGCATAGTATTGTGAATTACATTGCGCCGGGAGTGTATGAATGAAAGCTCTGCAAGCCGAAAAAAACGGATCTAAGACGCGTGAAACCAACGTCTTGCTTAAGACGCTGGTTGCCTTTAAACGCGGCAACTTCTCGGTTCGAATGCCGGTTCATGAGACCGGTCTGTCAGGCAAGATCGCTGATACTCTCAACGAAATTCTCGACCTGAACGAGAAAATGGTTAGCGAATTCGCGCGCATTAGCAAGGCCGTCGGCAAGGATGGCCGAATCACTCAACGCGCCTCTATCGGATCCGTTACGGGAGCGTGGGCCGATTGCGTTGAATCGGTCAATAGCCTCATTGGCGATCTCGTCCAGCCCTCCACTGAAGTTGCCCGCGTTATCGGCGGTGTAGCCAAGGGCGACCTGTCGCAGACCATGTCGCTCGAAGTGGATGGGCGCCCGTTGCGCGGCGAATTCCTGCACACCGCGCGCGTTGTCAACACCATGGTGCAGCAGTTGAATTCGTTCGCTTCCGAAGTTACGCGCGTGGCGCGCGAAGTCGGTACCGAAGGAAAGCTCGGCGGACAAGCCGTCGTGACCGGTGTCGCTGGAACCTGGAAGGATCTCACCGAAAGCGTAAACTCGATGGCCAGCAACCTGACCAATCAGGTTCGAAACATCGCAGGTGTGACCACGGCCGTTGCCAAAGGCGACTTGACCACCAAGATCACCGTTGACGCGCGCGGCGAAATTCTTGAGCTGAAGAACACCATCAACACCATGGTCGATCAGCTCAGCTCGTTCGCGGCCGAAGTGACCCGCGTGGCGCGCGAAGTTGGAACCGAAGGAAAACTGGGCGGCCAGGCGGAAGTGAAAGGCGTCGCCGGCACCTGGAAAGATTTGACGGACAGCGTCAACTACATGGCCAGCAACCTGACCAACCAGGTTCGCAACATCGCCGAAGTTACCACGGCCGTCGCAAAGGGCGACTTGTCGACCCGCATCACTGTCGACGCACGCGGTGAAATTCTGCAGCTCAAGAACACCATCAATACGATGGTCGACCAGCTCAGCTCGTTCGCGGCTGAAGTGACCCGCGTGGCGCGCGAAGTCGGCACCGAAGGCAAGCTCGGCGGCCAGGCCGATGTTCCGGGAGTCGGCGGCACGTGGAAAGATCTCACGGATTCGGTCAACTCGATGGCCGGCAACCTCACGGCCCAGGTCCGCAACATCGCCGAAGTTACTACCGCCGTCGCCAAGGGCGACCTCTCGCGCAAGATTACCGTGCAAGTGCGCGGCGAAATTTTGGAGCTCAAGAACACCATCAACACCATGGTGGATCAGCTCAGTTCGTTCGCATCGGAAGTGACCCGCGTGGCGCGCGAAGTCGGAACTGAAGGCAAGCTGGGCGGCCAAGCCGAAGTCGAAGGCGTGGCCGGCACTTGGCGCGACCTCACCGAGAGCGTCAACTCCATGGCCGGCAATCTGACCAACCAAGTCCGCAACATCGCCGGCGTCACCACCGCAGTCGCAAAGGGCGACCTGTCGACCAAGATCACCGTCGATGCTCGCGGCGAAATTCTGGAGCTGAAGAATACTATCAACACCATGGTGGACCAGCTCAATTCGTTCGCGTCGGAAGTTACGCGCGTGGCGCGCGAAGTCGGAACAGAAGGCAAGCTGGGCGGCCAGGCTCAGGTGCGAGGCGTCGGCGGCGTGTGGAAAGATCTCACCGATTCGGTCAACTCCATGGCCGGCAACCTGACGGCCCAGGTCCGCAACATCGCCGAAGTGACCACCGCCGTCGCTAACGGCGACCTGTCGCGCAAAATCACAGTCGACGTCCGCGGCGAAATCCTGGAGCTGAAGAACACCATCAACACCATGGTGGACCAGCTCAATTCGTTCGCTAGCGAAGTTACGCGCGTGGCGCGCGAAGTCGGAACCGACGGTAAGCTGGGCGGCCAAGCCCAGGTGAAGGGCGTCGGCGGCGTGTGGAAAGATCTCACCGATTCAGTCAACTCCATGGCCGGCAACCTGACGGCCCAGGTCCGCAACATCGCAGAAGTCACCACCGCCGTCGCTAACGGCGATCTGTCGCGCAAGATCACGGTGGATGTGCGCGGCGAAATTCTGGAGCTCAAGAACACCATCAACATCATGGTGGACCAGCTCAACGCGTTCGCCGGCGAAGTAACTCGTGTGGCTCGCGAAGTTGGTACCGAAGGCAAGCTCGGCGGACAGGCTGTGGTGAAGGGCGTTGCTGGAACCTGGAAGGATCTTACGGACAGCGTCAATTCCATGGCCAGCAACCTGACCAACCAGGTCCGAAACATCGCCGAGGTTACCACCGCGGTGGCCACCGGCGACTTGTCTCGCAAAATTACTGTTGAAGTACGCGGAGAAATCCTGGAGCTGAAGAACACCATCAACACCATGGTCGATCAGCTCAGCTCGTTTGCATCGGAAGTTACGCGCGTGGCGCGCGAGGTCGGCACTGAAGGCAAGCTCGGCGGTCAGGCCGACGTGCATGGCGTGGCCGGGACCTGGAAGGATCTTACCGACTCAGTCAATTCGATGGCCAGCAACCTGACCAGCCAGGTTCGCAACATCGCCGAAGTGACCACGGCCGTCGCTAAGGGCGACCTGTCCCGCAAGATCACGGTGGACGTGCGCGGCGAAATCCTGGAGCTGAAGAACACCATCAACACCATGGTCGATCAGCTCAATGGATTCGCTGGCGAGGTAACTCGCGTGGCCCGCGAAGTGGGCACCGAAGGCAAGCTGGGCGGTCAGGCGGAAGTGAAGGGCGTCGGCGGTGTCTGGAAGGACCTCACCGACAGCGTGAACTTCATGGCCGGCAACCTGACCTCGCAGGTTCGCAACATCGCGCAAGTGACCACCGCCGTTGCCAAGGGCGACCTTTCCACGAAAATCACGGTCGATGCGCGCGGGGAGATTCTGGAGCTGAAGAACACCATCAACACCATGGTTGACCAGCTCAATGCGTTCGCCAGCGAGGTAACGCGCGTGGCTCGCGAAGTCGGCACTGAAGGCAAGCTGGGGGGCCAGGCTGACGTCCGCGGCGTCGCCGGCACCTGGAAAGATTTGACCGACAGTGTCAATTACATGGCCAGCAACTTGACCAACCAGGTTCGCAACATCGCCGGCGTAACTACTGCCGTGGCTCGCGGAGACTTGACCACCAAGATCACGGTCGACGCGCGCGGCGAAATTTTGGAGCTCAAGAACACCATCAACACCATGGTGGATCAGCTCAGTTCGTTCGCGTCTGAAGTCACTCGCGTGGCCCGCGAAGTCGGCACCGAGGGCAAGCTCGGCGGCCAGGCGGAAGTGAGAGGCGTCGCCGGAACATGGAAAGATCTCACTGAGAGCGTCAACTCCATGGCAGGCAACCTGACTAATCAGGTCCGCAACATCGCCGAAGTCACCACCGCGGTCGCCAAGGGCGACCTGTCGCGCAAGATCACTGTGGACGTGCGCGGCGAAATCCTGGAGCTGAAGAATACCATCAACACCATGGTGGACCAGCTCAGCTCGTTCGCCAGCGAGGTAACGCGCGTGGCACGTGAAGTCGGCACCGAAGGAAAACTCGGCGGGCAAGCGAATGTACGCGGTGTCGCCGGGACCTGGAAGGATCTCACTGAGAGTGTCAACTCCATGGCCGGTAACCTTACCGCGCAGGTCCGCAACATTGCGCAGGTCACCACCGCCGTGGCCAACGGAAATCTCTCGCGCAAAATTACCGTCGACGTTCAAGGCGAAATCCTCGAGCTGAAAAACACCATCAACACCATGGTGGATCAGCTCAATTCATTCGCCAGCGAGGTGACGCGCGTCGCACGCGAGGTGGGCACCGACGGCAAACTCGGTGGACAGGCTGAAGTGAAAGGCGTGGCCGGAACCTGGAAGGATCTTACTGACAACGTCAATTTCATGGCGGCCAACCTGACCACCCAGGTTCGCGGCATCGCCAAAGTAGTCACCGCGGTCGCCAACGGCGATCTGAAACGCAAATTGATTCTCGAAACCAAGGGCGAGATCGCCGAGCTAGCCGACACCATTAATGGAATGATCGACACCCTGGCCACCTTCGCCGATCAGGTCACCACCGTGGCACGCGAGGTCGGCATTGAAGGCAAACTGGGCGGCCAGGCGCGTGTGCCCGGCGCGGCCGGTATCTGGCGAGACTTGACCGACAACGTAAATCAGCTCGCGGCCACGCTTACCAACCAGCTGCGCGCGATCGCCGAGGTCGCCACGGCCGTTACCAAGGGCGACCTTACGCGTTCCATCGCGGTCGAAGCCCAGGGCGAAGTCGCCGCACTGAAGGACAACATCAACGAAATGATCGTGAACCTTGCGGCCACTACTCGCAAGAACAACGAGCAGGATTGGCTGAAGACCAATATCGCGAAGTTCACCGGCATGATGCAGGGCCAGCGCGATCTGTTGACGGTCTCGCAGTTGCTTCTCTCCGAGCTTACGCCGCTGGTGGGCGCTCAGCACGGCACCTTCTACATCGCCGAGACGCACGAAGACACCACGGTTCTGAAGCTCTTGGCCGGATATGCGACTGACGAAAACAATGTCCCGATGCAATTCAGGATCGGCGAGGGCCTGGTCGGGGAGTGCGCCCGGGAGAAGGAGCGCATCCTGGTTAAGAACGTCCCCGGAACCTATGTTCGAATCAATTCGAGCCTGGGCGGCGACATGCCCGTCAGCCTCGTGGTCTTGCCGGCACTCTTTGAAGGCGACGTGAAGGCGGTGATGGAGTTAGCCTCGCTCGGCCAATTCAGCGACATTCACCTCGCGTTCCTTGATCAGCTGACCCAATCCATCGGGATCGTGCTCAACACCATCGCCGCTACCATGCGGACCGAGCAATTGTTGACGCAGAGCCAGGCGCTGGCCGAAGAACTGCAAAGCCAGCAGCTCCAGTTGCAGCAGACCAACGCCGAGCTGCAGGAAAAGGCCCAGCTGCTGGCCGAGCAAAAGACCGAAGTCGAAACCAAGAATCAGGAGGTCGAGCAGGCGAAGAAAGCCCTCGAAGAAAAGGCCGAACAGCTCGAAATAACCTCCAAATACAAGAGTGAATTCCTCGCGAACATGAGCCACGAACTCCGTACGCCGCTCAATAACCTTCTAATTCTGGCCAGGATGTTGTCGGAAAACTCGGAAAAGAATTTGACCGCCAAGCAGGTCAAGTTCGCCGAGACCATTCACACTTCTGGAACCGATCTGCTAGCCCTCATCAACGACATTCTCGATTTGAGCAAAATTGAGTCCGGAAAGATGGACGTGGAGCTGGGCGGTGTTCGCTTCAGAGAACTGGAAGATTACTGTTCCCGGACCTTCCGTCACGTAGCCGAGGGCAAGGGCCTGGATTTGCGGGTCGAGCTGGGCAGCTCACTGACCTCAGAAGTGATGCACACCGACGCTAAGCGCCTCCAGCAGGTTCTCAAGAACCTGCTCTCCAACGCGCTCAAGTTCACCGAGCATGGGTCGGTGCTGCTCTCCATTGATAAAGCCAACTCGGGATGGAGCGCGGGGCATCCCATTCTCGGCCGCTCCAAATCTGTGATCGCATTTTCAGTTTCAGATACCGGAATCGGGATTCCCTCCGACAAACAGCGCATCATTTTCGAAGCCTTCCAACAGGCTGACGGCACTACCAGCCGCAAGTACGGTGGCACTGGACTTGGACTTTCTATCAGCCGTCAGTTAGCACGGCTTCTGGGAGGCGAAATTCGATTGCAGAGCATGCCCGGGGCGGGCAGCACCTTCACACTTTACCTGCCCCAGGTGTATGTCACTCCCGTTCAGCAGCCTAAGAGCGAAGATGTATTGTCCACTCCCATCCTGATGGAGCAAGTGGCCGCCCTGCCGAGCACCGAAGTAGACGTTATCCTGCCGGCGACGTCATTGAATACCGAAGGCTTGGTTGAAGATCTGGTCATCGACGATGATCGGAATCTGATCCAACCCAGCGACTCGGTGCTGCTCATTATCGAAGACGATATTACCTTCGCGCGCATTCTGGTTGATCTGGCGCACGAGCACGGCCTGAAAGCGCTGGTTGCTCTGCGAGGCAGCAGCGCTATATCGCTAGCGCGGGAGTTCAAGCCCGGTGCAATGACGCTGGATATCAATCTCCCCGATATGGCCGGTTGGACCATCCTGGATCGTTTGAAGCATGATCCGGCCACTCGGCACATCCCCGTTCACATTATTTCGGGCGACGACAATCGCCGTCTCGGAATGGCGTTAGGCGCCATGACCTATTTGGAAAAATCGGTGACCAATGAATCGCTGGCTGAAACGTTTAACGCCATCGAGCACTCTGTCCAAAAACGCGTAAAGCGGCTGTTGGCGGTTTGTAGCGACGAGCGAGAAAGACAGGAGATCGTCTCTGCAGTTGCGGCCCCGGATGTCGACATGATTGACGTAGCAACTGGTGGAGAAGCCATGGCGGTCGTGAGACATCAGTACCTCGATGGCATCGTGATTCACCTTCGGGTGGATGATCTCGCCCCGCTCAACTTGGTGGAGGAAATCCAAACCAAGGCTGGCCCCCACATCGCTCCTGTCATTTTGGTCTGCGATCGCCCGCTGACAACCGACGAAGACTTGGACCTCGCGCGCCTCACGCGGAACACGATAGTGCGGCTGGTTTCCACGCGCGAACGGTTGCTGGATGAATCCGTTCTTCTGTTGCATCGCGCCGAAACAGATCTACGGCAGGAGCAGCGCCGAATCTTGGAGCAGCTCCGCGAGACCGACATCACCCTGGTCGGCAAGAAGGTGTTGGTAGTCGACGACGACGTCCGCAACATCTTCGCCTTAACCAGCCTGCTTGAGGATCATCACTTGAAAGTGGTCCACGCCGAGAACGGCCGCGCCGGCATCGAGGCATTGAAAAAGAACCCCGATATCGATCTAGTACTCATGGATATCATGATGCCGGAAATGGATGGTTACGAAACCATGAAGGCCATCCGCCAGGAGCCGAAGCTGCGCTCTCTTCCCATCATTGCTTTGACCGCCAAGGCGATGAAAGGCGACCGTGCCAAATGTATTGAAGCCGGCGCCTCGGACTATATCACCAAACCTGTCGACCTGGATAATCTTTTCTCAGTACTTCGAGTTTGGGTCAGCCGGGGCCACGAATTGACTCAAATGGCTTCGCCCAGCGTCTAGATAAGAGGAGCTGATTCAAAGCGGATTCCCGAAAGTGACAAAATGAGTCCAGAGACAGGCATGCACCCTTCCACCGAGCAGCCTTTGCCGGAGCGAGTAAAGATCCTGCTGGTAGATGACACGCCGGAGAATCTCATTTCCCTCGAAGCGGCGCTGGATGGGCTGGGCCAGGAGCTGGTGCTGGCCAAGTCCGGTATGGAAGCCTTGCGTCACCTGCTAAATGACGATTTCGCGGCCATTCTCCTGGATGTCAAGATGCCGGACATGGACGGCTTTCAAACCGCCGAACTGATCCGCTCGCGCAAGCGTTCCCGCCACACGCCCATCTTGTTCCTGACGGGCTACAAGAGCGACGAACATCTTTTTCGGGGCTACGATTTGGGCGCGGTGGATTTTCTCTTCAAGCCGATCGTTCCCGAGGTCCTGCGATCGAAGGTCGGTGTCTTCGTCGAGCTCAGCCGCAACACGGCGCTCTTGAGGCGCCAGGCCGAGGTCCTCAGCAAAGCGGAACAGAAATTCCGATCGCTGCTGGAAGCGGCGCCTGACGCCATGATTATCAGCTCGGAAGACGGCCGCATCAGCCTGGTTAACTCTCAAGTCGAAGTCATGTTCGGGTTCCGCCGCGAGGAGCTCATTGGCCAGAACATTCGGGAGTTGGTTCCGGAATGGACTTCCTTATCTCCCCTTTCGCTCGATTCGCATGGCCTTGAACACGGCGGTCTCAGTTCGCCCAAGGAACTCTGGGCCGTTCGAAAGAACCAACAGCGGTACCCTGTTGAAATTAGCTTGAGTCCATTGCAGACCGAAGAAGGACTGCTGCTGACCTCCGCCATCCGCGACATTACCGAGCGTAAGAAAGCGGATGAAGCTATTCGGGAATGGAATACAACTCTGGAGCAGCGGGTCGCCGAGCGAACCCAGGAGTTGCTTCAGTCCAATGAAGCTCTCCGGCAATCGAATGACGATCTGAATCAGTTCGCCTATGCCGCCAGTCACGATCTCCAGGAACCGCTTCGCATGGTTGCTTTGTACAGCCAGATGCTACAGCGCAAGTACGCCAGCGCCAAGGATGCTGAAACGGACCAATATGTCGGCTTCATCGTGGGTGGGGCTAAGCGGATGGAAATGCTTTTGAAAGATCTGCTGACCTACTCGCAGACCGGAGCGGATGTGGGCCCAGCCCAGCCCATCGATTGCGAGCCCGTGATGAAGAAGGTACTCCTAAATCTGCAGGCGTCCATTGAGCAGAGCAGCGCCGACATCTCCTGGAATCCGCTGCCCACCGTGCAGGCGCACGAGGTCCGGCTGGTGCAATTGCTGCAGAACATTGTCGGGAACGCGATCAAGTATCGCTCCGAGGCGCCGCCGAAAATCCGGGTGTCAGCCGAGCGCCGCGACGCCGATTGGCTCTTTGTCGTCGAAGACAATGGAATTGGAATCGAGCCCGAATACGCTCCGCAGATTTTTGGCATCTTCAAGCGGCTGCACGGCCAAACTTATCCGGGTACGGGCATCGGCCTGGCCATCTGCCAACGCATCGTGGAACGCTATAGCGGGCGCATTTGGGTTGAGTCGAAACCGGGGGAAGGCTCGCGCTTCTACTTCACGCTTCCGATAGCGGCCAGACAATCCAGCGACGATGCGGTCCCGGCTGAGCTAGCCAAGGCCTCCGTCCGCTGAACGGGTATTCAAGAACTCCGCGATGTCGTGGTGCCCGGCGGCTTCCGCCACCCGCAGAGCGCTCAAGCCGCTCGCAGTGAGGCGTTGGACATCGGCTCCCGAATCCACCAGTAATTGGACCACGTCGCCTTTGCCCATCGCCGCCGCGGCGTGAAGAGCGGTGATGCCGGTTTTGTCCGCCGCGTTGATGTCGGCGCCGCGCTGCAGCAACAATGGCGCCGCCTCGGGATTGCTATTAACGGCCGCCATCAGGACCGTAACCCCTTCGAGAGTCGAAATATTTATGTCGGCGCCGGCGTTTAACAACAAATCGGCCAGTTCCGTGTGACCCCTAACTACCGCGGCAATCAGGGGTGTAATTCCGGATTGCCCGGCCCCATTGGGGTTGGCGCCCTTTTCCAGCAGGATCTTGACGGCCTCCATGTGCCCGCCCAAGGTGGCTGCCAACAGTGCCGTGGTTCCCGCCGCATCCGCAGTTTCGATATCCACGCCTTTACCCAGCAGCATAGGTAAGGCTTCCGCATTGCCGCTCGCAGCAGCGGTTACTAGAACCGGCCGGTCGCTCTCATCGGTGGATTCCGGATCGGCGCCCTTTTCGAGGAGAATCCAAGTCACCGCCGGGTTTGCGACCACCGAAGCCGAAAGCGCGGTTAGCCCTGATTTGCTGGCTGCGGTGATGTCGGCGCCGGCGCCTAACAATGCGCAGACCACTTCGACGTGGCCGTTCACCGCCGCGCCGATTAACGGTGTTACCCCACGCTGATCCGGGGTGTTGGGATCTGCTCCGGAAGCGAGCAATGCTTCTACAACACCGGCGTGCCCTTCGATAGAAGCGGCCAGCAGGGGCGTCACCCCGCCGCTGGTTTTTTCATCATGACTGGAGCCCTTTTGGAGCAACAGTCGAACGATCGCGGCATGGCCCTGCGTGGCCGCCATCACCAGCACAGTAGCTTCGTCCTTGTAGCGCGCCTTCACGTCCGCGCCTTGAACGAGCAAGAGCTGCACCGCATCCACCCGGCCCTCCACTGCCGCGGCAAGCAACGGCGTCGCGCCGTTTTTCAAACGGGTGTTGGCCTTGGCGCCTCTGCCGAACAACGATCGCATACGGTCCAGATTACCGGCCGCTGAGGCTTGGATTAACTCGAGATCTCGCTGACTTGCCATGGCTCCGAATGGGACGAACAACGTCTCGCCAACCATTATCCCGCATGGGCGAACATCGCGAATCGTTTCAGGTGCTCGTCGTGCTTACGATGTGAGACTTTTCCTGGAGGTCCTCGTTGAAAACGGAGAACACCTGGCCGTTCCAGAGAACATTGATCAGGCCAGACCGGGCGGCTTGTCCCTCGGCCTCGATAATCGCGTCCACCGGAATCTCGACCAACGTACCGGTCGGATCCGGAAGGCTGCTTCCGGGCCGCGCCTCGAGTCTCACGGCGTGAATAGGTACGGCTACTTTATAACGAACTGGTGGCATACGGCCACGCATGATCGCGCTCTCCTCCTCCTAGATGACTGCTTTCGCCCAGCATACCACGAAGCCCGGCGTCGTGAGCTTCGCATCGCACACCTGGTCACTTTTTCCTAGTTACTTATTCTTATAACCTTGAGTATGTCCCGGGTTTACCGGTATTTACCTCGACGCAACAGGACGGTTATTAACTTGCAATACCCTTCGCAAGGAGATCTCTAAATGAAAGGCACTCTCTCAAGCACGAGTCTGGTCGTGTTGCTGAGCGCGGCCGCTTCCTCGCAGACCGGCCCGCCGCAAGGCAACCCTCCGCCCGACCCGCAGCCCATTTATCGTGTGACGGTGGTGTCGCGCACGCTGGCTGCTATCAACTACGAGCATCGCAGCGGACCCACCAAGATCGACTTTCAAGGAACAGTGCTGCTCCCCAAGGCCAAAGGCGATGCAACGGTGGAGAGCAAGCGCGGCAGAATATCCATCGACGTGAAGTTCGATCACCTGGAGCCACCCACCAAGTTCGGGCGCGAGTATCTCACTTACGTGCTGTGGGCCATTACGCCACAAGGGCGGCCGAAGAATTTGGGTGAGATCGTAGTCGGCCCATCCGACAAAGCCAAGATTTCGGTGACGACCGATCTGCAGGCTTTGGGCTTGATGGTGACTGCCGAACCGTACTATTCGGTGACCGCACCCAGCGACGTAGTAGTGCTCGAAAATATCGTTCGGCCGGACACGGTGGGAAAGGTCGAGGAAGTGGCGGCCAAATACGATCTGCTTCCGCGCGGCCAATACACCATGAATGTGAACCCGAACCAGCTCCGCACCGTGGGAACTGAGGCGGAGGCGCTTCCTTACGACCGGTACGAAGCGGTGCTGGAACTCTATCAGGCCCAAAATGCTATACAGATCGCGCGCTCTTTGGGCGCAGATCACTTCGCCGCTGACACGTTGTCAAAAGCCGAAACTCTGCTGGGCGAAGCGCAGGACTTGCAGGCTCGGAAACAAGATACGCACATGATCGTTTCCAGAGCGCGCGAGGCCGCACAGACGGCCGAGGACGCCCGTATGATCACCGTCAAGCGCCGCGATGAGGATCGCTTATCGCACGAACGCCAGCAAGATCAGGACCAGAGCCGCGTGCGTACAGAAGCCCAGGAATCGGAAGATCGAGCCGCGGCGGATCGATCCGCGGCCGAAGCAGAGCGGGTGGCCGCAGAACAAGCGCGCGCGGAAGCTGAGCAGGCGCGGGCGCTAGCAGCTCAGCAACTCGCCCAGGCAACCGCGGAGCGAACGCGTTCCCAACCTCCGGCGCCGGCCAGCATTCAGGGGCAAGCGGTTGCCCAATGGCAAACCACTCCGGGGCAAACCGGCATTCAGCGGCAAACCCGCGCCAACCTGCTAGCTGGGTTGAACGGCATCATGCCGGCGAGCGATACGCCGCGTGGACTGGTCGTGGTTGTGCCGGACTCAATGCTGGAAACCAGCCCGCGTAATCCGGCGCCTCGGGTGGCCAGGCAATTGGCCCAAATCGCGGCGTTGATCACCACCTATCCCGGCCTCGGCGTACGCGTGGAAGGCTACAGTGACGACCGGGGCAGCGACATCGAATGCCGGTCTATATCCCAGGGACGCGCTCAGGTGGTGCGAGATATTCTAGTGACCAACGGAGTGCCCGCGGGGACGGCCATGGCAACCGGTTACGGCAAAGACCGGCCTATCGCATCCAACGACTCAGCAGCCGGGCGCGAACAGAATCGCCGCGTTGAGATTGTGATCCAGGGTCAGGCACTTAACTCGCGGCCTTGAAGATAGAGAACCGCGCTCGAAGCCGAGATCGTCGCTTCAATTGGCTCCCGGCTTTTGGGAAGGTCGGGCGGCGGCGGCGTAGAGTCCACATTTCCGCCGTAGGTTGTAGCACCGGTCCAGATGACCATTTGCCAATCTGACTGGCGTGTGTCGATTTGCCGTGATCTTTTCTCCAGACCGAAGTTGCACAAGAGTAAGGCGCGCGAGCCGCCGGGGTCTCGACGGTCGAGAGTGAGCCAGTGCGCTTGCTCATCGATATCGACATGCAACAGATCTTTACGGCCATTGCCCAGACATGGCCAGCGCTTGCGGAGCGCGAGAAGATGACGATACAAGCGCAGCACAGCAGCGTGCGATGGCTCGCCTGCGAGCGCCCAATTGATTTTTGACTCTCGAAAAGTCTCTGGCGATTGTGGGTCGGGAAACTCGCCTGGAAGGGCGAAGTCTTCAAACTCGATTCGCCGCCCTTCGCTGACAGCGCGCGCCAGCATCGGATCGGTGTGACTCGTGAAATACCGGAATGGAGAGGTGTCGGCGAATTCCTCACCCATGAACAGCAGAGGCAAATAGGGAGAGCAGAGTAAGAGCGCAACGGCCAGCTTGTACTGCTCTAGCGAAACCAGTTCCGATAGCCGGCATCCCCGCGCAGTATTGGCGACTTGATCGTGATTCTGAATGAACACGACGAATTTATCGCCAGCCTCATCTCGGGTGGAGCTGCCGAAGCGGCGGCCTCGATAGGGCGAATAACCACCGTCATGCACAAAGCCTTCCTGGATGGACTTCTGAATATCCTGCAGCCGGCCGAACTGGCCCAGATAGCCTTGCTGAATCCGAGTCATGTAGCTCACGACCGCATGATGAAACTCGTCGTGCCATTGCGCATCCATGCCATACCCGCCCACAGAGCGCGCGCGGATTACGCGAACATCGTTGAGGTCGCTTTCGGCGATGAGCCACGCCTGACGTCCGAGGCGCTCGGCCTGCTCATGAAACGCGTCGCTCAACTCAGCCAAGACATGAACGGTGCTGAAATCGAAGATCCCGTGAATCGCATCCAGCCGCAGAGCGTCGATGTGATATTCGGTTAGCCAGTAGAGGGCGTTCTCGATGAAAAAGCGCCGCACGCCGTCGCTGCCGGGACCATCGAAGTTGATGGCCGGGCCCCAAGGAGTTCCGTAACGGCCGGTAAAATAGGGACCAAACTCCGCCAGGTAGTTACCTTCCGGGCCGAGATGGTTATAAACGAGATCCAGCACCACCGCGAGTCCTTCGCGATGACACTCGTTCACCAGCTTCTTTAGTCCGCACGGGCCGCCGTAAGCTGAGTGGGGCGCGTACAGATTGACGCCATCGTAGCCCCAATTGCGGCTGCCGGGAAACTCGGCGACGGGCATCAGCTCGATGGCAGTAATCCCCAGTTCCTTCAAGGAACGGACCCTAGAGACGATGCCATCGAACGTACCGTCGGGAGTAAACGTTCCAGTGTGGAGCTCGTAAAAGATGTAATCGCGAAGAGGGATCCCTTTCCATTCCTGGTCGGACCAGATAAACGAATCGGGATCGACTATCTGCGAAGGGCCGTGGACGCCCCGCGGCTGCGAGCGCGAGACTGGGTCGGGTCGCTCGGTCTTATCCTGCAGGACCAGGCTATACATGTCACCAGGGCGGGCGTCGGGGACCAGCACTTCAAAATCTTCGCCCACTCTCGTCATTGGAACTAAGGACGAAGTTCGATCAATCTTTACAGCGAGCGCGGCAAGATTGGGCGCCCAGACGCGAAACTGGACGCCTTCTTGGCCTAGGGACGTAGCTCCGTAGGTCACTTAGGATTCTCAGCGAACAGAAGCGCGACAGGGCAGTGGGCGAAAACTTTAGCCAGAGAGATGGCTGCCTCGCCCTCGTGTTGGTCGGCCGTAAACGTCTGGCCGGTGAAAACATCCTGAAAGGAGGCAGACTTGATCCTCTTAGGAAGCAGGATGGCGGCGTTGCTCCAAACGTCGCCGATTGGAGTGGGGTGGGAATTGCGAATTCTCAGAAAGAATCGACCCACGAGTGCGATCACCGTCTGGCCGTTCCACTGGCGGGCGAAAGCCAACACATGGTTCGACCGGCTTCCATCCGCAGCCAACGGAATATAAGACCCCGCCGCGAATAGCTGCCGGTGATCTTTTCGGAAGCGCAGCGCGCGATGAGTGATGAAGAGCTTGATCGCGCCGTCACAGGGGTTGCTCATGAGCCGGTCCATGAGGGCGGCTGGATCGGCATCCTCTTTTTCACATATTTTCGACAACAGTTTTCGGCGCCGATCGAAATCCACGGGCTGGCGATTATCCGGATCGACTAAATGGAAACTCCACAGCTCGCTGCCCTGATAGAAGTCCGGCACACCCGGTGATGCGATCTTCAACACCACCTGTGAAAGAGAGTTCCACATGCCAGCTTGTGCAAAGGGAGCTTGAAACTGCCGGAAGTCTTCGAGAAAGGGATTGTCCGCGGAAAGTTCCAGCACCTGGGCCACATAGTGCCGCACGGCCTGCTCGTATTCAACATTAGGACTGACCCAACTGGAGTGGAGTTTGGCTTCGTGCACGGCCTTCTCCATGTAGGCCTGGATTCTCTGGAGGTAGGCGGCATGCTGTTGTGCATTCATGGGGAGCAGCGGCCAGGAGCCTAGCAGCGTCTGATAGAGCAGATACTCTTCGTTCGAATCCGGCGCAGTTAGCTCACCCACTTTGGTTTTCCAGCGGCGATTGATTTCGCGCCATCGACGAATCGCCCGGTACCACTCCGATGGCATTTCGGAGAGAGCATTAATTCGCGCCCGGACATCCTCTCCGCGCTTGGTGTCGTGCGTGGAGCTGGCATTCATGGAGTTAGGCCACAACTCGCCGCGGATCAGATTTCTCCGATGGAACGCATTTAGGGAAATTCCGAACCGCTCCGGATTTCCTCCCACTTCGTTTAGCGATGCGAGCGGATAATACCGATAAAACGCGGTGTCCTCCACGCCCTTGGCCATCACCGGCGCGGACAGTTGCTGGAACCGCAACGCGAATGCGTGCCGTTCGGCGCGTTGCGAGTCATCGAGACCTTCCGGATGGTCGAGCAGCAGGACGTTCTGAATAAACTCGAAGACCGATTCGCTGATGGCGGGGTTCCGGCGCTTGGCCTCTCGAATGGCGATCATAATTTGGCGGCGGTCTTCGGAGTCCACTTCCTTCTGATCGCTGCGGATATAGGTGCGATAAACCGGAAAGGCGGCCAGGACTTCTTTGAGAGCGTCACGGAGGCTCTCCAGCGTGAAATCGCGATACCAGCGGTGTTGCTCGGAGACACGGTCCAGCTTGCGCGCCAACACATTCAGCTCGCTGGACATGGCCACTTGCAGGATCAACCGTTTGCTATCGCACACCAAATCATCGAATTCCTGCGACCAGCCGGTGAAGCGGCGGTACAGCTGCTGGAAGGCTTTGGCCTTGGTGTGATCAACGAACAAACCGTTAGACAGGTTCAGAAAAGTATATCCGGTAGTGCCTTCGATGGGCCATACCGCGCGCAATGGTTCATTCTCGATCAGGATCTTTTCGGCCACGACATAGAAAGTACGATCGGCGCCATTACGATCACTCTTGCCATTCGACTTGGCGAGGGGGCTTTGCGCCAGACAGGCGTCCTGCAGATAGCGGAAGTATTTCTCCGGCTCGAACAGACCGTCGGGATGGTCCACACGGAGACCCGTGATATGGCCGCGGCCCACCAAATCGAAGATCAAGGCATGCACCGCGGAGAACACCTCGGAATCTTCCACGCGGATGGCGGCAAGTTCGTTGATATCGAAGAAACGCCGATAGTTGATTTCGTCCATGGCGACCCGCCAAAAACTCAACCGATAGGCCTCGCTTTCGAGGAGCCGCTCCAAACGGTCGAAACTGTGCGGATCACCATGGCGGCCGTTTATCTCGGCAAGAACGGCCTCGATTGCTTCCGCAGCTTCGGGGCTCGCTTCGATCAGTCCTGAGAGCCGGCGTTTGACGATGGCCTTCTCTCGATCGCGCTCGTGAATTTTGGCCTCGTCGGTTTCGTTATTGCCGGGCAGGTGGCTGAGAGCGGTGGTGATGCTCTCGAGCTCTGCGAGGTGCTCATTCGATGAGCCAACCTTATCGCGTAGCCGGGCCGCGGCGGGCTCCAGGATCATAGTCCAGGTCCAAGGAGCGAGAGGCAGGGGGTTGTCATAGTAAACCGCCTCAAACTGATCCCGAACATAAAGCACCTTGATTTCCTGATTTTCGAGGACGCGCCCATACTGATCGCCCAGGAAAGGAAGTAGAACTTTGTTGGCAAGCTCCTCTTTCGGAGGGTGCCAGTCGATGTCGAAAAAGCGCGCGAATCGACTGCTGGGGCCGTTCTCGATGACATTCCACCACCACACGTTGGAGGGATGGGTGATGCACATGTGGTTGGGCACCACATCGGCGATCAAGCCCATCTTGCGCTCTTGGAGGGCTGCCGACAGACGGAGGAACGAATCCTCATCGCCAATTTCGGGATTGAAGCGGGTTTGATCAGTAACATCGTATCCATGGACGCTGCCGGGGCGCGCCATGAGGAACGGCGAGGCGTAGACGTCGGTAATTCCGAGCTCATCGAGATAATCGACGATGGCCGTGGCCTGATCGAAGGGGAAAAGATGGTTGAACTGGAGGCGATAGGTGGCCGAGGGAGTGCGGACGGGTTGCGTTTTGCGACGCTGCATTGGGGCTGCGGGCCTCTTCGAGATAGGACTCCGCTACAGCGAGAAGATTTCTCGACGAAACGACAAAAAGGGCTGGAATAAGTTCGCGTTTTGGGAACCCTAGGTGGCCAAGGAAGCGTGAGCGAGGTCGGCTGGGGCTGTCCATTCGAGATCGATAGGGTCAGGGGAGCTTTTGAACAGCCAGGAGGAACCGGCGGCTTGGGTTCGTTTTGTAATTTCGATTGTCGAGGCTAAGGGAGGGGCGGTTTCAGCAAAGGTGCTGGGCATGAACGCTCCGACGGCCTGATTGGTTTGCAGCGCCTTTAATTCTTTGAGGGTACGGTGGAAAGTGCGTTCAATGCGCGACTTGTGACGAGCCAGACGATCGAGCTTGGTTTGGGTATGGTCGTTATCGAGCAGATCGAGATAGCTTGGAGCGCCGGCGCAGAGTTCAGCTTCCATGCGGCGGATGCGGCGCAAGTTCCATGCGGCCGAGACCAGCTCGTCGAAGAGGGTCTGTTGGATTACACCTTGAGGAGCGACGTCAGACTGGAAATCGGCGAGCAACGCGTCGAATTCTTCACGATCTTCCGGGCCAATAACGACGTCTTTTGCCGTGAGCCCATGCGTACGAGCGTTTCCGGAAGAGCGGGCTTTGCCTTCAGGCGTTTTGGGGCCGGTGCTGAGACGGGCATTGGCAGCGTTGGCGGATTGGGGGGCGACGGATGGGGGCATGATTTGTGTTCCCTTCGGTTCCAAGGATAAGGCGGAGTTAGCAGGAATTACGCAGGAGTAATTGGAAGGTGCAGAAAGCGTGGGGAATTGGGATGTGTGGGTTTTGTGACCGGCGCTTCCGATATACTGGTGCCGCCAATGTTTTCACGAATCTGTCTAGGTTTGATCCTGTGCTCAGTAGCAGGGCTTACGCAGCCGACCGTCGGGGGCGTGAGTAATGGCGCGTCGTTCCAGCCGAACATTTCGCCGGGGAGCCTTATTTCCATTTTCGGCACAAACCTGGCCCCAGCAACGGTACAGGCGTCTGAGGTGCCACTTCCGACCATGTTATCCGGAACCAGCGTCACGATCGGTGGTATTCAGGCTCCACTGTATTTCGTGTCCGCTACACAAATCAACGCGCAGGTTCCTTTCGAGTTGCAGCAACCTTATGGAAACGGCGAGAAGGCGTTGGTGGTCACGAATCAAGCCAGGGCGAGTTCCGCATTCCCGCTGTCTCTCCAGCCAGACGCTCCTGCGATCTTCACCACGACCAGTAATGGACAGGGCGGCCCTTTACTGATCGATGCAACGTTCCATATCGTAGACACTCCCGCTCCCGGACAGACGGTGATCCTGTACGCCACTGGATTGGGACCAACGGTTCCGCCCCTTGCAACAGGAGCGGGAGGGAATGCTCAGGAGCCTTTTAGCCGGCTCCAGGCCCCGCCCGCGGTGTTCGTCGGCGAACGGCCAGCGGAAGTCACTTTTGCAGGCATGGCCCCTGGATTTGTGGGTGTGTATCAATTGAATTTCGTTATGCCTTCGCAACCCCTACTCTCGGATCGGCTGTACATCGGTGTGCCGGGGCCCGGCCAACAACTCGCGTATACGAGCAATATCACAACCCTGGCGGGCCCAGCCAGCCTGAATGTCTCAAATTTGTCCGCCAGCATTGAGGCGGTGTATCCCGGTCCCACGAGCTTGATTACATTTTCTCTAGCACTCGTTGTAGCCAAGCTGAACGTCAAGTTCGACATCCTGCCGGGCGCCAAGCCCTTCGCAGTAATCGCGACGGCTGATGGCCTCGGCCCGACCGAGAAGGTGGAGATTGATTTCAACCCAGGGACGGGTACATTTTCTGGAACGGCCAGTACGTCCACTCCTCAGGCCCGCGCCTGGGACTTTTCGGGCGATGGCATTCAGGTTCTGGATCTGCTAAACGGCGGCTTGCCGTTCCCTGGAAATGTAATTCCGTTGAGCCGAGTTGATCCGGCAGCGCTCGTGGCGCTTTCCACTCTGCCATTACCGAGCGTTGTGAGTCCTGGTTCCGCAACTGGGCAGATAGGACATATGGGGACCGCCCCGGCTGGTTCCACTTTTGTGCTCAACGATTCCAACAATAGCGCATTATCCGCGTTTGCAGGATATCTCAATATTTCTGCTTCACGTTTTGCGACCATTCAGTCCACAATGTTGAGGCTCTACGTTGACGGAATTCTGATAAGCACGGCGACGGTCACGTTTCAGACTCCTTAAGCTTTGACAGCAGAACGGCGTCGGCACGAGTGCCGCGCGGCAAGCAAAAGTGCTTGCGCCACAGTTAGGAGAGCAGGCGAAGAATGGCGCGAGCGGGGATGCGGACCCATTCGGGACGATCGCTGAGGTCGCCGGCAATTTCTTCGAGCGCCCGTTCGAGCAAAAAGGCATCTAGCAAAGGACGAAGCTGGGCATCGGCGGCGGGAAATAGGCGGCTATCTCGGGCGGTTTCGAAATAGCCTTTCAGGAAGATGGCGCTGACCCAGTCGGACCAGTATCCGGCCCAGAACTCGAGCGCGGGGATTGCTTCAGGGCGCTTGGTGACGCCGGGGACCTGGTCGAACAGCACGGAGTAAGCGGCGTATTGAAAGGACATCAGCAGAGTGGCGACGTCACGCAGGGGACAGCGCTTGATCCGCCGCTCGCTTAGGGGGCGATCTATCCGGCCTTCGAATCCAACGAACACGAAATCCTTGCCGGTGTGCAGCACCTGCCGCAACTCTAGCTCATCATGCAAGCGGGTTCGCATGGCTGGGATTTTTTGTTCCGGTATCAGGCGGAAGAGGCGACGGATCTGATCCTCCTGATCGAGGACCTTTCGAGCTTCGGTCTGTGCGGGAGGCGGCAATGTAGACAGCCGCTGGCGAACCAGTTGAAGGGCTTGATTAGTCAGCGCCGACATGCTGTGGTAGAAGGCCTGGCGGTAGTGATCGGTGAAGGGCTCGGGTGCAAACTGCGGATCGTCATGAGTCGAACTCAGGGCAAGATGCAGCTCGGCGGTCCGCTGGCCGAGCAATTGCGCCGAGTCCAAATAGGTGCCGATCAACTCGTGGACGTGGCCTGGAAATTCGGCATTACGAAGCTCGTAAGGATGGCGGTTGCCCTCTGGAGTTGCGTGTTCGGACTCGCGCCGGGCGAGCGCGGCTTCGAAAAAGCGGCTGAGAGAATCGAGTGTATAGTGCCAGGCATCGCCCTGGTTCTCGATGAAGGCGTGGAGCACGGCTACGCTGGTCGGCACGCCATATTGCGGGCGATAGTCGAGGGTTCCGGTGAGAGGCGCGCTGTGCTGGAATCCCTGCTCAGTGAGGAATGAATCGATCTCGATCTCAGGATGAATGCCCGGCTCGACGCGGCGATAGATCTTCAAGATGAAGCGATTGCCGAACACGATGGAGCTATTACTCTGCTCGGCCTTCAAGGTGGTTGCTCCGAGATCGGGATGCCTCTCGCCCCAAGCCTTGCGAAAAGCCCGATTGTGGGAGCCGACCAGCTCGCCGGATCGCCCGCGAAAACGGCGCCTTCTGGCGATAGCGCTAAGGAGAGCGTCGCAGAAAGCGGTGTCATACATGGCACTATAAAGAACTCCCCGGCTGCCATCCTGCGCTTGCAATTGCGCCACTGCCACATCCGCCAACTTTTCCTTGACCTTCTCGGCTTCCTCGCCGAGGGCCACGGAACCTGGCATGATATAGATCTCCGGATCACTTTCGACATACTGGATCTGCCCCAGCAGGATTTGCGTGGTGGTATCAGGAACGGGGATGGTATCGAGGACCTCGATGGAGCGGATGGTCCGATCCTTGCCCTGAAACCAGCGGCGGGTTTTCAGGAACGCGGGCAGGCGGCGCAGGAGCACGGTGAGGCTGCGGCCCTCGAAAACTTCATCCCAGGATTCCACCACAATGAGGGGCAGGCCGGACGGTGTGAGGGCAGCTTGAATGGACTCTTGATGGGCGTGTTTGGATTCCAGCGAGAGCCACATGAATCCAAGCGAGCCTAGTGTAAGAAGGTAGGGCTGATCGCCGACAGGCGGAAATTCGGCCCGCCCAAATATCTCGACGGGCGTCAGACCCTTGGCGGCCGATAGATCGAGCTCGACATGCTGCGGGAAGCGCGACAGGTTCGCAATCACCAGTATGGTCTCTTCCTGAAAGCGGCGGTAGAAGGCGAGCACCTTGCGATTGGAGGGGCGGAGGAATTCGAGTGTCCCGCGACCGAAGGCCTTGAACTGCTTGCGCTGCTCGATCAGGCGTTTCATCCACCACAGCAAGGAATGCGGGTTGTTCTGTTGGGTCTCAACGTTAACCGCTTCAAAGTGGTATTCCGGATCGATGATGACGGGCAAATAGAGCTTCTGGGGATTGGTCCGCGAGAAGCCGGCATTGCGGTCCGGGCTCCACTGCATGGGTGTTCGGACACCATTCCGATCGCCGAGATAAATGTTGTCGCCCATACCGATCTCGTCGCCGTAATAGATGACCGGAGTGCCCGGCAGCGAGAAGAGGAGCGCATTCATGAGCTCGATCTTGCGGCGGTCGTTTTCGAGCAGCGGAGCAAGACGCCGGCGAATTCCGAGGTTGATCTGCATGCGCCGGTCGTGCGCGTAGACGCGATACATGTAGTCGCGCTCTTCGTCGGTGACCATTTCCAACGTCAGCTCGTCGTGGTTTCTGAGAAACAGAGCCCACTGGCAGTTGGGCGGAATAGGGGGCGTCTCCTGGAGAATCTCCATGACCGGGAAGCGATCCTCCATATGGATGGCCATGAACAGGCGCGGCATCAACGGAAAGTGAAAGGCCACCTGGCATTCGTCGCCGGCGGCGAAGTAGGCGACGGCATCTTCGGGCCACTGGTTGGCTTCGGCCAGCAACATTCGGTCTTTGTATTTCGCGTCGACATGACGGCGGAGGTGTTGAAGGAATTCGTGCGTTTCGGGAAGATTCTCGCAGTTGGTTCCCTCGCGCTCATAGAGATAAGGGACTGCGTCGAGACGGAACCCGTCCACGCCGAGATCGAACCAGAAATCGATCACATCGAGCATGGCCTCCTGGACGGATGGATTGTCGTAGTTCAGATCGGGCTGGTGTGAGTAGAATCGATGCCAGTAGTAGGCCTTGGCGACCGGGTCCCAGGTCCAGTTGGAGGTCTCGAAATCCTTGAAGATGATGCGCGCGTCTTTATATTTCTCGGCGGTGTCGCTCCACACATAGAAATCGCGCCAGCGGCTTCCGGGCGGCGCGTGACGCGATCGTTGGAACCAGGGATGCTGGTCGGACGTGTGATTGAGAACCACTTCGGTGATGACGCGGATGCCGCGGCGATGGGCCTGTTTCAGAAAAGTCTGGAAGTCGCGCAGAGTGCCGTAGGCCGGGTGGACGTCGATGTAGTTCGAGATATCGTAGCCGTCGTCCCGCCAGGGCGAGGGGAAAAAGGGAAGCAGCCAAATGGCGGTAATGCCAAGGTCTCGCATGTAATCGAGGTTCTTGGTGAGGCCGCGGAAATCGCCCATGCCGTCGTCGTCGCTGTCGGCGAGGGCGCGGACGTGGGCCTCGTAGATAACCGCGTCTTTATACCAGAGCGGATCAGCTTCCAGATTTGGGGTGGAATCGTTGGTCGCCAATTGTTATGGCTGCTCCAGAGAAGATCAGACTCCTCATTATTGTGGAAGCATGAGTAGGCCAGGAGGTTTCAAAGGCCGACACTGATTGAGCGTCGGCCCATTAATTGCAGGGTTCGTGAAAATGCGCTACTGGCTCTTGTGCGCCAACCGGCTGCAGGCGGCGTCGGCGCCGCTCGGGTCAATAGCCACGCTGCCCTCCTCGATGTTAGCGATCTTGCCATCTTTGTCAACAACGAAGGTGACGCGATTGGCGACGCCCATCTGCGGGATCAGCACTCCATACAACTCGGAGACCTTGCGCATGTGGTCGCTGAGCATGGGGTAGCTGGCGTTCAATTCCTGTTTCCAATGCTTCAGGGTAGCGCCGAAATCGGTGCTGATGGCGAGGACCTGGGCATCATTCTTATCGAAATTAGCGATACCAGACTGGTACGCAGTGAGTTCCTTGGTTCAACCACCGGTGAAAGCAGCCACGAAGAAGGCCAGAACGACGACTTTCTTCCCGCGGAAATCGGAGAGCTTGACGGGCTTGTTGTCGGTGTCAGGTAGAGTGAAGTCGGGGGCTTCGTCACCGACTTTGAGATTGGTCTTCGGCGGCGCGATTTGCTGGGCCGAAAGCGCGGTTGCGAGTACCGTGCCTGCTAGGAGTGCACTGATGGCTCTCATGATTCCTCCCAAGGGATTCTAACTTCTTTGACACAGGATAACACGGGGAGGAGGAGGCGTGGCGCGTTGCCTCAGGAGATAGATTCGCGCGTCCTAAAGTTGAAGTCCATTTCACACCCGAGCAGGAAGCGCCGCAGATTGCGACCCAGGAAGGCGTCGACCTAGGGCGCCAGGTCCAAGATGCCGCGTTGCGTCTGCCGCGAGAAGATAGCCGCTTCAACTTCGCCGTGCGAGAGGGCGTCGAACAGGCCGACTGGGGCGAGTTCATTAAAGAAGTGGACATGGATGCGCGGCGAGAACGGATGTTGCGCTCATAAACGCGGCTGCGCTGGACTCCGGCTACCGCAGCAGATCTGGAATATATCAGCGATAAGGAAGGCACGCGCGAGCTTTTGTTTCCACCTTGCCTTTCGTCGCGGTCTACCGACACCAGAGTGTCGAAGCACTTCGCATTTATCATCGCGGGCCAGGACAGGCTCGCCGCGCAGGAATAGCCTTGATCCCGTCTTGTAGGATTGAGGATTGACTCAATGAAGCTACTGTGGGTTTATAGTGATTTCCTGCATCCCACCAATCGCGGCGGCCAGATCCGTACATTGGAGACCTTGAAATGTCTGCACCGACGGCATGAGGTGCACTACGCGGGTTTGTGGAATCCAAAGTTTCCGGAAGGCCCCGCGCGGGCGACAGAGTACGCATCGTATGTTTATCCGGTGCGGCGGACGGTGACGGAAAAAACTTCGCCGGCGTTTCTGATTCAGCTAGCCAAGGGGCTAGTGACGGATATTCCGGTGGCGGTTTTCCGGCATCGCAACGACGAGATGCGGGCGACGGTAGATAGGCTGCTGCGCGAGCATTCGTTCGATCATGTCGTATGCGATTTCTTGAGCTCGGCTCCGCACTTCAGCGACCTGTCGCGCGCGGTGCTGTTTCAACACAACGTGGAGGCGATGATTTGGAAGCGCCACGTGGAGCACGCGGGTTCGTCATTACGGCGCACCTACTTTAGACGGCAAGCACGGCTGATGCTGGAATATGAACGGCAGGTATGCCGGTCGGTGAAGAATATTATCGCCGTGTCCGACGCGGACGCTAAGAAAATGCGGGAGCTTTACGGGGTTCAGCATCTCGCGGCGGTGCCCACGGGGGTCGACCTGGGCTACTTCCAGCCGACGGTGGGGGCGCAGCCGGTGACGGACCTGGTGTTCGTGGGATCGATGGACTGGATGCCCAATATCGATGGCGCGGTGTGGTTCGTGAACGAAGTTTTGCCATTGATCAAGCGAAAGGTGCCGGGATGCTCGCTGGCGATAGTAGGTCGTACGCCGGGCCGCGAGGTGACCGAGCTTGCGGAACGGGAGCCGGGGATCCGGATCACGGGAACGGTGGCGGATGTCCGACCGTGGTTATGGGAATCGAAAGTATCGATCGTGCCGCTGCGGATCGGTGGCGGAACGCGGCTCAAAATTTACGAGGCAATGGCGGCGCGGACGCCGGTGGTGTCGACCGCGGTGGGAGCGGAGGGACTCGACATTACGCCCGGGGAAAATATCTTAATTGCGGACGAGCCGGAAGCGTTTGCGGAGGCTTGCGTGCGACTGATCAACGATGGGAATGAGCGGCGGCGGTTGGCTGATGCGGCGTGGCAGCATGTGGAGACGAAGCATTCGTGGGAGGCCGCGGCGGTGGAGTTCGAGCGCGCGCTCGAGGGTGAGTCGCGGGAAAGTTAAGGATAGAGCGGGATTCCTTTAGCCGACGGAGATATCAGGACGTCGCCCGCTACGGAGGCGACCAGTGGCCTGGCCGGCGGGACGGATGGATTGCTCGGATATGTCTTGCCGTCGAAGCGAAGTTCCGCTTCGTAGCCTGGATTTATGCCTCCGCCCTGAACCCAGACGCCTAAATTAAGCCAACCATGAGATCTACCATTTAACACGCGAATGGGAGGGTACGTGATTGCTATGCTTGTTACGATTTTCCAGAAACCACCATCTTGCATGAGGACTATCGTGTTACAACCGCCACTTCCACACCAATCCTTGCTTATTAGATACACGATGGCTTCTGATGTTCCATCGCCATTGAGGTCGCGGAAAGCGGAAATAAATCGCGCTGCTGCTTTGTCGTCGTCGAAAGTCTGAAGAAAGCGCTTGAGGGACTTCTCCGTTGTCGCAGACGAAGCGTCTGGCCGCGGGGGTGCTTGCGCAAGACAGATAGTTATGACGAGTGTTGGACAGACCCACGCACACACTGGCAGGGAAGCTTTCCTTCCTGGCTTGGCGCGCTTCGTTCATTCTTGAACTCCTTGGCCGCTCGTTTTGTGCCAAGCAGAATCACCATCGCGAGACCGCAACAAGTACTAGCGCTGCTCGCTGACCGATTTTTCCGCTAGCTCACCTAAAATCGGCAGCTTGTAAGTCTCATCGTGGCCGGTCTTGATGATCATGAAGATCCACGCCCCGAAAATGGCGGCCTTCATCAGCACTGGAAAAATCCTGTAGAAAGACGGGCCCCAGAAATGCGGGAAGCTGAACAGCGGGCTGAGCACCCAGTCCACGATCAACCAGGCCACGAACAAATAGAGGCCTTGAAAGGCGTGGAAGCGAACGCGAGTGTCGCCTCGGAAGCGCGCCGACGCCAGAATCACGATGGAGACGATCCAGCCCACAATCGGGATGTAGCAAAGCAGCGACGCCGTGCGCGGGCTAACTCCGTAAAGGTAATCAGTCACTGGGGTTGAGGCAGGCTGGCGCGTGCCACAACTGGCGCAGTATATGTCGTGATTTCCGACCGCCCGTCCGCATTGGCAACAAAATGGCATATCAGACTGCCTATCCTTAACTACGTTACGCCGAAGCAGTCTGTTCCGGCAATATCGTCCGGCTGTGATACGATTCCAAAAGTGCAACCCACGCTGTTTCGTTACATTCTAATGCTGGCCCTGCTTGGTCTGGCGCCGGTCCTGCAGGCGGCCAAGACTCTCGAAGTGTTTTTTATCGATGTCGAAGGCGGCCAGTCCACCCTGATTGTCAGCCCTTCGGGCCAAACTCTGCTGATTGACACCGGCTGGCGCGGTTTCGACGGCCGGGATGCCGACCGGATCGCGGTGGCCGCCAAATCGGCCAGGGTCAAGCGGCTCGACTATGTTCTCATCACGCATTATCATCGCGACCATGTAGGCGGCGCGCCCCAACTGGCCGACCGCTTCAAGATAGGCACCTTTGTCGATCATGGGCCCAATACGGAGGATTCCAAAGTCGTCAAAGAAGACTATGCCGATTATGTCAAACTGCTACAGCGTCCCGATATTCAACATCTAGTGGTCAAACCGGGCGACACGATCCCGATCAAAGAGATCACGGTACAGGTGTTGACAGCGGCGGGCGAGCATATCCAGAATCCGCTGCCCGGCGCGGGGCAGCCTAATTCCTACTGCGCGTCCAGTCCAAAGCGCGAAGCCGATGCGACCGAGAACGCGCGATCGCTGGGCACGCTTATCACTTTCGGAGATTTCCGGCTGCTCGATCTGGGCGATCTTACCTGGAATAAGGAATTGGAATTGATGTGTCCGAATAATCTGATCGGAACCGTAGATGTCTACCTGACTTCACACCACGGCCTGGACCAATCGGGCTCGCCGGCGCTAGTTGACGCCATTCATCCGCGGGTGGCGATCATGAATAACGGCGCTCGCAAGGGCGGCATCCCGGCCGCCTGGCAGATCATCAAAGGCGCGCCGCAGCTGGAGGATCTCTGGCAGATCCATTACTCCATGGACGGCGGTAAAGAACACAATGTTCCGGATCCCTTCATCGCCAACGTCGATGAACACGATCAAGGCGACTACATAAGGCTGACCGCGCAAGCGGACGGCTCGTTCACCGTGTACAATTCACGCAACAAGTTTCAGAAAATATACAAGGCCCATTCACGATGAGACTGATAGTTCCCTTACTCGCGCTCTCTTTGGTTCAATGCGCGCAGGCGCAATTGAAATCGGTCAATCCGACCGTTCAGAAGGTCGTCGACTCAGTTTCGCAGGAGCGCATCACCGAGATTTTGAAAAAGCTGGAAAGTTTTCAAACGCGCGGCATTTTCTCGGAACAGGACAACCCCACGCGAGGTATCGGAGCGGCCCGGCGCTGGATTTACGATCAGTTCAAGAGCTATAGCCCGCGTCTTCAAGTCAGCTTCGACAAGTACCGGGTCAAAAAAGGGAAAGGACGGCTCATCCAGGACGTCGACCTTTACAATGTCGTGGCCGTGCTGCCAGGCAAGCTGAATCCGGAGCGGCAATTCATCCTCAGCGGCCACTACGACTCGATCGCGATGCTGCGTCGAAACCCGGATGGAAGCGCTGCCGTGCCCACGGATGGCGGTGGCGGCGGTTCTACTAACGGCAACGGCGGCGGGGCGGGCGAAGGTGCTTCCCCGACGCCTCCCTTCACTCTATCGATGCTCGCGCCGGTTGAACCCGGCGTTACCGATGATGGCAGCGGAACAGCCGCTGTCATGGAGCTGGCGCGCATCATGAGCCAGTATGAATTCGAGAAGACGATCGTGTTCGTGGCTTTCGCCGGCGAGGAGATGGGTCTGGTCGGAAGCAGCCTTTATGCCCGGAAGGCGCGCAAGGAAAACCAGATTATCGATGGCGTACTGAACAACGATATCATCGGCAGCGACGTTTCCGGCAACGGCCGCATCGACAATTCGACCGTCTCGGTTTACTCGGAAGATCCCGACGATTCCATCTCACGTCAACTGGCGCGCTATGTCAAAGACGTAGGCGAGCGTTATCTGCCCTCTATAAAAATCGATCTGGTCTTCCGTGCGGATCGCATTGGGCGCGGCGGCGATCACACACCCTTCAATCAGGAAGGCTATCCAGCGGTTCGCGTCACGACTCCGAATGAAAACTACGCCAATCAACATTCGGTGACGGACACTTTTGAGAACACTTCGGTATCCTACGCGTCGCGAGTTATTCAGGCGAACGCGGCTGCACTGGCGAGTCTTGCGTTGGCGCCCAAAGCTCCGGTCACCAACGAACTGATCACCAGCGGCGCGCGCAAGGGCCAACTCACTCCGATGCTTTCGCGCGGCAAAACGCGCTACGACGCGGCGTTGCGATGGAAAAATGAAAATCCAGAGCCCGACCTTTTGGGTTACGTGATCGTGATGCGCAAGTCGACAGCGCCTTACTGGGAGAAGGAAGTGTTCGTGGGCAAGGTGACCGAATACACGTTCAAGGATGTCTCCATCGACGATATGATTTTTGGCGTTAAGGCGGTGGACCGGGACGGCAATGAGAGCCTGGTAACTCCTTATCTCCCGGGACCGCGGCAAAAGCTGGAGATCGAGACGTATTAGTCCCTCTTCAACCTGCGCTGCTGCCGGACCGCTACCCGCTCCAGCACGAATCTGGGCGTGTGCTTCATGAAGAACACCGCTGTTTTATACAGCGCGCCGGGGACCACAACTAACTTTCCGCGATCCAGCCCGCGCAACGAGGCCGTCACGATGTCGTCAGCGCGCATCCAAAGGTTGGCCGGAATCAGGTTTCGATCCATTCCCGCGGCGTCGTGAAACTCCGAAAGCGTGTACCCGGGACAAAGCGCTTGCACTTTGACCGGCGATCCGACGCTCTTCAGTTCCAAGGCGAGGCCTTCGGTAAAGCTATTCATCCAGCGCTTGGTGGCGCAATAGCTGATGCTGCCGGGCGACTGCCAGAAGGCTGCCACGGAAGAGACGTTGATGATCCCGCCTTTGCTCCGCGCTGTCATGCCCTTGAGCGCGGCGTGCGTGAGCCGCATGGTGGCGAGAACGTGCAAGCGATGCATTTGATCCTGGCTCTCGACATCTACGCTGAAGAACTTGCCCTGCGTACCGAAGCCGGCATTGTTCACTAACAGTTCCAGGTTATCTGCCGCTCGGATGCGTTGCTCGACGGCGTGCAATTCGTCGTCGACGGTCAGATCGGCGGCCAGGATGCCGGCCTTGATCCCGTGCGACTGCTGCAGCGCCGCCGCCATTTCGTCCAGCCTGTCTCGCCGCCGCGCCACCAGCAACAAGTCATAGCCACGCTCTGCCAAGTGGGAGGCGAAGGTCGCCCCGATGCCGCTCGAACTGCCCGTAATCAACGCCAGAGGTCGCATGTATGCCTGGGGCAGAGCATATCACGCACATCCTAACAAAGGCCGCGGTCTAGCGAAGGCCCGCGGCCTAACGACGAGCGGTTTGTGGCGAGGCGGTATCCCGGTATGTTATTTCGTACGCGGTCTCCGCGAACGGCTTTCCATCGATTTCGGTGTAGGGATAAACGAAGTAATTCAGAGGATCGCCTTTCTGCCGGGGCGCAAGCAGGACGTCGCGGCCTTTGCTAAATTCGACGCGGTTCTCGTCGTGTGACCCAAAAAAGTACTCGCGCTTGGATGGATCCTTGGAGGCTTCCGAGGCGTCAATCGGTACCCAACCGACCCCTTTGGCATAGAACTCGGCCCAGCAATGATAACCAGCAATCTTCCCCTCCCCGCGGTCAGCCGGGAGCGGAAACCCAATGGCGAAGCGAGCGGGGATTCCGACCGCGCGGGCATAGCCGATGAAGATGGCGTGAAAGTCGGTACAATTTCCGCGCCGCTCCTCACAGGCATAGTAGATGTCGCCGCGGCCCCAGCCTTTGCCGGTTTTGTCGTATTTCACAGTCGAAACTACGTGATTGTATATGGCGCGAGCCCTCTCAAGATCAGTATGAGCATTGGCTTTCTGGACCACGTCGAGGGCCCAGGCGCGAATCTGGCCGTCGAGTGGGACCAGCCGATCCGGCTTCAGGTACTCCGCCAGTTCTTTCGGGTCTTCATCCCGCGCCAGCTCCGGACCGCCGAACAAACGGGATTGAGTGTGTTCCGCTCGCACGGCATCAAAATTCACCGTAATTACGAACGTGCCTTCCTGCGGATCATCGATGCCCACATGCAGCATGTTGTTCTCATGGAAAGCCGTGGCGATTTTGTAGGCGTGCGGAGAGTCGATTCGCAGATTCTTGATCCGCTGATAAGCGTCATCGTGGGGAACGGGAACCCACAAGTCCACGCTTCTGGCGCCGGAGGGAACTCCTTCACGATAGCTTTGTACTCGAAATGGAAGCTGCGGGTACGCGGCTGGGGCTGATCCGCGGAGACGGCGATGCCGATTCCGGCGAGAATTGTCACTACAACGATTGTTTTGTTCATGAACGATAGGCTCCTGTGGCTTTGGGCACACCGATTGCGGCGGTGCGATCTTGGAACTGACAGCGTGGGTTTAGTTGTTCCGGGCCGGCGAACTGCCGGGCGTGGAGGGCTTTCATGGCGCCCCCCTGAGCCGGACCAGGTGTACGAATTCCGCGGGGGTCATACGAGCAGGCTGAATGCGCGCGGCACTGCTGTTAGGATTACCACAAAAACTGCCTCCGGTCACAGCTTCAGCAATTTCGCCAAATTCCCACCCAGCACTGCCTCCTTGTGCGCGTCAGGAATCTCCGCTGTGAGGATCGCGTCGATGGTATCTGGCCAGACCAGCGGTATGTCCGTGCCATAGACTACTTGGGCCGGCCCCATTTCGGCCACCAGATGGCGGATTCCTTCGGGTGAGAAGACCATCGAATCGGCCAGGATCTGGTCGTGCAGGTATTCGCGCGGATGTTTTTTGTTCACGCATTTGGCGTTTTGGCGGACGTCGCAAGCCACGTCCGTGCGTCCCAAGTACGAGGGCATGTAGCCACCCGCGTGCGCGCCGCAGATCTTCAAGCCCGGGAAGCGGTCGAGCGTCCCATCGAAGATCAGGTGCGAGAGGAATAGGGTCGTCTCCAGCGGATTTCCGATGATGTTGCCCAGATCGCCTGCACCAGCGAATGCATCCATCCTGGCAACGTTCTCCGCATTATTGGGATGCATGAAGACGATCACTCCCAGTTCCTGCACTTTGGCCCAGAAGGGATCGTACTTAGGCGGCGACAGCGGCTCGCCTGCGACGTGGCCACCGACGGCGACCCCGCGCATTCCCAGTGCCTTCACTGCGTGCTCGGCCTGCTGCGCCGCCAAATCCGGGAATTGCAGCGCCGGGGAAGTGAACGCTACAAAGCGATCCGGATGCGCCGCGCACCATTTTGACAAACCTTCGTCGTGCACTTGCACGATCTTGGTGGCGAGGTCACGATCCGCCGAGTACCACCAGAAGGTGTTGATATCCAGCGCCTGCACGTCGATGCCGCGTTTATCCAGCTCCTGAATGCGATCCGGTCCGAGCGCCCGGCCGCCACCGCGAGCGAAACGCTCCAGCGGCGTACCCTTGAGGACATCGGCGACTTGAGCGATGGCAGCGTGCGCATGCGCGTCGATTACTTTGACGCGTTTCCCGGCAACGTGGACTTCCCGCCTCGTCACCGGAGCGCCAGACTGCGGCGCTGGGACGGCCTGCACCAACCCGCGGCCTGATACGAGCGTTCCAGCCGCAACGCCGGCCACTCTCCGGATGAATTCCCTGCGATTCCGCATGCGCTGCTCCTTCTGGTTACTTAGCAAGTCTACCTTGAGTTTCGAGGTGTGAGAGTTGACAGGCGTGTACTACCCTGAAATAGTTAACCTATAGGTTAACCATTCATGGCGAACAATCTGGATCATGTCATCGTGGCGATTGCAGATCCAACGCGGCGGGCCATCATAGGCCGGCTGGCGCGTGGGCCAGCCCGCATCACTGACGTTGCCGCACCGTTCCCGATGTCGCTTCCCGGGTTTTGCAAGCACGTCCGGGTGCTAGAGCGGGCCGGTCTGGTGCGGCGGACGCGCAAAGGACGCGAGAATACGCTCGAGTTATCCGCGGAACCTTTGCGCGATGTGGCGCGGTGGATCTCGCGATACGAGCGGTTCTGGAATGCCCGCCTGGATCGACTGGAGAGGTTCTTCGCAGCAAAGGAGAAATCAGAATGAAGCTGACCAATATTACCGTCACGCGCGTGATTCCCGCGCCGACCGAGAACGTGTTCGACGTCTGGATCGACCCCAAGAGTCCCGGGGGGCCGTGGCACGGCTCAGAGCGCTTAATCCTGAACATCGTCGTGGACGGCCTGTTCTATTTTGCGGTGAAGCACGAAGGACGAACGTGGCCCCATTACGGGCGCTTCGTTCGGATCGAGCGCCCTCACCGGGTGGAGTACACGTGGGTGTCTGAAGCAACCAAGGGCGTCGAATCCGTCGTGGACGTCACATTTGAGCCGCGAGGCGACCAATGCGAGGTCACTCTGAGGCACTCCGGTATCCCAGACGACGAGATGGGACGCCAGCACCAGGAAGGCTGGACTTGGGTCCTATCGATGCTAGCCGAGCGATTTGTTTCAGGGGCATCGAGTCCTGCGTCCGCCTAGCGTTCCGATGAAACGCCACTGCCAGGTGGTGCGTCAGTCCCTTGACCCCTAGGGCGAATGAGCCTAGAATGAGGGAAGATCAGTATCGGCTAGGGTGGTGAATTGTATGAAAACAAGGCTTTTTTTGATTTGCGGCTCAGTGACAGGCCTGTTCGTCGCGGCCCAATCAGCCCCGGCCCAGACATCCCCGGCCCAACCCACCGCAACCCCGGCCCCGGCGTCGGATACAAAGAAGCGCGAGACCGTATCCAAGCCCATGACGGACAAGCAGCGCAAGAAGCAGGAAGACAAGCTGCGCAAAGAGCTAGAGACCCCTTACAGGAAATGGCTCAACGAAGACGTCACCTACATCATCACCGACGAAGAACGGCAGGCCTGGAAACGGCTGAGCACCGATGACGAGCGCGAGCAGTTCATCGAGCAGTTCTGGCTGCGGCGCGACCCCACTCCCGATACAGAGGAGAACGAGTACAAGGAAGAGCACTACCGGCGCATCGCCTACGCTAACGAGCACTATGCGTCCGGCATCCCGGGCTGGAAGACCGACCGCGGCCGCACCTACATCGTTTACGGGCCGCCCGACGAAATCGAATCGCATCCCTCAGGCGGCACTTACGAACGGCCGTTCGAAGAAGGAGGCGGCACTACTTCCACCTACCCGTTTGAGAAGTGGCGTTATCGCTACATCGACGGTATCGGCAATGATATCAACATTGAGTTTGTGGACACCACGATGAGTGGTGAATACCACATGTCGATGGACCCGTCGGAAAAAGATGCGCTGCTGTATGTTCCCGGCGCTGGCCTGACCATGATGGAACAGATGGGCCTAGCGGACAAGACGCAGCGTTTCCAAAGGACTGACGGCACGCACCTCGGAACCGGCGCCGGGCCTCTGCCCGAAAGCATGAACGAATTCACGCGCCTGGAGCAATTCGCCAAATTGCAAAAACCGCCGGCTGTTAAATTCAAGGACCTGGAAGCCGCCGTCAGTTCGTCAATCCGGTACAACACTCTGCCGTTCAAGGTTCAGGCCGATTATATCAAGATCACCGATTCCACCATCCTCTCCACGGTAACCATTCAATTTGAGCGCAAGGACCTCCAGTTCCAGCAGAAGGATGGCGTAGCTAAGGCGACAGTGAATATCTTCGCGCGCATCAGCAATCTCGCCGGCCGCGTTATTAACACCTTCGAAGATGTCGTAAGTGTAGAAGTGCCCGCGGATCTGTTGGGCAAGGCAATCGAGGGAGCTTCCATCTATCAGAAAGCTGTGCCGTTGGCGCCCGGTATGTATCGGCTAAACGTGGTGTGCAAGGATATAGTGGGCGGAAACCTGACCAGCTACCCCATGGCGCTGAACGTTCCGCACTTCGACGAAGAGAAACTCGCCTCCAGCAGCCTGATCCTGGCGGATCTTATCGAAAAGGTACCGACCAAGAGCATCGGAAGCGGCCAGTTCGTGATCGGCGACACCAAAGTTCGTCCCCGATTGAACGATACCTTCGATCGCAACGAGAAGCTCGGCATTTATACGCAGTTCTACAATTTTGGTCCGGATGAGAAGACCAAGAAACCCAACGGTTCGATTCAATACGAAATCATGAAAAACGGCGTCGAAAAGCCGGTATTGGACTATACCGAAGAGATTAATCAGATACCAGGTGCATCAGCGCAACAGGTGACCGTGGAGAAACTGCTCCCTCTGATGAGCCTGGAACCGGGGCAGTATACGTTGAAGATGAAGGTAATGGACAAGAACCGCGATCAGGTCCTTACACCTTCCGCCAACTTTACGGTAAAGTAAAGGATGGGTGGGTGGGTTCCGCCTGAGTTCTTGACTGGATGATGACCGGTCGGCTAAAACTCGCGAGTGGCTGGATGGTTGCGCTGTCGTTGTGCGCACCGGCCGGCTTCTCCGCTGAGCCTACTCAACTGGCAGGCAGCATCGCGGGTTTCGTTCGAGATTCGACGGGCATCCCGCAAATGGGCGCTACCGTCCTGCTGTTCAACCGGTCGGAGCGGCTCATCCTCAAAACGATCACTAACGAGCGCGGAATTTTTGGATTCAGCGTGCTGACGCCGGATGTTTATTCCGTGCGTGTCAGCCTGGCCAGCTTCGTGCCGGCCATAAAGCAGAAGATCGCCGTCCAGCCCGGCATGCAAAGCCTGCTCTATGTAGATTTGGCCAGCGTATTGAGTTCGATCGAGCTAGTTTATGTCGCGCCCGGCCAAGGCGCGCTCATGAGCGACGATTGGAAATGGACTCTGAAGGCATCCACAGCCACGCGTCCGGTGCTGCGCTTGCTGCCCGAGCAAAGCGGATCCGATCCGAATAAACGCGATAACGCAGTGGGCAGCGTCTTTACCGATACCCGCGCTCTCCTGAGTGTTTCGGGGGGGGATCCGGGCTCTCTCGGCGGCACGACGTCCCAAACCGATCTCGGAACAGCGTTCGCGCTCGCCACCTCAGCGTGGGGACGCAACCAGCTTCAGGTCAGTGGCAACGTCGGCTATAGCGCTCGGGGAGGGACCCCCGCGGGCGGTTTCCGCACCAGTTACAGCCGCGAAGCAAGCGGACCGGAAATCGCGCTCACCATGCAGCAGGTCTTTCTGTCCGCCAGAGGCAACCAAGGCGAATTGACCGGACAGCCGGATAGCGGCCCCGCCTTGCGCACAATGTCGATTTCGATGCGGGAAAAAGTGGCGCTCTCCGATGACCTGAGTCTGGACTACGGTGTGTCGCTCAATTCGGTTTCCTTCCTGGATCACCTGAATTACATGAGCAAATTCGTTCGGCTCAGCCGCGACCTGGGAAATATTGGAACCCTCCAACTGGCCTACAGCGCGGGTGCGCCTCCGACCCAGTTGCTAGTGGAGGACGGACGCACGGATGAGACGAGTGTTCGCGGCGATCAAACCGCTCTCGCCGAAGACTTGGCAGCGCTCTCGATTTTGCCTCGCTTGTCTCTCCTTAATGGGCGTGGCGCGGTTCAACGCTCCCAGGATCTGGAGATCGGGTATGAAAAGAGGCTGCGGTCCACCACCTTCAACATGACGGTATATCGGGAGACCGTAACAAACGCGGCCATGACAATCGCAGCTCCCTCCGGCGAGGCTTTCGCGATCGGCGACGTGCTCCCCGACATTTCTTCCAACAGTGGTATTCTGAACATCGGCAGCTTTCAGCGAACAGGATTCGCGGCGTCGGTCACGCGATCCCTGGGCGACCGATTACAGCTCGGCACGTCGGTGGGACGCGGCGGGGCTTTGGCGCTGGCGGATCACGGCGTGCTCGAAACAGCCAATGATTTGCGATCTAATATCCACACGACCCAACGGTTCTGGGCTTCGGCGCGGGCCTCGACCACGCTGCCAGTAGTCGGGACGCAAATCAGCGGCAGCTATGAGTGGACCGATTACAGCACCATCATGCCGAGCCACTTCTATCTCACCCAAAGCACCTATCCCGAGGGCGGCCTGAACATTCGAGTGCGCCAGCCGATCCCCTCTTTCCCCGGCATCCCGGGACGTCTGGAGGCCACCGCTGAACTGCGCAATGGTTTGGCGCAGGGCTATATTCCGATTTCAGACGGTACTCAACGGGTTCTGTTAATGCAGCAGCCGCGAGCCCTACGCGGCGGTCTGAGCTTCATCTTCTAGCGCAAACTTTCTTATTACTGATGGCCTTCCGCGGGAGCATCGCCGGGAGCGCGCAAGGCGGAATCGTCTTTTTTCTTTTTGGCGGCTTTACCGCGGAAGGGGTTGAGCTTGCCCCAAAATCTGGGCTTTTTGAGCTCCGCGGGCTGCGCTTCGGGCGCCGGCTGCAGTGCGGGCGGGGGCGCCTCAGCCGGGTGCGGCGCAGGCAATTGAGCCTCTACCGGAGCTTCTTCGGCTGGCTTGCCTTCAGGCCTAGTCTCTTTTGGCGCAGGAACGGACCTCGACTTACTGGCGGCGGCAAACTGTTTTACGACCGGCCTGGCGACCGGCGTCGAAGCTGGTTGCACTGGAACAGGCCGCGCGGAAGCGGGTTGCTGCTCTAACGAGGATTCGCTAGTGGCCGGGAGGTCTGGCGGTATGGCCGCTAGACTCGCTGGTGCCCCCGGCACTGCCAGGACCACCGGGGGAAGCACAGGAAGCGGTTCATTAAAACGGTTCCATGCCACGGCGCCGACCCCCGCCAAGCCACAGATAGTCACCACCGCGACACCGGCTACGGCTTCGGAAATTACACGCCGTTTCGACCGCGCTTGCGGCTTAGGAGCGGAAGTTGCCTCCGGCTGCCGGATAATCTGGAGCGCAGCGAGAAAATCTTTGGCCGAGGAATAGCGCTGGCCCGGCTCTTTGGCGAGAGCTCTCAGGATAATGTCATCCAGCACGGCGGGCAGATCGGAGTCGATCAAGCTCGGCAGGCGCGGCTGTTCCTCCACCTGAGCGACCATCAACGAGAATCGATCTTGATAGTCGAACGGTTTCTTACCGGTGACGATTTCATAGAGGATTGCGCCGGCTGAGTAGATATCCGATCGCGGATCGGGGTCGGTAGAGCCCTTCACCTGCTCGGGCGACATGTAGTACAGCGATCCAATCATCGAGCCGCCGTCGGTGAGCCGCAAGTCGCCGAGCGACTTGGCCACGCCGAAGTCCATCAGCTTAACCAGCCCGTTTTCGGTAACCATCAAATTCGCCGGTGAGACGTCGCGGTGGATCACGCCGTTGTGGTGGGCGTAATCGAGGGCTTGCAGCGTCTGACGGACGTAGTCGATCCCGATTTCCAACGGTGGACGGCCCTGCTTCAGAAGATTCTCGAGCGTCTGACCTTCTACAAACTCCAGCACCAGGACCATGCGATCCTTCAGCCGGAACGCGTTATGCACAGCTGCGATGTTGGGATGATTGAGACGCGCCTGGACTTCGATTTCGCGCTTGAAGCGCTGGACCTGCGTGTCGTCCGCTAAATCGGCAATGAGAACCTTCATCGCCTCTTTCCGCTTCGTGATTTTGTGCTCGACCTGGAAGACTTGTCCCATCCCACCGGCGCCGATAATGCCGATGACGCGATAGTCTCCAATAGCCTCGCCAACGTGCAAGCTCATGGCCGCACCACTCCACACGCTCCTAGGCAGAGTAAAGTCACCACTACTTGATTATTCGGACCTTTTCAACTGAAGGGGAATAAGCGGAATGTACTGATCGCACTCGGTGAAAACACCTAGGCCGGTAATACAGCCGAGACCGTAGATCCCCTCAGCTGCCCTTATCCTCGATTGCGAAATATCCTTTGCGAGTGCGCACTCGCAAGCCCGGCTGGCGCAAGCGCACCTGCAGTCTGCGAAAAGAGCCGTCATGGAGGCGATTGGTGGGCACATAACCCAAAGCGTATTGGCTGCGCATCTCGGCTTCTATAATTTGAAAGATCTCGGAGAGCGAAGTCTTGACGGTTACCTTGAACGACCGGCCGCCGGCAGGCTCCGCGAGATCATTCAAGAAATTGCAGCCGGCGAAGCCCGCCTGGTAACAGATTCCGTAAACGATGGTGTTGGTGGTCTGCGCCGCCGCTACGGCTTCCTCCAGCCTCTTTACGCTGCCGTTGTCCAGGCCGTCGGAAATGACCACCAGAACCTTGCGTCCCGGTATGCCTTTCAATTTCTGGTGGGCTGTTCCATAAATGGAGTCATAGAGCAAAGTGCCCGGCATGGGCTGTCCGGTGGGCGGGAGCCCTCGAAACGGGATAGCGTGCAATCGCGCCAGCGCACCCTCGAGCACCGGGGCCGAAGACGTAAAGTCCTGCCAAAGGATCATCCTGCTGCCGAACCCGATCAGCAAAGCTTGATCCTCAGGCCTAAGAATTTCTCTGAAGAATCGCCCGGCAGTGTCCTTTTCCAGCTCCACGAATCTCCGCACGCTGCCGCTGACATCCACCAGCAGGGCCACACTGAGAGGTAGATTTGTTTCTCGAGCGAAATAGCGAAGCTGCTGCTGCTTTCCATCCTCTCGAATCTCGAAATCCTCCCGGCTAAGATCGGTTACCAAGGCGCCACGCTTGTCGTAGACGTTGCAAAGCACGTTGACCAGGTCGACATCCACCTTGATGGCGGGGCCAGGTTGATCCTCTGGGGCGGGCTGGGCGGTGCTCTGGCATCGGATCGCAAAGAGCAGCATCAAGATGGAAGTCACGCGCATGCTGGATACTTGTTCCATCGTATGACGAAATCGGCATTTTCATGTTTGGGAGGGTGACGGGCTTTGTAACGGTTAGCGTAAGTTTTTGTCTCCGGAAAGTAACGGAACGCTTCTGTTTGGGTCAAACTAGCGAGAACCTAGGCGCAGCCCTCGGTCGACACGCTCATGGAGATGCCGGAAGTATTCTTGATCGAAGACAATCCGGCTGACGTGTTGCTCACACGGCAGGCGTTATCCAAATATCCGATCCCTCTCAAGATTCGTGTCGCGAAAGATGGCGAACAGGCCTTGATAACACTCACCAGTCCGGACTGCAAGCCGAACCTGATTATCCTCGATCTAAACATGCCGAAAGTCGATGGCCACACCGTGCTGGAGCGTTATCAAAGCAGGAATGTGCCGGTAGTAATCTTCAGCTCGGGTGGAAACGAGGCGGAGGTTGAGCGGGCGCTGGCGCTCGGCGCCCGTGAGTATGTGAAGAAACCGATTGGATTTCGACCTTTCGTAGACGCCGTGTCCGGCATTGTCGACCGCTGGCTTCGTAACTAGAACGACTCGCCGCCACAACCGAACTCTCCCCCTGTTACAACCTGTAACCGCCCCCCGCGTCGTTCAGTCTAACGGTGTGGAGTGATCAAGAAAGTGACCCATAGAGAAGAGCCACAACAAGTCGCGCCAGTCGCGCAACGCGTCTCGATCGGGGTAGCAGGGCTCGACGAAATCCTTAAAGGAGGCCTAACTCCGGACCGGATTTATCTTTTGGAAGGGAATCCTGGCACGGGCAAAACCACGTTGGCGCTCGGGTTTATGCTGCAGGGCGCGAAGCTGGGAGAAAAATGCCTGTACATCACGCTATCCGAGACGGCGGAAGAGCTGCGAGCCATTGCGCGGTCGCACGGCTGGTCCCTCGAACAAATCGAGATCTTTGAACTTACGCCGCCGGAGGCCAAGCTCGATTCAGATCAGAACTATACGTTGTTGCATCCATCCGAAGTGGAGTTGAGCGAGACCACTCGCCTGATCCTAAATCGCATTGAAGCTCTAAATCCGGAACGGGTGGCTTTCGATTCGTTATCCGAAATCCGGCTGATCGCTCAAGATCCGTTGCGTTATCGCCGGCAAGTGGTGGCATTGAAGCAATTCTTTTCCGGGCGCCGGTGTACCGCTCTGCTCCTGGACGATCTCACCTCTGAACAACACGAACTTCAAGTGCATAGTATTACCCACGGCGTCATTGTGCTGGAACGCATCACACGAGAATATGGCGCCGAGCGCCGCAGGCTGCAAATAACAAAAATGCGCGGCTCGGAATTCCGGGGCGGTTTCCACGACTTTGTCATTCAGAAGGGCGGTTTGGCTGTTTTTCCGCGACTGGTCCTGCTGGATAGCGAGGAGAGCGGCGTGGGCGAGCTGTTAAGCAGCGGTGTTCCAGAGATGGATAAACTTCTTTGCGAGGGGGTCAATCGAGGCACCAGTATGTTGTTGGTGGGGCCTGCCGGCGCCGGTAAGTCTTCGCTGGCTACGCAATATGCCTTGGCGGCCTTGCAACGCGGCGAGAGCGCGGCCATTTATACCTTTGATGAAGGACGGGGGACGTTGCTGGAGCGGTCGGAAGGCCTGGGAATGCATCTTCGGCCTTTCTTGAAGACCGGTCAGTTAACCATAGAGCAGGTAAATGCCGCCGAGCTTTCGCCCGGCAATTTCGCTCATCGCGTTCGCGAACGAGTGGAGCACAACTTCCGTGGCGTAGTGGTGATTGATAGTCTGAACAGCTATATGAATGCCATGCCGGCGGAGCAGTTTCTCGTCATGCAAATGCACGAGCTGCTGGCGTTCTTGAATCAACAGGGGGTCTTGAGCATCCTGGTGATGGCGCAACATGGCTTATTAGGTCACATGACGTCGCCGGTGGACCTCAGCTATTTGACAGACACCGTGGTCTTGCTGCGATATTTCGAGTTCGAGGGGGCTGTTCACAAAGCGATCTCGGTCATCAAAAAGCGCAGCGGCGCGCATGAAGGGATGATTCGGGAATTTCGCATGGGTGACCAGGGCGTCTCGCTCGGACCTGCGTTGTCTGACTTCCACGGTGTATTGACAGGTGTGCCTACCTACACCGGGAAATCCGATCAACTGCTCTCTAAGGACGGTCATGGAAGAGCAGAATGAATCGCTCCGGAATAGAGTACTCATTCTGACTCCTGTTGGCCGTGACGGCGACCTGGCGCGTTCGGTGCTGCAACAGGATCGACTCACGGCTCAGGTCTGTTCCGGTGTGGAAGACCTTTGCACCAAGCTACGGCAGGGAGCCGGAGCAGCCGTTATCGCCGACGAAGCGCTCAACGCGGTGAATCTCCCGTCGCTCGCAGAGTGGGTCCGGAACCAACCCGCCTGGTCCGATTTTCCATTCATCATCCTCACGGCCGGCCGTACGCTGCACGCCGATATGCGGCGGAGGTTCGAGGCCACTGTGCCGCTCGGAAATGTCACTTTACTGGAGCGACCATTGCGTTCCGTGACTTTGCTCACCGTAGTTAAGTCGGCCTTGCGCGCTCGAGTCCGGCAATACGAAGTGGAGCATTATGTGGATGAAGTGCGTCGCGCCGAAACCGAACGCTCCCGCGCATTTGCCGGCGAAGAAGCGGCCCACGCGCAGGTCGAACTGCTGAACCATCTAGGCGAGATACTGGCAGCGGAACTGAATCTGGACGCTTTACTTCCCGCGGTGGTCGATGCCGGAACGGATTTGAGTGCGGCAGATCTGGGGGTATTCTTCGGACAGGACATTATCAATCCCAGCGGAAACTTCCATCTGCGCTGCGCGTCCGGCATTACTGTGGAGCAAGCGGCCCAGCTTCTGGGCGATCACAAGGAGATTTCTGCTCAGGAGTTCGGCGCGAAACGGCCTCTTCGATGGGCGCAACGCAGTGAGGGACGCTATAGCAGCGAGGACGGCTCGGTAAAAACCGTCGCGGAAAAGCTGTCGCTTCGCAACTGTATCGCTCTGCCGGTGTCATCGCGGCGGAATACCGTGGTCGGCGTACTTTTGTTCGGCCATGTCAGCGACGCGCCGTTTTCCGAGCGGGAAGAACGGGTGGTGGCGAGCCTGGCCTCCCAAGCCTCGATCGCCATCGATAACGCGCGGCTGTTTGTTATGGCGGAGCACGAGAGAAGCAGGCTCGAGGTAGCCCGCCAAGCTCTGCAGAGGTCAAATGACGAACTCCGGCAGTTTGCTTACGTCGCCAGTCACGACTTGCAAGAGCCGCTCCGCACCGTCGCCAGCTTTACGCAATTACTGGTCAGCCGCTATCGTGATCTCGGCGACACCGAAGCCGACGAATTCGTTTCGCTGATTGTCGATGGAGTAGAGCGCATGAGCGTTCTGATCCACGATTTGCTGGAGTATTCTCACACCGGAGTGCAAAAGACCTTGCCGTCGGAGCCCGCCTCCGCCGAGGTCGCTCTGGGTGAGGTGCTTTTCTCGCTGTCCGCCGCAATTCAAGAAAGCGGCGCCACTATTACGCACGATCCGCTGCCGGATGTCTGGTTGGAAAGCCGTTCCCTGGTACAGCTTCTGCAGAATCTGATCGGCAATGCGATAAAGTATCGAGGGCCGGATCCTCTGCACGTGCATGTGTCGGCGGATCTCAAGGGCGAGGAGTGGCTCTTCTCGGTGAGCAACAACGGCATCGGAATCGCGCCGCAATATCACAACCGCATTTTCGGAATTTTCAAACGCCTGCATGGAAAGGAAATTCCCGGCACCGGTATCGGGTTGGCGATCTGCCAGCGTATCGTAGAGTGGCACGGGGGTAGAATCTGGGTGGATTCCGAACTCGGGTCGGGCGCTGCGTTTCACTTTACGTTAGCGAAAGAGCCGCAGCGCGTTCAGCGGGAAATGGCGGAATTTGCGTCCCTGGGTGACAAACTCAGTGAATCGGCATCCCGATCCTAGGTGGGCAGGGTCCACGACCTGCCAACTTAATTGAGGCGAATGCAGCAATTTGCCTGATGGCCGGGTTGAACTTAAAGTAGCGATCCTAAGAGGGACATGCTATTAGACCGCCGTAACCGACTTCTGCTGGCCATAGTTCTAGCGCTGGCCTGTCAGGCAATACTCACCGCTCAACCCAGCGTACTGACCTGGCACAACGACAGCGCGCGCACCGGCCAGAACCTGCAGGAGACCATCCTTACCCCCACGAATGTCAATTCATCTACGTTCGGAAAACTGTTCGTTATGAATGTGGATGGCAAGGTGGATGCTCAGCCATTATACGTGCCTTCAGTGACCATCCCGGCACAAGGCATCCACAACGTGCTGTACGTGGTGACGGAGCACGCTAGCGCCTACGCATTCGATGCCGATAACGGAACGCAATTGTGGAAAGTATCCGCGTTGGGTTCAGGCGAGACGACCTCAGATGACCATGGGTGCGGACAGATAACTCCGGAGATCGGTATTACGGCAACTCCTGTCATCGATCTTCAATCCGGTCCGAACGGAACGATATACCTGGTAGCAATGTCAAAGGACGGCTCCGGAACCTATCATCAGCGCTTGCACGCGTTAGATATTACAACCGGAACGGAGGAGTTCGGCGGGCCAGCCGAGATTCACGCAACTTATCCTGGGAGCGGTGCTGAGAACACTTTTCGCCCGGGCCAGCACGTGGAGAGGCCCGGATTGCTGATCGTTAACGGCGTGGTTTATACCAGTTGGGGATCGCACTGCGACGGCGGCCCTTATGCATCCTGGGTGATCGGCTACAACGAGACGACGCTCGCGCAGGTAAACGTGCTCAACCTGACACCAAACGGCAGTGAGGGCGGAATTTGGGCAGCTGGCTCCGGTCCGGCAGCCGATGTAAACGGGAATATTTATCTGTTGACTGGCAATGGTACTTTTGACACCACGCTGACTGGCGGCGGGCTTCCGAACAAAGGCGACTACGGGAACGCATTCGCAAAGATCTCGACCGCCGGGGGGACGCTCGCTGTTACGGACTACTTCACCATGTTGAACACCACCAGTGAGTCCAACGCCGACCAGGATCTTGGATCGGGCGGGTTGATGTTGTTGCCCCAGCTCAACGACGCGCAGGGGACAGCGCGGTCGCTGGTGGTAGGAGCTGGAAAAGATAGCAACATCTATATCCTGGACGCAAGCAATCTGGGCAAATTCAACCCGGCCAAGGACGGCATCTACCAGCAGTTGTCGAGTGCGCTCCCGGGCGGCGTGTGGTCGAGCCCGGCGTGGTTTAACGGAACGCTTTACTACGGTGACCAGGGGCAGCAGCTCAAGGCCTTCCATTTTGCCAGCGGGCTCTTTCAAACACCCGGGTCATCGCATTCCGCGCATTCGTTTGTTTATCCGGGCGCAACGCCGTCGATTTCGGCGAACGGTACATCGAACGGCATTGTCTGGGCGGCTGAGAACACCAGTCCGGCGACTTTGCATGCCTACGATGCCACCGATCTTTCCAAAGAGTTGTATAACAGCAACCAGGCCGCCAGCGGGCGGGATCATTTTGGCTCAGGCAATAAATTTATCGTGCCCACGGTAGTAAATGGGAAGGTGTATGTCGGAACAACCAATGGTGTGGGCGCGTTGGGCTTGCTGTGCAGCTATGCGATTGCTCCGCAAAGCGTGACCATTCCAGCCAGTGGCGCTACCACTCAGACGTTAAATGTAGTGGCAACGAACGGCTGTTCATGGACAGCATCGAGCAACGCGGGCTTCCTAACTATCACCAGCGGATCATCGGGCACCGGAAGCGGCAGCGTTACATACCAGGTGGCGGCAAACTCCGGGCCCACGCGATCCGGCACTTTGACGATTGCCGACCAATCTTTCACGGTGATTGAGACGGGAACTACGTCGCCGGTCTTGACGCTAAGCCAGAGCACGTTGCATTTCGGCTACAGCGGTTCGTTGATGACGAGCCCACAAACGGTCACGATCACTTTTGCCGGGGGCTCATCGATAGCCTGGACGGCGTCGTCCAATCAACCCAACATCCTGGTTTCTCCAGGGTCGGGGAGCGGCAACGGCACCTTCCAGATAACGGCCTCGGCCGGAGGAAGCGGAATAGTCACGGTTACCGCTGCCGGGGCGTCGAACTCGCCGAAACAAATCCAAGTGAATGTGCTGAGCGCGGCGTCTGGTTCGCCATTTGGAAGCTTCGATACGCCGCCGAACAATACCACTGGCATCGCCGGCGCCATCCCGGTTACTGGTTGGGCTCTCGACAACATTGGCGTCACGAGCGTCGGAATCTATCGCGACCGGATAGCCGGCGAGACCCCCGGCTCAAACGGGCTGGTGTTCGTCGGCGATGCGATATTTGTTCCTGGGGCACGTCCGGATGTCGAATCAACTTATCCGAATGCTCCGTTGAACTATCGCGGCGGCTGGGGTTATATGCTGCTGACCAACATGTTGCCGAATAGCGGCGGCTCATCGGGTTCCGGCAATGGCACCTACAATCTGCACGCGATCGCGATGAATGCGGCGGGCGCTACACAGGATCTTGGAACTCGTACTATCACAGTAGACAACGCCCAGGCCTCAAAGCCATTCGGGACTATTGACACTCCGACTCAAGGCGGCAGCGTCTCCGGCAGCGCATTTGTTAATTACGGTTGGGCATTGACTCAAAACCCGAACCTTATCCCCACCGACGGCTCGACGCTCATGGTATTCGTGGATGGCGCGTCGCTGGGACATCCGACTTACAACCAATATCGCAGCGACATTGCGACTTTGTTTCCGGGCTTGGCCAACAGCAATGGAGCAGTCGGGTTCTTCTATATAGACGCCACGACGCTTGCAAATGGCATGCACACTATTAGCTGGATGGCGACTGATAGCGCGGGCCACGCCGATGGCCTGGGCAGCCGGTATTTTACGGTGTTGAATAGCGGGACAGTAGCCGCGCCGGCCGAGACAGTTGATGGTTTCGCCCATCCGATGGCGGCTAGAGCAATCGAGATGCAGGAGCTTGAACGGATTCAGCTACAGGTGGGCGCGAGCGACGGTTTTCTGATGGTTAACGGCGAGCGGCGGCCGCTGCCGATCGGTTCCACTTTGAAAGACGGCTTATTCTACTGGCAGCCAGGACCGGGATTCCTGGGCGAGTATCAACTGCTGTTCGAACGACCGGGTGGGCAGCCCACGCGGATCAAGGTGACCGTCCGTCCGTTATCTGTTCAGTGAGCCGTCCGGGCGGCCGTGCGCACCTACGGGTTCCCGCATGTGCGCTCGTACATGAAATTCCGCGATCATTTTCCGATTGAACATCGGGATGTCGCCGGGCTTGCGGCTGGTTACAAAGCCATGGTCAACTACCACTTCCTCGTCCACCCAACTTGCTCCAGCATTCCGCAGGTCCGTCTTCACCGATGGCCAAGAAGTCACGGTTCGTCCGCGAACGACGTCGGCTTCCACCAACATCCACGGGCCGTGACAAATAGCCGCGATCGGTTTTTGATCGTCAACGAAAGCTCTGACAAACTGGACTGCCAGCGGGACAGTGCGGAGGTAGTCCGGGTTAATAACCCCGCCGGGAAGCAGGAGCGCATCGTAACTGTGGGGATCGGCCGAATTGAGCTCAACATCCACGTGGAACTTCCTTCCCTTCTCGTGATGATTCCAGCCTTGAACCTCCCCGTGCATGGGTGAGACAATTTCTGTCTTCGCTCCCGCGTCGTCAAGGGCTTTTCTGGGATCGGTCATCTCCACCTGCTCGAAGCCATCGGCTACCAGAATGGCGATTCTTTTTCCACTGAGTTCGTTTGACATAGTGAACTTCCCCGCCCGTTAGACCCGGGCATAGCCGCATGCGTTTCGAAAAGCGGGGTTGGTCACAGTTACGCGATAACAGTACCGAGTGACCGGTACCGGGCCCGGAGCCTCGTTGAATTCTTGTAAAATGGAATTTCACGCCACGAGCGCACTCCGTTCGTTGACGGATCAATGCGTTGTTCTTTAGAACAGAGGTCAAAAGATGCCAGTAACACAAGCGGGACTCGAGGGCATTGTTGCCGCGGAGTCCGACATTTGTTTCATTGACGGAGACGAAGGCCTTCTTAGCTATCAGGGCTTCAACATCCATACGTTAGCTGATCACGCTACCTTCGAGGAAGTCATCTACCTGCTTTGGCACGGGAAACTGCCGAAGCAGTCCGAACTCGACGCGCTGAAGAAAGATCTCGTCCGCTACCGTCCCATCCCCAAGGAAGTTGTCGAGTTCCTTAGCAAGGTGCCCAAAGCTCCGCCTATGGATGTGCTGCGGACCGCCGTTTCCATGCTGGGGCTGTACGACCCCAAAGCGCGCGACAATTCCATTGAAGCTAGCGTGGAAAAAGCAGGGCGTCTGATGGCGCAGATCGCCACTATCGTTACCACTTATGACCGCCTGCGGAACAGCAGGCCCGTAGTGGACGGCGACCCCAACCTCACTTACGCCGCGAATTTCCTCTACACGCTTACTGGCAACAAGCCGGACGAAGTGATGGAACATGTGTTCGACATCGCCCTCATTTTGCATGCCGATCACGAGTTGAACGCTTCCACCTTTGCCGCGCGCGTCACCGCTGCGACGCTCTCCGATATTCATTCGGCCGTGACTTCGGCCATCGGAGCACTGAAAGGTCCGCTGCATGGCGGCGCGAACGAAGATGTAATCCGCATGCTGCTCGAGGCGGGCGACGAAAAGACCGCGCTAGCGCATGTGCAGGACATGCTGGCCAATAAGAAGAAGATCGCCGGTTTCGGCCATCGTGTCTACCGTACGGAGGATCCGCGCGCCACACATTTGCGCGCCTTATCGGAGGAGCTCGGCCGCAGAACCGGACACTTGAGCCTGTACCTGACATCGAAGAAGATCGAGGAGACCATCAAGCAGCAGAAGGGTCTGAACGCCAACGTGGATTTTTACTCGGCCTCGACCTACTATTCGCTGGGCATCCCGATCGACCTGTTCACGCCGATCTTCGCCGTCAGCCGCATGTCCGGATGGACCGCCCACATTCTCGAACAATATCGTAATAACCGGCTGATCCGGCCGCGCGCCGAATACACTGGCAAACCGGTCGGCCAGCAGTGGGTTCCGATATTGGCTCGCTGAATTAGTCGTGCATGATCTCTCTCAGTTCAGGGCTAACCTGGACACCATCGCTGAAAGACTCGGGACGCGCGGTTTCGCCCTGGATGTAGCGCAGTTTCGCGCTTTGGATTCCGAGCGGCGCGGAGCGGTGACGGAGTCCGAACAGCTCAAGGCAAAAAAGAACAGCGAAAGCGCTGAGATCGGTAAGCTACTCAAGCAGGGCGCCGACGCCAGTGAGCGCCAGCAACAGGTCCGAGCGATGGGCGAACGAATCGCCGCACTCGATGAAAAGGTCAAGACCCTAGACGAATCGTTCCGGACCATGCTTGCCGGCATTCCGAATATCCCGCATGAATCCGTTCCGGTAGGCAAAAGCGCCGACGACAATGTGGAAGTCCGGCGTTGGGGTCAGCCGCCAATCTTCGATTTCGAACCGAAGGCGCATTGGGACCTCGGGCCCGAGTTACACATTCTCGATTTGGAACGGGCTGCTAAGATCACGGGCGCCCGGTTCGCCGTCTACTGGGGCGTGGGGGCGCGACTGGAGCGCGCCTTGATCAACTTCATGCTCGACATTCACACCCGCGAACACGGATATACGGAGGTGTTGCCACCGTTCTTGATCAACTCGGCGAGCCTTTTCGGAACGGGACAGCTTCCTAAATTCAAGGAAGACCTGTTTAAGATCGAGAATCATGACTTTTGGCTAGCGCCTACCGCCGAGGTGCCGGTCACCAATCTGTTTCGCGATGAGACTCTCGACGCCGACAAGCTTCCGATCTCTTTGTGTGCCTACACGCCGTGCTTCCGCAGCGAAGCTGGATCCTACGGGCGCGACGTCCGCGGGATCATCCGCCAGCATCAGTTCCAGAAGGTGGAGCTGGTGAAGTTTGCTCGGCCCGATAACAGTTATGACGAACTCGAAAAGCTGACCGCCGATGCCGAGGATATTCTAAAGCGCCTCGGCCTTCCCTTCCGCACGGTGGCGTTATCGACTGGCGATATCAGCGCGTCGTCGGCCAAGACCTACGACCTCGAAGTTTGGCTTCCCGGCCAGAACGGCTACAAGGAGATCTCGTCGTGCTCGAACTTCGAAGCCTACCAGGCTCGCCGTGCGTCTATTCGAGCCAAATCGGGGAAAGGCAAAGCGGAATACGTCCACACGCTGAACGGTAGCGGCCTGGCAGTGGGCCGGACGTGGGTGGCGATCGTGGAGAATTACCAGCAAGCTGACGGAAGCGTCGTCGTTCCGGAAGCGCTGCGGCCCTATCTGGGCGCCGAACGGATCACGGCGGAATCGCGGCCGTTTAACTGAGAGACCCGGGCGCTGTAGTCTTGACAGGACAATGGCGGTCACAATCCCAGATGAGCCAGCTCGCCTTCCAGGCCATATTGGCGGCGTTGGCCTTAGACAAAATCGATGCGGAAGATCCAGCCGGTCGTCGGGCTGTCGTTGTTGGGCCAGCCGGGATGAATGCCGGCATCGCAACTGATCAAAGCCCCGTTGTGCATTGCGAGCCCGTGGGGGTCGGCGGAGTTTGTTTGGAAGTCCACCGTCTCCAGCACGCGGCCGGTTGCGGCGTCGTACTTGACTAGTCCCGGCCGATAGTCGGAATAGCGTTTGCAATCATTGCCAATGATCTGCCAGATGGCGCCGTTGTCCCAGGCGATGGCGTGATACCGCGGCTTCTCGGGGGCTTGATAGAACGGTATCAGGAATTCCGGCTGCCAGGAATTCGGGTCGACGCGAACGATTGCGCGCAGCCGGAGCGACGCGATCCAGAGCTTGCCCTCATGCCACAGAGCTCCGTGACAGCCACCTCCGTCATCAGCGGGGCCGAGCGGAATTTGACGATGGCTCACCTGTTTGGAATTCATGTCCACTTGAAAAACGCCTTCCGGCGCAGCATTGGCGCACATCCAGACGTACCCACCCCCAACAGCCATGCCGCTGGTGTTTCGGGACTGGGTCGCAACCGTCTTCAGCAGCTTGCCGTTCCAATCGACCAGCCAGGCATTTTCGGTCAGGTCCTTGGGATCAGATAAGTTATATTGGACGGCCTGCTGTCCGGAGAGCTTCTGCTCGCCAATCCACAGTCCTTCAGGTGTGACGGCGATGGCATTAGGAAATCCGTCCGGGCTCTTGAACAGCTTCGTTGTTTTCGCCATTCGAGAGGGAACGCGGTGATTCCAGCCAGACCCACGGTCAACCCGCGCAGGAGCAGCAGAACCTTCCTGCGCGAACGCTTTGCACACCGCACTCAGGGCCATCCCGGCCCCGGTACTGGCGGCGAGGAATTCTCGTTTGCTCATATTTTCCATAACATTTCCTTCCCGCGGCGTAAAACGCTCGCGCCATTCCTCAATTCTCCTCTATTTTCTTCATTCAAGTCGGCGGTCTGTCTTCTCCGCCCGAGACCTCTCGGATGAAACCTCGAAACAACTCCCTGGCGGGAATCAACGGTTCGGGATCGTTCTTATGCGCAGCCGCCCAATTCAACGACTCAATCAGCGGCATGACTTTCGGCTCCGCCCTTGCGGACCCCAGACTGAAGCGAAATAGTGCCGAAGAAACGGTTGAAGGAACCGGTACACGCTTCACCCCAACCCCATCCGCTCGGGCGCAATGTTCGGGTGACGAAGTGACCAGATACTCGCGACAAACCGAAGGACGATCCGGATAAATGCTGCATCTTTCCAGTTCGAGAAAGGGGCACGGGATGCCAAGAGCGAAGTACGAATCGGCGGCTTTTCCAATCCCCTCTACCGCTGCAGCGCCGGTTGAAGCATGGAACTTACCTAGAGAGGGCGTGGCCCGTTCGCAGGCCTGGTGAAAGCGTTGAATAACGCGCTCGCGGTGGTCGGCCGGCATGGACTCAACTAGATGCGCCAGATGGAGCGCCTCCAATTCGCTGACGGGCACGAGCTGGCGACAGCACGCACCGCAGCCGGCGCGGCAGGAGATCGCTTTGCCATTTTCGGAGGCCCACGCTGCCGACATTGCCGTAATGGCGTCCGTCAAGGACAATACAATGGGAAGTAATTCGCGGGGCCGCAGGGATTTATCCGGTAAGTGAACCTTCGCTTCAGCGGCTTGGCCGCTCGCGTCGAAACCGATCTTGACGTTAAAATCGGGCAGGTCTTATGTTATATCAACTTTACTCAAGCCTGAGAAGGGCGGTCTGCTTGGTCGTGTCCTAACAGTGCGTTAATCCGCCCCGGTCAACTTCAACCACTTTCCGCCCTCAAAATACCATGTCACGGAGGCTTTCTCGATGAACGCATCGTCGATTCCTTGGTGATCAATGGGCGGCGGTTTTGGTCCGCCATAGGCGTCATAGTGACGCATGATGAAATCCTTCCCCACCGGGGCGATGCCTCTGGAAAATCCGACTTTTCCCGGAGTAATCCCCTGAATGAAATTCCGGTCTTCCACAGCAGCGATTGCGGCGGGCCTAGTCTCCGAACCATTCCAGTAAACGAGGATTGTGGACACGCCTTTGACTGAGCACAGAACCGCCCAATCCGTTTGGCCGGGCTTAACGAACTCACCTCGGATGACGTTGTTCGGCTTGTTCGAGAATGTCTCTTGTGGAACGGTGCATCCCCGGCGTTGGAGGTCCCGAACTATATTCCGGGGGATTTGCGGGAACTCAGCCGGTGGAAGCCGCACGACTCTACGTTCGGCTTCATCGAATTTCGCCTTCAGATCTTCCTGCTGTTGACCGAAGAGGGTCTTGAGACTGATGAACAACAGCGCGAGCAAAGTGCCTTTGATTTTCATTCTCTTCTTCACCTAGGGTGGCACTTCGCGGACGCTACTGAAGGGTCGTCAATTCGGCTAGCGGCGTCTTCTTTCGGCGTCCTCTTTCCTATCGGCGTAGGGTCCGACTTCGGGCTTGCCTTGCGTGTCCTTCAAAGTGCCCAGCTCGGCAGCCACGCCGCGCGCGATAGCGGCCGTCTCACTGGCGTTCTGGAAGCATGTGAAGTCAGGCCGGTCGCGCCAGGCAAATGGACCGCAAAGCCGCTTGCCGGCCGCCAGCGCCGCATCGTGCACGATGTTGATCAGCCGCTCGTAGTCAGGTGTACCTTGCTTGTAGCCTGAGAAGTTGCCCAGGTCTCCGCTGGCCGCGAAGACTGCGGTTACGCCCGGAATCCCGGCGATTTCGCGGGCGGCCAAGGCGCCATCCAGCGTCTCGATCATCTCGACCAACACGACGTTGGCATTGAACGTATTGCGATATCCGCCCGGAACATTACCCCAAAAATCCTCTCCAAAGGCTTGGCCGCCACCCACGCTGCGCTTGCCGAGCGGTGGGAACATGGTCCAATCCCTGGCGGCTTTTCCTTCTTCCACCGAGCGAACCGTGGGAACCACCACCACCATCGCGCCCAGATCGGTAGCATGCTGGATCTCGCGTTCATCGGTATATGCCACGCGTACGCCCGGGACCGCTTTGGCGTGCGGGCACGCCTTCCACATGCGGCCGACGGCTTCCCAATCGCGCGAATCATGCTGCATCTCGGTCCAGATGAAGTCGTAGCCGGCGTTGGCCATGGCACAGTAGGTTTCCGGGCTGTCGGAACTGAAGACCGTACCGCCGGTCACCTTCTCGCCCTTCATCATCTTGATCATCACCGGATTCCAGATCTTGGCGTCCGCGGGCGCGTCCCATGCCGGGCCGAATTTCCATTTGGCTAGATCCAGCATGCCTTGATTGACTGCGCCCGGAGGCGCTTTCGTGATTGCGCCGGAGTCTTTACCGGCGGGCGCGGCGAGGGGGAACTGCATCTTTCCCGCATCCGCGTTATTCGCATAGGGATCAGCATTAGGCCGTGGTGTCTGCCCCGGAGTTTGGCCTTGTGCCTGGAAGAGCACCATCACCAGCGCTGCGAACAGCGCCACAAATGAAAATCGACGACTCATCATTTTCTCCTTCTCCAACAAACCATCACGCTCGCCGCGGAACGCACGGTCAGGGGACATTCTATCAGAACGGATCGGTCCCTGGCACGAAAGGAACGGCACGAAAGGAACGGCTACTGCTATATCGAGAAGCGATACCCTAATCCGTGAATCGTCAGAACGTGGCGGGGCGTGGCAGGGTTGGGCTCCAGCTTCTGCCGTAGCCGGACGACGTGCGCGTCGACCGTCCGGGTGTTAGGATAGCTCTCGAAACCCCACACGGCGTTGAGAATAGCATCACGGCTGAGCGCCCGATCGGTGTTGTTCAGAAAGCCCGATCGGTGTTGTTCAGAAAGTACGTCAGGAGGTTGTATTCTTGCCGAGTCAAGTTGACTTCCTGACCTCGCCGCGTGATGAGGCGGCGATCGAGATCCACTTCCACGTCTCCGAAACGGATCACTCTTTCCAAGGCCGAGGCACGGCGCAACACGGCCCGAATGCGCGCCAGCAGCTCGCGTGGGCTGAAGGGCTTCACCACGTAATCGTCGGCTCCGATTTCGAGCAGCAGCACCTTATCGAGCTCCTCACCGATTCCGCTCAATACTATGATCGGGATCGCAACATTCGCAGCCCTCAATTGCCTGCACAGTTCCACGCCGCTCATACCAGGCAAACGGAGATCCACTAGCGCAAGCTGTGGCTTCAGGGTGAGCGCCTTTTCGAAACCGCTCTCGCCGTCGTGCGCGAGGAGGGGGATAAAGCCTTCGCGCTCGAGCATCAGGCTGAGCGCTTCGCAAACGATCGGATCGTCATCAATGAGAAGAATCTTCGGCATGGCTCCCTTTAAGATGTGTGCGGCTCTGAAACGCCGCTCTCAGTTTCTGGCAGGCTCGAAGCAAGACATTTCTCGCGAGTTCCTGGGTAATGTCCGGCACCTTCACCCTGACAGTGCTTCAGCTCGTAAGCGAACAGGCACAGCGAACAGTCGGCCTGAGAGGCCGCCAGACGGCCGTGCATCCTTTAACATCGCTTCGGAATAGATCGACCACACGGCGGTCTGGTTTCCGGTGATCCGGAAAGCGAGCCGAAGCACCGACCAGTCAAAGCCGCGCGTCATTGATCGAAGGCCTCTAAATTGCCATACTGAGCTGCCTGGACCAAGCGCTTTTCTTTGGATAAATTCACGCTCCTGTCGAGTGATAGACGAAAGCCCATGACCGCCGGGACCTACTTCCCGAATGGCATTTACATCCCTAGCTAAAATCCTGAATAGGTGAGACTTTGATACACTTGTTCCACGACTGCCAGGCTGAGATCCGTCCGGCTTAACGAGCGTGTATGTCCGCTGCATCACCCACTCCGCGCATCATTCGCTTCGCCGCATTCGAAGTGGATCTGGGTGCTGGAGAGTTGCGCAAGCATGGATTGAGAATCCGGCTGGCTGACCAGGCGTTCCAGGTGCTAGCGGCACTGCTCGAATACCCGGGCGGCCTGGTTACGCGATCGGAGTTGCGTACTCGCCTCTGGCCCGATCGCACCTACGTGGATTTCGATCAAGGGCTGAACAAAGCCGTCAATCGGCTGCGGACGGCACTGGGTGACACGGCCGCGAATCCACGCTTCGTGGAAACCATCGCGCGGCGGGGCTACCGTCTGTTGGTGCCAATTGCGGCAGGCCCGTCGCCGACGTCTACAGCGCCGCGCAGAATCCGGCTGGCGGTACTTCCTTTTGAAAACGTCGGCGCAGATACGGAACAGGAGTTTTTTAGCGACGGGTTGACGGAAGAAATGATCACCGAGTTAGGGCGCCTCAGTCCAAGGCAGCTCGGAATAATCGCGCGAACTTCCGCCATGCAGTATAAACAAAGCGGGAAGCGAATCGATCAGATTGGTCAGGAGCTGAACGTTGATTATGTCCTGGAAGGAAGCGTGCGCCTGGAACAGATGCGCGCGCGGATTACGGTTCAGCTAATACACGTCGGCGACCAGACCCATTTGTGGGCGCAGAGTTACGATCGTGAACTAGCGGATATTTTTCAGGTCCAGCGCGAAGTGGCGCAACGAGTAGCCGATTCGCTTGCCTTCGAATTGCTGCCGGAGAGCCACGCGCGCCGTGGACGCGCGGATCCTGAGGCGTACGAAAATTACTTGCGAGGCCGCTATTTTTTGAACCGCGGCAGTGACGCCGGCGCATGGCAGGCAATCGAGTGCTTCGAGCGCGCTCTCGCTCACGATCCCCGTTATGCTTTGGCGTACTCCGCAATAGCGAACTGCTATGGACGGCTAGTCTGGTTCAGCGCCATGCCGCCGCTAGAGGCGGGTCCTAAGGCCAAGGACGCCGCCACACGCGCGCTGGAAATCGACCCGAACCTGGGAGAAGGCCACGCGTCCATGGCGCTGGTACGCTTTTGGTACGAATGGAACTGGCTGGAGGCCGAGCGAGAATTTCGGCGCGCCACGGAATTGCGGCCCAACTATGCCGACGGGCATAACTGGTATGCGGCCTACCTCAACGTTATGGGCCGATTCCGGGAGGCGGCCGCCGAACAAAAACTCGCCGAAGAATTGGATCCGCTCTCACTCACGATTGCCATGAATGCCGCCGACCCGCACTACTTCGCGCGCCGTTATGATCCTGCCATCGAAAGCTTGAAACTCGTTTTGAGGAGAGAGCCTCGCTTTTCAGCCGCGCACTTCAACCTCGGCCGGGTTTGTGCGCAGAACGGCATGTATGAGGAAGCGATCGCAGCTTTCAAGAGCGCGGCGCAGCTTTCGGGCAATCGCCAAGCATCGGCGGCGCTGGCTTTCGCCTATGCGCGAGCGGGTCGGATCACCGAAGCGCGGAAGATTCAGGCTGACGTGCAGCAATTGGCCGTTGTTCACTATTTGCCTTCGCCCCAGTTGGCGTTAATCCACCTGGGGCTAGGGGAAACGGACCAAGCTTTGGATCGCCTGGAGCAAGGCTTCGAAGAGAGATCGTATTGGATGATCTATCTCAAGGCTGACCCGGTTTACAACGATTTGCGCGCTCATCCGCGCTTTATCCGTCTGCTGGAGCGACTGGATTTCGAGTCTTCAGCGGCATCCCACGGAGTTCGCTCTTAGGAACCTGCCCCGGCGGGCGCAGCCTGGGCCTGCATCTGTTTCATCATCTCTTTCATGGCCTTTTTCATCTCCTGAGGAGTCGGTTCAGCCTGATGTGTCCCAACCATCCACTTGTACCCGTCAGGATCTACCAGGTTTCCGACGCGGTCGCCCCAGAACATATCCATCACCGGGCCATCCAGTTGTGCGCCGCTCTTTACAGCTTTGGCGACCAGTTTATCTACATTTTCAGCCGTAAGATACAAGGTCACCGGTGTCCCACCGAGCGTCTTAGGGCTGCGAGCGCCGCGCTGGGGACTCTCCGGGCCCAACATTATGGTTGTATTCCGCAGGGTCAGTTCGGCATGGATCGGTTTTCCGTCCGGTCCGTTCATGATTCCGCGTTTCGCAAAGCCAAAGGCCTTTTGATAAAAGCTGGCTGCGGCTTTTATATCGGCAACTGTTAACATGGCCGTTATTGCGCCGTATTGTTTTCTGTTGAGGGGGTCGATTTTCTTAGGCATATGTCTCCTTCCGAGCATGAACATTGTATCAGTAGTCAGGGCACGCTATAATTCTCACGATGCAATCCCGATTAATCTTGCTCACGCTTTCCGCCGCGTATTTACACGGGCAAACCGCGCAGAAGCCGGTGGTGGAGTTCGACATGATGACCTGGGCCGAAGTGAAAAAGGCCATTCACGAAGAGGGCAAGACGACGGTGCTGGTCTACAACGGAGGCACGGAGCAGCGTGGACCGCAAAATGTAAACGGCGGCCACACCTTCATGGCCCAGCAGACTGTCCGGGCGGTCGCGTTGAAGCTCGGCAACGCGATCACGGCGCCAGTGCTGCCCTTCTCGGTAAACGAAGCCAGCGCCGACCTGCCGGGAACCATCGGATTGACCGGTCCACTTTTCGCGGCTATCAACGAACAGGTTGCTGAACAACTGATCAAGAGCGGCTTCAAGAACATAGTATTGATGGGCGATCACGGCGGCGGGCAGAAGGAGTTGGGCGAAGTAGCGCGCAAGCTCGACGGCAAATATTCATCGCAAGGAATCCGCGTCGTTTTCTGCGACGAGGTTTATGAAAAGGCGCAGGGCGATTACGAAAAATGGCTGGCGGAGAACAAATATCCCTCGGGCGGGCACGCCTCTGTAATGGACACTTCCGAGATGCTGTACCTGGGCGGCGACAAAGGTTGGGTCCGCAAAGACCTTCTTCCCACCGCTGTCGGAGATCCAGTGCGTCGGCGCGGCGAAGCATCCGACGTCAATGCAAAACGCGTCAACAATGGAATCACCGGCGACGCGCGACCTTCTACGGCTGAACTCGGCAAGCGGATGTTCGATATGAAGGTGGATTACGCCGTTCGCCAGATCAAGCAGTTGCTGCCGGGGAACTCGACGAATTAAGTGAACCGCTTCATTCTCATCGGCGCTGCGGTCTGGTTCGCATGGGCGGCCGCCGCGCAAACTGGTGAGAGCTTCGGAACCGTAGCATCGCAGCAAGCATTTGTCAGCCAGACTTGTGCCGCCTGCCACAACGACAAGCTGAAATCCGGAAATTTTTCGTGGGCTGGCGTCGATCTGACACATCCCGACCGCAGCGCGCAATCCTTGGAGAAAGCCATCCGCATGCTGCACGCGGGAATGATGCCACCGCCGGGGATTCCACGGCCCGACGCCGCCACCATGAAGGCTTTCGTGGGCGCGCTCGAAAACGGCATCGATCATGCAGCGGCCGTTCATCCCAACGCCGGCGCACCGGCTCTTCACCGGCTTAATCGGACTGAGTACCGCAACTCGATCCGCGATCTGCTAAGCATCGACGTCGATGTGGCTTCCCTTCTTCCCGCCGACGATATGAGCCACGGCTTCGATAATATGGCGGATGCGCTCAACGTTTCTCCAGCGTTGATGGAAGGATATATTCGGGCCGCCAGTAGAATCAGCCGCGAAGCGGTTGGCGATCCGGATGTCACGGCGTCCAGCAAGACCTACCACATCCCGCGCGTGGTGAATCAATTGCGCCATGTCGAAGGCGCGCCATTCGGCACGCGGGGCGGCTTGGCGGTAATGCACGATTTTCCAGCCGATGGCGAATACATTTTCCGGATGTCTCTCTACTACGACATCTGCGGTCCACTGTGGGGCAAAAGCCAGGGCAAGGGACAACAGATCGAGGTGGCGGTAAACGGCGAGCGCGTGGCGCTGCTCTCGATCGATCCTAACTCCACCTTCACTGATGATCTGGTGACGGCGCCAGTGAAGATCACGGCAGGTCCGAAACGGGTTTCGGCAGCTTTTATCCAGAAATCCGAAGGCCCGGCGGAAGACACAGTTATGCCGTTCGAGCAGAGTCTGATCGATCTCAACAATGCCGACCTGCCAGGCATCACGTCGCTGCCTCACCTGCGAGAGTTGAGAGTCGTCGGACCGAAGAACGTCACGGGAATATCGGACACGCCCAGCCGCCGCAAAATATTCGTGTGCCGTCCGGGTGCGGGCTCGGACGAGATCCCCTGCGCCAAGAACATTATCTCGACGCTGGCCCGTCAGGCTTATCGGCGGCCATCCACCGACACCGACCTTGAAGATTTGCTGAGTGTCTTCCAGCAGGGTCGCCGCGTTCCGGCGAAGAACGAAGCGCCTTTCGATTCCGGAATCCGAACCGTAGTGCAGACACTCATTTCAGACCCCGAATTTGTTTTCCGCTTCGAGCATACTCCGGCTAATGTCCAGCCAGGAACAAACTATCGCATCAGCGACCTGGAGCTGGCTGCGCGCCTCTCGTATTTTTTGTGGAGCAGCGCACCTGACGATCAGCTCATCACGCTGGCGAGCCAAGGAAAGCTGAAGGATCCGGCGATGCTGGAGCAGCAGGTGCGCCGCATGCTGGCGGACCCGCGCTCAGAGGCTTTGTCGACGGTATTCGCCGCCCAGTGGTTGCAATTGCAGAATCTGAGGGATGTTCAACCGGATGCTTTTCTTTATCCCAACTTCGACCGAAACCTGGCCGATTCGATGCGGCGCGAAACGGAGTTGTTGTTTAACAGCATCGTGCACGAGGATCGCAACATTGGGGACCTGCTGACCGCCAACTACACGTTTGTCGATGAGCTGCTGGCGAAACATTACGGAATCCCGAACGTGCTGGGGCCGCAATTTCGCCGGGTAACGGTCACCGATGAAAACCGGCTCGGCATTCTGGGCCACGCCAGTATCCTGACGCTGACGTCGGTATCGAACAGAACGTCGCCCGTACAGCGAGGTAAATGGGTGATGATCGCGCTGCTCGGCACTCCCCCTCCACCGCCGCCGGCTAGCGTTCCGCCTCTAAAGGAAACTGGAGAAAACGAGAATATACAGTCCGTGCGCGAAAAAATGGAGCAGCACCGCAAGAACGAGCCGTGCCGGTCTTGCCACCAGCTTATGGATCCGATCGGCCTGGCGCTCGAAAACTTCGACGGCATAGGATCGTGGCGTGCCAAGGACGGCGGCCTGCCGGTGGATGCGTCGGGCCGCATGTTCGACGGGACGCCGCTCGATGGTCCGGTCAGTTTACGTAAGGCGATCCTGAGCCATTCCGATGCTTTCATAGGAACGTTTACCGAAAACCTTTTGGCTTATGCCGTGGGCCGCGTGCTCGATTATCGCGATATGCCCATGGTTCGTTCCATTGAGCAGGAGGCGGCCCGCAACGGCGATCGGTTTTCAACGTTCGTCTTAGGGATCGTCAAGAGCATGCCGTTCCAGATGAGACGTGCCGAGGGTGGCGAAGTAACCTCCGATACGGCGTCCACGGCTGACCCGCCAGATGCGGTGGTGCACCATTAAGTAGGAGAATAAAGGGGAATGTACCTCACCAGGAAGCATCTCTCGCGCAGAACGGTTCTTCGTGGTGTCGGCGCGTCACTGGCCTTGCCGCTGCTGGATTCGATGGTGCCGGCGCAGACCCCCCTGACCAAAACCGCTGCCTCGCCGCGATCGCGTCTGTGTTGCATCGAGATGGTCCACGGATCGGCCGGCAGCACAGTGGATGGGTCGAACAAGCACTACTGGTCGCCTGAAAAAGAAGGTGCGGATTTCGAGTTCACGCAAACCCTAGAACCCCTGGCGCCCTTTCGCGACTACATCACTGTTATCAGCGACACCGATCTCCGCCCCGCCGGCGCTTTCGCGGATGCCGAAGAAGGCGGCGATCATTTCCGGTCGAGTTCAGTTTTCTTGACTGCCGCACATCCCAAGCTGACCATGGGAGCGGACATTTTGTGTGGCACGTCTGTTGACCAACTGTATGCGCAACAGTTCGGCCAGGACACCCCTTTACCATCGCTCCAGGTTTGCATAGAAAGCCTCGACGCCTCGGGCCACTGCGATTACGGCTACGCCTGCGTTTACTCGGACACGATTAGCTGGGCGTCGCCCACCCAGCCGCTACCGATGACTGTCGACCCCCGGAGCGTCTTTGAGAGCCTGTTTGGCGACGGGTCAACGCCTGAGGAACGCGCGCTTCGCCAGCAGGCCAATGGAAGCGTTCTGGACCGCATCATGCACCGCGTGGCTCAGCTTCAAAAGGGCCTGCCAGCGAGCGATCGAACGCGGCTCAACGAATATCTCGAGGATGTCCGAGAGATCGAGCGGCGCATCCAAAAAGTGGAGAGCCACAATCGCAGCGGCATCGCGCGCCAGTTGCCAGCGGCCCCCGTGGGCGTGCCGGACTCCTTCGAAGAACACGTCAAGCTGATGTTCGATCTGCAGGCGCTGGCTTTCATCACCGACACCACCCGCGTCTCGGCGTTCAAGATGAGCCGAGACGTCTGCCAGCGCGTTTATGCGGAGAGCGGCGTGAAAGTTCCGTTCCATTCGGCTTCGCATCATGGAGAGACCCCGGCCAAGATCGCGGACTTCGCTAAGATCAATCGCTATCACGTCAGTTTGGTTCCGTACTTTCTCGAAAAATTGAAGAACACGCCCGATGGCGACGGCAACCTGTTGGATCATTCGCTGGTCCTGTATGGAAGTCCCCTGGGCGATTCGAACGCGCATAATCACAAGCGCGTTCCGGTGTTTTTGGCCGGCCACGCCTCGGGCAAGGTCAAGGGCAATTTACACGTGCGCTGCCAGGACATGACTCCCATGGCCAATGTTTTACTCACGATCATGCACAAGGCTGGGATGAATATGGAGAGCATCGGCGATAGCACGGGCGTGATCGCGATCTAGGAGCCAACAAATGAAAACCTTCATCGGTGGATTTTGTATAGCGGTGCTTCTTTCGGCTGCCAGCGACACCAGGCTTTCCGGCGCAGCCATGCAGGACGATCGTGATGCGGTCCGTTCGCTGCTAGCTCAGAAAGTCGACGTGAATGCGCCCCAGGGCGATGGCACTACGGCGCTGCATTGGGCCGCGTATAAAGATGACCTCGAAATGGCCAAGATGCTGCTTGCATCTGGAGCGAGTGTCAAGGCCGCGACACGCATCGGCGCCATCACGCCGCTGTTCATGGCCGCGAAAAATGGCAGCGCCGCTATGATCGAGATCCTGCTAAAGGCCGGCGCCGACTCGAACGCCACCGACGAGCATGGGACCACAGCTTTGATGACCGCAGCGGCTTCGGGCAACACTGCGGCAGTGAAGATGCTGATGGATCACGGCGCGGACGTCAACGCCAGGGAAGGTACGCACGGCCAGACTGCACTAATGTTCGCGGCTGCGCTGAATCGCGACGCGGCAATCAAGATGCTTCTAGAGCACGGCGCGGATCCGAGCATCACCACCAAGCCTGTCAAGCTGCCACCGCCGGCTGCGCGCCTCGATGATGGTAGCCCAGTGCCTGAAGCCAAGGAAGACAAACCGGCGGCAGCGCCCGCCAAGGAATCAGCGGCGGATCAGAAAGCCGCTCTAGACACTCTCGCGAATTCGCTGGGCTTCAAATCGGCGGTGTATACGGCTGGAAAATCCGACGACGCACCCGCCGATGTCAAGACCATGGTCCAAAAGCTGGCCGCCAAAGTGGATGAGATGGAAAAGCGCTTGCCCGGCGACAAGTCGAAGGGCGAGGACGGCAACAACAGCATGTACGGCATCATCCGCGAGCGTGGCACGCTCGATATGGGCGGCCTGACTGCGTTGTTGTACGCTGCGCGCGACGGCCACATGGAAGCCGCGAAAGCTTTGCTCGAAGGCGGCGCTAACATCAACGAAGTTTCGGCTTCCGAAAAGACCAGCCCACTAGTGATGGCGACCATGAATGGCCATTTTGATCTAGCGAAACTGTTCGTGGATTGGGGCGCCGATCCGAATCTCGCCAACACGCAAGGGCTCACGGCGCTGTACGCCGCAGTCGACTTGCAGTGGGCGCCCAAAGGCTGGTTCCCTGCCCCCGGCGTCGGCCAGGAAAAGGTCACGTACCTCAATTTGATGAAAGCTCTGCTTGAAACCGGAGCCAATCCGAATGCGCGGATCACGAAGAAGCTGTGGTTCCGATCCTTCGGCGATCATTCCTGGGTCGACACTGCCGGAGCGACTGCCTTTTGGCGCGCGGCGCAATCGAGCGACCTGGATGCCATGCGGCTATTGGTGGACCATGGCGCCGATCCCGACATCCCAACCACGCATGGGACAACACCCCTGATGGCCGCCGCGGGCATCGGCTGGGGCTATCACTACAGCATGAACGCGCCCGATTCGTGGATGACAGCCGTGAAGTATTGCGTGCAACATGGAGCCGATGTAAACGCGGCCGATGATCGGGGTTACACGGCGCTGCATGGTGCGGCTTACCTGGGCAATCACGAGATGATCAGCTATCTAATTGAAAAGGGCGGCGACGTGAAGGCGGTGGCCAAAGATAAGAACACGGTCGCCGACATGGCCAATGGTCCCACGCGCTTCGGCATCCCGCATCCGGAGACGGTTGCACTGCTGGAGAAGCTTGGCTCGGCGAACTCGCACAATTGCCGGTCGGACCAATGTCTCGTCGCGCCCAAAGAAGCCAAGAAGCCCGGCGATCAGTGAAGCTCGTCATTGCCGCGCTGGTCTTTCTGGTTCCGTCCTGGTTGACCGCGCAATCCGCGCGGGCAGCAGGCAGCAGCCCTTTTCCTGGTGGAACAAATCCGGACGGGTCGCTGCGTCCGACGCCTCCGGTCACTCAGCTGTTTACGCAGGACGCTTATACCGAATATGCAATCCTGGCGCCTGGGAGCGAGCAGTTCCGTATCCGCTTTTTACCCGAGGAGTCGAAAGCTGGCGCGACGGAGCTCGTCAATGCCACTCGCGGCGGCAGCGAAGGTTCGGACGTCGAGGTCTACGATCCACGCACCGGCAAACCGATTAAGTTTACCTATGAGCACGAGCCAGACGATCCGGCGACGCACGCCATCCGCGCCCGTCTCCCGATTCCGGTTCCGGAAGGTGGCATCGGGCGCGTGCTGATCTACAAAACATACAAGGACCCGCGCACTTACATGATGCACGGCGACGACATTGTCTGGGTACGCAGCCTCGCGGGTTATCGGCTGGGCGTGCTCTTGCCTCCCGGCTACGCGTTCATTTCATCGAGTGTCGCGGCGCAACTAACAACTACCACCGATGGACGGCTAAAGCTGGCATTTGCAAATCCGAGCGGCCAAAGTAATCCGGTGACTATTCACGCTCGCAAGACTCCCGCGAATTTTACACCACTCTCCTACGACGACATGTTCTTCGACGACATCAAGACGCTGTACGATCTGGATGCTCCTCAAACTCATACCATCCACGTCGAACAGATTTACAGCGATTATCCCAAGGGCAGCCGCGCAAAATTGGAGTCGCTGGCCTACCTGCCGCTCGACAACCTGAAGGTGATCGACCTGGATACCGCGAAGCCTTTCAGCCTTAAAAAGGAAGGCAATACTACCTTTGTCGCGCTAGACGTCCCGATCGTTAACGACCAACAGAGCGCTCACCTCAAGATCAACGGCACGCTGAACGATTCGGGGTACAAACTAGCGAACGGCGACCTGGTGCTCGACCGGACGTTGAAGGGGCTTCGCAATACGGTGCTGCTGCCGGCCGGCTGGGAAGTTTCAGGGGTCTCGCAAGCGGGGACAATCGGAACTTATCAAGGTCGTACTTTCATCGCCCTGATTAATTTGAATGCTGAAAACAACTATAGAGTCGTAATACACGCCAGCAAAGCGTCGGCGCGAACGAATTAGTTCAGCGTCTTTGGGTGACAACCGCTTGCACTCGCTCGGCCATCATCAAACTCGATAGCTGCTCGCGCGCGGCCATGGCCATGCGCACCCCATCCGGAGCGATACCGAAAGATTCGGCTGTCGAATCAGAATCGAAGCCTCCCAGAGGCCGGCGCGTTTTGCCCGTATCCTGACCAGCGGCGAAATCCTGCACGAAAACGCCTCGCACGCCCTTCTCGTCCTGCCCGATAAAGGCGATCGCTTTGCCGTCGGGCATCCAGCGCGATCGTGGAAAGACATCGCTTAGAATCTCGAATGGCACAGCAGCGCCGTCAGCCAAGCGTAGTACCTTCACCTGATAGGGCTTGCCGGTAACATTGGGAACATATAAGCAATACTGGCCATCGGGCGAGACGTCGGGGACCAACGTTGGCCCGGCCACCAGCCTGGTAGCTTGCGAGCCATTCTTACGGACCTTCCATACGCCATTTTTGGCCGGATTGCCCGAGCTGTACACGATCCAATCTCCATCCGGCGTCACTGTCGGATTCTCGGCATCGACGCCATCCTGCGTCAATTGGCGCGCGCCGCTACCGTCCGCGCCGGCAATCCAGACCTCGAAATGGCCGCTGCGGTTTGAGCTCCAGACGATCTGTTTTCCATCCGCGGTGAAAGACGGATCCCAATCCTCCGCCGGGTCGTCTGTAATACGGTGCGAGGAGCCAGTCTTGGTAGAGACTTCCCAAAGATCCAGATTGCCGCTCTGATTGGAAGAAAAGATCACCCATTCGCCGTCGGGTGAATACGCCGGCTGCCGATCGGTGCTGTTGCCGCGAGTAAGCCAGTGGCTCTTCCCGGAACCTCCGCGCACGGCGACTTCGCGAACATTTTGACGCGGCGATCCGGTTCCGAACACGATCGTACCTGGACCGGCAACGTCGAATATGAGACCTGCGTAGGGACTCCAGAATAGTGTTTGGGTGCCGCCTGAAACCAGATTCTGTTCAACGATACGCCCAGCAGCGCCAGTCAGGCTCACGGATTCGGCTTGCGAATAGAGAAGGTCGTCGCCCGAGCCATTCCAGGCGATGGAAAGAATTGCAAAGCCGCCGGACGTCGCGCCTATTGTACGAGACCTACTGCTCGCCGTATCCACCACGAAGATCGCCGTCGGACTGCCAGCCTGGATAAAACTCTGCACTGCTGCGATGGTCCGGCCGTCCGGAGACCAGCGCGGCTGCTTCAACGAGCCGTTTAGCGATTGGGCAAGCTCCGCTGCTCCCTGCGCGTCGGCGCCAATAGTCCAAATTGCCGCGCTCAGCAGTGGACCTCTCGAACTGGAACGAACGAATGCGATCCTGCGGCCATCCGGCGACCAGTCCCCGTCCAGCGCGTCATCGACGACTTTCGCTTCCGCACCGCCGGCGATCGGCATCTTGTAGAGCGAGGTCAGTGAACCCTCAGTGCGGGAGAATAGAATCGTGGAGCCGTCGGGAGCGAAGCGAGCATAGTCATCCGGACCAGACGTCAGCGCCGTCTCCCGGCCGCTGGCCAGATCCTTCAGCCAAATTCGGGGACGTCCATCGCGGTCAGAGGTAAATGCGATGGTTTTGCCGTCGGGCGAGGCGGCCGGCGAATAGTCGTGACCGGAGTAAGTCAGATATTTGAGGATGGGAGCTTGGGGGGCTTTGGCGCGCGTCCACCACACGCCGAATCCGGCAACCGCCAGCGCTCCGACGGCGATACCGGCGATGAACAAGCCACGTGACCGCTGCGTTGGAGGGCTCGAGAAGGTGCTGCGCACGGTTGACATGGTGCGTCCTGAGTGCCGAGTATAGCACCCTGTACCGCCGTGGTGAACCCGTTATAGCGAATATTCTCCGCGAATCACTTCCACGGCATGTCCGCCTACGCGCACGTTTACGACGGCTTCCCCCTGCTGCGTCGCGCATACGAAGATCTGGCCCGGGCGGTGGACCTCCGCGCCTTGTTCGATCAGCGCCTGTTCGTCCGACCGCGCCACACCATTCTTCACCATCCACGCAGCCGCGCACCCGCCAGCCGATCCTGTAGCCGGATCTTCCCCGCCAACCGTGACGAGCCGCGCGTGCAGCTTCGCTTTAGGATCCTCGGTTTCGCGACTGACGCAATAAAAATTGCGGCTCCCGGTGCGGCCTAGGTATTCACTGATGGCGGCGTGATTCATCCGTACTGAACGAATCGCCGCCAGCGATTTAAGCGGCAGAATCACAAATGCGCTTCCGGTGGAGACAGCTTGGATCGGCAGGTCGGTTGCAATGTCGTCCGCCTTCAGGCCTACCAGCGGCGCCACCGCCTCGCGCGTGTGCTTGACGCCGAACTCGGCGTCCTTCTGGCGCATCTCGCCGAACACTCTGCCGTCGTTCTCGGTCCGAAACGCGACTGGGATCTTGCCGCTCTTGAGTTCGAGCGCGATTTCGGCAGCGTTGGGCAAGCGGCTGGACCGCAATGCCATGGCAGTCCCCAGCGTGGGGTGCCCGGCGAACGGCAGTTCTTCGCGCGGCGTGAAAATTCGCACCAGGACGCCCCGCTCCCTTTCAACAGCCACTTCACGAGGGAAGATGAAAGTGGTCTCCGATAAATTGGTCTCGCGTGCGATCGCGGCGATTTCACTATCGGCCAGCCCACGCGCATCGGTGAAAACCGCCAGAGGATTGCCCCGGAGTTTCTCCGAGGTGAACACGTCCCATTGGACGAACGGATAGTGTCTTCCTGCCGCGCCTTTGACACCACTCGCCGCGACGCCCGCCGCCATCGATCCCGCCACGGTCTTCAAGAATCGCCTCCTCGCTGTTTGACTCATGGCCGGTATCTTATCGCATCCCGCGGGGTCTGATACCTTGGAAGGCGAATTCGCTTATGCGCCAAAAAACAATTCTCAGTTCTGTCGATGCCGTGAAAATGGTCGCGGCGGCCAAGATCGAAGCCGCCAAGAATAACTGGAACGTGACTATCGCTGTGGTCGACGAGGGCGGCTACTTACTGCACCTCGATCGCATGGATGGCGCCGGCTACCACACGCCGGAAATTGCCACTCTTAAAGCGCGCAGCTCGGCGATCTTTCGCAGTCCCACGAAAGCTCTGGAAGAGGCCGCCAAGGATCGGCCCGGCACTCTCGCGTTCCCAAACCGATTGCCGGTGCAAGGCGGACTTCCGATCATATTCGAAGGCCAGTGCGTGGGCGGCATCGGCGTCTCAGGTGTCAAGTCGCACGAGGATGAACAGGTGGCGCAAGCGGGACTGAACAGCCTGCTCTGACGCGCCGGGCAGGCCGCGACTTTCGTGCCAGCGCTCTTCCAAATGCTTCAGCCGGGCGTCCAGCACTTCCTCAACGCGTTGCAACTCGGACCGCCACATTTCGCGCATATCGTCGAATCGGGAGTCAAAATGTGCCCGGAGATCGCCGAGACGTGAATTATTAATCAGGATTCCTACGAGCACGGCGAGCGTAGGCATATCTTTTCTCGTGGCGTCACTCATGGTGCAGCGCGACGATAGGGTTCAGCTTAATCGCTTTGCGAGCGGGGATATAGCTCGCGGCCAGGGCAACCAGGAGAAGCAACGCGGCCATCGCCGCGAAGGTGAGCGGATCCGTGGCATTTACTCCGAACAACAGCTTCGAGATGATGCGCGTGAGGCCCACAGCCGCGGCAAGTCCGATGCCGATGCCTATTCCGGCCAGTTGCGCGCCGTGCCCCACGATTAGCTTCAGAACATCGCTCTTTTGGGCGCCCAGGGCGATTCGGACGCCGATTTCGCTAATCCGCTGGCTGACTGAATAGGCGATTACGCCGTACAATCCGGTCCCCGCCAGCAGCATCGCAACGCCGGCAAAGATCCCCATCAGGAGCGTGCGGAAACGCGGCTGCGCCACCGAATTGTGAAGCATTTCTTCCACTGTCTTCACGTTGAACACCGGTTGATTCTTATCCAACTTCTGGACCTCGTTGCGCGCGGCGGCGACCATCCAGGCGGGGTCGGTCTGGGTTCGCAGGACAATGGTCATAGTTCCTTCCACGAAGTTCATCCACTCCGGCGGTACTTGCAGATAGTGATAGTACGTCTCCGCATTCAATTCGGCATCCAGGCCCCGGTGTTTCACCTCCCCGACGATCCCCACGATGGTGCACCATTGGCTTTCGTCGAAACCGGCCTTCATCCGCTTACCGATTGGATCCTGGCCAGGCCAAAACCGCCGCGCGGTCGCTGCATTGATAATTACTACTCCGGGTGTTTTCTCGCCATCGGCCTGATTGAAATAGCGGCCCCGTATGAGCGGGATGCCCATGGCGGCAAAATAGTCGGCGCTCACCGCGCGGTATTTCGCCCTGGGCTGCTCCGCGGTTGAGAGGATGGGAGCATTTTCGATCACGAAATTGAGACTTGCATCGCCGCCGCTGAATGGCAGGTCTCGGGCGACGCCGGCTTGCCGTAAGCCCGGAAGTGTCTGAAGCCGCTCGATCAGTTGCTTATAAAACAACGCCACATTGAGTCCCGAGTATCGCGATTTGGGAAGCGCGATTTGCATGGTGAGGACATGATCCGCCCGGAAGCCGGGATTCACGCCTTCCAGGCGCATGAAGCTGCGCAAAAGCAGGCCGGCGCCGATCAGCAGCACTACACAGCATCCGATTTCACAGATCACCAGCAGGCTCCGAACATTGGTGCGGCCACGGCTACTGGTGTTGCTTCTGCCGCTGGTCCTCAGTACCGAGTTCACATCCGCTTTCATGCTGGTCAGCGCGGGCGCTAATCCGAAAAGGATCCCGGTCGACACAGCGACCAGCAGCGTAAACAGCAACACGCGCCAATCGATCGTGATCGCACCGGCCCGGACCAAACCCGCTGGACCCAGCCGCGTCAGCATCGCGACGCTCCCGTAAGCGAGAAGCACACCAACTACGCCGCTCGTGACCGAGAGCAGAATGCTTTCAGTTAGCAGTTGCCGAGCCAAACGGAAGGGATTAGCTCCGAGAGCCCTTCGAATCGCCACCTCCTTCTCGCGGCTTCCGGCGCGAGCCAGCAAGAGATTGGCAACGTTCGCGCAAGCGATCAAGAGAACGAATGCCACAGCGCCCAGCAACGTCCACAGCGTGGTACGAATATCGCCCACTAACTGCTCACGCAAGGGCACGATTCTCACGCCCCAGCCACCGTCTACATCGGCATACTGCTGTTCCAAACGACTTGCGAGCGATCGCATATCCGCGCCAGCCTGTTCGGGACTGACACCCGGCTTTAGATGCGCAATGACCTTTAAAGTGCGTATGCCGCGGAGTGCCGGTGTCAGATCCTTGGGTTCAGGGCTGTATGGCATCCACAGTTCCGATGACGTATCGATCAAGCGAAACCCGGCCGGCATCACGCCGATAATAATGACACTGTTGCCGTCCACGATCAGAGATTTTCCAAGAGCCGTGAAGTCACCTCCGAAACGGCTCTTCCATAGACCTTGGCTGATTACAGCAACCCGGTTCTTCCCCGGCTGATCTTCTTCGGGAAAGAAGGTGCGGCCTATCGCCGGTTTGACTCCCAGCAGTTCAAACACACTCGGCGAGACCACCGCGGTTTCCACGCGTTCTGGCAATTCCCTGCTAGTAAGCACCATGGCCTGCGCCCGGATGGCCGCCAAGCGATCGAAAACATGGTTTTGCCCCCAGTCCTTGAAATCTGGAGCTGAGATTAATTCTTGCTGGATGCCCTTGCTGAGCTGGGTTGCCCACACCACCATCAGGTGTTCGGAATCGCGGTAAAGCATCGGACGCAACAGTACGGAATTCACGACACTAAAGATCGCCGTGTTGGCGCCAATACTGAGACTGAGCGCCAGCATTGCCACCGCGGTGGTTCCGGGATTCTTGAGCAGTATCCGAAAACCGTATTGAAGGTCTTTTAGCAAGGTTTGCATGATAGCTTAGCCAATTCTAAAATGAATGGACCGCGAAATCGGGGAGGAGACACCGATCTAGCGGTCCAGAATTCCTTTATATGGTTCACTCCTGATCGACTAGCTGCCCCAGGCGGCGCTGCCTGCCTTTACTTTCGACTTTGTTCTCATTTGGTGCGTGTCTCCTTTCTAAAAGATTTGGTTACGTGCTATTGAGCTTCCTGTTTATTAACTACCCCAAAGTACGTTGCCAGCCCTTACTCTCGTTCTTGCTTTCATCGCCGTGTCCCCTTTCATATGAGTACTTCGGAAAGTCGGGTTGAAACGGCTAGCGGCCGGGCAACTTTTTTGCACCGCCCGGGACCCGCGTTCAATGGTGTGCCAGAATACACCTTAATGGAGGAGGGTCCGCAGGTCACGCAGTTGCTCGTGGCTTGGAGTCACGGCGATCGAGCGGCGCTCGATGAGCTGACCCCGCACGTCTATCGTGAGCTGCACTCATTGGCCCGAAGCTATCTCCGCCGGGGCCGCCCCAATCAGACGCTGCAGCCGACCGCGCTCATCAATGAAGCTTGCCTCCGGCTGCTGGGCCAGTCCGAACCGATTCAGTGGCAAAATCGCGCGCATTTTTTCGGAATTGCGGCTCGACTCATGCGCATGGTCCTGGTCGATTATTCCCGCTCCCGAAACGCCGAGAAACGCGGAGGCTTGTCCGACCCGGTCACGCTGGAGGAGACCATGGTCCTGTCCAAGAGCCGCGCGCCCGATGTCCTGGAGGTCAACGAGGCTTTGGACCACCTGGCGAAGGTGGATGAGCGCAAGGCCAACGTCATTGAGTTGCGTTACTTCGGCGGAATGGACCGGGAAGAGATTGCTGCCGTCCTGGGCCTAACCGTGCCCACCGTCAAGCGCGACCTCCGATTGGGCGAGGCCTGGCTGCGCCGATTCCTCAAAGGAGAGAACACATCGTGAGCGACGCTCGCTGGCAGCGGATCGAAGAAGTTTTTCACCGGGCCGCGGACCTGGCTCCCGCACAGCGTGCCGAGTTTCTTTCCACCGCCTGTACCGGCGACGACGAATTGCGCCGCGAGGTTGAATCGTTGCTAGCCAACGATGACTCTCAGGACCACCTTGTGGAGTCCGCCGTCTCCAAAGCAGTGGACGCGTTGCCTGACGAGCAGGCTACCGTGGGCGATGACCTGGTGGGCAAAAATATCGGACCATATCTGGTCATCGAATTGATTGGCAAAGGCGGGATGGGAATGGTCTATAAGGCCCGCGACACGCAATTAAATCGGTCCGTGGCGATCAAAGCCCTGCCCTCCGAACGTTTGACCGATCCGGAACGCAAGCGGCGATTTTTTACGGAAGCCAAGGCCACTTCCGCGTTGAATCATCCCAACATCGTCACGGTTCACGGCATTACGCATGAGCATGGCACCGACTTCATCGTGATGGAGTACGTCGCCGGCAAAACCTTGGATCAGTTAATCCCGAACAAGGGCTTGCCGCTGAAGCAGGCAGTGAAATACGGGCTGGCGATAGCTGACGCCGTGTCGGCCGCGCATTTGGCCGGCATCATCCACCGCGATATCAAGCCGTCCAATATCATGATCACCGAACAGGCCCGGGTAAAGGTCCTGGATTTCGGCTTGGCCAAGCTCGCCGAACCCGATCAGCGCTCCGAAAAGGGATTGACCGAACCACTCAGCACCAAGGCAGGGATGATATTTGGAACAGCCGGCTATATGTCGCCCGAACAAGCCGAAGGGAGGCCGGCCGACGCCCGCTCAGATATCTTTTCTTTCGGCGCGCTGCTCTATCAGATGGTCACGGGCCAGCGTGCTTTTCCGGGCGACAACGTGATTACAATCCTGGCGGCAGTTATCAACCAGGAGCCTGCGCCGCTTGCAAAAATCGCCCCGAATGCACCGCGCGAGCTGGAATGGGTGATCGCGCGCTGCCTGAAAAAAGATCCGGACCATCGCATCCAATACATGGTGGATGTGAAGATCGCCCTCGAAGAAGCTCTGGAGCGGATGGAGTTGCCCAGCCCCCTTCCGGTCGTCCAGCCACGCCGCCATTGGATTGCGCCGACGCTCATTGCCCTAGTGCTCGCACTTGTGGCGGGCGCTTGGCTGAGCCGGCGGATCTTTCGCGCAGAGCCAATCACGTTCCAAAGACTTACTTTCCGCCATGGCGACGTCTTGACGGCGAAATTCGCTCCCAACGGAACCGTCGTCTATGCCGCGGAATGGGACGGTTCTCCGCCGACACTCTATTCTGCTCAACCCGGCACTCGCGAAGCCCGAGATTTACAGCTCCCAGCCGGTAATATCCAGGCCGTGTCCACGTCCGGAGAACTCGCCATCCTGATTGGCGGTGGAGATTTTGGCGCTTCGGGAACTTTGGCGCGAGTGCCCCTCGCTGGTGGTGCGCCTCGGGCCATTCTTGAGAACGTGTGGTACGCCGATTGGGGGCCAGGAGCGAATTCGATCGCCGTAGTACGAACATTGGAAGGCTACTACAGGGTCGAATACCCGGTTGGCACGGTGCTCTATCAGACGCAAGCCTTACGCACCCCTTTGTATGTGCGGGTCGCACCCAAAGGCGATCTGGTCGCATTTTTCGATTACACCAACAACGGCGATTACTCACTCAACGTCGTCGACGCCAATCGGAACCGGCGCGCCCTGTCCCGAGGCTGGCGTACGGTGGCCGGTGGCAACTGGTCGCCCGATGGCAAGGAGATTTGGTTTGGCGGAGGCCGCCCCGGTACTGACGAAGCGTTGTGGGCGGTCGATCTCTCCGGCCGAGAGCGGTTGCTCACCCAGATCGCCGGCCATGGCTTTCTGCACGACGTCGGGCGGGACGGCCGGGTCCTGCTGGCGAACGTTGATTCTCGGATCGGAATTCGGTGCTTCGCGCCTGGCGCTGCGGAGGAACGCGACCTGGCTTGGCTGGATGCGTCGTTGGTTTGGGACATTTCGAACGACGGGAGCGAGGTTCTATTCGAAGAACTTTCGTCCGGTGAGGGGCGGAATCCTGCAATTTACCTGCGTCGGGCCGACGGATCGCCGGCAGTCCTGCTGGGATATGGCACCCGGCCGGCGCTGTCGCCTAACCGCAAATGGGTGGCGTGCGTCCGTCGCGATCACGATACTTCACGACTTGTACTGCTACCAAGCGGCGCAGGGCAAGAAAGAATCCTATCTACTGGCAGCGTTCAGACCGAAAGGGTCGAATGGTTTCCTGATGGCAAACGCCTACTATTCAGCGGCAATGAACCCAACCAGCCTCCCAGATCTTACTCCCTCGATCTGAACGGAGAGGAAGTTCGGCCGGTGACGTCCCCCGGAATGAGAGCTTCGGCAATCTCGCCCGACGGCCAATTCGTGGCTATGATCTCCGAGGGCAGGCTGAGCCTTCATTCGTTCGTCACCGGTCGCGATTCTGCCGTTGGTGCGGTCGAGCCTGGCGTGTCCATTATTCGCTGGAGCGGCGACGGGCGCTATCTTTTCCTGCAAAGAGTTCAGGGCAATCTGCGCAGCGCTACCATTCTGCGCATGGATGTCCGCAGCGGACACCAGGAAATCTGGCGAGATCTGAAGCTAGTGGACCCGGCCGCGCTCTTCTTCGGTTTGGCGCGCATCTCTGCTGACGGAAAATCCTACGCTTATTCCTTCCAGCGCGATCTCGCCACCCTTTATCTTGTTAAGGGTGTGAAATAAACCAGCCCGGCGTCAAGCCGCCTTCAGAGAATCTTCAGCTTGTCCTGCTACTGTATACATTTGGCCCAGGTCTCTCGCAGCAAACTCGCCGGCCTGTTTCTTGCCTTGACGTTGGCGCCGTCGGTGTTCGCCCAAACGGCGACCCTGCGCGGCCAGGTCGCCGACGATTCCGGAGCATTGGTCCCCGGAGCCAAAGTCACGCTCACCGGGCCCAATGGCCTCGTCAAAATAGCGACCTCTGACAACAACGGCTCCTATGTCTTCGCGGGACTCGCTACCGGCGACTATCAGGTGGTCGGTTCAGCTCCCGATCTCACTATGCTGCAGCCGGTCGCGATTTCGCTGAATGCTGGAATCCAGACCTTGAATCTTCAGTTGAAGCTGGTTGGTACTGCCGAGCACGTCACAGTGCAGGAGAATGCCGGACCGGCTGTCAGCACCGACACAGCCAGTAATGCCAGCGCCGTGGTGCTGCGTGGCGACGACCTGCAGGCTCTTTCTGATGACCCCGATGATTTGGCCGCCGACCTCCAAGCGCTGGCTGGTCCGGCTGCCGGCCCGAGCGGCGGCGCCATGTTCGTCGATGGTTTCAGCGGCGGGGAGATCCCACCTAAGGAGTCGATTCGCGAAATCCGAGTCAACCAGAATCCGTTTTCACCCGAATACGACAAGCTCGGCCTGGGCCGTATCGAGATCTTCACTAAGCCCGGCGCGGATCGTTACCGTGGCACCTTTGATTACAACTTCGCCGACGACTTTTGGAACTCGCGCAATCCATTCTCCGCCGTAAAAGCTCCGCTGCTGCTGAACGAATTAGAAGGGAACGCCGGAGGGCCGCTCGGCAAGCGCGCGTCGTTCATTGTCGAATGGCAACGGAACAGCGTGGATAATGGTTCGATTGTCAATGCCGTCACGCTCGATCCGCACACTCTCGCCGTCAATCCCTTCTTCAGCGCTTACAGGGTGCCGCAGCGCTTCACGCGCATCAGCCCGCGAATCGATTATCAGTTGAACGACAACAACACATTGACGCTTCGGTACACATTCACGCACGTCGACATCAACGGCACAGGCATCGGAAGTTTCGATCTCGCTTCGCGTGGCTACGACTACAACTACACCAATCAAACCGTACAGGTCACCGAAACCTCGGTGCACGGCTCCACGATCAATGAGAGCCGTTTTCAATATTTCCGCAGCCCGCAGCAACGGCTCGCTTTTCAACAGGCGCCCGAGATATCAGTTCTAGGATCTTTCAACGACGGTGGATCGCTCCAGGGGCGATCTTTTGACACGCAGAACTTCTATGAGCTGCAGAATTACACCACAACTTCCAAGGGAGCTCACGTCTGGAAATACGGCGTCCGTCTGCGCGGGCAGACCGACGTCAACATTTCGCCTTTCGATTTCAACGGAAAATTCACTTTTGGCGGGGGCCTGGCGCCCGTCTTGGATGCCAATAATCAACCGGTACTGGATTCTTCCGGCCAACTGGTAACCGCGAATATCACTTCCATTGAACGGTATCGCCGGACATTGCTGTTCCAACAGCTTGGGTATTCTCCGGCACAAATCCGCGCACTGGGCGGCGGCGCGACGCAGTTCACCATCAACACTGGTATTCCCAAGCTTTCCCTGAATCAGATTGACGCCGGAGCGTTCGCAGGCGACGACTGGCGGATTCGGCCGAACTTTACGCTGAGCGCCGGCCTGCGCTATGAGACCCAGACGAACATTCACGACTGGAGGGACTTCGCGCCCCGGATCGCCATCGCATGGGCCCCCGCTGGCAGCGCCAAAGCCAGGCCCAAGACCGTAATCCGCGCCGGCTTCGGGACGTTCTACGATCGCTTCGCACTTTCGAACACACTCACTGCTGAGCGCTACAACGGAATCGTACAGCAGCAATACGTCATCACCAACCCCGATTTTTTTCCGAATATCCCTTCGCTGGCCGGACTGCAAGCCACGCCGCAAGCCATTCAGGAAGTCAGTTCACGCTTGCGCGCGCCTTACACTATGCAGTCGTCCGTCTCCGTTGAACGTCAACTGCCGGCCCACACTACCCTCGCTCTGACATACACGAACTCGCGTGGAGTGCACGTCTTCCGCTCGGAAGACATTAATGCTCCCCTGCCGGGAACATACGTCCGCGGTGTTTCGGGCAGTGGCGTGTTTCCCTTCGGACAACCCGGCCCGATCTTCCTGATGGACTCTTCGGGCATCTACAAGCAGAATCAGTTGATCGCCAACGTCAACACGCGGGTGAACGCGGGTTTTTCGATTTTCGGCTTCTACGTCCTCAATAAAGCCATGAGCAACACCGATGGCCTCGCAACATTTCCAGCGAATCCTTACAACTTCGCTGGCGAGTACGGGCCGGCATTCAACGATGTGCGGCATCGCGCCAACATCGGTGGATCGATCAATACTAAGTGGAATGTGCGCTTCAGTCCGTTCATCGTTATGCAGTCCGGCTCGCCCTTCGACATTACCGCCGGGAACGATCTATACGGTACGACGCTATTCAACGGTCGTCCGGGGTTCGCGACCGACCCAAATAAGCCAGGGCTGATCCAAACCCAGTATGGTCTGCTCGATCCGAATCCGACGCCTGACGAGAAGCTGGTGCCACGCAATTTTGGACGCAGCCCGGGCCAAATATCATTAAATTTGCGGGTCGCGAAACTCTGGGGATTTGGCGCCGAACGCGGGTCCGCTTCAAAATCAAGCGGCGCGCAACCTCCCGTAGGTGGACCAGCCGTTGGTGGGGCAAATCCGAACCTAGCCAGTGGAAGTGGCATGGGTGCTCTCATTCGTGGACCCGTTACCAACCACCGCTACAATCTTAGCGTCGGCATGTCTGCGCGCAACCTGCTGAACCACACCAACCCCGGACCGATTACTGGCAACATCACTTCCCCGCTGTTCGGCCGGGCCAATCAATCCGCCGGCAACGTCAACGGCGAGGGCCTCTCGGAAAACGCGGACAACCGGCGGCTGGAGATGCAGATTCGCTTCACATTTTAAGGAGCTCGCGTTGAGGAGTTCGCGAGTAGATTACTGTTTTTCCTGATTCTTCTCTCCGTTTAGTACTATTACGTGCTGCGCTGGTACCCCGACCTCCTGACCATTTACAGTACTTCGGGCCACCCATAAGCTAGATACACCATGAACCTCGTACTCCTGATGCTCCTGATTGCACAAGTTTGCCTCGGCATCTGCGCATGGCTCTCTCCCCAATTGCTGCGCGGACTGGCGGCGCACCTGCTAACTCGCGCCGATGTAATCGACGCTTCGCGCGTAGAAAGCGAGCGCCGTTTGCGCTATTGGAACAGCGAGTTCGGCCTGAACCGCGAACACATGGAGGAAATCGACCATCCACTTCCTCGCGTCCAAAGCTTCGCCCGCCGCTAGCTTGCGGATTCCTTCAACCGTTGCATCCTCTGGATGGAATTAGTCAGCAGGCTGGTGGAAATCGGCCACCGCTTTTCGTCGCCCGCGATCGCTAACATGCGCCATTTCAGGCAGATCGAGTTTGGCAAACAGAATGCCTCCTTCTGTGCATGCGGCCCGGAAAAAGGGCCGCCGTGAGGAGGATGAAATGAAAACCAAGCTACTTGCTCTTCTGTTGATCGCCGGGGGGGCCTTATTTGCCGCCCATGTCTCCATTGGCGTCGGCATCGGCGTTGCGCCCGCTTATGGCTATTACGCCGCGCCCCCGCCGCCTCCACCCGTCGTTGCCTACGCCCCAGCTCCCGGGCCCGGCTACAGTTGGGTCGGAGGATATTGGTATCCCGCCGGACCGCGCTACGCCTGGCATGCCGGCTACTGGGCCCGCCCGCCTTACGCCCACGCTTATTGGGTGGCTCCGCGCTACTACGGACATCGCTACTATGGAGGCTATTGGCGCCGCTAAGTGCGCTCCGCGCAACAAAGCGGGCTCGGGCGGCGTCCACATCCGATGGCCATCATCCGGTCCAGCCCGCTGTTGCTGTTATTGTTAGCCTTCATTCCCTCTGCTGATGCGTACTCGGTCCTTACCCACGAGGCGATCATCGATGCCAGTTGGGAACACGAACTTAAGCCCTTATTGCTGGCCCGCTTTCCTGAAAGCACGCCCGACCAACTGCGCGACGCCCACGCTCAAGCCTATGGAGGCGCCATCATCCAGGACATGGGCTACTACCCCTTTGGCAGTCATTTTTTCAGCGACCTCACTCATTACGTTCGCAGCGGCGACTTTATAGAGGCGCTGATTCGCGATTCCAAGGACTTGAACGAATACGCCTTCGCGCTCGGCGCGCTGGCTCATTATGCCGCCGACAATGAGGGGCATCCGGTCGCGGTCAATCGCGCCGAGCCGATAATTTATCCCAAGATCGCCAAAAAATTCGGCCGCGTTGTGACCTATGAGGACGATCCCCAAACGCACCTCAAAACAGAATTCGGTTTCGATGTAGTGCAGGTCGCCCGCGGCCAGTACACCTCGCAAACCTATCACGACTTTATCGGATTCCAGGTGTCCAAGGATTTGCTGGAACGTGCCTTCGAAGACACTTACTCAATCCGCTTGAAAGACCAATTCACCAGTATCGACCTCGCGCTCGGAACCTACCGCTTCGCCGTCAGTGAGCTTATTCCCGAAATGACCAAAACGGCATGGTCGGCCAAGAAGAAAGATATCGAAAAGCTACAGGCCGGCATGACGCGGCGCAAGTACATCTATCGCTACTCGCGTGCCAGTTACCATAAAGAATGGGATCGGCAATATCAAAGGCCGGGGGTATGGGCGCGCTTTCTCGCCTTTCTTTTTCGCATCATGCCTAAGATCGGACCCTTCCGGGCCCTCTCGTTTACCGTTCCCCCTCCTCAGGCCGAGAAGCTCTTCCTCGCCAGCTTCGACGATACGCTAGGCCAGTACCGCAAGCTCCTAGCGGAATCCAAACAAAACCAGCTTCATCTGATCAACGAGAATTTCGATACTGGTCAACCGACCCGCTTCGGGCAATATCGAATGGCCGATGCGGCTTACGAAAAATTGCTCGAAAAACTCGACGGCGCATCCGACAAGGCTTCCGCCGATCAAACAGCGCGCGTTGAGGTGTCAAAAGAACTGCGCGATAACATCATCGCGTTCTACCAAGGGTCGCCGGGACCATCGTCCGAAAAAGCTCGTACCGTCCTAGCTGCCCTTCAAAGCCAGTCACCGCCCGTTACCTCGCCGTCGCCTTCGCCTTTCCCATTTTTAGTCCCTTAGTGCCTTCCAGCAGCTCCCGCCGATCGATTATGTAATAAAATCGCAGCGCGCCTTCGCCCCCGCTAAGATGGACCAGAAGCTGTTCCAGTGCATCCCCAGGACTCGCGGCCTCCACCTCTGCTGAGCGCAAATATCCGGAATGCCGCAGCCTGTAAAACAGCTCCGGAAGCGTATACCGCCCCTCCCACGTCAACCCGCCCGCCCGGTGCGAGCGGCTTACCAGATACTGCACCAGCAGCAGCTCGTCAAAGAGCATTGGCGCCAGGAACAACCGGCCGCTGTCTGCTTCCCACCCGTCTTCCAGGCGCCGCGATCGTCGAATCGAATGCGCACGCTCAAACTCCGCCTGCCAATCTACCTTGGGCGCTTTGCGGCTCAGGTAGTGCCGCGAAACGTCGCGAATCCACCGCGGGTCATCCAGGTCTAGTTGCTTGCTGATAGATTCGAGCCATTCGAAGAAAGCGTGCTGCTGGGTCGCTTTCTGTTCTAGTACCGCAAATGAGTCATCCTTCTTCGACAGCGATTTCACCAATTCCCGCCGCAAGGCATCCGTCGCTTTGCCGCTCTCGATCCGGTAGATCGGTAGTCGCGCAATCCATTTGGGCGCTGCCCGGCAATAAGGACACGGTTCTTTGTGGGTTTGCGCGGCAACATAAGGCCTGGCCACCGCGGCCGAATTCAGCTCGTCCAGCGACGGCGTATAGCGCTTGATCTCGCCTAGGGCCGTCTTTGGCGCCAGCTTCAAGTGACGTGTGAAGACTTCCCAGACGCACGCCAGGCAAATACCCCGCTCCATTTGAGTGATCGACTCCGCGGGAAACTTCGATAAATCCAGCGGGTCCAATTTGGAAGCTTTCGGCTTTCTGCTTTCCGCTTTCTTGCTTTCCGCCGTCTTGCTTTTTGCCTTCTGCTTCCCGCCTTCTGTTTTCTTCGGCGCCTTCCGTCTTCTGGATTCTGGCTCCGGTCTTCTCGCTTCTCTCTTCCGGCTCGTGGCTCTTTTCTTCGGCATCCCGGTCCCCTCTTCTACGTTCCCACACCCTTTTCTTACGAAACAGTTACGTCGGGTTAGGAGTCTATCCGCTAGTGCGTGATAGGACTGTGCCCCGGGAGTAGAGCATGAGCGCGGCCGGAAATGTAGTCCGCCAATCCTCTCCTGTGGAGAGCGAAATCTTTTCGGGCGGCGGCGAGATGGGTGCGCTAATGCGCTCCCTCGACTGGTCCAAAACCGTCTTGGGAAGTCCCGATGACTGGCTATCCAGTCTGAAGACGGCGGTCAGTATCTGCCTCAGCTCCCGCTTCCCCATCGTCATTTTCTGGGGCCGCGAATTTGCCGTTCTCTACAACGACGCCTATATTCCGATCCTCGGCCCAAAACACCCAGCGGCGCTAGGCACGCCGGCCAGAGAATGTTGGAGCGAGATTTGGAACACTATTGGCGCCATGCTCGAGAGCGTGATCGAGTCCGGGCAGGCCACTTGGTCCGAAGACCTGCAGCTCATCCTCAACCGCAACCTTCCGCGCGAAGAATGTTACTTTACGTTCTCCTATAGCGCTATTCGGACCAATTCCGGTACCGTTGGCGGTGTTTTCTGCGCCGTAACTGAAACCTCTGAACGCGTCATCAACGATCGCCGCCTTATGACTCTGGGCGAACTTAGTGCTCGCGCCGCCGAAGCCAAGACCGCGCAAGAGGCCGGTGAGATCGCTTCCGAAATCCTCGCGGCTAACACCGCTGACGTACCTTTTCATTTGCTGTACCTGGTGGAGGGAGACCATGCCTGCCTCGCCGCCGGCACGCCTATTGCACAAACCATCGCCGCTCCCCGGCAGGTTCTGATAAGCGATCCAAGCTCGTTCTGGCCTTTCAAAAAGGTCTGGAATACAGGCCGCTCGCAACTAATCATCGGCCTGGAAGAACGCGTGCCCGGACTCCCCGCCGGCGGTTGGCCGGAACCCTGCAATGCTGCCTTGCTCTTACCGCTGGGCGCGCCCGGCCAAGCTCATCCCCAGGGATTCCTGGCGGCTGGTATCAATCCACGCCGCCTGTTTGACGCTCCCTACCGGCGTTTTTTTGACTTGGTCGCCGGAAATGCCGGGACCGCTGTCGCTAATGCCAAGGCTTACGAGGACGAAAAGCGGCGAGCCGAGGCGCTGGCTGAACTCGACCGTGCTAAGACGGTTTTTTTCAGTAACGTCAGCCACGAGTTCCGCACACCGCTCACGCTCCTGCTCGGTCCTTTGGAGGACCTCCTCAACCAGCCCGGCACCAGTCCCGCTCGTACACATGAACTCATCGAAGTGGCTCATCGCAACGGTCTTCGGTTGCAAAAGCTGGTTAATACTCTGCTCGATTTTTCGCGCATCGAAGCCGGCCGCGTACAGGCCGCTTACGAACGCACCGATGTGTGCTCCTTGACAGCCGACCTGTCGAGCAGCTTCCGCTCGGCGATCGAGAAGGCCGGCATCCAATTCGTCATCGATTGCCCGCAGCTCGCCAAACCCGTGTATCTCGACCGCGAGATGTGGGAGAAAATCGTCCTCAACCTTCTCTCTAATGCCTTCAAGTTCACCTTCACCGGAACAATCACCGTGGCTGTGAAAGACGGAGGCGAACATGTGGAATTTTCCGTCGCTGATACCGGCATCGGAATTCCAGCCAAAGAGCTTCCTCACATCTTTGAGCGGTTCCATCGCGTGGAAGGCTCTCGCGGCCGGACCTTCGAAGGCACCGGGATCGGTCTCGCGCTAGTGAGCGAACTGGTGAAACTCCACCGCGGCTCAGTGACCGTTGAAAGCCAAGTGGATCAGGGAACTACCTTCACCGTTTCCATTCCGTATGGAACAGCTCACTTGCCAAAGGACAAAATCGAGCCTGCGCGCCCGGCTCAGCCCACTGCGCGCGCCGCAGAGTCTTTCATGGAGGAGGCCCTCCGCTGGCTGCCGGAAACAGTCGGCGAGCCGGTTGGGCGGATTCGAGCGGGCCTCCAGGCAAGCCCGCGCGAACGAATCCTGCTGGCCGACGACAACGCGGACATGCGCAGCTATTTGAAGCGAATCTTGGGAAAGCACTATGATGTCGAAACGGCCGCCAATGGGGAAGAAGCGCTGGAGCAAGCAATTAAATCCCCGCCCGACCTGATCCTGAGCGACGTCATGATGCCTCGTCTGGACGGTTTCGGTCTGTTGAATCAGCTCAGAGCGCGTCCAGAGACCAAAACTATTCCGGTGGTTCTACTTTCCGCTCGGGCCGGGGAAGAATCGCGCGTGGGAGGGCTTGAAGCCGGCGCGGACGATTACTTGGTGAAACCGTTTTCCGCTCGAGAGCTCCTAGCGCGCGTAAGTATGCACGTAGCGATGGCGCGCGTCCGCAGGGAGGCCACTCAGTCCCTGGCCACCAGCGAAGGGCGCTTCCGCACCATGGCAAACAGCGCTCCCGTTCTAATCTGGATGGCTGGACCCGACAAGCGGTTTATCTGGTTAAACGAGCCTTGGTTCAATTTCACCGGACGGAGCATGGATCAGGATCTGGGCGACGGTTGGACCGAATTGGTGCACCCGGAAGACCTGCCAGGCTGCTTGGCCACTTATCGTCAAAACTTCGATGAACGGAAACACTTCTCTTTGGAGCTTCGCCTCCGCCGTCACGACGGAGAATGGCGCTGGATACTCACGCACGGCATTCCGCTTTATTCTCAGCCTGGTGAATTCGCCGGCTTTATCGGTTCGTGCATTGACATCACCGACCGCAAGGAAATGGAGCGGGAGCTTCAGCTTCTTCTGGATGCCTCCGGTACCCTGCTGGCATCGCCGCATGAGGCCAACGTCATGCAGACCATTCTGTCGGTGGCGCAACGCTTCGTCGCCGCCGACGCCTATGCCATCTGGCGTCAAACCGCGCCCGGCGAATGGATTGCGATAGCCACGGTCGGCCTTTCAGACGACTATAGCCGGACCGCTGTGCAATCCCCCGCTCAACCTCCTTTACTGCCCGAACCTGTCGCCTACCCCGATGTCGAGCAATTCCCGCTGCTGGCTGACCGGCTGGAGATGTATCGGGCCGAAGGCATTCGCTCTCTGCTCTCCATACCCATGACACTCCATGGCACGCTGTCGGGAACGCTGGTGTTTTATTATCGCCAGACGCACCAGTTCACCGACCGGGAAACACGCCTCGCTACGACCCTTGCTAATCTAACAGCGGCCGCGCTCGGAACATCCGATCTTTACGAACGCCAGCGAGCCTTACGCGGCGTAGCCGAGGAGATCGCCCAGCGTACTGAGTTTCTGGCCGAAGCTGGCAGCGCCTTAGCCTCCTCGTTGAATTATCCCTTAACGCTTACCAAGGTCGCTGAGTTGGCCGTGCCTTTCTTCGCCGACTGGTGCGGTGTCAATATCGTGGACGATAAGGGAGTCATGCGCCACCTGGTGCTCCGCCACGCGGGCGTCAATATGGAAGTCGCACGGGACGTGCAGAAGCGCTTTCCCGCTGCCCGCAATCCCGCGGTCCGCCTGGCCGTACGGACACGCAAGCCGCAACTCATCGAGCAGATTTCCGATTCCTTGCTGACCGAACATCTCCGCCAACCGCAGCAGGTTGCGCTGATTCAATCTCTTGGTCTCCGGTCCATCATCTGCGCGCCTCTGGTCGCTCGCGGCCGTACACTCGGTGTTCTCACCTTTGCAACCGCCGAGTCCGCGCGCCGCTACACTTCTGAAGATGTCGCCTTGGCCGAAGAACTGGCGCACCGCGTCGCCTTGGCAGTCGACAATGCGCGCCTATTCGCCGACGTCGCCCGCGAACGCGAACGTGTTCAGAAGGCCAACCAAACCCTGCGCAGCGCCAACCAAGCTCTTCGCCGGGCCAACGATGATCTGGAGCAGTTCGCCTATTCCGCCAGCCACGATCTGCGCGAGCCGCTCCGCACCGTGGCCGTCTATACGGAGCTGTTGAAACGGCACTTCGGAGATAAAATCGATTCCAAAGCTGAGGCTTTCATGGGTTACACCATCTCCGGCGCTAGACGCATGGAGGCCCTGATGAAAGACCTTTTGTCTTATGTTCAGGCCGCCCGTGGCGTCGACGAAGAACCAGTGCCAATAGACTCCAACCAGGTGCTCCGAATAACTCTCTCCAATCTCCACACGGCCATTCAGGAAAGCGGCGCCTCCATCATCTCCGATGATTTGCCTCGCGTCCCGGTCCATTCCGTGCATCTGGAACAACTCTTTCAAAACCTTATCGGCAACGCGATCAAATACCGAAGCGAGGCTCCCCCGCAAATCGAAATCAGCGCGCGGCGTTCTCCCCAGGAGTGGACTTTCCATGTAAAAGACAATGGAATCGGCATAGATCCTCAATACGCCAAGCAGGTGTTCGGCATATTCAAGCGGCTCCACAGTTCTGAGTCGTATTCCGGCACCGGCATAGGATTGGCAATTTGCCAGAAGATCGTCGAGCGCTACGGCGGGCGCATTTGGGTTGAATCAGAACTGGGAAAGGGCGCGACCTTTTGCTTCACGCTTCCGGTCGCGCAATCATGAGCAGCACGTCCACGCTCCTTCGTACGCCTTTTGTCCTTCTGGTCGAGGACAGCCCGGCCGATATATACATCGTCCGTGAATCGCTCAAGAAGCACATGAAAGAGATTAACTTGCAGGTCCTTAACGACGGCGAGAAAGCCTTCGCTCTCATCGAGGCGTCCGAGGCCGACGACTCCATGCCTTCTCCCGCGCTCTTAATTCTCGATCTCAATCTCCCCAAGAGGTCCGGCCAGGAGATCCTGCAGCGCGTCCGGCAGAGCTCCAAATTTGGCCGCATTCCGGTGGTGATCTTCACCTCATCCGACTCACCGTCGGACCGCGCCGAGACCACTAAACTCGGTGCCACGGCCTATTTCCGCAAGCCGGCTGACCTGGAAGAGTTCATGTGTATCGGTAAGGTTGTCCAAAGCGTGCTCAGCGCCCACATCTAACCGGCGCCAATACCTGCTCGCTCGCTGGCCGAAATGCACCAGGCTGGTTTTCCTCGGCCAAGGCGAACTCCCCTAACTATTGTAAAATAGGAGAGTTAGGAATGGAATCAGGCGTGCAACCTACGTCAGCTTGAGGGGCCGCTAACTATGAAATTTTCCAAGAAACTGATTTTTGCTTCGATGTTGACCGTGTCGGGCGGATTGCTGCTCGCGCAGGATCCAGCACCCAGTCCCGCGCCGTCGGGCGGATGGCGCAGGTTTGATCAATCGAATCCAGCGGACGTCGCACCTCCGCCACCTGATTATCAGGAGCCGCAAGCGCAAACGCCGGCTCCTCCACCTCCCGGCCGATATCAGACGCCGCCGCCCGCGGCGTCATATCCCGCGCCACCGGTTTATCCCTCTCGCGTAACGATTCCGGCCGGCACCTGGCTCACCGTGCGGGTGGATCAAGCGCTATCGAGTGATAAGAATCACGAAGGAGACTATTTCAGGGGCACTCTGGTTCAACCAGTGGTGATCAGTGGACTCGTCGTGGCTCCTCGTGGCCAATCCGTCACTGGCGTAGTGACGGAAGCAAAAAAGGCGGGTCGCGTGGAAGGCACCTCGCGGCTGGGTTTGGAGCTGACTGAGCTCGGCCTGACCGACGGCCGCCAGCTTCCGGTAAAGACCACACTGACCGAGCGCCGTGGTAACACATCCTATGGCCGGGATGCTGCGGCCATTGGGGTTACCACTGGTACCGGCGCTGCCATTGGAGCAGCCGTGAATGGCGGAGTTGGCGCGGGTGTCGGAGCGGCGGCAGGCTTGGTTGTCTCCAGCATCGGCGTTATGCTCACCCGCGGACGCCCAACCGTCGTCTATCCGGAATCGGTCCTCTCGTTCCGGCTGGCCAATTCAATTACAGTGGATGGAACGCAGGCTTTCCGCCCTGTATCGCAGCAGGACTACGGGATGAACTCTCAACGGCCGGGCAATGGCCAAGGGTATGGGGCTCCGCGGCCGGGATATGGGCCGCCCGTTTACGGTGGCTATGCGGCGCCCTATCCGTACTACCCCTTTTATGGCGGCTTTGGTCCTTACTCCGGCTACTTTTGGAGCCCCGGCTTCAACTTCTATTACGGTCGTGGACGGCGCTGGTAATTTCCAGCGGCTTTCCACAAACCTCATCCGACGGCGCGACTGTCCAACAGATCGCGCCGCTTGCTTTTTCACTCCCTCGCGAACTATCAACTTTGATTCTCGTTCCTATCAATCCCGGTTGACATCGACCACCTCGCACTAGCATTAACAGGTACTTACGCACTGGTTCCCCAACTGCATCTTCCGCCCACATACCAGCTTCAGATGTTCGAAAGCTGGTCAGAAAGAAGGAATTATGCGGAATACAGCTTGCCTGTGGATGACATCCTCGATGCTGGCGGTGGGTCTCTCATCAACCCTCAACGCGACGATGCTGGTAGGAAATGAAACAGCCGCTCCGTTCGGCAACCTCAGTCAGAACGCAACCGATGCGCAAAGCAATTTTCTGGTGGACTGCCATAGCGGCGCTTGCTCTCCGGTTTCCGTTGTGAATGCCTGGGCCTACATGCAGGGGACTTTTCCGAATATCTACACTGGCAATAAGACACTGATCGGCACGGCCACAAACCAGATTCAAACGTCCGACCTGGTGACCACCGCCAATATCCTGGGCGACAACTATATGAAGTCCTGCGATGCCTGCAATCCGAACGGAGCGGCCGGTACTCCCATCGAAGACACGATGATTGGAATACAGAATTATCTTCAAGGCTTCAGCCCCGGAACCACGATTCTATCGATGCAAGATTTCTATGCCTGGAACGTCAGCGCGAATATCCAGAATAAAGTCGCACAACCGAACTACGTCGCGGCCAGCACGGCGCCCACCGCTCAATTCATAGCGAATGCGTTGAATGCCAACGACGCGGTGGAGGCATATCTGCTCTACGCCAATGGCAAGGCTGCGCATTACGTGACCATCAGCGGCATTAGTTTCAATACCGCCACCAATATGGGAACCGCCACGTTTATCGATCCCTTGGGCGGGAAAGCCGTTCCGGTGAATATCACCGGACTCTTGGCAGGCAATCTGAACACAAACTACAGCGGAGGAGCGTCGATCCGGGCGGTGTACGTCGAAGCTCCTGTGCCCGAGTGTTCCACGCTCCTGATGATGGCCGTGTGCCTAGGTCTTATATCTCTCTGTGTCAAAATGGATTTCTGCGCAAGAAGACATTAATCGACTACGCGATCCCCTACTGGCGGCGGTTGGTCCTGGTGCTGGTACTCAGTCTGGTCAGCACCGGTCTCTCGCTGGTGATCCCCTATTTGTCGAAAGACCTCTTCGACCGCGCTCTGCTGGGGCGCGATTTTCACCGCCTGCTGATCATCGTCGCGCTTTTCACCGGCATCACGCTGGTGAGTTTCCTGCTGAACGTAGTGACCGGCCTTCGCTACACCCGCACGTCGGCCGAGATCCTGTTCGACATGCGTCTTTCGCTGTATCAGCATCTCCAGAGGCTGTCGCCGCGATTCTACGCCCGCACGCGCCTGGGCGAAATCGTCAGCCGCATAAATAACGACATCGCGGAGATCCAGCGCGTAGCAGCGGAAACCGCACTGGCATGGATCGGCAATGTGCTGTTCCTGATTGGCACCGTCGTGGCCATGCTGTTGCTCGATGCGCGTCTCTTTCTGCTGACGATCGTTCTTCTGCCAGTCAGTATCTGGACGCTGGTGCATTATCGAAAGAGGTTGGAGGGCAAGGTCGCCGACGTGCGCCAGTCCAGCGCCGATATCGGCAGTTTCCTGATCGAAACGCTGCAGGGAGTCAAGCTGGTGGTGACTTCCAATGCGCAGCAGCGCGAGGAGACCCGCTTCCGCCAGAAGAATGACAAGTTTATCAGCGCCCTTATGTCGATGCAGGTTTTGAGCTACTTCTCGGGCGGACTGCCGGGCCTCATCCTGTCGGTAAGCACCGCGCTGGTCTTCCTTTACGGCGGCCGACAGGTGATTTTAGGTGCCATCACACCCGGAACTTTCATCGCATTCCTCAGCTACGCCATGCGACTGTTTCCTCCAATTCAGGCCTTGATGGGACTCTATACGAATCTTGCGACCGCCCGCGTTTCGCTGGGCCGCGTAGGTCAGATCTTCGACACGGCGCCTGAAGTAGTGGAAGCGCCCAATGCCATTTCCCTGCCCCGGGTTCGCGGCGATGTGGACTTCGAAGAAGTGAGCTTATCGTTTGACCGCAATCCGGTTCTAGATCGCGTTTCGTTTTCGGTGCGCGCAGGCGAAACGCTGGCCATTGTCGGATCGAGCGGCAGCGGCAAATCTACCATCGCCGATCTGCTGCTGCGAATGCTCGAGCCCGATGGCGGCGTGGTGCGTCTGGACGGGAATGATCTCCGCGCAGTTCGGCTGGCCGATCTACGCCGCCAAGTCGTGCTTGTCGAACAGGAGCCGTTCGTTTTTCACACCAGCATTGCCGAGAATCTTCGCTATGCGTTTCCAAATGCTTCGCAGCGCGATCTGGAAGAGGCCGCCCGTGCCGCCGGCATCGACAGCTTCATTCGCAATCTGCCGCAGCAATATGAGACGACGGTGGGAGAGCGCGGCATGGCCCTCTCGGCCGGTGAGCGGCAGCGCATCGCACTGGCTCGCGCGTTCCTGGCGGATCCGGCGGTGCTGGTGCTCGACGAACCTACTGCGTCGCTCGATCCAGTCTCCGAACGGCAAGTGATCGCCGGTTACGAAGCCATCATGCAGGGACGTACCACCATCCTGATTTCTCACCGGTTGGAATTGGCCAGCCAGGCCGACCGGGTGATTGTTCTCGATGGCGCAAAGATCGTGGAAAGCGGCACGCCCAGTGAACTGCGCATAAAGCAAGGTAGTTTCGCGAAGCTGTTCAACACGGCAGCCGTCGCCTCATGAACGGCCCGGTCCGGATCGCTGTCATCGACAGCGGAGTCCACGCCGGCCATCCGCATGTAAATGGCGTCGCAGGCGGCATTGCGATTACGGCCGATGGCCGGGAGGACAGCGAGTTTTCAGACCGGCTCGGCCACGGCACGGCGGTGACATCTGTCATACGAGAAAAGGCGCCTAATGCGGCCATCTTCGCGGTCAAGATTTTTCACGATTCGCTGGCCACGCGAATTCAGCCTCTGATCCGTGCCCTCGATTGGTCGGTGGAGAATGGCATGCACCTGATTAACTTGAGCCTCGGCACCAGCAACAAGGAGCACGAGCGCCTACTGCTATCCGCGGTGGAGCGCGTGCGAGCGAAAGGGATTCTGCTGGTGGCGGCCTTCGAAGATTCCGGAGTCCGTTGGATGCCGGGCGCGCTTCCCGGCGCGTCGCCCGTCGCGCTCGATTGGGACTGCCCCCGCGACGAATATCGAACCTCGACCCTTCCCGACGGCCGCACTTTGTACCATGCATCCGGCTATCCGCGCCCCATCCCCAACGTGCCCCCGGAGCGCAACCTCAAAGGCGTCAGCTTCGCGGTAGCGAACGTGACAGGGCTGCTCGCCCGGGAGCTTTGCCGTCGCGATTGACATCGTCCAGTCCCGGCCGGCGTCTAGACTATATATAGATGCGTACCGCTATTGCATTGACGATGTTGCTGGCGGCGACTAAAGGCTTTGCGCAGGTGTCTTCCAACGTCTCATTGAGCAATGGCGTTCAGCTCACCATCACTTGCAATTCCAATCCAAGCGCGTTGAAGATCGACCTCGAGCCCGCCTCCGGTAACAGCTTCTACCGCGTCTTCCGCGACGAAAACAACTTGGCCATCTTCGCGTACCAGTTGCAGGTGGAACGTACTTCCGACGGCGATCATTTCCGCCTAACCGCCAAGCCCGCGGGGGACGATTTCGCCGCCAAGTTTCCAAATGCGGATGGAGGAAAGCCGACCCCTACTTTGCCAGAGCCTCGCGTATCGCCACTGCTTGCTTCCGGCGACAAGTTCACCATTGATATCGCTGTCATCCCCGGCGTTGCCGATAACCTCAGCGACACAGTCCAAATCCGGCTGAATGCACGCGGAGCTTCTTCAGAGCCAGCTTCTCAGGCAGCGGCGCCGCTCCGCTTTGTCGGCTTGAAGGTTCAGATCAACGGCCAACTCGTATCGGCGAGCGGCCCCGGTGCGACGGTCGCCGGCCGCTATGTTATGTTTTACGTCCCCGGGCACGGCGCGTATTTCCTATCCAGCGAGCAGGTCGAGTCCCCGGCCTTTGTAAAGATCGGCGTGGTCGATCACACGCACCTTCGCTTCACGCTCGATAATGAGACCTACGATTCCGATTCCGATGCGCCTATCCTCCGGAGCTCGGACCGCGGCGAGATCTGGGTTTTTAACGATCCTGACTACAAACCCTCCGGCAACTGGACCAGCAGCAATCCCGGCACTCAGCGAGACGAGTTTTTCGCCGCTGCTTCAGACTCGTTGAAGTGGTGGCTACCTTAGAACCACGTAGCGTGTGAGTACCGCAAACTAGGGACTTTCTACTCCCATCGTCCAGGACGAATCATCGCAGCGTACTAGTGTTCCGCTCAATGGACGCGCCACTTGAGACGCGACAAACTGGCTCATTGGCGACAACGTGGCTGGCTGATTTGCCGCATAAATCTCGTAACGTTTTGAATTGGTTATGTTTCTCATTTGGCTTTTCGGATGCATATTAGCGGTTTCCGGGAACCGGAACAAACACATGAAACCTATCTTTAGATCAATTCTCCTCGCCGCTACCGCGATGGTTGCGTTTGCAGCTCCCAAAGTCTCTAGGGACATGCCCACCTCAACGTCGAACGGCATGGTGGACGCGATCATTCAGTTCAACCAGATTCCGACCAAGCAAGAACTCAAGCTACTGGGGCCTTACGGCCAGGTGAAGAAACAGTTCACCTCGGTCAACGCTATTCACATGGCGGTTCCGGTATCAGCAATCAGTACCATCGCGAGTTATCCATGGGTTTCTTACGTTACTCCCAATCGGCCGACCGGGAGCTCTTTGGACATCGTCACCAAAACGGTGAATGCGCCGATGGTCTGGTCAACCGGCCTGGATGGCAGCGGAATCGGTGTTGCCATCATCGATAGTGGCGTTGCATCGAAACTCGACCTGATGACGAGTAACGGCACGGCATCCCGTATCGTGTACAGCCAAAGCTTCGTCGCGGGTTCGGACGCCTCCGATCAATACGGACACGGAACACACGTGGCGGGTATCGTGGGATCGAACGGCGTCAGCTCTTCCGGCCCTAATTTCAAGCGCGATTTCAAGGGCGTTGCTCCCAATGTAAACATCCTCAATCTCAGAGTGCTCGACGCCAATGGCTCCGGTTATGTCAGCGACGTCATCTCGGCCATCGATCAGGCTATTCAGCTGCAGAGCACTTACAACGTTCGCGTCATCAACCTTTCTATAGGAACGCCGGTTTACGAGAGCTACACGCTCGATCCGTTGTGTAAGGCCGTGGAAGGGGCATGGAAAGCTGGGATCGTTGTGGTAGTGGCAGCCGGCAATTATGGCCGCAGCAACACAATGGGCGTGAACGGATATGGAACGATTGCTTCTCCCGGAAACGATCCCTATGTGATTACGGTGGGGTCGATGAAAACAAATGGCACGCCCTGGCGCTCGGACGACTCGATCGCCAGCTATAGTTCCAAGGGGCCCACCGCGTATGATTTTATTGTCAAGCCCGACCTGGTGGCGCCGGGAAACAATGTTGTTTCCCTGATGGCGCCTAACAGCACTATCGCCGCCGAGTTCCCCGGCGCCTTGGTGCCAAATTCCTATTACGAAGTCAATCCAGCGCCCGGTAATTCGACCGACTACATTCAGCTAAGCGGCACCAGCATGGCTACTCCAGTCGTGAGCGGGGCGGCGGCTCTGATGCTGCAGAAACAGCCTGGCCTTACCCCCGATCAGGTCAAAGCTCGGCTCATGAAAACCGCCACCAAGGTCCTCCCACCCTATACCACGTCCTTCGACAAGATCAAGCTGATGGCCTTCAACATGCAATCCGATATTTTCACGGTGGGCGCCGGTTATCTCGACATCAACGCCGCCCTCAATAGCAACGACCTGGCACCCCGGCCGGCATTGTCGCCAAACGCGGTTTATGATGCGGTCGGCAAGCATGTCTCGGTAGTCCTCAATTACGCTCTGACATGGGGAGATGCCATGACCTGGGGTGAAGCGATAACCTGGGGCAATAGTGTGTTCATCAACGGAACTGCTCTCATTTGGGGTGAAGCGATGACTTGGGGTGACATCACCACCAGCGGTTTCGCTTTGATTTGGGGCGAAAGTGTCACTACCTCTGCGGGCATACAGGCTATGTCCGCCGATGATGGCGATCAGGATAGTCCTCCGAGCTCATGACTCGAGAACCCTGATTAATCAATATAAGGAGAACGCTAATGACTAAAACAGCGAAACTCTACGCTATCACCGTCGCAGTGGCCGGCCTTGCACTGACCACGACGTTTATCGCCGCGGGCTGGGCCTTCCCAGAGACTCCCCGCTTCCTGATCCTGTTGGCGCTTACCTCGATCGCCGCCATCTTGAAAGTGAAGCTGCCCACGATCGAAGGCTCCATGTCGGTGCTCTTTGTCTTCTTGCTCATCGGTGTCGCCACCATGAGCCTGGCCCAGACCCTGGTTCTGGGCTCTATCGCGACCTTGCTGCAGTGCGCCTGGAAACCAAAGCGCCGCCTCCAACCGTTGCAGGTGCTGTTCAATATAGCCGCCATCAACCTCAGCACCATCGCGGCTTTCTATGTACCCAATTTGCTGGCGCAGGGAATGGATAACCCGGTCAGCCTCGTCCTGAGCGCTTGCACTTTCTTCGCGGTCAACGCCGGACTGGTCTCATTGGTGATCTCACTGGCCGAAAAGGAAAGCCTGGAACGGATCCTGCGGCAGGCGTATCTGTGGTCCTTCCCGTATTACTTGATCGGTGCTGGGATCGCGGGCGCAGTTAGTTCATCCACACATCAAATGGGATGGAAGCTGTCCCTGTTCATACTGCCGCTCATGTACCTGGTCTATCGGTATTACCGGATTTGTCTGTCGAACCGGTCACGATTGGTGCCGGCTACTCATTAGAAGCAAGCTCACAACCCCGCGCAGTGACGTATGCCTCAGGTGGGTCAATCTCGAATTGACCCACCACCAGCCTCCCAAACCAACTGATCAATAAAAATGCCTGCCCGCCAGCCGCCGCTAAACCGGCACTTCCGCTCCATCCTGGCAGATTTCCAGGATTTCACCGGCGAGCTGAATCCATCCGTCCAACTCCGTAGGCTTGGCGCGATACAAACGAAGTCCCATTTTCCGCACCTCCGTCTCCTCCGCCGGGCTGGCTATGCTGGTGAGAGCGACGACATGTATGTGCGCGAGCCTAGGCTCGCCTCGTATGGCCCTCAATACCGCAGCTCCATCATGCTTGGGTAGGTGCAGATCCAATACGATGGCACAGGGAGCCGCATCGCTGGCAAGCGTTCGTTGCTGCTGTACAAACAGGATTGCCTCGGCGCCATCTCGAAGCACCTCGAGTTGATACTCCTCGCCGTGCTCGTCGAGAGCATGTTTGAGCAGAAATACATCTGCCTGGTTATCTTCCACAATTAGGATTCTGGCTGGTGTGGGCTTGGCCTTACTCATGTAACGTAACTTAGACGCCCGCCGGAATGAACCGTTACACCTGGCAAAAACCCGAGTTTTTAATGTCTGCTAGGCTACGGCGTGAGACGTATGAACCCTACCCAAACATTCCTGGACTACCTGCGCCCGGAAATCATCAATCTTCCTGCCTACAACGCGGGCGTTTCTACCGATTACGTGCGATCCAAATATCAAGTCCGGGACGTCGCAAAGCTGGGGAGCAACGAGAACTCTCACGGAACCAGTCCCAAGGTACTTGCTGCGATCGCCGCCGCGCTACAGGATGTGGCGCTTTATCCAGATCCGTTTGGCAACCAGCTTCGCGACGCACTCGCACTACGGTTGAACGTCACTCGAGATAGGCTGGTCCTCGGAAACGGCTCGGACGATCTGATTGCGGTCGCGGCTCAGACCTTCTTGGCGCCAGGCGACGATGTATTAACGGTGGCGCCATCCTACGGCCTTCATGTTATTTGGCCGCAGTCGATCGGAGCACGCGTTCGCGCTATTTCGGTACAGCAGGACTATAGTCTCGACATTGGCAAACTCATCGCTGCCCTCACACCGCGCACGCGGATGATCATGTTTAGCAATCCATCCAATCCCGTGGGAACATCCATTACAGCCTCGGATATGTCCCGCCTTCTCGCCGCTACAGGCGACAGCGGGCTGCTTGTCTTCGACGAAGCGTATTTTGAATACGCGGCGGAGGACCCTTCTTACCCGCCGTTCGCGAAAATGTTGGAGCAGCGCGCAGGGCCCTGGCTGTTGTTACGGACCTTCTCGAAGGCCTATGCATTGGCCGGCCTGCGCATCGGCTATGCGCTTGCTTCTGACCCAGCTCTGATAAATCTGATGGACCGCGTTCGAGGGCCCTTTAACGTGAATCGTCTCGCCTTGGTTGCTGCGTTTGCCGCCCTGAAAGAGCGCGAGTACGTCCAGGACTGCATCTCACGCACCAGCGAGGAGCGAGAGCGAATGCGGCGGACACTGCAGGCACTCGGATACCGCCCAGCCCCGTCCTTGGCGAATTTTCTGTTCTTCGATGCGCGAGAGGACTCCTTCGATCTCGCCCAGCGCCTCCTGCCCGAGGGCGTAATCGTGAAGCCTTGGCATGAACCGGATTTCACGACGCACATCCGGGTATCGATCGGATCGCCCCGGGCAAATGATCAATTTCTGACCGCATTGGCGAACGTCAGGCTGGCGTCGATCGCATGACTTCTTCGGACGCGTTGATGTTGTACCGAAACGCGCGAATTTGCCCGTCCGGTGATCCGGACGAGATCATCGAGCATGGAGCGATCGTCGTTCAGGCAGATCGAATTGTCTGGATTGGCGACGATGGCGACATTCCGCGCGAGCTCGCCGCTACCCAGCCACACACTCACGATCTCGCGCGCCGCTGGATTACCCCGGGCTTGGTCGATTGCCACACCCACTTAGTTTACGGAGGATGCCGCGCGGACGAGTTTCGGATGCAATTGTCCGGCACAAGTTACGAACAGATCGCCAGGACCGGCGGCGGGATCAACTCCACCGTTCGCGCGACCCGGTTGGCCGGCAAAGAGTCACTTTTTAACCAAGCTGCTCGGCGGCTCAAGGCTTTACTCGCCGAAGGAGTGACGGCCGTCGAAGTGAAGTCCGGCTATGGACTGAATCTGGATGACGAACGCAAAATGCTGAAAGTTGCGCGTAGACTCGGGGAAAGTCTTCCAGTCACGGTGTACACGACCTTTCTCGGCGCCCACGCCGTTCCTGCTGAGTTCGCCGGCCGGGCGGACGACTACATCAGTTCGGTCTGCAATGAGATCCTGCCTGCTTTACAGGCCGAAGGCCTGGTGGATGCGGTGGACGTTTTCTGCGAGCACATTGCCTTCTCGATCTCCCAAGCCGAACGGGTTTTCAAGAGGGCCTCGGAGCTTGGATTGCCGGTCAAGATCCACGCCGAACAGTTGACCAACATGGGCGGCACTCGTTTGGCGGCGCGCTATCACGCCTTGTCAGCCGACCATCTGGAGCATCTCGACGAAGCGGGAATGCTGGCCATGCAGAGCGCGGGCGTAGTTGCGGTTTTGCTTCCATGCGCCTCTTATTTCCTTCGGGAAAAGAAACTACCGCCAGTTGATCTGCTGCGCCATCATAACGTCCCCATGGCGCTTGCAACCGACAGCAATCCAGGAACTTCACCCACCACATCGATTCTGCTGGCGATGAACATGGCTTGCACCCTGTTTCGCATGACGCCCGCGGAAGCCCTGAAGGGCGTAACACAGCATGCCGCTCGGGCGCTTGGCAAGAGTACCTCGCATGGTCTGCTGGCACCGGGCCGCTACGCCGATTTCTGCGTGTGGGATATCGATTCGCTCTCGGAACTGGCCTATTGGATCGGGTTCAATCCGCTTCATGTGGTAATACGTCATGGCGCTCCAACGTCGGGAGCACGCGAGCTAGACTGGCGTTGACAGTCTGCAGTTGCGCAAGTAGCCGTCTCTCTTTTTCCGGGCTCCATTGATGTCCCATAACCGTAGTTTTGATTTCACCGCGGCGGCTCAACGTAAATAGCCAAAATACGAGACACCCGGTGGAAACGGTCACCGGAATTGCGCTGAGTTCACGAGACCAAGCGGGTGACACGTTGCGCAGAAAGATAGCTGCTGCCTTGGTCAAGAAATAGACCGCGTAGGATCACCAGGACATAAGCGCACACTATCAAGCCCTCGCTGAGCCTCCACGAGTTGCCATAAGTCAGGCTACTATACGGAACAAACCGTAGAATGGCGGTCTGAAGCGACGCCAGCAGTAGGTAGCTGAAGAAGCACGGATAGATTCGATACGGCCCGCTCCACCAGAGACGCAGAATTAGACCAACTAAGGCGCAGGCTTGGAGGGCCAGAAGCAGTTGTTGATCGAGCGGGATGCTGGACATGACTCAGAATCTCTTATCGGCCATCGATGTCGTCTTATAATTATCTATGCTCTCGAGATTACTGGCTACTCTTTTCTTGTGCGGGTCCTTGATGGCCGAGACCGTTCAATTGATCCCACAAACTTATTACCGCACGTTCGCCCATAACAATCCCGTACTCAAACGAATCCGCCCCGGCGACGTAGTAATTACCAAGACCCTCGATGCGGGAGGCCAGGACTACATGAGCGAGCAGCGTTCCGAGCCAGGCAACCCGTTGACCGGCCCGTTTTTCGTCGAAGGCGCCGAGCCGGGCGATTCCTTAGTGGTCACTTTGCGGCGCGTGCGGCTGAATCGGAACTGGGGCTATTCGGCGTACCGCTTGGGACTATATTCTCTGATGCCCGACTACGTTGAATCCATTTACTCCAACCATTACAAAAAGGATCTGGTTCGCAAGGGCAGTGACACACAGGTGCCATGGGACATCGATCTCGATCGCAAGACGGTGCGTTTGCGCGAGCCGGCCAGCAGCCGCGTGAAACTCGAATTTCCCACTCGCCCGATGTTGGGATGTATCGGCGTCGCGGCGCCAGGAGATTTTGCGCCCACCTCGGCGCCCGCCGGCTCGTACGGCGGCAATCTCGACTACAACGAGGTAGTGGAAGGCGCCAAGGTCATCTTTCCGGTTTATCATCCAGGCGCCTTATTGTTCATCGGAGATGGACATGCAATCATGGCCGACGGAGAGCCCACCGGCACGGGAGTCGAAACCTCGATGGATGTCGAGTTCTCAGTCGAGGTCAAGAAAAATACCAAAATCACCGGCCCGCGCCTGGAGACATCCGACTACCTGATCAGCGTGGGCGCGCAGCCCGAATTCGCCAGTTCGCTCAATCGCGCGCTGCAGCTAGCTACCACCGACATGGCTCATTGGCTAATCGACGAGTATGGCCTGGAGCCGTGGGCCGCCCATCTTTTGATCGGTTCGGTGGGTAAGTACGATGTCGTCACCGTTCAGGGCACCATGGCGCTGAAGGTTCCTAAGCAATATGTTGTAACACGGTGACAATCTCGAAACTTTCGGTGGGCTGGTTAATCCATTTACCTGTATGACCACATTAGCGACCATCAATGCTGCCGCCAGCGGCACCTTCACAATTGGAGGCGATTTACCAATCCACAGACTCGGCTTCGGAGCCATGCGTATCACTGGAAAAGGAATCTGGGGCGAACCCAAAGATCCAGAAGAAGTGCGTCGTGTGCTGCGTCGAGCAGTGGAACTCGGGGTCAACTTTATCGACACGGCAGATTCGTACGGTCCAGCGGTAAGCGAGCCGCTCATCGGCAGCACGCTGTCGCCTTACCCCAAGGGGCTTGTAATCGCGACCAAAGGTGGGCTTACCAGGCAGGGCCCGGACGCCTGGGCGCCGGTCGGACGTCCTGAATATCTGCGGCAACAACTGGAGATGAGCCTGCGGTATCTTCGCGTGGAACGAATTGACTTGTACCAGCTCCACCGGATCGACCCCAAGGTTCCCGTCGAGGAAAGCTTAGGCGTCCTCAAGGACGCCCAGAAGCAAGGCAAAATCCGGCACATCGGGCTCTCCGAGGTCTCGGCCGCCGAGATCGAGCGTGCCCAGAAGACGGTTACCATCGTAAGCGTCCAGAACCTCTACAACCTCCTCGATCGCCAGCATGAGCCAGTACTCCAATATTGTCAGAAGCACAACATCGCGTTCATTCCCTGGTTCCCGGTCGGAGCCGGCAAACTCGCGCAGCCCGGCGGACCGCTCGATCAGGCCGCGAAGCGCCATGGCGCGACTGTAGCGCAATTGTCTCTGGCGTGGCTGCTGCACCACTCGCCTGTTATGCTTCCCATCCCTGGAACATCGCGCGTTGCGCACCTGGAAGAAAACATTGCGGCGGCGAGTCTGCACCTGGACCACGCGGAATGGAACGCGCTCGAAAAAGAACTCGCAAAGTAAGCTGAATCACGGATCTAAGCCGTGACCGCAGGGAACGGTCTTTCCTCGTCCGCCGTTACGCTATAATTCGAGGCTTCTGGAGGACCCATGCGCCGCCCCCTGAGCAACGTCGCTCTCGGCTTGTTAATAGTCGCAGGTTTCATCTTCGCTGAAACCGCGCCGAAGCTGGATTTCGACAAAGTAGATCCCCGCAAGATGCTGACCGACCCGTACAGCTATTGGTCGCAGCCCTATAATTTTTACTACTTCCATCACATGGACAAGGTTCCCAAACAGCGGCTGGATTGGGTTCGCAAACCCGGCCAGGCGTTCCGCTTGCTGGAGACCACGGCGCCTTTCTCGCTCACTTACACGGTGAACGACAAGACTTACTCGCTGGACGACTATCTGCTGCAAGGTGATGTCCTGGGATTACTTGTGATGAAAGACAATCAGATCGTCTATGAGAAATATCTTCACGACGCGACGCCCGAAGACCGCTTCCTCTCGATGTCTATCTCGAAATCGGTCGTTTCGGTTCTGATTGGTGTCGCTCTGGAAGAGGGTAAGCTTCACAGTGTCGACGATCCTGTAACCCAGTACCTGCCGTACCTCAAGGACAGCGCTTACAAAGACGCCACTCTGAAGAACCTTCTCCAAATGGCTTCCGGCATCGAGTTCAACGAGGATTATCTCGACCCCAAGGCGGACATCCACCGGGTGATCTTCGATCTCATCCGCGGCGGTGAACCGTTTAAGGAAACAGCCGTGGCTTTGAAGCAAGAGCGGAAGCCGGGTACGGCGTTCCACTATCAAAGCATCAACACGCAAATGCTCGGATTGATATTAGAGAAGGTCACCGGCACGCCGCTCAATAAGTACGCCGAGGAGAAGCTCTGGAAAAAGATCGGAGCCGAGAGCGATGCTTTTTTTTATGAGAGCAAGAATCAACCGGAGATCTGCGCCTTCGGTTGTTTTAACGCGACGCTCCGCGATTACGCGCGCTTTGGCCTGATGGCGATGAACTACGGCAAGCTGGGCGATACCAGAGTCGTCAATGATGCCTGGATGCGTGAATCCACAACTGCGCCCGCATTCAACGGCGGATATGGCTATCAGTGGTGGCTTAGTGTCAACAGTCCGGACCACGTTTTTCGAGCGATCGGAATCTATGGACAGACCATTTACATCAACCCGGCCAAGCACGTCGTGATCGCGCAATTCCGTGCGCTGCCAAAGCCAAGCGGAGCGCTGCCTGGCATACCCCCCAGTCCATTCGAGACGATCGTCGGCAAGCTAGCTCCGTAGCAGATGCTTGATGAATTGCGAAGGGCCGGTCGCCCACGCTACCCGAGCCGCATCTTGGCAACCGCCGCGAGGACAATAGGGAGCGCTCGGAAAAACGGTCTTTAGTGGAAACAACTCGCAGTGAACAGCTACAATAGAGCGAACGGAATGTCGAAGCGTGTGTGTCCGGCGTGCCGCTGCTTGGGTGCGCTGACGATCTTTTTCAGTCTATATCTGCCCGCCGCTTTTGCCGAGGGAAAGTGGATTGACCTCATGCCATTTCCCGAGCCTCATGAGGAAGTGATCGGGCAAGCGGCCAATGGCAAAATGTACGTATTTGCGGGGCTCGTTTCCGCACCGGTATGGCAGCCTGTCGGAATGGTCTATGAGTATGATCCGCCCGCAAATAAGTGGACCAAGAAGAACGTCATGCCGCTCCCGGCTCACCATCTCGCTCTTACCGAATACAATGGGAAGGTTTACGTGTTCGGAGGTTTTATCGCCGGACGAGTTGGGAACCTGACGGCGTGGGCTCCAATCAACAACACATTTGAATACGATCCGGCTAATGATTCCTGGAAGGAACTGGCTCCCATGCCGACCAAGCGCGGCGCCGGCGTGGCGGCGACCGTGGGCGACAAGATGTATGTGATCGGAGGCGCGACGGTTGCGCCTGGCGCCACCAATCCTGCCATCCATCCCACTACCGCTCAGCGCGTGGTAGGAACTGTTGAAGAATACGATCCCAAAACGAATCAATGGCAGGCTCGTGCCAGCATGCCAACTCCGCGCAATCACACCGGAGCCGGTGTAGTCAACGGGAAGATCTACGTGATCGGCGGGAGAATTGGGGCCGCGTTCGTCGCGGCATCTTCGAATTTGAATAACGTCGAAGCCTACGATCCGGCAACTGACACCTGGAGCGTTCCACTGGCGAAGATGCCGACAGCTCGCAGTGGTTTGTGCGTCGGTGTTCATGATGGGCGCGTCTATGTCGCGGGGGGCGAATGGCAGAACGCGGTGGAACAAACCACCTATCGTGCGTTTGAAGCTTACGATCCCGCCACCAATAGCTGGTCCGTAATGCCTCCTATGGCTTTAGCGCGTCATGGCGTGGCCGGGGGCGTGATCGGTAATCGGTTTTACGCGATCAGTGGCGATGTGCAGTCTTCAGGCACCGGAATCGAAGTGTCGACTCCGGCCGTAGCCGCGTTCGAGTTCTCAAAATAAAGTAAGTCACATTATTAATGAAAAGAGACAACATCTAACTTATGGCAAAAACAACTCAATCGGCTCCGCCGGCCAAGAAAAATGGCGGAAAGAACGGCGGGAAATCAGAAAAGACTGAGGCGCAGCCGCAGGCGCACGGTAACCACAACGGTTACGCTTTGGACACAACTTTCATCGGCAAACCGCACGAATGGGATCCCCGGAGGCTCTACAGCCAGACCGGCGCGGACTGGCAGTACCGGGTCGATTTCGAAAGGTTGAGAAAAGATCGCCTGGCGAAGATGCAGGCCGAGATGACTAAGCGCGACATCGGGGCGCTGGTGCTATTTGCCGGTGCGAACGTCCGCTATGTCACCGGTTCCTACCAGGGAAACTGGAAATATAACATCAACATCCGCTACGCCGTGGTACCCAACGGCGCCGAGCCGGTGCTCTTCGAGACCGCTGGGTCCGATCTGGTGTGCGCCAAAATGGACCTGCCCTGGATGGAGAATCGCATCAGTCCCGCGATCACCTGGCAGTGGGCCGAAGGCGCGGTTCCCTATATGGCCGGAAGAATGGCCCAGAGCGTCGTCGATGTTCTCAAGCAGCACGGTCTGTCGAAGGAGCGGATTGGCATCGACAATCTCGACATGGCAGCTCTAAAGGCATTTACGGAAGCGGGCGTGAACATTGTAGACGCCTGGCCCTGCATCTCGGCCGCGCGCGTGGTGAAGACTCGCGATGAGATCGAGTTGTTGAAAATGGCTTCCAGCATCGGTGACGCCGCCATGTGGAAGATCAAGTACGAATGGCTCAAGCCGGGTGTGCGCGAACGCGAAATCGAAGCCAAAGTGCACGAGTTCATGCTGGAGCGCGGCTGCGAAATAATTTACGACATCATTGTGGCTTCAGGTGGAAATACCAGTCCGTATCGACGCTGGGCGACGGATAAGCTGATCCGTCAGGGCGACTTGGTGATCGTCGACATCAACGCGGTCGGCCCTTCCGGCTATTTCATCGATTTCGTGCGCTGCTTCAAGGTCGCGCAAAAAATGAATCAGAAAGAAATCGATCTGTATCGCGAAGTCTACGATTCGATGTATGCCGGCCTCGAAAAACTGAAGCCTGGAAATACCACCGCCGACGTCGCCAACGCATTTCCGGTGTACGACGACGACAAGTACGGAACCGTAACCTTGCAGCAATTCGCGCACAGCATCGGCTTGACACTATACGAAGGTATGTGGATCTCGCGCGCTTATTCGCTGAAATATCCGGCGGAGATCAAAGAGAACATGTACTTCGCCATCGAAACTTTTGCGGGGCATCCGGGCCTGCAGCAGACCGCCCGCCTGGAGGAGAATGTGCTCGTCTCGGGCAAAGGCCCGGTAGTCTTCACCATGATGGAACACATGGAGGAGGCGATGAAGCGATAGATGGCCCAACGGCTTGTAGCAGTCTCCGACTCGGTTTTCCCGAACCTGGATCCAGCCGGAGCCGTGTTGGCGAAAATCGGTGCTGAGATAAGGCTCGCTAAGGAATCGAAGGCGGAAGCGATCCTTGAGGTAGCACGCGACGCCGATGCGCTGCTGACAACTTACGCCAAGATAACAGGCGACATGATCCGGCAGATGAAAAATTGCCGTATCATCGCTCGCTTCGGAATTGGCGTGGATAACGTGGACATCCCGGTCGCGACCAGCCAAGGCATAGTCGTTACGAGGGTTCCCGATTATTGCCTGGATGAAGTCTCCGAACACGCCATGGCTCTGCTATTGGCGTTGGCACGGAAGATTCCGTTCGCCAATTCCCGAACCCATGCGGGCAACTGGAAAATGCCCGAGGTGGTCCCGATTCACCGGCTGCGGGGAAACGTGCTCGGGTTGGTGGCTTTCGGGCAAATTCCGCAGTTAGTGGCCCCCAAGGCTAAAGCGTTCGGAATGCGGGTGGTGACTTATGACCCTTTTGTTCCGGACGACGTTCTTTCACGTTGTGCCGTACAGCGGGTTGATTTCGATGAGTTACTAAGAATCTCGGACTACATTTCGATTCATACGCCCCTGATGCCGGCGACCCACCATCTGTTTAATACCGATGTCTTTAGCCGTATGAAGCCGAACGCTTACCTGATCAATACTGCGCGAGGGCCTATAATCGATGAGGCAGCTCTGGCGCAGGCGCTGGATATGAAACAGATTGCCGGCGCTGCTCTGGATGTCATGGAAAAAGAGCCGCCCGGTGAATCAGCGCTATTTGGACGCGATAACGTCATCCTCACACCACATACCAGCTTTTACTCCGAAGAATCTTTGGTCGACTTACAGACCAAAGCCTCCGAAGAAGTGGTGCGGGTCCTAACCGGCCAGACGCCTCGAAATCCCGTGAATCCAGAAGTCTTTAAAACGGCAGTTCGCAGTAGTAACTAAAATTTATTATTTGGAAGGAACATAGCATGTCTCAAGAACCCTGGAAAACAGATAAATGGTTTGTCAGCCCATGGAACTTCACCGATGCGGTGCGCGAGCAACTGCATTTCCCGAAACAGGTGAAATTTCACGACATCACGCTCCGCGACGGCGAGCAGCAGAGCGGCGTCATCTTCACCAAGGATGACAAGATTCGAATCGCAGAAGCGCTGGCAGCCGCCGGCGTGCATCGAATCGAAGCCGGCATGCCGGTCGTGTCGCCCAGCGATACAGCGGCCATCAAAGAGATCGTGAAGCGCAAACTTGGCCCGCAGATTTTTGCTTTCTCACGCTGCATGGTCGATGACGTGAAGCGCGCAGTCGATTGCGGCGTGTCCGGCATCGTCATGGAGGTGCCGTCCAGCACCCACATCATCGAGTACGCCTATAAATGGCCGCTCGAAAAGGCCATCGATCTGTCGATTGAATCGACGAAATATGCCCACGAGCAGGGACTCGAGGTGGTATTCTTCCCTATCGATTTCAGCCGCGCCGATATGAAGTGGGTACTGGATCTGATCATGCGCGTGGCCACTGAAGGCCACATGGACGCTCTGGCGCTGGTGGATACTTTCGGCGTGCTCGCGCCGCACGCCATGCAGTATCTGGTGCGCGAGGCCAAGAAGCGCGTCAACAAGCGGCTGGAAGCGCACTTCCACATGGATTACGGAATGGGTATCGCGAACACGATTATGGCGGTAGCCGAAGGCGTCGAAGTCATTCACTCGACTGTACTCGGATTGGGCGAGCGCGCAGGCAACGTGCCCATGGAAGAGACCGCGATGGCGCTTCTGACTTTGTATGGCGTCGATACCGGTCTCAAGGTCGACAAGCTTTACGGACTCGCACGGTTGGTGGAAGAACTCTCGGGACACAAGGTCGCGAGCAACCGCCCCGTAGTCGGCGAGCAATTGTTCCACATCGAGTCCGGCATCATCGCAAGCTGGTGGCAGAATTGCGGTAGCACTCGCCCCACCGAGCTGTTCCCCTATCGTTGGGATGTAGTGGGCCAACCCGCTCCTCGAGTGGTGCTTGGAAAAGGCAGTGGCATCGATTCGATCAAGGCGGCCCTGAAGGCCCTCGGCGTCGACTTCACTGAAGAAGAAGCCATGCAGGTCGTGATGGCCGTGAAGGAATCGTCGTTAGCATCGAAACGCTTGCTTACTGACGAAGAATTCCGCGGCATCGTAGAAAAGACGCTTCCGCACAAGGTCGCGGGCGCGGCTCACAGTTAGTACCGTCCGCGGGGCGTGGTTAATCGGGAAGCGGTTGACCCTTGGTTTCCACGCCCCACGGCAACAACGCTAAACCGACCAGAAACGCGAGCGACGTCATGGCCACCGGTGTCCCGATGGTCCCGTAATGCGATACGCCCGCGCCCACCAGGAACGTAAAGACAGCGCCGACAAATCGTCCCACCGAAGTTGTGAATCCAAATGCGCTCGCCCGGCACTCGGTGCGATATTGCTCCGGCAGCCAAAGCGAATACATGGTGTGGTTAGCGCCGCCGAATCCCATGACGAACAGCAGCACCAGGAACCACGCCAGCGCGTGTTCCCGCAAGTAGAACGCATAGCCGAAGCCGAGCGAGATCGAAAACAGCATCAAGCTGTAGAGGAACGCTTGTGTACAGCGCCGGCCAAAGCGTTCGGCCAGCGGCGGCACTGCAAAACATCCGAGCACAGTTCCAACTGACAACAGAATCGTTCCGAACGACGCCACTCGCGCGGACCCGGCTGCGTCGAGCCCTTCCCTGCCCGCCAAGAACGTGAGCGCCGACGGCGCATAGACCGAGCCCGCCCACAGGCCGATGATCGAGACCAGGATGTACAGCGAGTTCAGAATAGTGCGCTTGCGATATTCGTCATTGAACAGCATCGCTATGGCGCGAGTGGCAGACTCGGCTGGCTTCCAACGCTCCGGCTCGTGCACACCCTTGCGGATGAAGATCACCAGCAGCGCCGGTAATCCGCCGACCGCAAACATCGCTCGCCAACCGAAGTGCGCGCCGATGCTGGCATTCAGCAGACCCGCTATCAGAATGCCGACGTAGTAGCCGGTATGCATCCAACCCGCGCCCATCTTACGGCGATCCTCCGGCCACTCTTCGGCGACGAAGGTTCCGCCGAGCGTCCACTCGCCGCCGATGCCGATGCCGCCGAGTAAGCGAAAGGCCGCGAGTTGCCAGACGTTGGTAACGAGCGCGGACGCGAAGGTGAAGACCGAATAACAGAGAATGGTCAGCATCAGCGTGCGCACGCGTCCGAAACGGTCGCCCACCGGGCCCCACAGAAGCGAGAGTCCCCAGCCAACCAGGAACAACGCAAACAGGATTCCGCCGTAGTAGCCGACCTCTCCAGTGTTCGCGGGAATACCCGATCGCGGTAGCAGTTCGCGCAACGCCGGCACCAGCACCAGAGCGTAGATGAACGAATCCATTCCATCCAGGCACCAACCGCTCCAGGCGGCCCAGAATCCGCGGATCTGATTGCGGTTGAGTTTGGTTTTTTGGACGGAAAGTATAGTGGCCACTGCTACGGCCGGGCCTCGTTCCTCGAGATCGACGCGCGCGTAATCTGCGCAATCGCCGGAGTGCCGCACTGCCGCATGGTCAGTTCCAGTTCGGCGCGCAGAATATCGATCACTCGCTCAACGCCCTGCTGCCCGAATGCGGTGAGTCCATATATATAAGGACGCCCAATCCCAACGGCACGCGCGCCCAACGCCAGCGCCTTGTAAATGTCGGTACCACGCCGGAAGCCGCCATCCACCAGCACCGGAATCTGGCCGCCCGCTGCTTCCACCACTTCGGGAAGGCTCTCGATAGTGGGCCGAAGATCTTCGGCCGCTCGACCGCCGTGATTGGAAACCACGATGCCGTCGACACCGTGCTCGCGACAGAGCTTGGCGTCCTCGTGCGTCTCGATGCCCTTCAAGACCAGCTTCATCTTGGTCAACTTTTTCAAACGGTCCACATACTCCCAAGTGGCGCCAAGAGGATTGATTCCGATACTGCCGTCGATTCCCGCGAACATGACGCGGTTGCTCATCGCGCCGACCCCGGCCGTGTGGCAGAGCGAGCAATCTCTGGTGTCCGTGCGCCCGAGACGTGTCGCCGTCTCAGTATTTCTGCCGCCAAGGAGATCGATCGTCCAGACTAAGACCGGGCACCCGGCAGCCTCGACGCGCCGCACCAGTTTCTCGGTCGCGTCCCATCGCAGCGGCATGTAGAGCTGATACCAGGGCGGCCTGCCGAGAGCCTTGGCGACTTCTTCCACTGGCGTGGAGGTGACGGTCGAGAGGATCTGCAGGGCCTTCTTGGAATTGGCCGCCCGCGCCACCGCGACTTCGCCCTCGGGATGAAACATTTTCTGACTGCCGACCGGGCAGATGAAAATCGGAGACTCCCAGTTGACGCCGAACAGTTCGGTGTGCAGATCGATTTTTGATACATCCACCAGACGCCGCGGCCGAAGTTGGATGTGCCGGAACGCGCCTATGTTGGCTTTCAGTGTCGCATCGTCGTCGACACCGCTAGCCATGTAGCCCCAATGCGCGGGCGGCAGCGCGCGGTGAGCCATTTCTTCAAACTCCATCACATTGAGAGCGTCTTTCGGACTGGCCAACGGTGGTTGAGTCTGCTGTGCCAAGACTCGCGAAAGCAGCGGACTGCCAGCCAGAAACTGCAGGAAGCGGCGGCGGTTTTGTGGGGAAATCATCTTTGCGGCTAATTGTATCGCGATTCGCTACATCGCAAAACTTGACGGACCTATCACTTCACCGTAATCGGCACGGACGCGATGTGATTCTCCCACTCCAATTGGAGCTTGGCTTTATTGCCGCCGAGGTCGGAAAGCGTGTACTTCATCTTCTCGATGGGAGCCGGCGGTTTGCTCATGGTCATCTTGATGCGGCCTAAATCCTGCCCGGCGTTGTAGCTCATCCCCCACTGACCAGTTTCCTTATTGACGATGAGTTCCCAGGCGTCGGGATCTTTTATGAGGACCCAAAGCGTGTAGTCGCCTTTGGGCACTCGGACGCCAGCGACGTCCAGGTCGGCGTCAGTACGAAAGGCGGTTGCTTCGTTTGCGCCGGCGCGCCACACCGGATAAGTGGGGTCGTGCGAAATGACGCCTCCCGGGACAAAGATCTTGCGGCCGCGTACCGAGGGAGCGGAGTATTTGATGCTGAGATTCTTACCGCTGATTGTGACGGTGGCCCGGGCAGGCGGGCTCTGAGCGGACGCCAGACCGCTAGCGACAATCAGCACGGAGGTGCATTTTAGGACGGCTTTCTGCATGATTATCCTCAAGCCGTCAATATACACCACCTGCCTGGCACCTCCGTCGAGCGTTATCGAACGGCGGCGGAAGTTTCTGCAGCGGTGGATGGATTGGGCTCAACCACAACCAGCCCGCGTATGGTGATTTGCGTCCCGTTGGCGAGCATGATGTAGGTGACTTCTGAATCGGCCAGGACGTGCGTGATCTTCTGGCCGCTCAGGGCGTCGGCTAGGAAACTCATAAACTGTTATCGGCAGAACCGAAGGGAAGGGATAGGGTATCACGATTTCACGTAATATCCAATAATTGTTTTGGGTTAAAAAATGGAAATGTTTTCAAGGGACGTGGCGAGTCGCGATACGCCAACGCGGCCGCATACCCGGGGGCCGAAGTAAGATCCTGCAGCGTCCAAGCTTCAGCCGCCATGCGATCGCGCTGCAAGTGGACCAAGTTTGCGGGCACGCCCGGTCGAAGCGTGACGCGAAAGGCGTCAAGCGGCGTGGATAAACCATCCCCCGTGGCTTTGATGTATGCTTCTTTTCGCGTCCAGCACAGAAAGAATCCGTGCTCGCGCTGGCCGGCGGGAAGGGACATCAGTTCCTCCGCCTCCTCTGCGCAAAAGAAACGCTTCGCAACATTTTCGATATCTAGCATCGGGCGGATGGGTTCCACGTCTACGCCGATCTCGCAATCCAGCGTGAACGCGAACAAGGCCAGATCGCCTGAATGCGAGGCATTGAACTGCAGACGATTACCCACCGGAAGAGCCGGTTTTCCCTTGGAGCCGTAAACGAACTCGATGTCGCCGGGCGCGGTGTTCAGGTATCGTCCCAGCAGAACCCGCAAAGCCCCTCGCGCGAGCATAAACGATTGCCGCAGATGAGGGAAACGGAACCGGTCCGCGCGGTCTGCTTCATCGGGCGCGAGAAGCGCCCGGAACCGTTCGACCACTGCATCCGGCGCGTAGGTCGAGACCGGCCAAACATGCACTGCACGACCGGTGAGTTCATGCTCCACGTGTCAAGGTAGCATGCAGCGCTGTTTAGTAGCCTGAGGCGCTGCTCTAGCGACTGCTGAAAACGGATGGCCGCGCGTTGCGCCAGAGCGTCCATGCGATCCACGCCACCAGTCCCAGTGCCGCCAGGCTCCCAACCACCGCCGGGCCGTAGTCATTGAAGAAGTTCTCAGGGACAACCACCGAAACCGAACGCGTCAACACTACCGGAGTGCCTTGCACGTCACCAACCGACAAAATGCGTGCGCTGGGTGTCACGCTGAGCTCCAGCTTGTGATCGCCTGGATTCCGAGCGGCAACATGCCAAAGTTTCTCCCCGGAGGCTGGATTGTTAGGAGCAGCTGCGCGGATATCAAAAGCATTGTCGTCCGCGGAGATCAGATCCGCTTGCACCAGAACACTCGCCGCGCCGGCCTCAGATGCCTGCACGCCCAGCTCGAGCAATTTAACTCTGAAAAAATCGTTGAGTCCTTCTTTGGTTTTGAAGTGGCACTCCGCCGGTGCGCCGACGCGCATATGGTCCGGACACAGGAAGAGAAACTGATCCGCTAAAGCCTGCAACGCGGCGTGGATGGTTATTTCCGCTTCAGGACGCATTGTCCCGTCGCCGGTATTCACCAGAAAAGTGATCTTGTCGATCTTTGGAACATCCTTTTTCAAGGCGCGGACGTCGGGAGCGAAGCTCATTCGGGGCGGCTCCAGAAGCAAACGATTCACATCCGAAGCTGAACGTTTCAGCTGCGCCACCTTCTTCGAGGGTTCTTCCGGCTTACTTTCAGCTATCCCGGGCGCAGAAGGGGCCGCCGGGATACTCAACGCCGGAGCCGGCGGAAAAGGGGTGGCCACTGGAGTCAGCTTGTGTTTCGCACAATTGACCAGGATCATCAAGCAGACTGCCGGCAGACAGTACTTGCAGTACATGCTCCGCACCATTTCAAGCCGCCTCGGCGCAAACGGAGCAATCCGAGGTCCAGAGATCGAACCAAATGTATTTCTGCTAACGACTTGACCTGGCAGGCATTTAATGTCAGTGGCAGGGCTAGGGGCGGTAACGGCGGGTACTTCTTACTTGGATATGTCCCGGCGTCTATGCCCGAAGGACGGAAACGTCATTTTACGCCGAAGTCATAACCTTTTCCAAGCAGCCCCTTCTTCTCATCGCCGCTCCCCAAAATGAAGAACAAGTACTCACCTTTACCGACTGGCGGGACTGCCAGACGGAATAGTCCCGGCATGACTTCCTTGGATTCGAATTGGTGGATGGACTTCGCTGGAAAGACGGGCTTGCCTACCTTGGTTCCAAAGTCCAGGTTCCGGCCGCCTTTTTCAGGTTCCAGGCTCAATAGGACAAAGTCTTCCATAGCGGCCTTTTCTCCCGGACGCGCATAGAAGGTAGCGGCCCCGGTCGCGACCCGAGCCATAGCGGCTGGTCCGATTACCGAACCGACCACGTGCCCTTTCACCGGACTGAACTTGGACATTTTGCCTGGCTCTCTTAACGAGACGACCGGCTTCAGATCCAATTGGATAAACTCATCCGCGCCCTTCAAGTAATAGATTGCGACCTCTGCGGGTACTTTCAGAGCGAGCGGGTCAGATGGTGGCTTGGCCGGAGGACCCGCACGTACCACGGTGGGAGGCGGAGCCGGCGAATAAGGCTGGCTGGGGTCTAACAGATACTTGATAACCGTTTCGCTTACACCATCGCTCTTCAAAGCCTTAATTTCGTCGCCGTTCAGGTCAAAAGCTTTGGCATTGTGTTTCACTCGAGCGATGATCACATCCTCGGCAACGCCGGCCTTCGAAAGACTCAGGACGTCCTCGATGGTCAATGATCCAGGCGCGGCTTTGGACGCATCCTGCGCGCTCACCAGACAAAGTGCGGCAAGAACTAGGCTAGCGGCACACCAGCGGATCATGGTTTCTCCAGAGAAAGATTATCTCACGGCGCAGCAGGCGCAATAGTGATAGCCTTGGTCCTGGTCTTTCGGCCGGGCCTTGCACTTGCGCCTATGGGGCGAAAAAGCTAGGCTGAGGGATATAGTTTTTTATGGAGCACGATGAATGCAACCGGCGGATACGTCCGCGAAAACCTTAAGGTCTGATACACTTGCGCTGCTTTATCAGAATATTCTAACAGGCATCGTGCGGATTCAGGCAGGGCGCCAGCCGCTCACGGACGTCGAGACTTTTCGAAAGCGCATGAAGGCCGCGCTACAAGAAGTCGAACGCGAAGCCAACGTCGCTGGCTATTCTTCAGGCGAAGTCCGGGACGGCGAATTCGCGGTAGTAGCCTTCCTGGACGAAACCATTCTTTCTTCCCGCGAGCCGAAAGCGGAGGAATGGCGAAAACGACCGTTGAATATTGAGCTTTTTGGCCAGGCCATTGCCGGCGACGTCTTTTTCGATAAGCTAGGCGACATTGAGCGCCGCGGCGACTCACCGCAGTTAGCCGATCTCCTGGAAGTCTATTTGCTCTGCCTGCTGCTGGGCTTCGAAGGACGTTTCGCGCCTCCCTTGCGGGGAGAAGCTTACCGCATCATAGATCGGCTCCGGCGGCGAATCGAATCGGTGCGTGGAATAGATTACAAACTTTCCCCACCCATGGACTTAGTTCAGGCGCCGATAGAATCAGCGCCGCAAGTGGCGCCGAAGTGGCGTTGGTGGATTCTCGCTGCGCCCTTGCTGCCGATCTTATTGTTCTTGCTATACCACTGGAGTCTTTCATCGCGGATCGAACAGCTACAATCGGCCTTGGCGGCGTTCAGATGACTGGGGTCCCGGCAACATGACGATTCGCAGACTTCTCTTCATCTTGTTCCTATATGTTCTGCTGGTCTGGATTATCGCTGCCTATTTGTATTTTGGCGACCCGGGGACATTAATTAGACAAGGTCTGTTGTGGACGGCCATCGGCATCGCAGGCTTGTTGCTCTGGCTTATTCTCGAGCGATTCATCGGTTGGTGGCGGTTGCGGCGCAGCCAGAAAGCGGTGAGACCGGTTTCCCCAACCGCCCAGCCTCAACAAATGCACGAAGATGACGCCGCCCTGGTCAGCTTACTGCGAGAGGCCGATCAAAGACTCGCTGAGGCCCCTGCTGCTCCTGGCGCAACGCCACCGCGCGCTCTGGACCTGCCTCTCTATTTAGTCGTCGGACCCGAACGCGTCGGCAAGACTGCTGTACTGCAGAACAGCGGAATTGAACCGACCTTGTTGGCCGGCCAGGTTATGGGAACCGGTGCGCCAGTGATGTCCACGCGCGTCGCGAACCTGTGGCTCGCGCAGCAATCCTTGTTCTTGGAAGTGAGTGGCCGCGTTTTTAACAGCGACCCTGCGCGTCTCGCCGAGTTCCTCAGCCGGCTTCAACCGGCAAACAAAACGGCGGGATGGCGGCGCTGGTTTCAGCCGCCCCCTCCGCCGGTTTCATTGCGCGGTGTGGTGTTAGTCTTCGACTCACAAAAATTTGCCGGAACCCCAGAGCCTTCCGAACTCGGCCGGTCAGCCCAGCAGATCCGGGACCGATTGTATGCCATGGCTAGTGTCTTAGGCGCCGAACTGCCTGTGTATGTCCTATTTACGCGCATCGATGGACTGCGATATTTTCCCGAATTCTTCTCCCGCCTGCCGGAAGGCGAGGTTGCGCAAGTGTTTGGCGTTCTGACCGATGAAAAGCGGCAAGCGCAGCGCCAGGATCGAACCTGGGCCGAGGCTGAGACCAAACTCCTCAATCAATACTTTCAGTCCTTGTTTCTACGGCTGAGTGACCGGCGCTTGCAAGCCTTGGCCCAGGAATCGAAGCCTGCCCAGAAGCCTTCGATCTATGAATTCCCAAGAGAATTCAAAAGGATCCGAACCCACCTGGTGCAGTTTCTGGTCGACATTTTCAAGCCGGACCCATTGAAGTCCGGGCCGCTCCTGCGAGGCGTCTTCTTTGCCGGCGTCCGCAGGACCGAACGAATGGCTCCCTCGCAGCAGACTGATGTCAAAAGCTCATTTCGTCCGGCCACCCCGGCCGCGGAAGCAACCCAGATTTTTTCACCGGACCTGCTTACATCCTTTGGCAAAACATCGGCAGATGTCGGCTCCGGACAGGTGGTGGACCAGTGGGTTTTCTTGACGGACTTTTTCCGTCAGGTTTTGAGGTTTGACCGCCCCGTCGTCAGACGAGTAGCGGCGACACCAAAACTGGAACGATATTATCGGATAGCCGTCGCAATGGCCGTCGGTCTGACGCTTTTTCTGCTCCTGGTGTGGACGATTTCATGGAGAGGAAACTCCCGGCTGACCTCCGGCATTGAAATGGCGAGCGACCGGGTGCGTCGCGCATCGGCCGAGCCGACTCTGACAAATCTGCGTGCCCTGGACCAGTTGCGCGTGCTGCTGGAGGACCTCGATCAGTACAATCCTCTGCGCCTGCACTGGGGGTTGTATACCGGTGACGCTCTGCGAGAGGTGGCTCGGAGGACCTATTTCGAACGGCTGAAACGGCTTAGCCTGGAGGAACTTAATATCAGGCTGGTCTCGAAGCTGGAGCAAGCCGGGGTAGGAAAACCACCCGAGAGCACTGCATCAATCTATGATCGCCTGAAGACCCACAGAACCATCACTAGTCTGGGATGCCCAGTTGACCGGCCCTTGATTTCGAAGACGCTCAACGCCAGTCTCGTCGAGGCTTTTCCCGAGCTCGGAGATGAGCAGTCCGCTCTCTTACATCGCCAACTCGATTACTACGTGTCTCAGTTGGACACGCGCGGCAAATTACCCGTAGCATTGACGGAAGATTCGGTAGCCGAAGAGAAGGCGCGAACCTATTTGCGCCAGGCTAGTGGATTGGACCAGCGGCTACGTGGTCTGTTGGCTCAATTAGATCAGAAGATCAAAGCCGTCTCGGTGGCCGACTATGCCGAAAACTATCGCGCCGTCCTGACTGGGCCGGCCGAGTTCCGCGGAGCGTTCACGAAGACTGGTTTAGCCACCTTCCAGGATTTGGTAGCTAAGGGAGATTTTGGCAGTGGCGGAGAAGCCTGTGTGATGGGCGAAACCGTTGGCCTGACGCAACGAGCGCTGGATTTGGATGCAAAAGACCAGCTCGCTTCTTTGTATTACAAGCAGTACGCGATTGCTTGGAGCGAGTTTCTGGCGGCCTTCAGCGTCAATCGTTATTCGAACCTCGACGACGCGGCTCGCCGTCTGAACATTCTGGCTGGACCGACATCTCCCCTCTTGGGGATTGTGAGACTGGTTGCAATCAACACCGGATTCCAGGGGCCCAAGGCAGATGAACCCAGCGTTATCGACAAAGGCCTCCAGAAATTCGGATTCTCTGCAACCAAGGCTAAGGTTGACAAGGCGTCCAATCGCGTTGAGCAGGCCCTGGGAGGCGTTCCTCGCATGACCAGCGCCGATCTTGCCCGCTTATTCCAACCGGTCTTGTTGACCACCCCACCCGACCTGGATCGGCTGGTTAACGACAACAACACCGAGTATGTGAAGGGGCTGCGCGGCTTGCAGCAAAGTCTTGATGCGCTGTCGCGGGCATCGGCCGCTGAAGAGGTGACTGCGATTCCGCAAGCGCGAACCGCTCTGGTGCAGGCGCACGCCGCCCGGGCGGCCTTAGCGGACAAGTTCCAGGATATTGGTAATCAAGGAATAAACCGGGAGCTGGCGGACCTGCTGGACCAGCCCATCCGATTGGCCGATCCAGTGATTCCGCATAACACCGAGGCTTTTTCCGGTGGAAAGAAGAACGCTGAGCTGGTTCAGTTTTGCCGGGAAATGGCGCCGATTCTATCGAAGTATCCCTTTAACCCCACCACCGAATCAAACGCTAATCTGAACGACGTTTCGAAGGCATTCTCTCCCACCGATGGCCTGGTCTGGAAATATGTGCAGAAATCGGCAGCCGACCTGGCCGTTCGAAAGGGAGTGGAATGGGTGCCCAATCCCGCTTTACAGGGTATGAAAGTTGCCCCGGACCTGCTGGTGTTTCTGGGGCGTGCGCAACAGCTTACAAACGTGTTTTTTGCTGAAGGCGGGATGATGCAAGCAAAGCTGAAATATGTCCTGCGGCCGGTTCCAGGTCAGACCATCGGAATTCGGTTGACCTTGGATGGCTCAGAGCTTAGTTCACAGAATCCTCTTCAGAAGACGTTTTACTGGCCCGCCCCCGCTGGCGCCACACCGGGAGCCGTTGGAACGGTGGAAGCCGGCGGTCTTAGCTCGGGATTTGGCCGTTTTGACGGCTTGTGGGGCGTGTTTCGACTATTTCAGAACGCCGACGAGCGTCCCCTTGGCAATCATTTGGTGCAATGGAGCGAGATCCGGGGCCGCGGGGGCGCAGAGGCTCAGAAACTGACCCCCCCAGCTAAGGTCGAATTCGTGGAATTACCCGGCGACGCCGATCTGTTCAATCCGAAGTTCTTTGAAGGTTTACAGTGTCCGAAGAGAGCTGTGATTGTTAACTAGGATTCATTGTCGTTCAAGGACTACCAGTACCAGAAAACGGACCCCGGGCCAGCGATCTGTGATATATTTACGCTAATCCGCCTGCGGAAGCAGAGCAGCTGTTGGTCTTACGGGTTCCGCCTCGGCAAAATCCGAGGCCTCCGGCAGGTAGGGAGGAAGGAAACATATGGCGAAGGAAAGCCTACAGAAAAAGATCACTCGGGTTCGCCCGCCGCGTGTCCACATAACTTACGATGTGGAAACCGGGGGTGCGATCGAAAAGCGAGAGATACCCTTCGTGGTGGGCGTGCTCGCTGACCTCTCGGGACAGCCGGAGCAGCCTCTGCCGCCTCTCAAAGATCGTAAATTCGTTGAGGTTGATAAGGATAACTTTGATCGGGTCTTAGGACAAATCAATCCTCGCCTGGCCTTCAAAGTAGATAACCGCCTGAGTGAGGACGACAGCCGGCTGGGTGTGGAACTTCGCTTTCAATCGATGGCGGATTTCGAGCCGGCAGCTATAGCCAAGCAAGTCCCCGCGTTGAGAAAACTGCTCGAGCTGCGCAGCGCACTCCACAATTTGCGCACCAGCTTGATCGGTAATGACAAGTTGGAGTCAATTCTTCAGGAAGTGCTGAACAACCAAGAAACGCTCCAACGGATCGAGGCCGAAGCGGGCGGCCAAACCAGTCCGAAGACAGATAAGGAGAAATAAAGGTTATGGCCGAAACCAAGTCAGCCGCGCAACCTATTTCCGTTGTGCAATCCGCAGCCCCCGGGAGCCTGCTCGACACTATTGTTGAAAGCGGGCGGTTGGGCCAAACCAAGGAAGAGCAATCGAAGGGCAAAGAGTGGGTGAAGGAACTGGTCGACCAAGTGTTGGTAGGCCAGATCCAGGTGGACAAAGACACCGACGCCATGCTCGGCGAACGCATCAGGCAGCTGGATGAACTAATTTCCACGCAGCTCAATGAGGTGATGCATGCGCCCGAGTTACAGAAGATGGAAGGCTCGTGGCGCGGTCTGCAGTACCTGGTGTCGAACACTGAAACCGGGACCATGTTGAAGATCAAAGTCATGAATGTCAGCAAGAAGGACATTCTGAAGGACTTCACCAAGCAGAACGACTGGGAACAGGCGACAATTTTCAAAAAGATCTACGAGGAAGAATACGGCACGCTCGGCGGCCAGCCGTACGCGTGTCTCATCGGGGACTACGAGATCACCCGGCACCCCGAGGATATTCAGCTCCTGACCAATATGTCGAATGTGGCCGCGGCGGCGCACGCGCCCTTCCTCACCGCAGCCAGTCCAGCCCTCTTCAATTGGGACAGCTTCACCGAACTGGCCGGCCCCCGTGACGTAGCTAAGATCTTTGACAACGACGCTTATTTGAAGTGGAAGGACTTCCGCAAGAGCGATGATTCGAAATACGTCGGGATGTGCATGCCGCACGTTTTGATGCGCTTGCCGTACGGCAAGGAGACAGCGCCGGTAGAAGAGTTCGATTACGAAGAGAAAGTGGACGGCCGCGATCACAAGAAGTATCTGTGGGGAAATGCCGCCTACGCCCTCGGTGCCCGGATCACCGATGCATTCGCCAAGCACGAATGGTGCGCCGCCATCCGCGGGGTGGAAGGTGGCGGATTAGTCGAAGGCTTGCCGTCCCACTCTTTCCAGACCGACGATGGCGACCAGACTGTGAAATGTCCGACTGAAATCGCCATCACCGATCGCCGCGAAGCAGAGTTCTCAAAACTCGGATTTATCCCGCTCTGTTACTACAAAGGAACAACCAACGCGGTCTTTATGGCGGCCCAGTCTACCAACCAGGCCACGCAGTATCTCAACGCGGACGCCAACGCCAATGCGCGCTTATCGTCTCAATTGCAGTATATTTTTGCCGTCTCGCGTTTCGCCCACTTCCTGAAAGCCATGATGCGCGACAAGATCGGCAGCTTCATGAGCCGGGAACAGTGCCAGAAATTTCTGAACGAATGGATCAAGAATTACGTCTTGCTGGATGATTTCGCCGCGCAGGATGTCAAGGCCAAGTTTCCCTTGCGGGAAGCTCAGATCGACGTCTCCGAGGATCCGGCCAAGCCTGGGGTTTATACCGCGGTGGCGTTTTTGCGCCCACACTTCCAGTTAGATGAGTTAACGGTTTCTCTTCGTCTGGTGGCTCGCCTGCCGCAACCAAAGGGTTAAAGCGCGGCGGAATAAAACGGGAAGCGAACAGGGAGTGCGGCCTGCGTCGCTTTACCGGCCAAAAAAATGGGCCGTGCCCGGCTTAACGAGGCACGGTCTGGCCGCACATAATCGTAGCTTGTTCTGAAGGAGGGCTTGGAATATGTACGACGCGTTTCTGAACCTGGATGGTGTAAAGGGCGAAGCCCTGGATGATAAACACAAAGATTGGATCGAGCTCGTGGGGTTTGTGCATCAAATCTCGCAGCCGGTTTCCCAAACTCAGAGTTCCGCGGGCGGTGCGGCGACGGGCCGCACACAGCACGGGGACTTCGGAATTTACAAATATGTTGACGCCGCCTCGCCCAAACTTTACGAAGCGGCTTCCAATGGAAAACATTTCAGCAAAGCCAAGATAGAGGTTTGCCGCGCTGGTGGAAGTCAGGTCAAATTCCTGGAGATCACCCTGGAAGAAGTGATGGTTTCACAGATTCACATCGAGTCAACTCCCACTAACGGAAACACTCCAAATGGCGCTGGGGCCACGGCGGCGAATATTGGCACCAGGACAACGGCGCATGACTTGCCCACTGAATCCGTCTCTCTCAACTACGGCAAGATCGAATGGGTGTACACGCAACAAAAGCGAAAAGACGGGTCAGGCGGCGGAAACGTCTCAGCCAAGTACGATCTGACCGCCGGCAAGTAAGCGGCCGGCCTGATGAATGGCGGACCGAGTTTATTTCAGCGACGAGCTGCTACAGCCGATCTCAACTGAGACTCCGGCCGGCCGGGATTTGCGCTACGAGCCGCTGTTCAGTCAGATTCTGGAAGCTCGCCGCGCTGACGACCGGTTCGACGTTGGAGCTTGGGAGAAGGAGGAAGGCCGCAAAGCCGCCGAATGGGACAAGGTTGCCGATCTATCTCTGTCAGCCCTCAGAGAGAGCAGCAAAGATCTGCGGTTGGCCTGTTTTCTGACCGAGGCGGCCATTCACCTGGACGGTTTCGGCGGCCTGCGGGACTGCCTGCGGCTGATGAAAGAGTTGCTGTACCGCTACTGGGATCTGGGCCTGCTCCCGGCCGTTGAGAGCGGAGACCTCGATTACCGGGCCAGTTCGCTGACCTGGTTGGATGACCGGATGCCGGAAGTGCTCCGCACAGTGCCCATCACGGCGCGCGATGGAAAGGAGGAAAACTTCAGTTTTTCCCGATATCTGCAGGCGCGCCGCATCGGGACAGAGGATTCCATCCAACGCGTTTCCCCTGAGGTACGCGAGACGATCACTGGGCTTCGACAGCAGGGCTGGATCACCATGGACGTTTTCGACGCCGCCATGAGAGCGACCAAACGAAAGGGCTTCGAAGCCATTTACCAGCCCTTTGAAGAGTCTTATGAACAGTTCCAGGCTCTGGACAAGGTTGTGGACGAGAAATTCGGCCATGCCGCCCCTGGTTTGAGCACGGCTAAAGAGGCATTTGAAGAAATTCGGCGGCTCCTGGGACCAATTCTCAAGAAGAAGCGTGAAGAAGAGCCGGACAAGCCGCCCGGTGAGGAGGGCGCTGATGATGCTACCCAGCCCGCTTCGACTATGGTGGGGTTCTGGACGGCTGGGATGCCCTCTGACCAATCCGGCTCCTGGCAGCAAGCCGAGGCGCTGGTACGGTCCGGAAGTATTGACCAAGGTCTTCAGCAGATGGCCGTGCTAGCAGCCCAGGAAACATCCGGCCGGGCACGCTTTCTTCGTAAGCTGATGCTGGTGGACATTTGCAGCGGCGCCGGGCGGGAGCGGCTGGCGCGAACGGTCCTCGAAGAGCTCAATCAGCAAGTCGCGGACTATAAACTCGATTTGTGGGAGAGCACCGCGCTGGTTGGAGCCGTGTGGTCCCGCCTATACCGCCTGTACAAGAAGAGTGAGATGTCCGCGGAACAAGAGTTGGCGGCGGCTCTCTACAATCGACTTTGCAGGTTAGACCCTTGGCAGGCGTATATCAACTGCGAGGATTGAGACCGCGCCAATGGCCATCATCGCATCCTTGTTCGACCGGCTCACCGACTATGAGCCGCGCAACTCGCGCGAAGTGCCCCCTTCCGAGTGGGAGCAACTGCGCGAATACAAACTCAGTGTGGCGCGCGATTTGACGTATCTGCTGAACACCCGCCGCAGCGAGAGCGACATTCCCGAAGAATTTGAGCACACTCGTGCGTCACTGGCGGCCTACGGTGTCCAGGACTTCACCACCGCTCCCATGGACCGCGAGGAAATCCGCAGGGCGATCGAGCGCACCATTCGATTATTCGAACCGCGCCTGACTCGAGTTCAGGTGACCCTAGTCGAGGGCACACACTTTCAGTTCTCGTTTCGAATCTCTGGCATGCTCAAGCTGGACGTTGGGGTGGAACCAGTGGTCTATGATGCCGACTTGCCGAAAGAATCCAGAAGATTCCAGGTGCTCGCGGGCCGATGAAGTGCTGTCCATGTCGATGAGGTGCTGGCAGGTAAATGAGCGATGAACTATACCGCTACTACGAGCAGGAGCTCACATTCTTCCGGCAGTTAGCCGGTGACTTCGCCGAAAAATATCCCAAGGTCGCCGCACGCCTCCAACTGGATGCAGCTAAAGAAAGCGCCGATCCGCATGTCGAACGGCTGATTGAAGCCTTCGCCTTGCTGGCCGCGCGAGTGCGGCGCAAGGTCGACGACGAGTTCCCGGAAGTCGTCGAATCGCTCCTGAACATGCTCTATCCGCATTATCTGCGGCCCGTGCCGCCCATGGCGATAGCGCAGTTCCAGTTTGAGGCGCAACAGACGCGGCCCACCGAGCCGACCACCGTGCCGGCCGGAGCAACCCTCAATTCGCGCCCCTCCGGCGGCGTGGAGTGCAGCTTTCGGACGGTGTATCCAGTCACGGTTTGGCCGCTGAAGATGACTGGCGCATCGCTTATCTCAGTGGCCGCATCGCAGGCCACGGGCGCTCCAGCGGACGCGTCCTCCGTATTGAGGATTCAACTGGAGACCATCGGAAACCTGCCTGTCGCCGGCCTGAAGATCCCGTACCTGCGGTTTTTTTTGAATGGCGATAGCACTCAGCATCACCTGTTGTACGAGTTGTTGTTCGTGCACGCGGTCAAAATCCAATTGCGTGCCCGGCCAGTCATCGCCAAGGCGGAGCCAATAGTATTGGCGGCGGATTGCATTCGACCGGTGGGATTTGAAGCTGACCAGGGACTGCTGCCCTATTCCGATCGAAGCTTTCTGGGCTATCGTCTTCTGCAGGAATATTTTCATTTCCCGCAGAAGTTCTTTTTTTTCGATTTGGCGGGCTTGGAATCCAAGCCCCTTCGCGAGTTAGGAACATCATTCGAGGTCTTGATCTTCTTTCGCGATTCAGAATTGCGGGAAGAACTACCCTCCATCATGCAAACCGTTAACGCGGAGACGTTTCAGCTAGGCTGCACGCCCATTGTGAATCTTCTCGAGCGTCCGGCGGAGACAATTCGTGTATCGCATGCGGCGACTGAATACCATGTTCTTCCAGACCGGCATCGCGTGCAGTCTCTGGAAGTGTATTCGGTCGACCGTGTTATGTCGACCGCGCCTTACTCTGAAGAACCCCAAACATACGAACCGTTTTATTCCTTCCGCCATTCCTACCAGGACAATCAGCCGCACTGCTTTTGGTACGCGCATCGGAGGCCTTCCCTGCGTCGAGGCGATGAAGGCACGGAAGTCTATCTCTCTCTAGTCGATTTGGATTTCAAGCCTGCCCACCCGCCTACCGAGCTTTTGACCGTACACGTTACCTGTTCGAATAGAGATTTTGTGTCACGCATGGCCTGGAGAAAGGAATGGGGCGAGTTAAACGGCGAGGGTCTGCCGCTCGTTCAGGTTCGCTGCCTGGTGCCTCCTAGTAAGACGGCCAGGCCTCCTCTAAGAGGCAGCCTGCAGTGGCGCCTGATTTCGCATCTTTCGCTGAATCATCTTTCGATTGTGCAAGCCGGAGGGAAGGAGGCGCTGCAGGAGATTCTGCGCCTTTACGCATTTAGCGAGGACGAAGACATCCGCAAGCGCATTCTGGGAATCACCGGCGTGAAAAGTGAGAGCACTGTGAGCCGTGTCCTGTTTGATTCGGGTGTGGCTTTCTGCCGCGGACTGGATCTCGATCTGGAGTTCGATGAGGAACAATATGCCGGATCCGGCGTGTACCTGCTGGCCGCGGTCTTGGAGCGCTTCTTTGGACTTTACAGCGCGGTGAACTCCTACAGCCGGCTTACGGCCCGCAGCCGCAAGCGAAGAGGTGTCTTAAAGCGCTGGCCACCCCGGATCGGTGAACAGCAGGTGCTATGAGAGAGCCATTGCTACCGCTCGAGGAGAGGCTGTTTGAGTACTCCTTTGAGTACGATTTCTTCCAGGCCGTTCGTCTGCTGCATCTGATTCTGGCTGACCGGCCCGGAGTGGGGCGCATCGCTAAGCCGAACGAAGAGCCGGTCCGGTTCGAGGTCCGGCAGAGTCTGGAGTTCCCAGCCAGTTCGATTCACTTCATATCCACCGAGAAGGACCCGGCGGTGATGACCGTGGCATTTCTCGGCTTAACCGGGGTTCAAGGCGTCCTGCCGCACCACTACACAGAGCATATTCTGGGCCGCGCACAAGCCAAGGATTTCAGCATGGCGGCGTTCCTGGACCTGTTCAATCACCGCATCCTGTCGTTGTTTTACCGCGCCTGGGAGAAGCATCGTTTCCCGGTGCGGTTTCAACTGGCGGCCGCGAAACAGGAGACCGACGAGTTTACCCAATATCTGTTCGATTGGATCGGGTTGGGGACCACCGGATTGCGCGGTCGAACGTCATTGCGCGATTCGGCGCTGCTGCGATATGCCGGCCTGCTGGGCCAGAAGCCGGCATCGGCCTCGTCGCTAAGGGCGATTGTGAGGGATTATTTCGGAGTTGAGGTCGAGATCGAGCAATTCATGGGTGCGTGGTACCCGCTCGACGCAGCGGACCAGTGCGATCTGGCGAGTGAGCAGCTGAACAACAAATTGGGGGAAGGAGCCATTGCGGGCGATGCCGTGTGGGACCCGCAGGCGCGTTTTCGTGTCCGGCTCGGACCGCTGAAGCTGGTGAAGTACCTGGCGTTTCTGCCGGGCGGGAACGCTGTTCAAGAGCTTCAGGACCTGGTTCGATTTCATGCCGGGCCCGTTTTACAATTCGACCTGCAGTTGATACTGCAGGCGGATGAAGTGCCGTGGTGCCGTTTGGGAGACGAGACGCCGGCTGGGCCGCGTTTGGGCTGGTGCGGGTGGCTGAAGACGGAGCTTTTTACGCAGGATGCCGGTGATGCAGTGTTTGCGATGAACTAAGGAAGCTTCTGGCTCACTCCCATACCACCACCACTTCCATCTTCGGATCGACAACTTCACCAGGCGCGTAGACCGCGATCTTCCGCGACATCACGATACGCTCCCACAGCGGACCATTTTGATTGATCTGAAAATACTGGTTATCCAGCTTCATCGGGATCTCCGCGGGAACCACTTGCGTGTGACGCAGCGGGATTCCGGCCACGGCGTAGCGCACTACGCGATCCAGATCATCCGGCGCGGCCATCTTGAGATATTGAGGTACTTTCTGGATGATGTCCCCCACGCCCATCTTGGCACTGACCGCCAGGTAGAATTGGCTGTTCTTGAACAGGTTGTCATCGTCGATTGACCCCGACCAGACGAAACGGTCGCCGAGCGAAAGCGGTATCGCGAAGTACTTCGACGGAATCACGATCTCCATCAGATCGCGGACGCGCGCGTCCAAGGCGTTGAAGCACGGCCCCAGGTTGTCGTGGTCGTAATCCGGGAGGTCGCCCGGGCCGCCTTCTAACGCAAACGTCGACAGGGCCCCAGCCAAGCGGAGCATCGCGACGTAGGCGTTTTCCGGATGGCCGTGCCGGGTTTTGAAGACATGCTTGAGCTCGGGGAGATAACTATTGACGGTGTGTAGCAGCCAGAACTTGTCGGTCTCTGAAGCCGAGAATCCAGCCGCGGCCTTACCGCGCTCACGGCGAGGACCAGAAAGCGACGCGCTCTTGGTCAGCAGAATTTCCACTTGCCTGCGCAGAACGCCCATCAGATAATCACTGGACGCGATGTCGAGACACGGCGCGACAAAGGAGGGTCGCAAGATCGGAATCCCGGTGGCGCTGCGCTCCAGTTGAGCGATGCGCACGGGCGAATAGCCGTCGCGGAACTCAGTGCCGAACAGGAGGCGGAAACTCTTTTTCCCGAGCTGAACATGTCTCTCATCCCCGCCCCGATTTTCATCCGGAATCAACTCCGCTGTGGAGGTGTAGCGAGTGTCGGCGGGGCCGGAATCCTCTCGCTGGGTGGCCAGAGTCACGTTAGGCGCGTTCAGCCGGCGCTCAGGCAGGCAGAGATAAACATCCAGAGTCTCGTCGCCGGTTTGCCAATGCGGGGCGAACTGGCGGCTGGGCGGAAGTTCATCCGAATTGGGCATGTCGAAACTCTCGCCATCCGGCATCAATCCTCGGGCGCTAGTGAGCTTGAACAACCCGTTCGAGACCGCGTCCCGATCGATCTCGAGTGCCGTCACACCATAATTAGCGAAGGTAGACGCGCCAAAGCGTGAATGGATGAGATCTTCGAAGTAGAGATCCTGCGCCTGAAAATGTTGGGGGGACAGGAACATTCCCTTGGTCCACACCACTCGCGGCTGACGCTTCATCCGTCCTAGATCTCCACGTTGTGACGGCTCAGGATCTCAATCGTTTGGTCGCGCAGCGGATCGGCCAGGTTGCGGACGCTATCGACGTCCAGAATTTCGGAGAAGGAGGTTCCTCCCGCAAGTCCACTGGCCATCGCGACCAGTTGATCGGAGGGGCGGAAGGTCCGGAAAGGCGCCGAGATACAGACCAGCGGTAAATCGCCAAGCTGAGACGATCGGCGCACATCCACTTTGTAGCGGAGCTCCTCCAACAGGTCGGTAAGTGAAGGAACCTTGGCGAAAAGCTCGTGCATCAGGCAGGCGCGCAGGACGAAGGCGCGAACGGCTTCAACGTCTCGCTGCCCGCTGCCGGTGACAACGCCGCGGAGGGTGCTTAGCGAATATGAGGTCGAATAGGAAATCACCCAGGTGAGCGGTGTGGTAACCCGGATGGAATGCCAGCCGCGCTCGGCCTCGGCAGCGTGCGTGTACTCCCATTCGTAGAACTGGAACTGCGTGACGACTGATTCGATCGGCGGACGAAGCTCCGGCCGCAGGTCGAAGGGCTTGACCGCGACCCGTCCATAGAGCTCCTGCAGGTCGGCCAGATTGCGCTCGGCATTGGGTACGGCGTCTTTGCTGGAGCTGTCTATGTAGTCGCCCAGAAGGCGCCGGGGCCGGAAGAGCGGGGCCATGGCGTCGACCTCGGTCTTGAGCCGCTGGAGACACGCCTGGGAGATTTCCTTGGTGAGGCCGTGAAGGCTAAGCAATTGCGCGGGTTCGAGATCGAGGGACATGGGTAAGGGTTACTATATCAAAACAGCAGGATGGCGCACTCTAACGGTGAAATAAGCTCGACAGGAGCAAGGCGGCACTGACGACGGCAAAGATAAAGGCGATCCGGCGGTAAACCTTAGCCGCGATGGCGGCGGCCCCGGATGACCGGCGCAGCGCGAACACTAGAAAGGTGGCCGCGAGGAGCCCGAAGAAGAGGCCGAGATAGCTTTGAACTGGTGGCATGCAGTCACGCGTTGTCCTTTGCGGGTTCAAAGGACGCTTCGAGAAGCTTTTTGCGTTCTTCTTCCGTGGCCGACTTGCGGTAGAGCGGGACGGGCGTGACCTTGGGTGGCGCTACACCACGCGGTCCGTAGGCGATCTTAACTTCTTCGGGCCAGCGGACGCCGGTGAAATCGCAATTGTAATGTTGGAAACCTTCGATTTCAGCCCAGTAGAAGTCGGCATCCCGGAAATCGCACGATTCAGCGTGGGTTCCCCGCAAGGTGACGCCGACACAGTTGGCGCCCCTTAAGTTAGCGGAGGTCAACGATGCACCTCGTAAGTCAGCAAATTCAAGCACTGCAGTTTGGCCCACGAATTCCGTGAGGATCGCAGCGGATAGTGAGGCGCGCTCGAATTTAGCGCCAATGGCGATGGCTATGCTGAAATCACATGCTGATAGGTCGGCGAATCGCAGATTTGCACCATCCATCGACACTCTGCGAAATACGGCACCGCAGGCCGTAACTCTTTCAAGATTGGCACCCCGAATCGTAGCATTAGTGAGATTGGCGTCCATCAAGATCGCATCACTCAGATTTGCATTGTCCAGGTTGGCGCCCTGCAGATTTGCGCCAGCTAAGTTCGCCCGTCGCAAGTCGGCGCCTTGCAAGCGTGCTCCGCTCAAGTCGCATCCAGCCAAGCGAGCGTCGGAAAAAGCCGCGCACTTGAGATCGGCGTCTCGCAAGCCGGCTAACCGAAGATCGGCGCCTGAGAAATTCGCTTCGATGGTTTTAATTCCATTGAGCTTGGCACCCCGAAGCGAGGATCCCGCAAAACTGACACGCTCCAAACGCGAACCGCTAAGATCCGTGTCCGCCAACTCAGCGGAAGAAAGATCCACATCTGCAAACTCTCCGTTAGGGAGGAGGTGCATTAGGCTAACAGTGCTTTCTTCGCTTCCAAAAGCGCCTTCTTCTGGGCGAGGATGGCGGCGAATTCTGCGTGAAGCCGCGCCATTTTCGCTTCGAATTCAGGCCGGGCCAGGGAAGTTGGGTCAGCATTCCACGCCTTTACCGCCGCTTGTTGGCCGTCAGCGATTTCAAGAAGACGCTTATCCAATGCAAGTATTTCGGCATCCAGGCGCTTGGAAGGATCCTCGATAGCCTCAGCAGGGCGGTTTTCGTATTGAGAAGATTGGCGCGATTCCGACTGAATCTTTCGCAATTTCGCAAGCTCAATTCGGATCTGGCCAGCCAGTTGGTTGATCTCGGGTTCCAAAGCCTCCAGTCGTTTCCGCAGGCGCTCATACTCGACCGGACCAAGTGAAAGGTCCGCGTCAGCAATAATGCGGCTGCGCCGATCTTGGAAGGCACCCACCTGATCATACAACTCGACCAAACGACGGGACCCTTCCGCGAGTTGGTCGTGTAATTGGTCTGCGCTGACCTTCGTGGACCTGCCTCCGGCAGGCGGGCGGGACTTCGGTCGCTTAGTCAAATCTCCCCTTCAGGGCAGGCCGTAGGCGGGTAGAGAGGGAGGCGTCGTAGACCAGGTAGCGGCGTTTTCCATGGCCTCCGCGCGGGTAGTATCTTCGTGCGCACTACAGCCATTCTCATGATACCGCTGTATCTCTCTCTGCAGCCCCCGTTGCTCGTCGTCGTAATTCCTAAGGTGGGTGTCGACTGAGCCCTGGCTGATGGATCCCACCGGGATAGCCGTGCCGTCGGCAGACACAGTGGCGGCGGCATACACTTGACCAACAGGAGGGGCTCCCTGCCACGGAAGAATCGTTGTTGGTGACTCCATTTCGTTCCATCGTTGCTGGATGCTGGCTTGCCGGTTCTGGATTCCATTGAAAATATCGTTGCACTCCGCTGCCGACGCGCATGTTAGACCGAGCGGATCAATCAGTAGGAACGGACGATTGAGGCAGTACCTGTAGAGGTTCCAGCCACCCTGCACACCCAACGGATCCGGTGACTGAAACCGACATTCCGCAGGCTCGTAGTATCGGGCCCTGTGGTAGATGAGCGTTGTCTCCTCATCGGCGATCTGACCTCTGGCACCTAAGGAGATCTCGAAACCGACAAGGTTGACGATTATCTGGGATCGAAACCCGAGAGGTTCGCTTGACCAGACGAGCGCATGGTCGCGCGCACGGATGAGGTCTGTCAGCTCGCCGCGCCAGTCGGTCACAGCATAATGCCATTCTCCATCCACTGCCACCGCCAACAGGGCTTCATCAAACGGATGGAAAATGTAGTCCAACCTGCGCCCGTCGGTCAGCCTTTGTCGCCAGGGGACGTTGCGAAACCACACAATCTCCTCGACACCTAAGTCACTTTGCTTACGAGTTCGCCTAAAGAGAGGATCGTAGCGGAAGTTAACGGACCGGGCCTCGGCAGAATGTATGCCAGTGAGACGGCCAAGACAATCGTAATCGAATGAAGTGCTGCCTGCATCGTGCTGGTGACGAGTCTCGCGGCCTTCGCCGTCGTATTGGTACGTGTCAACGCGCGACGCCAGCAGCCTGTTCCCGCGCCCATAAGTCCGCACACGACCGTTGATTTCCAAGGTGTTTCCAGCGCCGTCGTACGCGCACTGTAAGAGGTATTGCTGACCACGGCGTATTTCCGCTAACTCGCCGCGATTAGTGTGTCGAAGGTCGACCGGTTCGCGTCCAGAGCGCACTCGTTTGATGAGATTGCTGGCCGCATCGTATTCGAATGTCTCTACGAATAGTGTTTGTCCGAGAGGAATTCGTACGATCTGCTGAACGAGGCGCTTGCGGCGATCGAACTGGCGAACCAGTTCGAGTCCCGATCCGGTCAGAATGGTGTCACGTCGGTCAGCCTCATCATAGGTCGCGGTCAAACGGAGCCCGTCACCTTCTGCAACGGATGCAAGGCGACCGCGAGGGTCATATGAGTAATGTACTTCGCGATCTGTACCGAGTACCTTCGTCGGCGCATCCCAGGGTCCGAACTCGGCACGTACCTCCACTCCCGAGACCACCTCTGACTGCAATCGGCCATCAGCATCGTATTTCCGTGCGATCGCGTCGAACAGCCCCTCAGCCCGTGAGAGACGGCCGAGCAGATCATGCTCGTCGAGAAGAACTGAACCATCAGAATATGTGCGCCTCGACGTGTGGCCCCCAGGATCCCGCTCGATGGTCACCACGTTACCGTTCGCGTCGCGTTTCCATGTGGTTCGCCCCCGGGAGTCGTACTTGTATTCGCGGCGGCCGCCGTCGAAGTTCGTCTCACGTACGACACGGCCAAGTGGGTCACGGGCTCGTTCGAAACGGTCGCGGTTTTCGTTGACGATGGTTTTGATGCGACCTTCAGGATCGTATTCCAGCTCTATGCTAAATCCCAGAGGGTCAATTTGCTTGCGCAGCCTGCTCCAAGCATCCACTTGAAAGGTCCAGGAGTACCCGAGTTGATTCGTGAATTGCACAAGGTTGCCGCACGCGTCAAAACGATACTCCTGGCGAGTGCCATCAACATTGGTGAGAACATGTGTCAGGTGCTCATAGCGAACCGTCAGTTCAGCGCCACGTCCGTCACGCAAGTATACGATGCGTCCCAGCATGTCGAATTGACGAGATTCGACTAAGCCAAAAGCATCCTCAAGAGTCTGCGATCTCCCGTCTGGCGCCCACCGGTAACGAGTCACCGAGCCATCCGGGGCTTCCACCGTCTCTAGCTGCCCTCGTTCCGTTCGATTTATTGTCCAGTGGCGACCACAAGGTGTGGTCAAAGCCGAAAGATTCCCGCGCTGGTCCCGACCGTAGAGCCATTTGCCACCAACGGCGTCGGTTACTCCGGTAAGAACGCCGTCGTCATCAACCACAAAACTGGTGCGAGCTCCGCCCGGCTCAATTCGAGCCAACTCGCGTCCGCCATCGGACGATCCATGGTAGACAGCAGCGTGGCCGTCGGGGTCAAGCAAGGAAAGGAAGGATCCGTCCGACCCGTGAATGTACTTCCAAACGCCTCCCAAGGGTTCGAGTTTCTCGTCGAGAAATCCATTTTCGTCAAATCTATAGACCGTCGAGTTCCCTTCACTATCTACAACTCGAGTTGCACGACCCACGGGGTCATAGGAAAGTTCTCGAGAGTAACTGCCACTTATCTCCCACACTCTAATGCAGCGGCCCTCCAGGTCATATTGGGCACCGCATGTGCCTCCAAGAGGATTGGAAAACGCGACTAGTCTTTCGCCGTCATAGGCGTAGGTACAACTTCCTTCGTCCCGGTCGATCGTCCTGATCAAGCGGCCACTGATATCGTATACACATTGGAGTATTAGAAGTGACTCATTTCCGGTGGAGATAATAATCTGAATTAACGCGTCGTCGCCATTGTACTCGAATTTCAAGACTCGGCCGAATGGGTCCGTCAGGGTTCGCAGCCGACCGTCTTGGGTGTAGCTAAGATCCAGTCGATTGCCATTGCGATCCGAGGCAGTCCTAACGCGCATAACGCCGGGCGACTCGTCGAAGTTATACCGGAGGCGATCGCCGGCGCTTGTGATTGTCCAACCGAACTCGGTCCTGTCAATGGTGTAGGCTGGCAGTAATTTCTTTTCCCCGACCTTCGCCGCCTTGGTACTGAATAAACGATCTCCACCGCGCCAGAAGTCGATTTCGACGTCACGACGTTCCAGCCGCAGGTCGTAGTGATGTGACCAGCCCAGTCCCAATGATCCGCGGTAATTGACTCCGGAGTTATATTCGTGGCAAAGATTGATTGGGATGAGCCCTCGCAAGAAAAGGTCAGGAACAGTCAGACAAAGATTTCCTGTTCTAGTATTGACTCGAAACACTTTTCAGTCTCGCTCCAAGATGGAGAAAATCTTCACCTCCATCGCTTCCAGTCGATCCCTAGCCTAGGGAAGAAAATCAGATTCAAGGCGCGCCCGGCGGACATCCCCCGCCGCCGCCCTGCCCGATGAGCACTGTCATCTCTCCCTGCAAAATATTATTGGGCGGCGGAAGCGGAATCAGCGCGTGGGGCTCCATCACGATGTCGCCCAGGCAGGCTGCCGGCTTGCCGCCAATCATCGTAACGCCTTCGCCCCCTGCGCCTCCAGGGGTAGTCACGCCAGGGCCATGTGGAGCTCCGTCGCAAGCCGGAGGTGGAGCATTAGGTATCGGGCAAGTGTGTTGGTCTGTGATGCGCCACGCCGGCTTGCCGCCGATGAGAACCGTCATGCAGGCGGCACCCAGCAAAGGGGAGCCATGCATCGTCGAATCACCGAGTCTTGCCGCTGGCCGGCCCACGCTAAATGCCTCCTCTCTTGACGCCCTTCAGGCGGAACATGCCCTCGCGCAAAATTCCAGGAGCGTCACGAGGATCTACATCCTGCATGCGCTGCATGCCGGAGAACACATATTGCTTGCCTGTGGCCGGTCCGCTCACACTCACCGTACGTCCACCTGAGTACTCGATCTGCAGCGCCAAACCTTCGTCGATCTCTTTCTGCGTGATCGTTAGCCGACCCGCGCCGGATTCACCGCAGCATGCCATTCTTACTTATCCTCGATCCGGATGTCCAGAGATTCTCCGGTCATACGCTCCAGCAGACTCGCGGCGCCGGACAGCGCCAGCCATACAACGACCCTTTCGAGGGCCGTTCCCTGCAGGAAGAACGTAAACGGAGCGGCAATCCAGGCGCTGAGGCAGTAGAAGCAGGACAGGAGACTGCCGAAGAACCCTGCGCCCAGCGCTCGGCGCAAGCGGACTATCATGTTCCAAGGACCGTCCTCCTTCGAGAAGAGGTGCGTCACCCTCCACACCGCCAGCGCAGCCAGCAGAAACCGGAAGCTGTAGTGCATTCTCTTCGTCCATGGTCAATTGATCTTCACCAAGCTCCCTTTGATGGTGTTAATGCCGCTTGCCTCAATGTTTATCTGTACAGACTCGGCTTTCACGGACGTGCTGCCTTTGATTTCAATGCTCATCCCGCTGATCTCGATCTGTCCACCCGACTTCATTACGAGCTTCGAGGAACCGGTCTCTAGCGTAATTTGGCTTCCTGCAGAGATGGTGAGATTTGATCCTACATCCAACTTGTCGTCTGATCCGATGGAGGTTTTCCGATTGCCTCCGACTTGATCAGTATGATCCGATGACACGCTCTCCTTCAGATTGCCGCCGACCGTGATGGTGTGGTCAGATCCCACATTTTCAGATAGATTTGAGGCGATTGTGACGCTTTTGTTGCCTCCAACGTTTTCCGAACGGTCGGCTCCAATGTTCTCGCTCATGGCTGCTCCGACATTGGTGCTTTGAGACGCGCCTACGGTCACGGCGCGGGTAGCACCGACAGTGATTGCTTGGAGCCCACCTATCGTGATCTCTTGAGCCGCACCGACATTCACCATTTCATTTATGCCCACGTTGCGGGTTCGCATCAGCGCAACTGTGATCGATTCATTTGCGCCCACATTCTCGGTACGGTTGGCGCCGATGGTGATATTCTCGTTCGCGCCGACTTTCTCGGTTCTGTTCACTCCAATAGTGATGCTTTCGTTGTTCCCAACCTTCTCGGTCCGGTCCACGCCAATAGTGATGGTCTCATTGTTTCCTACGCTCTCCGTCCGGTCATGCCCCACCGACACCACTTCATCGTGCTCGATCTTCTTATGCTGGTCGTACTGCGCGTGAATGTTGATCAGCTCCGTACCCTTGGTGTCGTCCATCGAGATTTCGTTGTAGCCGCCGCCACCCTTGGTGCTGTTCGATTTCAGGCCGCTAATCACCGCTTTTGCAGGCAGGCCCCAAGGCGCCATCTGCTCGGCGTTATACACGCGGCCCACGATAATCGGCTGGTCCGGATCACCTTCCAGAAAATCGACGATCACCTCCTGGCCAATCCGGGGAATGTGAATTCCGCCCCACGACTTGCCTGCCCATGGATAGGAGACTCGCACCCAACAGGATGAGCTCTCGTTCTTCTTGCCCTTACGGTCCCAGTGAAATTGAACTTTTACGCGACCGTATTTGTCGGTGTAAATCTCCTCACCACCTGGACCCACAACAAGGGCGGTCTGACATCCCTGCACGCTTGGTTTCGGAGTCACGCGCATGGGCCGGAATGGGACGTCGGCCGGGATGCATTCGAAAGTATTCGAATAGAAAAAACCCTCATCGTTGCCGCCGGAACCATACGCCTCGCCCATGGAGCACTGATGATAGACGGCGGTCATCATCCACTTCTGGTTCATGTCGTTGCGATAGTGATCGGTTACTTCCACGGTCGAGCCGGTGGTGAAGTAACGGCAGTTAGATTTTCCAGAGACGCGTTTCTTAAAGGCCAGTGTCTCCTGAAGCCGGGTCTTGGCGAGCTGAGTGCCGTCGCTTTTCTTGGCATAGATGCCAGGATAATCGTAGATTTCGTAAGTGCCCTCGTCTTGCACAGTGGCCATGAGATCGGTGCTGGGAGTCTCAAAATTGTAATCCGTGTGGGCCCAGGCGCTGGGACGATATTCCTCTTCAATGCGCCAATCGGTGATGAGGTCATCCAGTCGTCCGCCTCCCATGGCGAAATCACAGCGCGCCTTGGGCTGGCCTGGACAGGGTTTCTGGCCCGCCGGATCATTGGCTAGAACGAGCACATGTTTTCCGGCAGCAACCTGGGAATCGGAACCGTCCGTATGGTGCTCGAAAAAGTAGTAGATACCTTCTTCTTCCATTAGCCTGGAAACAAAGTTGAAATCAGTCTCCCGATATTGGACACAATAGTCGCGCTTCCGGAACGGGCCGTACAGCCGAAGTTCGAAGTCGCTAAAGCTTAGCTCTTTGAAAATCGTCTGGATGATATCGGGGACGCTCTGCTGCTGGAAGATGCGGCAATCGGACTTGCGCGTGAGGAACCATAGCCAGGGAACCATTTCGGCGCGATAGCAGGTAAAGCGCCCATCCGAGCTGCCTTGAGAAAAACGGCTGATGAAGCCATTGAAATCGCGATAAGAGTCTTGTGTCTGCAGATGAATTGTGACGTTCTTGCCCACAATGCTATCAAACGCAATCGAATCGTCCGTCTCCGATAGCAACTCAAGCTGGAAACGAAACAGTTGAGAGATGGCCTCCTGGCCGGACACACTGCGGAGCAAAAGAACATCCGGCCCCAGCGGCGTTTCAATCTGGAGCGCCCGGTCCGTTTGTGTGAATCCGATAGTCGCCATGTTCACCTTTCCAGGCCATGTCCGGAACTCGCCAGACCGGTACACCATCCGGATCGCTAGAGGTGACTGATTCATAAATCATACATGAGTTGTGGCACGCCCGGAGGTCCCCCGGCAGACAGGTGGGGTACTAACGGTACCAATGGTACCTACTTGTCCAGGAGGGCGTTTGCATCTGCCGGCGTGATCGACTATCGTGGTAGTCCGGTTGGCCGCCTGGCCCGCTAAATATGAGGTCATCGATATGAACGTAAACCTGAAATCCTTAGTCGGAAAGTTAAACCATTCGACTAGGGGCGCGCTCGAAGGAGCAGCGGGACTGTGCGTTTCCAGGACGCATTATGACGTCGAGGTGGAACATTACCTGATGAAGCTCCTGGATGTAAACGGCGGGGATTTCGACCGCATCCTGCAGCGTTTCAACATCGATCGTTCCCGCCTCACGGCAGATCTAACCCGGAGCCTGGATGCTCTCAAGTCGGGCAACGCACGCACCCCGGCCTTCAGCCCCTCGCTTGCGAAAATGCTTACGGAAGCCTGGAAAATCGGGTCCATCGACTACGGCCTCGCGGAAATTCGAAGCGCCGTCACCATCCTGGCGCTGGTTGGCGACCCCGAATTAAAGCGTATGGCGAATGACATCAGTCACGAATTACGGAAGATTGATGCCGCGCCCTTACAGGCCGAACTGCTCTCGATCGTCGAAGGATCGAAAGAAGATGCCGAGACGCCAGCCGCTTCCAAAGCCGCGGCCTTTTCCGGACCGGCCCGGGCCGGCGGTAAGACCCCCAACCTGGATCAATATACGATCGACCTGACGGAGAATGCCCGCCGGGGCAAGATCGATCCCGTTCTTGGACGGGACCGCGAGATCCGGCAAGTGGTCGACATCCTGATGCGGCGCCGCCAGAATAACCCGATCCTCACGGGCGAGGCGGGTGTGGGAAAGACGGCGGTGGTGGAAGGATTCGCGCTGCGAATTGCAGATGGGGACGTACCTCCGCCACTTAAGAATGTGACGCTGCGTACACTCGATCTAGCATTGCTTCAGGCGGGCGCGGGCGTCAAAGGTGAATTTGAGAATCGGGTCAAGGGACTGATCGAAGAGGTGAAGGCGTCGCCTTTGCCGGTCATTCTGTTTATTGATGAAGCGCACACCATGATCGGGGCCGGTGGAACCGAAGGACAAGGCGATGCGGCCAACCTGCTGAAGCCGGCTTTGGCCCGGGGCGAGTTGCGCACCATCGCCGCCACCACCTGGGCGGAGTACAAGAAATATTTCGAGAAGGACGCGGCGCTGGCGAGGAGATTCCAGGTCGTCAAGGTGGAAGAGCCCCACGAGCAACAGTGCATGGTGATGATGCGCGGCTTAGTGCCATCGCTTGAAAAACATCACGGCGTACGAGTTTTGGAGGAAGCGATTCAAGCGGCGGTGCGGCTGTCGCATAGATACATGGTGGGCCGTCAGCTTCCCGACAAGGCAGTGAGCGTTTTGGACACGGCTTGTGCCCGGCTGGCGCTGGGCCAGAGCTCCACGCCGCCCGCGATCGAAGACGCAGTTCGGCAACTGGACGATCTGACGGTTCAGGAGCGCATCCTCGGGCGAGAGGCCGCCATCGGCGCCGACCACAGCGAGCGGCTCGGTGAAATCGAGAAACAAAAGACCGAAGTACAGAGCCGGCTGGAAATGTTGCGGCAGCACTTTGATAAGGAGCGCGATCTGGTAGGGAAAATCCGCAATCTCAGAGCACGCCTGGAAGGTGAGATGGCGATGGTGACGACCGCCGGTGAATCCAAGTCAAGCGTCACAACCGATGACAGCCGCGCCGCTAGCCGGGCCGACATCGACGTCTTGACTGCCAGCCTATACGAACTCCAAGGGGAACAGCCGCTGCTGCGAGTCTCCGTGGACGCCCAAACCGTGGGCGATGTGATTTCGGCCTGGACCGGCATCCCGGTAGGGAAAATGATCAAAGACGAACTGACCACGGTTCTCGAGTTGGAGGATCACCTGGGCCGCCGCGTTCTCGGCCAAGATCACGCTCTTACTGCCATCAGCGAAAGAATCCGAACCTCGCGGGCCAGCCTGGACGATCCCAGCCGCCCGGTGGGCGTGTTCCTGCTGGTCGGTCCCAGCGGCGTCGGAAAAACAGAGACCGCTTTAGCTCTGTCGGATTTACTTTACGGCGGCGAACGCAACCTCATCACCATTAACATGTCGGAGTTTCAGGAAGCGCATACCGTTTCCACGCTTAAAGGCTCACCGCCCGGATACGTAGGCTACGGCGAAGGTGGTGTCCTCACCGAAGCAGTGCGAAGGCGTCCTTACGCTGTCGTCCTGCTGGACGAAGTGGAAAAAGCGCACGGCGATGTGCTGGAAATGTTCTACCAGGTTTTTGACAAGGGAACGATGGAGGACGGCCAAGGCCGTGAGATCGATTTCAAAAACACCATCATCATCCTGACGACCAACGCAGCCACCGATATGATGATGAAACTCACCAATGATTCCGAGGAAGTACCGGCGCCGGACGTGTTGGTGAAAGCCATCAAACCGGAGCTGAATCGGATTTTCAAGCCAGCGCTGCTCGGACGCTTGGTGATCGTTCCCTACTATCCGGTCTGGGACGAGACGCTACAGCAGATCATTTCGCTCAAACTCGCCAAGATTCAAAAGCGATTGGCGGAGAATCACAAGGTCGAGCTGTCGTGGGACCAGGCCTTGGTAGAGGAAGTGGCCACCCGCTGCACTGAGGTGGAAAGTGGAGCGCGAAATGTGGACAACATCCTGACTAACACCCTGCTTCCGGACTTGTCGCGCCGTCTGCTCGGTGACATCGCCCAAGGGGCTAAGCCTTCGGCGATTCGCGTGGGGATCGGCGAGAACGGGGAGTTTGTCTATTCTTGAATCGCGCCGCAGTTTTCTAGGGCGCCCGATTTGAGGCGAAAAAGTACTAATTTGCGCGGTACGAAGGGCCATTCCTACGCGGTCTGAAAGCTGGTATGCTGATTTCCAATAGTTAAAAATGGCTACGCAAGCCCCCGTCGCGGACAGGTACGAAATTAAGGAGCTCCTCGGGGAGGGGGGGATGGGTGTAGTCTATCGCGCCATCGACTTGAAAACAAAGAGCTTCGTTGCACTGAAAACAATGCGCGATGTCTCCGATCCTACGGCCGTCGAGCTATTCAGCAAAGAGTGGACCGTCCTGGCCAGCATCAGTCATCCCAATATCGTCGACATTCGCGACGTCGGCGAAATTGAAGAGCGCGGACAGAAGAAGCCGTTCTTCGTAATGCCCTTGCTGCCGGGAGCCACCCTGTCGAAACTTATCGAGACCTCCAGCCCCCGGCTTACGGTGGAGCGCGTGGTCGGGATCATTGATCAGGTGTGCCGCGGTCTTCAGGCTGCGCACGAGCACGGCTTGGTACATCGCGATATCAAGCCCAGTAACATTTTCGTGATGGAAGACGATACTGCCAAAATTATAGATTTTGGCGTTGTTTACCTAACCGGCTCTAATTCCATTACGGGGCACAAAGGCACCCTGCAGTACATGGCGCCCGAACAGATCGACATGAAGCCCGCTACGCCCGTGACCGATCTTTTCTCCCTCGGTGTAGTCTGCTATGAAACGCTCACGGGCCGCAGACCGTTTGCCCGCAAGACTCCCGCCGACACCGCTGAAGCCATCCGGCACTACATCCCGCCGCCGATTCTCGAAATCAATCCGTCGGTCTCCCAACTAGTCAGCATGGTCATTCATAAGGCCATGGCCAAACAGCCCCTGCATCGGTTCTCCAGCGCCCGGGACTTTGGAGACACGCTTCAGAAGGCCCATCGTAATCTGCCTATCGAAAGATTCGACCGGGCTAAGATTCAACCGCGCATTGACCGCGCCAAGAAGGCTCTGGGCGAAGGTGACCCGGATTTCGCTTCCGAGATCCTGACTGAACTGGAAAGTGAGGGGCACGTCGATCCTGAAATCGGCCTGATGCGAGCCAAAATTGATCAAGCCAGCCGGCAGAGGAAAATCCGGCAACTGCTGGAAGCTGCCCGCACTCGCTTGGAACAAGACGAAATCCCGCTCGCTCTTGAAAAGCTTCAGGAAATTCTTGAGATCGACCCCGAGAATGCCGACGCACAAGCGCTGCGTGGTTCAGTGGAAAAACAGCGCAATGAGCGTCAAATCGAAGGCTGGTTGAACCTGGCGCGCCGCCACTTGGAGCGGCATGCCTTCGCGGAGGCGCGCCAAGCATTGACTGAAGTCCTAAAGATGCGCCCCTCCGACGCGGTCGCTCTTGACCTGCTGAATGAAAGCGACCGCCGTGAGCAGGATGCCATACGGATTCGGACCGAGAGGGAACAGCTCTACGGTTCGGCGATGAAGGCTTACCAGAATGGCGAGATCAGCACCGCCCTCAGCAAACTGGAGCGGCTTTTGGATCTCGGCCGCCACACTCCGGATGCTGCCGTCCCCGACCGGGACGCCATTTATCAAGGCTTCTACAATCAGGTCCGGTCCGACCGCGATAGCATTCACAACGCGTATGAGGAAGCCCGGCGTCTTCTAACGGAGCAGAATTTCGCGCGGACTCTGTACATCTGCGACGAATTCATCAACAGATATCCTAGCGATGCAATCTTTCAGGCCCTCAAGCTCGAGGCGGTTGAACAACAGCGGCAGGAGTTGTCCGGCTATATTGCCGAAATCGGCCGTCGCTTAGATGCGGAGCCGGATCTCGAGCGCAAGGTCAACATCCTCAAAGAAGCTTGCGAGCGATGCCCCACCGAACAGCAATTTCAGCAATCGTTGAAGCTCACTCGCGAACGGCGCGATCTGGTGAACTCGATCGTCGCGAAGGCGCGCCACTATGAAGAAAAGAGCCTCTTCACCGAGGCGATCGGCCAGTGGGATATTTTGCGCAACATCTATCCTAAATATCCGGGCATCGAGGTCGAAGTCACGCAGCTCGTCAAGAGGCGCGACGCCCAGGTCAAGGATGAGGCCCGGGGCCGTCTGATCGAGCAGATCGACCGTTCGCTGGAGGCCAGTGATTACACGCGTGCACGCGATCTGGCGGTTGGCGCTCTGGCGGAACATCCTCAGGATCCCGAATTAAACGGTTTAGAGCGTCTCGCGCGCCAGGGACTCGAGCGCAGCCTGGAAGCGCGAACGCTATACGCCGCGGCGCAGGAACTTTTAACCGCTCGTCGTTTCGACGAGGCTGCTGAGAACCTTCGCCGCGCTTTACAGTTAGATCCCAAGAACCGCGGAATCCGTGAAGCTTTGGTCAATGCGCTGTCAGAACAGGCCCGGCCCCTGGTGGAAAAAGGGGATTGGAGAACCGCTGAGCCGCTGCTGCAACAAGCCTCCGACCTCGATACGTCACATACCGTAACACGCGGACTGCGAACGTTGATTGCCGACAATAAGCGCAAGGATTTCGTTTCTCAATGCCTGGCGGACGCGCGTGATCTTCAGGCTAGCGGGGATCTCCCCGGGGCGCTGGCAAAGGTGGAGTCTGGGCTGGTTCAGTATCCGAACGAAGGACGGCTGGCGCAATTGCAAGCCACGCTGCAAGGCTCCTTTCGAGAAGTCCGCCGCCAGCAGGATCGTGCAGGCGATGTCGAATCGCTGCGGGGCATTGTACCCAAGGCGGGGCAGGCCACACCCGTGGAGCGAAATGCATATCTTGAGCAGGCCAGAGAAATCTCGCAGAAGCATCCGGACGATCCCGAAATCGGCTCCCTCGCAGCCGAACTCCGGCAATCCATGAGTGCTTCGGCGGCGAACGCTGCGGGCGACGCTTCCATCTTTTCACCACCTACGGAGATGGCGACTAGCACTGTTGTCCGGGTTCAACCGGGCGCAGATCAGAAAGGTAACGGAGCCCCCGCTGTTCCTGTCCTGGAAACTGCAGCGAAGACAATTCCACCGGCGGCCGTAGCCACTGCACCGCCCGCTACGCCCAAGCCCCAGCCACGGCCGGGATTCTCACGTTTTCAGCTCGCGATTTGTGCGGTCCTCTTGCTTGTGATCGCCGCCGCAATTCTGTTTTCTACGCTGCGCCGCAAGCCGGCTGTTAAACCTCAAGCCGCGCTACCGGCGAGTACCCAGGTCGCCGTACAGGTTCACAGTGTCCCCGCGGACGCCACCGTAACCGTGGATGGCGTGGTGCGCTCCGGGATGATTGAGCTCGCTTCCAATCGGACTTACAACGTCATGGTTGCGCGTCCAGGCTTCAAAACGCTGCATCAGCAGAGCATGCACCCCGGCCCTCAATGGAGCTTCACGCTGGAGCCGGAGCCTTTGCGGCTGAGCTTTTCAACTTCTGAAAAGGAAGCGCAGATCTTCATTGACAACAGTGAAAAGGGAGCATTGCAGAATGGGCTGTTGCAGAACATGGAACTGCCCACCGATGGAAACGAGCACGCCCTCGCGCTGCGTAAAGGGAATAGGGAAATCCTCGCATTCTCTTTCACCGCCAAGCCCGCGGAAACGGCGCGTGTCACTGGTCTGAAGCCTAAAGATGCGATTGTGGTGAGCAGTCTGGGAACTCAAGCGATTGTGTACAGCGGCGGGTCGCCAGGCCTTCGCGCAAACTTGTCAGGCCAGGAGCAACAGCCTATCCCGCCGGATGGCCTGAAACTGACTGCCGTCACCTCCGCCAATAACGAACTGGCATTTAACAATAACGACCTCGCCAAGATTGCGGTGGATGTTGGGAACGCTCCGGCGCTGTATGTTGCGCTCAATGCCGATACCAACATCGCTTACGCGACCGTCCAAATGAATGTCCCGGCAGCGCACCTCTTTGTAGATGGCGTAGAAATCAAGCCCCTGAAGCCTGGAACATGGCGGCCCATCGCCCGCAAGCCTGGGAAATACACGATCCTGGCCACAGCGGAAGGATATGAAGACAGCCAGCAACAAGTTGAACTGGCGAAAGACAAGCCTGTGAAGCTCGCTCTGGAACTCAAACCTAAAGTTGTGGTCACGACTGCCACCTTGATCGTTGAAGGAGGCACGCCCGGTGCTGAGCTACTGATTGACGGCGCGGCAGTCAAAGCACTCGATAATTCGGGCGCCGCCAGAGTGGAACTCCCTCCGGGTTCGCACCAGATTGCATTCCGAAAAGACTTGTTCGAGCCGTCCGCTGAAAAACAGATTACTTTGTCTCGCGGTCAAGAGACCAAACTGGGGGCCAGCGACGCCAAGCTGAAAGAGTTTGGCGCTATTCGAGTCAGAACTGTTCCGGCTGATGCACAGATCACTTATCGTCGCGGCGATCAGACCGGGCGGCTACGGGGCGCTTCGGCACCGCTTCCAGAAGGGAGGTATTCAATCACTGTCGAGGCGCCTGGATACCGCCCACAGACAAGGAACGACGTATCTGTGCTGTCCGGCCAGACGGCCACGGTTGAAATTACTTTGATCGCCTCCGACACCAAAAAGCCCCCTCCTCCACCGCAGCCCACAGCCGACTCTCCATTTGAAAAGCCAGATCAAGTGGAGAAGGTGGGCGAATGGTATAAGAGCAATGGCATCGCCCCATATACTTTCTTGGGGTCAGCAGCACCTCATAATTTCGAGCTCGTATTCCTGGCTCCCGGTAAGAACGTCTTCGGAAAGCAGAAGAGAGTCGAGTGGGTGATCGCCTACGCGAGCGAGCAACAGAAGCTTGCGTACGAGTTCGATGGAAAGAAGCTGACTCGTAAGGCCAGCTTCGGAGACAAGCCCGAGACGTCCTCGGTCGCGTGCAAGAGCGATGGTACAGCCATCCAATTCGTCGTCTCGGTCGAAGCTAGCCGCGTTGAGGTGAAGTCGCCATCCTGCGAGCACGCGGATACTTACGATTCGCCAAACAGAGATCTCACGAAGGGGAAGATCGGCATCAAATCGAATCCAGAGTTCGTTATCAGGCCGATCCAGTAAGCCAAGCAAATCAGAATTTCCCACATGAACCGCAAAATCGCGTTCGCTCTCCTGATGGCGCGCTTGGCATTCGGGCAATTTCCACAAGCGGAACTTTCCAACGCCCAAATTCAAGCGAAGCTCTACCTGCCCGATCCGCAAGCAGGCTACTACCGTGCCACGCGGTTTGACTGGTCGGGCGTGATTTCCAGCCTGGAATGGAACGGGCACAACTATTTTGGGCAATGGTTTAATCGCTACGATCCGAAGCTTCACGATTCGATCACGGGGCCGGTGGAGGAGTTCCTCACCAACGCCAGCGGGCTAGGCTACGACGAAGTCAAGCCGGGCGAATCTTTCGTCAAGATCGGCGTGGGCGCGCTTCGCCGGCCAGACGACGCTCCATTCCGCCAGTTCGCCACCTATGAGATCACCAATCCGGGCAAGTGGACCGTTCACCAATCGGCCGAAGAGATCGAGTTTACGCACGAGTTGGGCGACACCGGAGGATATGCGTATCTTTACCATAAGACCGTTCGCCTCGAGGGCAACCGGCTGATCCTCGAACATCGCTTGCGAAACACGGGCCGGAAGACGATCTCGACCAGCGTCTACGAGCACAACTTTTTCATGCTCGACGGACAAGCATCCGGTCCCGATACTGTCTTGCGGTTCCGTTTCGATCCGCACGCCAAAGCCGATCTGCACGGTCTCGCGGACACGGAGGGAACCGACGTTCGTTACTTGCGCGAATTGGAGCGCGGACAGTCGGTCTTCACTGAGTTAAACGGATATGGTGAAACTGCGGCCGACAATGACATTCGCGTCGAGAACACCAAAACCGGCGCCGCGGTTCGTCAGACCGGTGATCATGCCTTATCGAAATTGGTTCTATGGTCGATTCGCACCACGGTCTGCCCGGAAGCCTACATCGACCTTCAGGTGGAAGCTGGTAAAGAGGTCTCCTGGCGCATCGCCTACGAATTCTACGCCGCACAGGCCTCCCCGCCCGCCAAGGCGACGCGGACAAACGCCGGCGACCGGACCATCTACGTCGGAACCTACACGCGCGGCGCCAGCAAGGGCATCTACGGCTATCGCTTCGACAGTTTGACCGGTAAGTCGGCACCCATCGGGCTGGTCGCGGAAACGGAAAATCCTTCCTTCCTGGCGATTCATCCGAGCCAGCGATTTCTGTATGCGGCGAATGAGATCTCCAAATATGAGGGCCAATCGGCCGGCAGCGTGAGCGCCTTCGCGATCGATCCCGGCACTCACGCTTTGAAGCTGCTCAATCGCGTTTCTTCGCGTGGGGCAGGGCCATGTCATCTGACCGTCGACAAGACCGGGAAGTGGCTGTTCGTCGCAAACTATAACAGCGGTAGCGTGGCGGCCTTTCCGATTCACGAAGATGGATCTTTGGCCGAAGCATCCGCATTTTTCCAGCACGCCGGATCCAGCGTAAACAAACAGCGCCAGAGCGGACCGCATGCGCATGTGGTCGCGTTGTCTCCCGACAACCGGTTCGTACTAGTGGCCGATCTGGGACTGGATCGGGTGTTCTCCTACCGGGTCGACTCTTCTAACGGCGGACTCGCCGCTAACGATCGGGCCTTCGTGATGCTGGCGCCGGGATCAGGCCCACGACACCTCGCGTTCCGGCCCGATGGAAAATTCGTATATTCGATAAACGAGATGCTATCCACCGTCACCGCGTTCCGCTACGACGCTTCGCGCGCCCGCCTCAAGGAATTGCAGACACTTTCGACCCTCCCGAATGGCTGGAGTGGGAGCAGTACCACCGCCGAGATCGTGGTGCATCCAAACAGCCGGTTCCTATATGCTTCGAACCGTGGGGACGATTCGATTACGATCTTTCGGATAGACCCGAGCCGAGGCGCGCTCACGTTCGTTGATCGTACGCCCACGCAAGGAAAAACGCCGCGCAACTTCGCCATCGATCCTTCAGGGACATTTCTCCTGGCGGCGAATCAGGACTCGGGCAGCATCGTTACGTTCCGCATTGATCCGAGTACCGGCCACCTGGCATCTAGCGGCGATGCGCTGGAAGTCCCCTCACCGGTTTGTATCCTGTTTGCAGAGCCGCAATGAAGTTTCGTGTTATGTTAATCCAGACGTGGTCCCCGGAACGAAACAGCAACGGGATGCCCCGGCGCCACCGGTATTAGGGGCGGCCCGTCCGACGCATGTTCGGCACGTAATCCTGGCGCTCACAGTAGCAGCCTATGTAATTACTTACATGGACCGCGTGGTGATCTCTACCGCCGTTCCCTCGATTCAGAAGGAGTTCGGTTTTTCCATCGTCACGATGGGCTGGATTCTCGGGTCATTTCAGTGGGCCTATGCTCTCTTTCAAATACCCGGCGGATGGTTTGGCGATCGCGTCGGCCCCAGACGCGCCCTTACGCTGATCGTGATGTGGTGGTCGGCATTCACGAGCGCCACCACACTGGCCTGGAACGCGACCTCCATGGCGGCGGTGCGCTTTCTCTTTGGAATGGGCGAGGCAGGAGCGTTTCCGATCGCGACACGGTCGCTATCCCGCTGGATGCTGCCGTCCGAGCGCGGTTTCTCACAGGGCATTACCCACGCCGGTTCACGGCTGGGAGCTGCTCTTACGCCGGCGCTGGTCGCATTCCTCATTGCCGGATATGGATGGCGTACTCCATTTGTCTGCTTCGGCATGCTCGGACTCCTATGGGCGAGTGTTTGGTTCTGGTATTACCGCGACAGTCCGGCCGAGCACAAGCGCGTGAACCGAGCTGAGCGCGAGCTGATTCAATCGGCTCTCGGGAGCACAGCTAATGTCCGCCGAGCCGTCCCCTGGAAGCGCATCCTCTCCAGTCCGCAAATGTGGATGATTTGCGCCATGTATTTTTGCTACGCCTACAATGTCAGTGTCTATCTAACCTGGTTTCCAAAGTACCTCAGCGACCATCGTGGCTTCAGCCTTCAGAAAATGGGCCTGTACGCGAGCCTGCCCCTGCTCGCCGGTACGCTCGGTGACCTTTGTGGCGGCTGGGTTTCAGATATTTTGGCCAGACGCCTTGGTGACATCAAAGTGGCGCGGCGCGTGGTCGCAGTCACCGGTTTTCTTTTGGCGGCCGTGAGCATTGTGCTGGCATCCCTGACTGCGGATTCTCTCAGGAGCGTGTTTTATTCCTGCTTCGCGATGTTGGGATTGGAGTTGACCGTGGGAGTGTCGTGGGCCGTGACGATTGATGTTGGCGGAGAAGCCGCGGGCTCGGTCTCGGCGCTGATGAATACATTTGGCAACACCGGCGGCGCGACGGCTTCGGTTTTGACCGGTTACTTGGTCCAGGCCGCCGGTTGGAACTTACCTTTCCTGATCGTCGCCGGGCTTTCGGTCGTGGCGGCCCTGCTCTTCACCCGGATCGATGCGGGCAAACCTTTAATTGACCCAGCGGGCATTCCCCTCAGCCCGATCCCTTGATCGTCACGACGGCTGCCCGTCTAGCGTGTTATGCTGGCAGGTTCGCGCGCGGAATCTCGCAGCGTAGCGACCAGCTTAAATGACGCTTTTCGCAAACTATATCAACGGCGAGTGGGTTTCGAGCGGGCAGACCTTCGATAATCGGAATCCCGCCAACATAGACGAAGTTGTCGGACAATTTGCAAAGGGCCGTCCTTCGGACGTTGCCGACGCCGCTGAGGCGGCTCATCGAGCATTGCCGGAGTGGTCGAACCTCCCAGCCCCGGCGCGGGGAGCCTATTTGTTTCGCGTTGCCGAAATTCTGGAGAGCCGCTTCGACGACATCTCGGCGGATATGACGCGTGAGGAAGGTAAGACGCTTCCCGAATCGAAGGGTGAGGTTCGCCGGTCGATCAATATCTTTCGATATTTCGCGGGCGAAGGTTCGCGGCTCTTCGGGATACTCGCGCCTTCCGAGCGGGCGCGGGTGCAGATGTTCGCGCTCCGCAAGTCCATTGGCGTGGTAGGTTTGATAACCCCCTGGAATTTTCCCAGTGCGATCCCAGCCTGGAAGCTGGCCCCGGCCCTGATCTGCGGCAATACGGTAGTGGTGAAACCCGCATCGGCCGCGCCCTTGAGCGCGTGGCGCCTCATCGAAGCCTGCCACCAGGCCGGCATGCCAAAGGGCGTAGTGAATTTTATCGCTGGCTCCGGCGGTGAATTGGGAGCTGCGCTCGTAGAAGCGAGCCCGCTGAAAGCTGTCTCGTTCACGGGATCATGCGAGATCGGGCACTGGCTCCACGAGCGCGCTTCGGCCCGGCGTCTTCGCATCCAATTGGAAATGGGTGGCAAGAATCCGACCATCGTGCTTAGCGATTGCGATTTCAACGCGGCCGTCGAGAATACCGTGAATGCTTCGTTCTTTTCGACCGGACAAAAGTGCACCGCAACCAGCCGGGCAATCGTCGAGGATTCGATCTACGATAAATTCGTCGATGCCCTGGTCGAGCGTACTCGAAAGCTGAAGGTCGGCAATGGAATGGAGGCCGGCATCGACATCGGTCCGGCGGTGGATCAGGGGCAGCTTGACACCGATTTGAAGTATATAGAGATCGGCCGCAAAGAATGCGGTGAGCCTCGCATTGGCGGCCATCGCTTGACTGGCGGCGCATTCGACAAGGGCTATTTCATCGAGCCCACCATTTTCTCCGATGTAACAGCGAGTATGACAATCGCGCGCGAAGAGATTTTCGGTCCCGTTCTAACCGTCATGCGCGCCCGCGATTTTGAGGATGCCATGCGAATTGCCAACAATATTCCGTTCGGGTTGTCGGCGTCCATTCAAACCACGAATCTGTCGCGCGTGTTCGAGTTCATCCACCGCTCCGAAGCCGGTCTGTTGACGATCAATCTTCCGAGCGCCGGAGTCGAGTATCAACTACCGTTCGGCGGAACCAAAGACTCCAGCTTCGGCCCCAAAGAGCAAGGCCCTGCGGCCATGGAATTCTACAGCGACTATAAGACCGTTTATCTCAAATATTAGAATGCGTTTAGGCCAAATCAAATGGAATGGCGCCCTGACAGCGGCAATTTTCGAGGGCGCCCAGGCACGCCCAGTTGCGAAACACACTCTCTATGACCTGCTCTATCGCGCGGAACAGGATGGCGAGCCGCTAGACACGCTGGCGAACGAACTGGCATCGAAGACGTCCGTGGTTGCGGCGCCGCTGATGCCAATCTATCCGCCGGAGGTGTGGGGCTGCGGTTGTACTTACGAATCCAGCGCGTCCTTTCGCGACGCCGAGCATGGCACTCGTGAAGGATTTTACGCGCATGTATACCGTGATGCGCGCCCGGAAGTTTTCTTCAAAGGTACAGCCCGTGTGTGCGTCGGACCAGGGGAGGCAATCGGAATCCGCTCTGATTCCCAATTCACGGCCCCTGAGCCGGAGCTTGCCGTATTGCTGGGGAGCGGTGGCAAGGTCCTCGGATACACGCTCGCCAACGATGTTTCGGCCTGGGATATCGAACGGCAGAATCCCCTGTACCTCACCCAATCGAAGATCTACAAGGGAGCATGCGCATTCGGCCCCGTGTTCGTTACGCCCGATGAGCTGGGCGATATACGCGCGCTCCGGATGACCTGCCAGATCGTTCGGGACGGCAGGACGCTGTTTTCTGAGACGGTCGGAATCAACAAGCTGAATCGCGCCATCGAGACGCTGATCGAGTATCTCTTGCGCTGCAATCCGGCGCCGGCCGGTACACTGCTGCTGACCGGCACTGGCATCATCGCCACTCAGGAAGCGGCGCTGGCTCCCGGCGATGTCGTAACCATTGCGATTCCTGAGATTGGTGAACTTCGCAATCCGGCGGCCGTCTGTCTATGAACGAAAGTCGCAGGGCCTTTCTGTCGGGTATGACCGCATTAGCAGTGCAGAACCTCATCGCCCAGCCTGCGCCGATCCCGATCATCGATACCCACATTCACCTGTTCGATACCACCCGTCCGCAAGGCGTGCCTTATCCTGACAAGAACAACGCTACGCTCTACAAGCCGGCACTCCCAGACCGATATCGAAAGATCGCGCAACCGCTCGGCGTCGTCGGCGCGATCGAGGTGGAAGCGAGTCCCTGGATTGAGGACAACCTTTGGGTCTTGGATGTCGCCGCCAAGGACAACATCATTGTGGGAACGGTTGGGGATCTCGAACCGGGCAAGCCGGAATTTCCAGAGTATCTGGAGCGCTATCACCGGAACCCACTGTTTCGCGGCATCCGGTATGGAAACTTGTGGGGCCGGAACATCAGCGTGGAACTTGGCAAGCCTGAATTTATCGCGGGCCTGAAGCTTTTGGCTGACGCGGGCCTGGTGCTCGACACCGCCAACCCGCGGCCAGATCTAATTGAGGCGATGATTCGTGTGTCGGACCGGGTCCCTAACCTGCGCATCGTGATCGATCATCTGCCTCAGCTCGATCCGCCCGCTGATCCTACGGCGCTAAAGCAGTACGAAGCCAACCTGCGAGAGTTGGCCAAGCGGACTCAAGTTTATGTGAAAATTTCGGAGGTCTTGCGCCGTGTGAATGGCCGGGTGCCGTCCGACTTGAACTTTTATCGTCCCCGCCTCGATCAGCTCTTCGGTATCTTCGGCGAGGATCATTTATTATTCGGAAGCGATTGGCCCAATGCCGATAACTGGGCGCCGTATGAAATCGAGCTCAGCATTGTCCGGGAATACTTTAACGGCAAGGGACGCGCCGCCGCTGAAAAATACTTCTGGAAGAATTCCGTCGCCGCCTATCGATGGATTCGCCGCGACCCCAGCCAGCCTCAAGCCTGATCGTGCTTACGAAGCCTCGATATCCCACCCTAATCCAGGACGTTCGGAGGGACGCGCATAAATGCCCTCGGGCCCGCGCGTGATGTGATTGTCTTCTTCAAACCTCTTGTATATTTCGTCCGGCCCGCCCGGAGCCGGCATAAACATTTCCGCCCAGGGGCTATTCGGCGTCGCGAGAATGAAGTGGATGGAATCGAACGCGCCGCCTCCGTGCGGAATCACCGGGATATCGTAGGCAGCGGCAAGTGCGGCGATCCTCCGCAGCTCCGTTAATCCGCCGCACCAGTGGACATCGGGCTGCCAGATCGCGGCGCCGCGATGGTCCAACAATTGGCGAAAGGCGTAGCGCGTATACTCATGCTCCCCAGTTGCGATCCGCGTCGATTTAATCGCGGCACGGAGGCGTCCGAAGCCTTCGTAATCGCGAGGTTGCAAACACTCCTCCATCCAGTAAACGCGATAGGGCTCAACCATCGAAGCCATCTCGATCGTGTATTGCTCGTTCCAGGCCATATAGCAATCCAGCATGATGTCTCCATCCGGCCCGGTCAATTCACGCGTCCTCTTCACTAGATCGACATTCTTCTTCTGACCTTCCCGCCCGTCTGCGGGACTATACGGCATGGCAAGCTTCACTCTCTTGTATCCAAATTTCAAGTGCTGCTCGATGTCATTGCCGGTGCAATACGCGGGAATCCGGCTCTTGGTGTCACCGCCAAGCAATTGGTAGACCGGAACAGAAAGCGCCGTGCCAACCAGATCCCACAAGGCCAGGTCGATGCCGCTGATCGCATTAATCGCAATGCCAGCCTGTCCGTACGGCATCGTGGACCGGTAAAGAATATCCCAGATTCGTTCGATGTTGAACGGATTCTCTCCGAGGAGCAGCTTCACCAAGTGCTGTTCAATTACGGCGCCCCCGCCAGCGCCGCCAGTACCGTATCCTTTCACTCCCTTGTCAGTCGTGATTTCAACTGTAAACCCCTCCAACTTACCCGGGTCTGGGTTCCACAACGAGCGCGTCGCCTTGTACTCCGGGTAAATCGACATCGGATTAGCGACCTCTACCCCGCCCGTTGACCACGACCCTGGCGCGGGAGTATAGCTCGGCAGTGGACGTTTTGGTCGCGGATGCACGAGGCGTACACCGGTTATTTTCAGGTTGCTCTTCTCGTCCTGAAAAGCGAGAGCCGGAAGAGGGAGCGCAGAGGCTCCGCCAAGCGTAAGACCAAGTTTATTAAATGATCGGCGATTCATCGCCTTTCACTTAGTCGCACGCGAGGCGGACTCGGCCGGCGTGACATTGATGGTCTCGGTCCAGGTGACCATCATTTCGTCCTCACTCCGGTCTCCCCAGCGAATCGCCTTCGACGGCTCCGGATTCGCCGGATTGTTCGGGCTGTTGTCGTAATGGAATGTAACTTCCATGCGGCTTCCCTTCTCCATCAGAACCGCCTTCTCAAAGCGATACTGTAACTGCCAGTTGAAGTCGTAGCGCGGCACCATTAGGAGAATTTCGCGCTTGCCGTTGGCGTGAACTAACTCGTAAGTCGCGTCTTTGCCCCGGTAGTGCATGTGTGGCGTGATCGCGACTAACAACTTGTCCTGCTCCACGTCGTAACACCGCTTCACTTCGTGATTGCGAGCGCCCGCCGGAATCAGAAAGAAACGATTCCGCAGGTCCACCCGCCTCAACGGCTTCTCGGGCGCCTTAGCCACGGCGTAAAGCCCGACGCTGGTCCGATCGGTTCCAGGCTGATCGACTTTGGCGTAGTGGATCTGGAAACGCAGCTTGGCCCCGGCCGGAATGTATTTCGCGGTGCTGCCGTCACCGAATACGTCGTAATTATCCGGTGGTTTGCCGGGCAGCATGGTGGCCAATGAGCCTTCCTCGAAGCCGCTCAGATTCGGAAGATTGGCGTTGGCCGCGCAGGCATCGTCGATCACCGGGGCATCGTCGCGAACCCGCGTTAAACCGTCTTCAATATCGGCAAACCCACCGAGTGCGGGCGCCCTTTCGGCAGCCGGCGGTTTGACTTCCTGCTTCGCATCGTCAGCGCTGTCTGCTACCACGTACACATGCACATGATGCACCAGCCTCCGATTTCCCGGCAGGACCTGAGCCGCGCGAATCCACTTGCCTTCGGTGAAATTGGTGGGAACGACAAAATCTTTGTACAAGTCTGTACCCGCCGGCACCGGGAAATCCTGTCCGATATCAATCACTAGATCGGGCTTTCCAAACCGCCATCCGCCGGTGAATTTAGGTGGCGCGGGCAGATCATTTGGATCTCCCTGGGCAACGCCTCCATCCACCCACGCTTTGACCGTTGCAATCTCGCTCTCTTTCAACCGAGTGTCATTGGAAAAATGACCATATCTGGGATCGGCAAACCAGGGTGGCATCTTGCGTGTAGCCACCGCTTCCCGGATCGCTTTAGCCCAGGGACGCGCCGATTGGTAATCGAGCAGTGACATTGGCGCGATCTCTCCCGGACGATGGCAGTTCACGCAGTTCTTGTAAAGGATGGGTGCGACATCTTTCGTGAATGTCGGCGCGGCCGCGGCTGCGGCGGATACAGCGCAGAGGAGCGTCAGGCCAATCGAGTGCACAAGCATTCGTTGAACCTCCTCAGTACGGTTTAGTATACACTAGCCTTCATTGTAGGAGGTTTCCAGCAGATGAAGAAGTCGAGCACAACGCGGCGGACCGTCCTGGGCGGATTGGGCGCCGGCCTCGCGGGGGCGTCTCTGCTTAAGCCACAACAGGATCCGTTTCGCGATCATTCCCGCATTCCGGCAATGAACGAACTCAAAACTGCTGTCGAATTTGAACCGGTAGCCTTCGCCAAATTACCGCGCGTGACCTACACTTACACGGCTTACGGCTCCGAAGGCGAATTCACGCTGCGCCGGAATCGGGAGGCTTTCGACTGGGTCGAGCTGGTGCCTCGTGGAGTTGTGGACGTCAGATCAGTCAAGACGGCTACTGAAACTCTGGGCACTCCGATGAACTTTCCGATGTTGGTGTCTCCTAGTGCCGCGCATGGGGCGCTTCATCCTGATGGCGAAATGGGAACACACAAAGGTGCAACTTCAGCGGCCAATACGCCGATGATCATCAGCGCCAACGCGTCTTTTCCTGTTGATAAGATCGCGGCTGCCGCAGCCAGTCCGGTATGGTGGCAGCTTTATCCGCAGGAGGATATGGAGTCGACCAAAGAGCTGCTCGATAAAGCACTGGCAGCGGGGGCCAAGGCGATCGTGATGACGGTGGATCAACAGGCCTCTTACTATGAGCGCGCCATTCATGATCGGCATTTGGACGGCGGACCGCTCGGTGGAGACCGACGACCAACTTCCCGCGGGCGCGCTGCGGCTGCGGCAGCCAGCAATCCCTATCGAGTGCCTCCGGGAAGGCTCTGGTACAACTGGCAGTATGCCGATCAGGTCCGAAAAATGCTCAGTGTGCCGCTGGCCGTGAAGGGTGTCCTGACAGGGGAAGATGCAAAGGCTTTTGTGGATCACGGGTTCGATGCCATCTATGTTTCCAATCATGGTGGCCGGTCGCTCGATTATGATCCCTCCACACTGGAAGTCCTGACAGAAATCGTGGACGCGGTCCCGGCCAGAGTTCCAGTGCTGTTCGACAGCGGAATCCGCAGTGGGTCCGATATTTTGAAGGCGCTGGCGCTGGGAGCGAAGGCGGTGTGTCTCGGCCGGGTTATCCGATGGGGTCTCGCGGCCTACGGGCCGCCCGGCGTTCAGCGGATTCTCGAAATCCTGCAGGCAGAACTGATTACGGCGATGGCCCAGACTGGAAGTCCTGATCTGGCCTCCATTGATCGCACTCTATTGAGGACTCATTTCCGATGAAGAAAAACGTTGTGACAAGACGCAAAGCGCTAGCCGGCCTCGGATCTCTCGCAGCAGCCTCTCCGTTGATCGCGGATCACCCGCCCAAGCTGATCGGCGAGCCTCCCGGACGTATCGCGCCGCGCGAGGATTTGGTCAATGTGCTCGAATTCGAGAACATGGCCCAGCGTAAACTGGCTCCCGACGTCTATACCGCCATCGCCGGCGGCGATCGTTCTTTCTTCGAACGAATCACGTTCCGGCCACGCATGATGGCGCCCACCACGCATCTCGATCTGACGGTTTCTCTCTTCGGCGAAAAGATGTTCGCGCCGATCATGGCGGGACCGATCGCACGCCTTCAGGACTATCATCCGGATGGCGAAGCCGGAATGGTGCGTGCTGCTTCAGCCGCCAAATCCTGGATGGTAGTCAGTTGTGAGTCGAGCCTGCCGGTAGAGAAGATCGCTGCGGAATCGAAGACGACGCTGTGGTATCAGGTGTTCGCCGAGGAGGACATGGCAGCGGTTCGGACAAAGATGGATCGGGCGGTGGAGACCGGTTGCAAAGCGATCGTCATCACGGTGCGCGCGCCGTCAGTCAGTAGCTGGACCATCATCGATCAGATGCGGAAAGGGATCGGCGTCCCTGTATTAATCAAGGGCGTCATGACACCGCAGGAAGCCTCTGCGGCGTTGAAGCACGGCATCGATGGAATTGTGGTATCGAATTACGGCGGATTGCCGAACGCCGCAACGGCGTCATCAATAGAGATGTTGCCGTCGATCGTGGACGCGGTCAGCGGAAAGGCGCCGGTTCTGATCGATGGAAGCTTCCGTCGCGGTTCGGATATCTTCAAGGCGCTGGCCTACGGCGCGACCGCGGTGATGCTGGGCCGCCCCGTGGTGTGGGGTCTGGCGGCCTACGGACCCGACGGCGCTCAGCAGGTGCTGGAAATGGTACAGACCGAAGTCGCGCGCGATATGGCGCATTGCGGCCGACAAACGATCAAGGATATCGACCGCACTGTAGTCAAGCTGCACGAAGTGTAGCGCTACGTATTAGAAGATCAGCTTCAGGTATGACCCAGGAATTAGAGACGCGGACAGTCAGAAGAGTTTTTGTCCGCCTAATGCCTTTGCTGATGGCCTGTTATCTTCTGGCCTATCTCGATCGCATCAATATCGGATTTGCCGCGGTTACGATGAATCGCGATCTGGGCCTGGATGCGTATCATTACGGTCTTGGCGCCGGCCTGTTCTTCTGGGGTTACTTCTTTTTCGAAGTGCCGAGCAATCTGATGCTGGCGCGGTTCGGCGCGCGGCGCTGGATTGCCCGCATCATGGTGACCTGGGGCCTGGTCTCGATGGGCACAGCTTTCATCCAAGGCTGGGTTGGATTTTTGGTTCTGAGATTCATTCTGGGTATTGCGGAAGCGGGGCTCTTTCCGGGAGTGATCCTGTATTTGACCTATTGGTTCCCAGCCGCCTACCGCGCCCGGATTATCGCAGCATTCATGGTGGCCATCCCCTTGTCGCTTGCGGTTGGGTCGCCGATCTCGACTGCCATTCTGGCGATGGGTGGTATTGCGGGCTTCAAAGGCTGGCAATGGCTGTTTCTGATCGAGGGCGCGCCAACGATTCTGCTCGCGGTCATTGTGCTATGGGTCCTGCCCGACCGTCCTCGGGATGCTCGATGGCTTACCACCGATCAAAAGCAATGGCTTGAAGAGACGCTCGACAGAGAACAGAAGGCTGTCGAGGCCACACATGGCATGTCGTTCTGGCGCACGTTCATCGATGCGAGGGTTCTGGGGCTGTCCTTCATTTATTTCGCCAACCTGACGACCAATCTGGGACTCGCGTTCTTCCTGCCGCAGATGATTAAAGAAATAGGATTCGGGACATTCCAGAGTGGCTTGGTGACCTCGATACCGTATGTCATAGGAGCGATCGGCGCTCTGCTCTGGGGCTACTTTTCGGACCGCTACAACGAGCGGCGGATCAGCTTGTTCCTCGCGCTGCTAGTCTCGGCGATTGGACTCGCCGGCGCCGCGTTCCTGGGCAATACACTCGCAGCCGTAACTTGGATGTCGGTGGCCGCAATCGGCATCTACGGAGCCAAGGCGCCGTTCTGGCCTCTACCGTCGATGTTCTTGACCGGAAGCGCGGCTGCGGGCGGCATCGCTCTCATCAACTCGGTCGGAAATCTGGGCGGGTTTGCCGGACCTTACATCATGGGCTGGGTGAAAGATGCGACCGGCAGCTTCAAAGCCGGGCTCTACCTCCTCGCTGGGTTTGGTATCGCGGCCGCTGTCGTCACATTGATGGTCGTAAAAGCAGCGCCGCGGCCAGCCGAGAGTCGATCGAATTTTAGAACGGCAGCGTAGACCCCGCGTGCATGATCCAATCGCCTACAAGGCAGTGCGGAGCGTGCCCTTCTTGGCGCTTTGAATAATGTGTTCTGATGCCCGAAAGGCAAGCGCTTGAATCGTCAGCGTGGGGTGATTGCGGCCACCGGTAACGAAATTGCTGCCGTCCACGATGAACAAGTTCGGCACGTCGTGGGCCTTATGATATTTGTCTACAACCGACGTCTTGGGATCGTTCCCCATCCGGCAAGTGCCGCGGTTGTGAGCACCGCCTCGGCTGTCGCCCACCGGCTGGGCCCAGACCTTCTTGGCTCCGGCAGCTTCCAGAACCTCAACGGACTTTTGCCGGAAGAACTCCATGTTCTTCTTGTCGTCGGGATGAGACGACAACGTGATACGCATGGCCGGCAGACCCCATTCGTCTTTCACGTCGGGGTCCAGATCGACGCGATTGGTCTCGAGCGGCATTTGCGTGACGAAACAACTGATCGTCATCCTGTGATTCGCTTCTTCCTGAAGCGCCTTCTTGTATCCGGCGCCCCAGCGCGGTGCATCTGGCGACAACCCGCCCAAGCCAAGCTCGAAGGGGGTCAGATAGCCACGGGCAGTCATGCGCCCGCCGCCGTAGAAGCCGCGCTTCGGATCGGAAGGCACATAGTCCACGATGGCGGCGCCGGAAATGACACCCTTGTACTCATTCAGCGGATGCTCGAAGAGCGCGCTCGCGCCGGCCCCATTGCCGAACATCGCATACTTTCCGACGACTCCGTTCGAATTCGCCAGTCCGTTCGGGAAACGGGCCGACTTCGACATCAGGAGCAGGCGGGCTGACTCCCCGGCATTCGCGGAGAGAATCACCGCCTTCGCCTTTTGACGAACTTCGCGTTTCTGGGCATCGAAATAGATGACACCAGTAACTCGACCGGCGTTGTCCGTGGAAATCTCGCGCACATAGCTCTTCACCCGAATTTCACAGCGCCCGGTCTTTTCGGCGAGCGGCAGCATCGTGACCGCTGAGCTGGATCGCGCGCGCACCTGACAGCCGTAGCCGGAACAGATTCCGCAGTTGACACACGCTTCCCGCCCCATATAAGGTTTCGTAATGATCGCGAGAGGTCCGGGAACGGAGGTCAGTCCTAGTTTGGCAGCCGCTGAATTGAGCAGCGCCCCAGAACTCTTGAGAGGCACCGGCGGCACCGGATAGTCTTTCGTCATAGGGGCGAGGAAAGGCGAATTGACACGCAGGCCGGATATGCCCATTTCCCATTCGGCCTGGGTGTAATAAGGTTCGAGTTCATCGTAGGTGACTGGCCAGTCCGCCATACCGGTGCCGGAAGGAATGGTCTGATCGTAAGAGGCTTCGTTGAACTCATACGGCAGATGGCGCCAACTGCTGCTACCGTAGGTCACCGTGCCGCCGCCCACTACGCAGCCGTAGCTGTGCGTGCCTGGAACGGCTTTGTCCTTGTCGCTCCGGCGGAATGTATTGCGCTGGCGCGAGGGGTCGCTCATCAACCGATCGTCATCGCTCAGGTTGAGGTTCAGCCACTCGTCCTTGTTGTATTCGTGTTCGCGACCGTACTTTCCCCAACCACCCTGCTCCAGGACCACGACCGAAAACCCGGCAGTTGACAACTGCTTGGCCATGATGCCTCCGCCGGCTCCTGAACCGATAACGACGAAGTCGACCTCACTTGATGTCGGATACTGTTTCATAGTATTTTCTCCTTCACCCTTTCTTGGCGGATAGGGCCTGCGCGTCGTAGTAACCGAACGGCGGCTTGAAGTTCAGTGAATCGTCGTAGCCGATGAGTTTCCAGCCAATTTTGTCGTAGTTGCCGCCGTGCACCGGGCGAGATAAGAATCCGATGATTGTGTGCCTGCGGACTGTGTTAAAGAACGGCGTCTTCTCGATGTCCGTGAGAACCTTAATTTGCTGCTCGGAAGTGAGCGCTGAGAATTTGGCGGCGTCCGCGTAGCGTTGCTGGGTCTTGGCTTGAAGATCCTGCAACCCCTGAGTATAGGCGGACTGGCGGCCCTTATCGAAACTGGACAGAGCCTGGTCGATGAAGTAGACGCAGTGAGCCTCTTTTGCACCGGGAGTTTCGTCGCTGGGGATGATCTGGGCCGTCATCGCCTCGACCTCCGCTGCCTGCGCCTCGGTGAAGAACGCGAGCTTCGGGACGCCACCCGCTTGGGTTGCCTTCTGCACGTGTTCTTGGGCGGCCAGGATGCCCGGGTAGTTGGCTGTTACCCACGCCGCATTGAGGCCTGCCATGGAATTAACAAGAAATGATCGTCGTGATCTTCCTCTAGTGCTCATGCTCTCTCCCTTCCTGCGTTCAGGCCAGTTGGGTGCGGCAACCGCCGCACACTGGCCCGCTCTGAAAGCTCTGATGCTTAGCATACCTCTTCCCGCGGCGCAACGGCTTCCGGGTTACACATTACCTGGCCCTTTACATCTTTAGCCGGCAGACCACGCCTACGTCGTCGCAGTACCACATCATTCCTTGCCAAATACTCATCCCGTGCGGCAAAGGATCTGAATCGGCCAATTGAATCTTCTCGAGAATCTCACCGGTCTCGGGATCGTGCTTGAAGAAGGCGTTCCAATTGGAATCGGTGACCCAAAGGTACTTGCCCTCCCAGCCGATTCCGTGCGGACGATTGCCGGCCGTGTCGAACCGCTTCTCGATGACCCACGTTTTGGGATTTAGGCAGAAGACCATGCGCGCCGGAGGCACCGCCATCCAGAGCTTGCCGTCCCGGACCTCCTGGCCGTGAGCACCGGTCCCCAAAGCACGGCTACCGAGTAACTGCCCGGCCTGATATCCCCCGACTTTGCTGGGGTCAGCGTTTTGGGTCGGCTTCTTCGGCGCCGCCGGCGGCCGCTTCGGCGCGAGGGGACTGCTGCGCGCCGGCGGATCTCCGGCCATCTGGTAAATCACTCCGGCTCCAGGCGTGAAATGCCGCTCCAGCGTTTTGCCGGTCATGGCGTCGCAACGGACGATTTCGCGGCTATAGGTGGAACCAATCCACAGCGTGCCGTCGTCGAAGGTGATGCCGCTCGATCGATCCGTCTCGGTGCCGAACGAGCGAAGAATTTTTCCGTCTTCGTAACTGACCAGGTAAGCCTTATTGGCCTCGCTCTGATCGATCATCCACAAGCCGTCCTTGGTAGCCTGTAGACCATTTGGTTTGGAGCCGGGCGGCGACTTGAAAGCGATCTCAACTTTGCCCGCGCGGCGGGTCTTCACTCCGCCCAGCGTCGGCGCCGCGGCAACGACTGGCGCAGCGGCTCCAAGCACTATAAAGCTTCGTCGATCTAGCATGTGATGCTCCTTTCAAGTTTCCTAAGGTTATCGCACACCGTGGTCTCTGGCTCCCGCTGCACGCTTTCGTCCAGCTTGCCAGAGCCGAAAACCGCCGCGAAAGGCGTTCTCATTACTTCCTAGTCGCGCCCCAGCTGGAAGCTTTTTGAGCAGTTTCGCATTCCCTCCCCCAATCACGACATCGTCCGCCTCCAGTGCTATCTTAAGCCGATTAACGACATCATCCACATAGCGCCTCCATTTCTTCTTTCCGAATCTTTGGAGGCCGCGGAGTCCAATGAAATCCTCATAGGTCAGACCTTTCTTGTAGGGCAGGTGAGCTAGCTCCATCGGTTCGATAACTCCATCGACCATTAGCGCAGAGCCGAGGCCTGTGCCTAATCCCAGAAAGAGCATTCGACCGCGCCGGTAGCTGCCAATGGCTTGCATGGCCGCATCATTCATCAATTTGACCGGACGCCCAAAAGCTTTTCTAAAGTCGAAGCCAACCCAACCGTGCCCAAGGTTATGAGGATCGCTGACCGGCTTTCCATGCAGCACCGGTCCGGGGTAACCAATCGAAACCGCCGAGTATTTCCACTTGGCCGTAGCTCTTTTTACGAGCGTGGCCATTCTTCCAGGAGTCATTTCCGGCCCTGAGGGTATTTTTATCGGCAGCTTCTGGCCAGTTGCCAAGAGCTTCACGTGCGTGCCGCCAATATCGATGACCAGCACTTTACTGCCCGGCGAGTCGGTCAAGGGGTCGGCTCGACCAATTCGGTCAGCCATTTGACGATCTCGCTTTCCAGTGTGATCCGGCGATCCGACCAACTATGATCAGTTGCGAAATGCATTGAGGTTATCTTGTGTCCGCCTTTAGCTTCGATGGCTCGGACTAGCGCATTGGTATCGGGCGCAAGGCCATCATCAGACGTCAGCGCGAGAAGCGGCATTTGACTGAGGCCGGCCGCGTCGTTTTCCATTCGGAAAGCCTTGGCCTTCGCCAGTAATTCGTCGGCCATCGTTTCGGCAGTGACACCCGCAAGCGATTCCATGTTGTCGGCCATAGAAGCCACCAAGCGATCGCGTGGCACATCGCCTAAATGGCCCATGTCAGCGGCTGAAATCATCACTGCTCCGATGAGCCCGTGATCGTTCGCCGCGGTGTGCGCCACCACCCAGCCACCCATGCTGTGACCGGCCAGAGCGATTCGGTGGGTATCGATGCCGAGCATCGTTGCGTTGGCAGGATTGCGCAAGTATGCGAGCACGGCGTTGGCATCCTCAAGGTTCTGAGCAAACCGGAAGTTACCCGCGCTGCCCCACGATCCACGGTAGTTGAATGTGACCGCATTCCAACCCGCGCGTCGGAGGGCTTGTGCCAGATCGAGATTCTTCTCGTTGCCCGGCAAGCCGTGACAGATGACCACGGTGGGATGCGGACCTGCTCCCGGTGGCTGGTAAATCAGCCCGTTGATGATGACGCCGTGGCTCGCAATGTGGAGCACTGTCATCTTGGCCGGATGTGCGGCATCGGCGGGAGGATCGGTGTAAATGGTAACGGGAACCGGCTGGGCGATTGCGACGCCCAATGCCGCGGCAAGAATGACGAGAACTAGCAAGGACGGGATGCGCATGCGCTGACTCACGCCTGCTCGGTTAAGTAGCCCAGTGCCGCGGTTACGCCGGCCTTCTGGTGAGGCACGCCGGCCAATTCTAAACCCATCTCAACACCAGAGAGAGTTCCGGCCAGCATCAGATCGTTGAAGAAGCCCAGGTGGCCGATTCGAAACACTTTCCCGGCAACTTTGCCTAATCCAGCGCCCAACGACATGTTGAATTTGCGCAGAATGATCGCGCGCAACTCTGCCTCTTGAAAACCCGAAGGCAGCAAGACGGCGGTCAAGGAACTGCTGAATTCTTCGGGACACTGAGCAAACACTTCTAGGCCCCAGGCGCGCACCGCTCGACGCGTGGCTTCAGCGTGCCGGTCATGGCGCTTAAAGACATTATCCAGACCTTCTTCCTCGATTAAGATTTTCAACGCTTCGCGCAGGCCAAAGAGCATATTGGTCGCCGGCGTGTATGGAAAAAATCCCTTGCGATTCGATTCCAGCATTTCCTCCCAGCGCCAGTAACTTTTTGGAAGACGAGAACTTTTATTGGCGGCGAGGGCCTTACTGCTGATGGCGTTGAAGCTGAGCCCCGGAGGCAGCATCAGACCTTTTTGCGAGCCGCTTACCGTGACGTCGACACCCCATTCGTCGTGCCGGTAGTCCATGGAGGCGAGCGAAGAAATGGTGTCAACCAGCAATAGCGCGGGATGCTTGGCGTCGTTCAATACCTTTCGAATCGCCACGATATTGCTCTTCACGCCGGTGGAGGTTTCGTTGTGGACCACCATTACAGCTTTAATTTCGTGCTGCCCATCTTTGTCGAGCTTTGCGCGAAGTGCAGCGGGATCCGCGCCACGGCGCCAGTCGCCGGGAATCGAGTCGACATTTAAGGTGAGGCCCGTGGCCATCTTTGACCACAACGACGCGAATTGACCGGACTCAAAGATCACGACCCGGTCGCCCGGGCTAAGCGTGTTGACGAGCGCAGCTTCCCAGGCGCCGGTCCCCGACGCTGGGTAGATCACCACATCGCTAGTGGTCTTGAATATAGTCTTGATGCCTTCCAGGCAGGCGGTGCCCAAAGCAGCGAACTCAGCGCTTCGATGGTCGATGGTTGGTTTGTCGATGGCCCGCAGAATCCGGTCTGGAACGTTCGTGGGTCCGGGAATCTGAAGGAAATGCCGGCCGGGTTGATATGGCATAGCTTTCTTCAGTACCTAAATATGCTTCAGTGCTAAATATGGTGGCCAGGGACGGAATCGGTACCCCTACCGCTGTTGATCCCACGTAACTTACTGTTCTTTCGTCTCCCCAGACCTGCTAGATCGTCCAGATCAGCAATTCTCCGGCACAAATCTGGCACAAATTTGAATAACGGCTGATTCGCCCCATTCTACTAGAAAATAAATCACGCCGCTGGCGGGCGACGCAGGAGGACGAAGTTGAACGCGATCAGTGTATCCGACTGCGAACTTCCCACCTCCCGCGGTGCAGTTCCGTTGCGGGCAAGCCAACCCTTCAGTCCCTACAGGCTCGACAGGCACCTTCATTCCCGATTGCCGATGCCATCGTGCGCGATAGGTAGAGATTCGAGCTTCGAAAAAAAACCCATAGGGCGGGGTCGGCGCATGACCCGCCTGGCCGCTCCGCTTCTCGCATGTCGAGGCCGGAGTTTCATCAAAAGTGAAATCGAGCGAGGGCACCAGTCTGATGTTCTCACCCTCTCACAGCCGAGCCTGACGACCTCCCAACAGGAGGTGCCACGTGGGCGTTGACGGCTTATACTTCAGAGTCTCCAGTGCCGCCAGACGACTGAAAACCAGTTCGAAGGGTTGCTTCTCATAGCTGAGAAGGACGGCTCTACCCGCCATTGGTGCCGGATCCGGCAGTTACTCTCACGCTGCGTCTTCGCGGAAGAATTGTCTTGCTTAAACGGAGGCGGCCGGACCGTTTATCGTGTTGATCCAGCGACCGCAGCGGAATTAGCGGCTTGCTGCGTCTACGTTGAGCAGGCCAGATCCAGCAAGACAGGCGCGAGTCGCCGGCCGATGTTTGAACAAATGAAGAGAGATGCCGCACTGAGGAAGTTCGACCGTCTCCTGGTGTGGAAAGTGTCGCGTCTGGATCGCGACATGCGAGAGGTGATCTCCACCGTATACGAACTTGCTGACCTGGGTGTCATCGCGCTTCCAGTTAAATCGCAGACCGGACCGATTAACTCCACAATGGGAAAACTCCTATGGGCGATCCAAGCGTGGTTCGCGGAAATGGAGAACGACGAGCGATCAGATGCGATTAAGGCGGGCCTTGTGCGGGCGAGGGCCAGTGGGAAACAAATTGGCCGACCGCGGGGAGTCTTCCACCGCGATCAGATGCCGATCCTTCGAGAGCAAGGTCTGTCTTGGCGGCAGATCGCCTCCAGGTTGGGCGTGAGTATCGGGACGGTACGAAGGGCGTTTCAGGAATTCCGCAACCGGCGCGGCTCGCAGTAGGCCTCAACGACAGTGCTTGCCATAATGTCGCCTGAGTATCATGGAGTGCTCCGCGATTCGGTCGTGTGGTGGCCTGGGTATGGATGATCATGGCGCGATGGTCGTATCGAGGAATTGGAGGAGCCGGCGTGGGGCATTTTCCTCGGTCTGCTCAGCAACGGGGACGTCCCAGTACTCGGAGCGGGGCAGGCATTCTTCGAGATACCTCGCCGCCGAGGTCGCGTGCGAGATGTCTCGGCCTGGAACGATCAGGGCGGGGATGTCGAGGCGCAGCAGATCTTCGGGTTCGGCACCGGGCGCGGTCCCGCCGGATGACCGACGCCCATGGCCCGCCTCGGCCGTCCCCATTGAACGGCTTGCCTTCTTCGGTGACCAGTCGGACGACCTGCTCCAGGCCGTGCGGCTCTAGTAAGTCAGATGCTCCGCAAAACGCTGGTGGCACTTGATGGTATTTTGCGCCACCCACGGGCCAGTAGAGAACCATGCTCAACGTGGCATTCGGGTAGGCCACAGCAAAGGCTATCGCTCCGCAGCACCCCATGCAGCCGCCCACGAGGTGCGCCCGCTCGATGCTCAGATGATCCAGCAGCCCCTTGCCCTGTGCCGCGAAATGAGGCCATGTCACACGCTCAATGCGGCCGCCCGACTCACCGCACTCGCGGCGGTCGAAGATGATGCAGGTGTACCTTTCGGACAAGTGGCCCAGCAGCCTGGTGCGGGCGTATCCGCCAAGGGTGGTCCACTGCTCAAATCCCGCGTCGAAGCCGCCGGGAGCGAACATCAGCACGGGCGGGCCCGAGCCAACCACCTCGTAACGTGTCGTGATGCCGTCGATTTTCGCGGTAGGCACTTGCGATCTGATCAATTCACGAGATCGCCGGTGTGACGACAATGCCACCTTTGATCTGGCGCCCGGCGCGGACATCCACGGCATACGACGCGATGGCGTCCAGCGTGATCCGGGCGACATTGGCGTAGGTCTCGGTCTTCGAATCGATCGCGCTCGCCGCATAACCGATCGCGGCGTGCACCATTCGCATCCGTCCGTCAAGCCATGGGCCACCGCCGAGCCCACCGATTACAGGAATCGAAACGGCGTCAACGACCGCGGGGCCTGCCACCGGGCCGGACAGCGTAAAGTCGAGAAGCGATGCGCCCGCGCCTTCCAGTCGCTTGGCCTCCTCCACGAATTTTGCCGTCATGACCGCGGGCACCTGCGCGTCTGGCTTCGATATATCGGCGTATGAGATGCCGTATTGTAGAGCAGTTTGGGGCGTGATCCCAAACTGTGCGAAGACCGGTATACCCGCGCGGGCAATTGCGCTAACCGCCTCCGGAAAATCCGCCGCGCCGTCCAATTTGATCATGTCCGCACCCGCCTCCTTCACCAGCCGCACAGCCGCCCGCAACGCGTTGTCGATGCCCTCCTGGAGCGGACCGAAAGGAATGTCGCAGCTCACGATAGCTCGTTTGACTCCACGGCGAACCGCCTTGCAGACGACGATCATCTCTTCCATCGTGACAGCCAGCGGACTCGTGTGGCCCCACAAATTGGTTCCTACCGTATCTCCCACCGAAACGATGTCCACGCCGGCGCGGTCAACAATCTGCGCGATCTGAAAATCCCAGGCCACCACTCCGACGATCTTTTGCCTGGCCGGCTTCATCTGCTGAAGGACGGGAATAGTAACTGTCGCTTCCCTGGACTGCATCGATGCTCCTCGATGAGCGTATCACAGCAGCCCATGAGTGTTGGGTGGAAACAACTCCTCAACCGTAATGGGCTGCGCGATGATTTGCTGCTCAACGGCGTACTGGATTATTTCCTCGAGCGCCTGCCGGTTGGGTGCGATGCCATAGGGCAGAGGATCGCGGCCGGTGATCTCCATGACCTGCCGGTGCAGATCGTCAACGCGGGTCGGGTTTTGGATCTGACCGCTCTGGAGGCGCAGGATGTAATCGCGCTTAGCCTCTGTGAACACGTTGAAAATGTCGGATGCCAGATCCTCGTGTGCGTCGAGAAGTTCATCCTTGACGACTATCAGATGATTGATGGGGTAATGGCCCCGGCTGCGCAGGGCCTCGTAGCCCGCTGCCGCGGCGTTGGCAATAAGCGGCTTCACGTCCGGTGACTCGATCTCGAGGCCGATCGCCGCCGGCAACTCTCCGGACGCGACGAGGTCCGCAATCTTTTTCCCCTTTTCGATCGGTACTACGTTTGATGGCCGGCGGTACTCAGTAACGTGCTCGTCACCTGAAAGCATCCAGGTGATCTTGTCCAAGTCGACCCCGTACTGGTGCTGCAGCACGCCGCGAGCCCACAAGCCGGTGGTCACGGTGTAGCCGCGGTTGACGCCGACTTTTCTGCCTTCCAAATCCTTGGGGCTTTTGATGCCGGACCTCGTGTTGTACACGATGGCGCCATGATGGAACGCCCGTACCAGGAAGATTGGTAGGCCCATGAAACGCTTCCCATGAGCACGCGCCGTGATGTATGTGCTCAGGGCCATCTCGGAGACATCGAACTCGAGCCCGCGCACCATGCGGCGGAACGCGTTGATGAGTGGATCCACCTCGACGAACTCGAACTCGCAGGTCCGCGGCTTCACTTTCCCGTCCTTGAGGGCTTTGTTGTTTCCCTGCGTGCGAGTGACGATTCTCAGCTTGAGCTCAGGCATCGTGACCCTTCGTTGCGCTCATTCGCTCTTCGCCGGTGTTACTCCCATGGCATAAGTGAAGCGTGGATCACGCCCGGCACTCCCTGGCCCCCGACCGACCTGATAGCAAGATCCACATCGTTAAGTCCAAACCTGTGCGTCGTAACCTTCTCCAGCGGGAAGCGCTTCGAGGCGAGCAACTGCAGAGCAAGCTCGCACGCCTGGAAGCTGTGCCCGCGCGCGCTCTTGATGGTAATGGCTTTGGCCGTGATCCGGCCGATCGGAAAATTCGGAAATTCCGCCATTTCTCCCTGGACCACCATCGTCCCGCCCCTGCGCTTGAGCGCTTCCACGGCGAGCAGTATCGGGAAGGTCCCGGCACCGGAGCTGCAGTCGAGCACGACGTCCACGCCCTTGCCTGCAGTGATCTTTTTGATGCGTGCCAGAGCATCTTCCTTCTCAATATCGATCACGTAGTCGGCGCCCAGGGCTTTGGCAACCTCCATCCGCGCACTGTCGCGGGACGTGCCGGTAACGATGATAAGAGAGGCACCTGCCTGCTTGCAGACCACCGTCTGCGAAAGCCCCTGCTGGCCCGGGCCTTGAATTAGTACGCTGGAGAAAAAGCCTACGCCTCCATCGAACAGCGACCATTCGATGCCGTTGGACATTGGGGTCGCCAATCCTGCCAATTCCGGCGTAACGCCTTTCGGCACACGGTGAACGACGGCGTTCCGGGGCAGGTACACGTATTGGGCAAAGCCGCCCCACAGATGGGGGGCCACATCGGCCGGCGTATAGCCATAGCGGATGGCGTTCGGGTTGTAACGCCAGTCGGTGTTTTCGCAGTGACGGTATTGGCCCTGATGACACCAATCGCATTGACCGCATGCGACGTAGTGCTCCAGAAATACGAGGTCCCCCTCCTTGAATCCTTGGCGTTCGGTGAATTCCTTGCCGGTCCTGGCGATGTACCCGATGTTCTCGTGGCCCATGATCACAGGAGCGCTCGAAGGTGGTTCCCGGTAAAGCCTCACATCTGTTCCGCAGATCCCAGCGACTTCCATCTTCAATAAGGCGCAGTCGTGCGGGATATCCGGCATGGGAAATTCACGGATCTCAGTCTTGTTCGGGGCGACTCTCACGGCCGCCAGCACACTTTCCACTGCTTCCTCCTCTACGCGATGCGCTTCCGTGGCCAGAGTAGCACAGGGTTGTTATTGCGACGTGATGCGCTGTGATAGTAAGATCAAGCCGTCTATTGTGAACGTATAGAATTCGACCCGCTGAAACGGGTTTGCCCAGTCTCCGCTTTACGCCGTATGCTTGCACTAGGGCCTTGGGCACAACAGATATTCGCGAAATGGACGTTCCTGGAGGGAAGGGCTTATGAACGATTTGCGAAGGGTTGAAATTCGGAGAGTCCGCTTTGTGGGCGCAACCCTGATGGTATTGTTTCTGGCTTTGGGTACGAGCCATCTTCGCGGCCAGCAACCGACCGCCTCGATCACTGGCACTGTCCAGGATTCCACCGGCGCATCCGTCCCCAACGTGACAGTTACGGTTGCGAGCCCGGAGACCGGGCAGACTCGTAATATCGTCACTGACAGCTCTGGCCAATACGCCGCACTCTCGCTGCCCGTGGGGCAGTACGAAGTCAGAGCAGAGAAGCCAGGGTTCACTTCGGTTGTTAGAACGGGGATAACGCTCGTGGTCGGGCAACAGGCGGTCGTGAACATGCGTATGGACGTCGGCGCCGTTCGACAAGTAGTGACTGTCACCGAGGAGGTCCCGCTGGTGAATACAACGACGGCATCCGTCGCCGGGGTAGTCAACGAACAACAGGTAAAGGACCTTCCTCTGAATGGCCGCAGTTGGGACACGCTCATCACTCTGAATCCCAGCACAACGAATATGACCTCGAATCAATCGACCACGAGCACGGGAAAGGGACAAGGCTTCAACTTTTCCGTTTCCGGAAATCGCGAAGACTTCAATCTCTTCTTGATGAATGGCATTGAGTACACCGGAGTCTCTACTGCCGACGTCATGCCTGGCGGCGTCAGTGGTCTATTGTTAGGGGTCGATGCGGTACGCGAGTTTAACGTACTGGAGGATGCGTATGGTGCTGAATACGGAAAACGGCCGGGCGGACAAATCAGCGTTGTGACTATGTCCGGCACGAATCAGTTCCATGGAGATCTATTCGAGTTCTTGAGGAACGATGTTTTGGACGCGCGTAACTTCTTTGCCCAATCCACAAATCCACCGTTCAAACGCAATCAATTTGGCGCGGCCTTGGGAGGACCGCTCAAGAAAGACAAGACCTTTCTTTTCGGTAATTATGAAGGCTTCCGGCAGAGCCTTAGCTTGTCCGATGTGACATTTGTGCCGGACGCCAGTGCGCGAAGCGGAACGTTACTGGGGTCGAATGGCAAACCGATTCCGGTGGCGCCGGGCATCGCGCCGTATTTCGCTCTGTGGCCGACTCCCAATGGGCCCGACCTGGGCGGCGGAGTCGCGGAGGCGTTTAGTAATCCCGTCCAGAGCGTTCGGGAAGATTTCGGGAACGTTCGGCTCGATCATAATTTTTCCCCCAGAGATATGCTCTCCGGAATTTACACGATTGACGACGGCCGGAATCTCTTGCCCGGAGCCAATCCGCTGACGCAAACATCGAGCATTCTACGCGCGCAGATTGCGAGTGTACAGGAAACGCACCTATTTTCTCCTTCGGTCCTAAATAACGCCCGCTTCGGTTTTTCGCGCGCTCACTGGGATCTGGTGGCCTCGCCGCCGGTGACACCCGCGGACACATCGTTTGTTCCCGGGCAACCGGCGGGAGACATTTCGGTCGGCTCGGCGAGCTTTAATAGCGTGGGCGCATGGTCCATCGCGGGCAGCAACGGGTCCCAGCAATTTGAGAAAGTCGCCAGGAATCTATTTACCTTCACCGATGACGTCCAGATCACGAAGGGCAAGCACACCATCACCGCGGGAGTATGGCTCCAACGGATTCAGGCCAACGATGACGCTGCCAATCAACGGTACGGTGTGGCCACCTTTTCCGGTGTGGCGGCATTTTTGCAAGGCCAAGCCAGCCAGATTGTGGCAGTACTGAATCCAGCCGAGATTGGTTGGCGCCAGTTGGCAGGCGCGTGGTATGTGCAGGATGCCATTCAGCTGCGCTCCAATCTCACTCTTAGCCTGGGACTGCGGCATGAGTTTAACAACGGCTGGAACTCACCAAATGGCGAAGCCTCCAATTACATTTTTGGGACTGCGGGTTGCTCCTCTGGCACGGCCCAATGTTTGCAGTCTCAGCCCATGCTGGGAACTTCTCCCTACACCGTGAATAACGCGAAGTGGCTTTTTGGTCCGCGCGTCGGGCTGGCATGGGCGCCCCTTTCGAAAACGGCGATCCATGCAGCGTTTGGAACTTACTATAACCAGCTTGATTACATGGGGTCGTGCTGTGATGGCAGCCCGATCGGAAACAATCTGAACATTAATCCCTCCATCGGGACAAAGACATCCCCTGCTACTTTCCCGATTCAGATAACGGCAAATCTTCCGGGTGCAAAGGTATCCCCGGCGGGCGTGCAGCCCGACCTGCAAACGCCGACGGTCGAGGAATGGACCCTAAAACTCGAACAGGGAATTACAGCCAACATGCTTTTCAGCGTCGGCTATGTAGGGGAACATGGATACCACCTGCCTGACACGGTAGACGTCAACACTGTAACTCCGACCGCGACGGCAAACGGGACGATCGGTCATCCGTTTCCCAGTACCGTGGTAAGGGCGAACAACGCGCTGGCGAATACTCGATACACACTAGCCAATGCCACTAGCAGTTACAACGCGCTGCAAGTCAGCCTCATTCAGCGTTTCAGCAAAGGCTTGCAGTTCCGGGGCAATTACACTTGGTCGAAAAGCCTGGACATTCACTCCTCTTCTTTCCTTGCCAATGAGGGGATCGCTGGGACTACGACGGTGATGATTCCTCAAAATCCGCGCGCGGATTGGGGTCCCTCGAACTTTAATCCGGCGCAGCAGGTGAGTGGCAATTTCAGCTATGCTTTGCCCTTTGGTCACGGCCGGCCTTTTGGAAATAATGCCGGCCGGATAGCTGAGAAGTTGATTGGCGGGTGGAGCTGGAATGGCATCATCACAGGGCAAAGCGGTTTTCCTTTCACTCCTCTGGTGGGTTCCAACCAGTCGAATAACGGCGATGCTAGAAACCCGGATCGCGTTTCCTTTAATCCCAACTTCACTGGTCCGATCGTTACCGGAAACCGCACGCAGTGGTTTAATCCCGCCGCATTTGTTTTGCCGCCTGCAGGAACTTACGGCAACGCCGGCCGGGACATTCTGAGCGGGCCAGGGCTAGTGGAGTTTGACACGTCATTGATCAAGACGACGACCATCACGGAGAGAATCAAGGTTGAGCTTCGAGCTGAATTCTTCAACGTGTTGAACCACACGAATTTTGGGATGCCGGTGGTCGCCATGTTTTCCTCCGGTGCTTTGTCGCCAACCGCCGGGGCGATCACATACACGGCAACGACGCAACGCGAAATTCAATTCGGATTGAAGTTGCTCTGGTAAGCGTCTTCCCGCTCAGGCCGGATGCGCTTCCCGGTCGAAGCGTTTCTTAATGTTCGGGTCCTCTTTGTCCGCCTCAATCTGTTCGACTGACAACGGAATGCCGAGGCGCAACGGAAAATCGCCTTCGGTAATCGCCAGGTATCGCGCCTTGGTTTTCCCCGTATTGAAGTGCTGGTGGAACCAGAAGAACGGTGGGGATACGACGGACCCGGCTTGCCAATCGATCTTGACCGCCTCTGAATCCTTGAGCTTATCTTTCTCTGCCAGCGAATAGCCCCTGCCGTTCAGCGTCAGGATGATCGCCTCGTAGGGATGGCGATGGCCCAGCTTGTAGGTGCCCACTTCAAATTCGGAGACGTGCGGCTCGAGCACGGTGTTGCCCCCCATGTCGAAGAACATGCTGGCGTTGCCGTCGCCGCGCTCCTCCCACAGCACCACTTCAGCGGAGCGAACGTCTTTTACGAAGTTGGTTTTGTCCCATCGCTTGCGTATGCGAGCGGTGGAAGTAAAATAATCCGGCGCTCCATCATAACGATCGGTGAAACTGAAGTTAGAGTCATTGATCAGTCCCATGCTGCCGAATACCTGAATCATAAATGGGAAGGTAGTGATGAACAGCAGCCGCGCTGGATGCGCCGGATCGCTATTGAAATGGCGATGCAGCGCGTTTACTGGAACGGTGAACAGGCTGCCTTCTCCCCAGGAAACCTTGTTGGGCTTGGTGCCGCCGCCTACGGTGGTATACCCGCGCCCGGCCAGCACGTAAACGATCTGTTCGTAAAAATGCCGCTTTGGCTCGAGCGCCTTGCCCGCGGGAATTTCCTGAATAACACCGTCCATGTGGACGTTCCCGGAAAAATTCAGGTACAAGCCCTTTCCCCCGATCTCCGGCCAAGGCTGCACGTCCTGCTTTGCCGCGTCCAGCAGCGAGTAACCCTCGATCATCGGCACCTGGCTTTTCTTGAGCCACTCGCGATAGAAATCGCGCTCGATGCGGCCGCCGCCGCCGATATTCGCGGGGCTGAATTTGGGCGGCTCAATGATTCCGGCCGGTGCTTTCGCTGGCTTCGATTGCCCGTGCAAGCGAGGCGAGGCAAGCGTTACAATCCCGGGAGCTCCGGTGAGCAGCTCCAACAGCCTCCTGCGCGATACAAGTCCTTGCTGGAACTCGTCAATCAAGTTGGCCATGGAACGTCCTTTCTGGCCGCCGGTTTGGCGAAGCTACTTGGAAGCCAACGTCTTTTCCACATCCACGCAGCCCAAATGCATACGCGTGAGTTTGGCGCCCAAGGCCGTCAAACCCATCTTGCCGGGCACGATCTGGTGGCATACCGTACAGCCGAACTCTTGGAAACGCTGGGCCTCGATTTTCTGATCGGCGGAACGCTGGTTCGCGGGCACTTGAGCAATCACATTCATCGCCGTCAAGCTTCGGATGCATCCTTCGAATCCATTGCTAAGCTGTTTGCCTTTCTCCGTGAAGCCGAGTTTGCCCCCTTCTCCCGCTTTATGACAGCCGCCACAACCGTGGTTGTCAAAGACATACTGGGCAAGTTCCTTTTGACTCTTGCCTGCAGCGGTCATTTTGTCGAGAGCCGCGATGGTTGCTTGGGGAGACTGCTTTTGCTGGGCGAAAAGAAACACACATATTAACGCTGGCGAAACAAAGGCTAGGAAGAGCCGGGTCATGAGAGGATTCTACCTCAGTCGCGTTCGGCGTCGAACGAGGGCAGTAACCCGGTGGCCGGTGTGATATACAGGAGAAAGCCGTGATTAGCAAGTCTCTCCGCGTTTCGCTCCCTATCGGATTGTCGCTGATGATCTGGCTGGGCTTGACTGGAGACTCGCGGCCCACTTCGCGGCTCGTTTCATACGATGCGCTGCCATCGGATGAGGACGAAGCTTGCGCTCGCCCGGAAGCGGCCGTTGGGCTGTCTTTAGTGGCCGGTGAATTGCCGTTGCGCAACCTCCTCATGCAGGCGCGAACTGCCGGCGGAGCGTGGACTCCCGAGGACGCGAGCCAGCGTAAGCCCGAGCGCACGATCCGAGATCCCTACGCAGCCTACAGCGCTGTAGCGGTCGACTCTAATCACGATGAAGTGGTGATGACCGACGAGAATTTGTTCAACATCTGGGTTTATGATCGCGGTGTCAAGACCTCGCCCAACAAATCCAGCGAACCGAAACGCCTCATCGGCGGCTTGAATACGAAAATCGAATTTCAATGCGGGCTGTATATCGATCCTGCGAACGGTGACATTTATGCGGTCAACAACGACACCATCGACACATTGGTGATCTTTTCGCGAAAGGCCATCGGAGACGTAAAGCCTGACCGCGAGCTCTACACTCCGCACGGCACCTTCGGCATCACGGTGGACGAAGAAAAGCAAGAGTTGTTTCTAACTGTTCAACACGACAACGCGATTGTGGTTTACAACAAGTCGGCCAAGGGAACGGAAGCTCCTTTGCGAGTAGTGCAGGGCGACCATACGGGACTCGCCGATCCTCACGGAATGGTGCTCGACACCAAGCGTGGGCTCCTGTTTGTAACCAATCACGGCTCTTCGCACAGCGTGCGCCAGAATCAATCCGGGAACCGCAAGCGCGAAGGTTCACCAGGGTTCCCGTTGAATCGTGACGATGCCGTACCGGGCTCGGGAAAGATCGGGCCACCGTCCATCACCGTCTATGCGAAGGACGCGAAAGGCGACGTGCGGCCTTTGCGGACGATCCAGGGCCCGCAAACGCAGATGAACTGGCCAACCGGCGTGTCGCTGGACGAAGATCGCAATGAACTTTTCGTCGGGAACGACGGCGGGAACTCGGTTCTGGTGTTCGATGCCAACGCGTCCGGCGATGCCGCTCCGTTGCGTGTGATCAAAGGAACAGCGAGCATGGTCAGTAACCCGACCGGCATCTTCCTCGACAAGAAGAACAACGAATTGTGGGTGGCGAACTTCGGTAATCACACCTCCGCCGTGTACAATCCGGATGCTAATGGCGACGTGGCTCCGCTGCGGGTGGTCCGCAGTGCACCACCGAATCAGCCTGTGCCGGGACTGGGGAATCCGCATCCGATCGCCTATGACACTAAGCGCGAGCAGATTCTGGTTCCGAACTGAGTGGCCCACCCGCAAATCGCGGTCTTCGCCAGGTTGGCGAAGGATGGAGCAAAGCCAGTCAGAAAAGTGGAGGGACAAGGCAGCCTGCTGGGACGCACGATGCACGGCATTGCCTATGACCCCATCCACGATGAATTTACGGTGCCCCAGCAGTTTGGCCAGGCGATCCTCACATACCGTGGATCGGCTAACGGCGAGGAAGCCCCCGCACGCGTAATTATCGGACCTCACACACAACTGGACGCGCCGGAACATTTGGATGTCGATCCCGTCCACAACGAGATCTTCGTGCCGACCCGCTATGGCGCGGTACTCGTGTTCCCCCGCGACGGCAGTGGCGATGTTGCGCCGATCCGTGAGATCCGGGGTCCTAACACCATGCTCAATGGCGACGCGCCCGTTGCGGTGGATCCAGTGAATAATTTGCTGATAGTCGGCGGAAGCGCCGGGCATGGACAGGTCCGCCTGCTCATTTTCAACCGCACCGATTCTGGTGACGTGAAGCCCAAAGCAGTGATCGGTGGACCGAAGAGTCATTTGTATGCCTTTGGTGGCCCATTCGCGGTACATCCGTCGAAGGGTGAGATCATGGTGAGCGTCCGTGGCCCGGGTCCCTTCGCTGAGCTGTCGTCGGACGAAGCCTATGTTGGCGTCTGGAGTATCAAGGACAATGGAGACGTGCCCCCCAAGTGGACCATCGGCGGACCGCACGGAATCCTGCGTATGCCTCGTGGCATCGCGCTGGATGTGAAGAACAAGAATATGATCGTGTCGGACAAGCGGCTGAACGCGGTTCTTACCTTCCACTTCCCCGAGGTTTTCTAACGGGACCATGCAGTTGAACCCAGGACACATCGTGACAGTGACGGATTTTTCGCCGGAAACCCTTCGGGACATCATCGCGCATCTCGAAGTTTCCGTGGATTTTGAACATCTGGTTTACCGCGAGGCGGAGCTTGACGCGATCTGGTCCATTACTGGGTTCGTTTTGAAATATGAGCCTGATTCGAAGCAGCGCGAAGGGATCGCCCGGCTCCATGGAATAGCCCATATGGCGCATGATCTGGTGGCGGACCGCCGTCCTGCGGAAGCCGCCGAAAAACTCCGAAGCATTTTGTAATCTGTAACTTATGCTGTCAAGAGAAGAGAATGATCTTCTGACCCGGACGGACCCGGGCACGCCTGCCGGAGAATACTTCCGCCGGTATTGGGTGCCGGCCCTGCTCGCCTCCGAGGTGCCCACGCCGGATTGTGCCCCCGTCCGGATTCGCTTGATGGGCGAAGATCTGATTGCCTTCCGCGATACGCACGGGCGCGTCGGACTGATCGATGAGTTCTGCCCCCACCGCCGCGCCAGCCTATTCTGGGGACGAAATGAAGAGTGCGGTTTGCGTTGTGTTTACCATGGCTGGAAGTATGCTGTCGACGGCGCCTGCGTGGACATGCCGAATGAGCCCCCGGAGTACGGTTTCGAGAACAAAATCCGGATCACGGCCTACCCCACGCGCGAGTACGGAGGGCTAATTTGGGCTTACCTCGGTCCACCGGAGCAGACCCCCGAGCTTCCCAAGCTGGAGTGGGCTCGCGTGCCGGACTCGAACCGCCACATCTCCAAGCGATTTCAGGAAACCAATTACCTGCAAGCCATTGAGGGCGGCATTGATTCCAGCCATTCCAATTTCCTTCACGCCTCCGTGGATGCGTTCCGCGTGACGGATTCCTACGTGGCGAAGGTGCGGGACAGTTCGAATCTGCGGGCCAAATATCATCTGCTGGACAAGGCCCCGCGATTCACGGTGAAGAAAACCGAATATGGCTTGATCATCGCCGTGCGGCGCAATGCCGAAGAGGACACCTACTACTGGCGCATGACCCAGTTCCTGCTACCCAGCCACACGATGATTCCGTATCAAAAGGGCAACTCTATTCATGGCCACTGCTGGGTTCCACGGGACGACGAAACTTGCTGGGTCTGGACAATAAGCTGGAATCCCGGGGGCCCGCTCTCCGAGGAAGATCGCGACGCGATCGCCAACGAAACTTTCGTTCACTCCAAGGTCGATCCCATCACCTTCCGGCCGCTTCGCAATAAGGACAACAACTACGGAATCAACCGCGAGGTCCAACGCAATATCAGCATGACCGGAATTCACGGATTTGCCGCGCAGGACCAGGCCTTGCAGGAGAGCATGGGTGCGACTGTCGACCGCACACGGGAGCGCCTGGGAACTAGCGACACCGCGATCATCGCCGCGCGCCGCCTGCTGCTGCAGGAGATCCGCGCGTTGCAGCAGGGGCGTGAGCCCGAAGCGGCGCATCGTGGCGATGCCTACTGGGTTCGTTCGTGCTCTCTGGTGTTGAACCGAGAAATCGAATTCGATGAAGGCGCTCGCGAGCTCATGAAGGCGGATGTTTAACCTTGACTCGGGGGCCTGAGCGCGGCGAATCCGAACTCCGCGAGGAACTCGTTCGGGCGTGCAAGGTTTTATTCGCGGCCAAGGCTGTCGGCGACGGACTCGGTGGGCATCTGAGCGCCAGACTCCCGAGCGAGGATCCGCGGAATTCTTGGATTCTCATCAAGCCCCGGCCGGTAAGCTGGTGGAAGCTTGAGCCGGAAGACCTGATCGTGATCGATTTGAACGGCGTGCGCGTCGACCGGCCCGCTGAATCGAGCGGCGTGCGTGAGTGGCCCATTCACGCGCGCATCTACTCCGCTCGTCCGGATGTCCATTGCGTACTCCACGCGCACCCGGCGGCATCGACTCTGATGGCCGCGCTCGGGATCGCGGTCGAGCCGCTCGATCAGGACTGCGCCGCGTTAACCGATCAGCTGCCGGTGCTTGACAATGGCGCGGTCAGCATCTCGACACCTCAGTTGGGCGATGATGTGGCGGCCTCGCTTGGTGTTTTCGGCGCAGTGCTGCTGAAGAACCACGGCTGCATCGTGGCCGGCCCGAGAATCGCAGACGTGTGCGTCATCGCTCACAGGATCGAGAAAGTTGCGGAAACAATGCTTCGCGCGGCCTCGCTCGCGAAGCTGCCAATTATTTCAGCCAGAACCAAAACGGGCATTCTGGCGGCGCGAAAGGGAGTCGAGTCCAGTAGCATCCACGAGGAGCGCTGGCGCATGCTGCAGGATTACTTCTTGGGGACCGGCAATGGCTGATAGCGTAGGCACGATCTCTCCGCCTTCCTCTGCTGCGGCCCTCGACAGGAGCGCCTCGCCGAGTGTTTGGAAGGCCGTGCTGTCGATAGCGGCGCCCATCGCGCTTTGGTTTCTACCTTTGCATCTGGAACCGAAAGCGCAGCACGCTATCGCCATCTCGCTGTTCATGATCCTGGCGTGGGCCACAGAGGTAATGGATCACGGACTCACCGGCCTGATCGGCTGCTATCTCTTCTGGGCGCTCGGTGTGGTCAAGTTCGACGTTGCGTTCAGTGGATTCGCCGATGATACGCCCTGGTTTCTGATGGGCGCGATTCTATTCGGCACCATGGCCAGCAAGTCGGGACTGGCGAAGCGGCTGGCATACCTGATCACAATCCGCATTGGTACCAGTTACTCGCGCCTGTTGCTCGCCTTAATCCTCTCGGATTTCTTGTTAACCTTTCTTGTGCCTTCAGGAATGGCGCGCGTGACCGTTATGGCCGCAGTGGCTACCGGACTGATCCAGGCGTTTGGGTTGGGGCCCGGGAGCAATGTCGGTCGGGGTATGTTCCTCATCTTGACCTACACGGCAGGAGTGTTCGATAAATCGATCATCGCCGGCGCGGCGGCGATCACCGGACGCGGCATCATCGAGAACGTGGGTCACGTCGAAGTGCTATGGAGCCAGTGGCTGGTGGCGTACCTGCCTTCGGACATCATCACGATCCTGGTGGCGTGGAGGCTGACGCTGTGGCTCTATCCTCCGGAAGTGGCTACGTTACCTGGTGGTGTACAACACTTGCAGGATGAATTGCGCAAAGCGGGTCCGTGGTCGTCGCTGGAAAAGAAATCGATGGCCCTGATGTTGCTAGCGATCGCGCTCTGGGCCACCGACTTCCTGCACCACATTCCTTCTTCGATGATCGGGCTCGGCATCGGCTTGTTAGGAGTACTGCCGTTCGCTGGCATCCTGACCATCCAAGACATGCGGAAGCTGAACTTCCTGCAGCTGTTCTTTGTCGCCGCTGCGGTCAGCATGGGCAAGGTTCTCAGCGCGTCGCGCGGCTTGGCGGTCCTCACCAACATTGTCTTCGGGTGGCTGGAGCCTTTGCTGCCTCACCAGCTGCTTTCCACGTTTGCGCTGTATTGGACTGGCTTCCTCTACCACCTCTTCCTGGCCAGCGAAATTTCCATGCTCGGCACCTCGATGCCGTTGCTGATGCAGGTCGCGATCACCCATGGCTTGAGCCCGCTGAAGCTGGGCATGCTGTGGGTATTCTCCTCAGGCGGAAAGATCTTCGTGTATCAGTCCGGGGTGCTGGTAATCGGGTACGCATACAATTATTTCCGCGCGAAGGACGTTCTCCGGCTCGGCCTGATCATGAGCCTCGTGGATTCGCTGTTGCTGCTCTTGGTTGTGCCGCTCTACTGGCCCCTGATCGGTATCAAATAGGATCGGTATCAAATAGCGCCTCAGCAAGTTCTACTTCAAGAGCTCGGGGACCAGGAACGAGAACAAGCTGTTGCGGATGCTATCGGTCACGTAGATCTCACCGTCCACGGGATTGAGCGCCAAACCTGTGGGATGCACCAATTCGCTGAATGGGCCACCGATCTTCACGCGAGGCGGCACGTCACCGCGATCGCCCACATTCCAGACGCCGATGAATCCCAACTGGGGATTGAGCCACGGGTCGTCGGGAATTTTGGCGTCGCCGTGGCTATATTCGGGCTTGAGCGTGACTTGGGAGTAGAGGTTGAGGTGCAAATGGTTGGACGCCGCCAGGAAGATCTTTCCTTTGTAGATCTGTAGCTCCCAAGGTTCATCCCGAATTCCGGTGTGCTCGCCTTTGATCTGGCCGATCGGCGCGACGTCGCCCGACGCGAGGCGATCAAAGAACAGGATGTCTTCGGCGTTCGCGACGACCAGGACATTCGTTCCCGGATCGACCCCCAAACCGACGGTGTGGCCCAAGCCGGTCCTAGGCCCCTTGATGTAGCGCTTCGGCGTCACGTTGCCGTTTCCTTCCATCGGAAATATCGCGATGGACCTCGCGCTCAAGCTCGCGACCAGGATTTCGCGATGCGCCAGATCCAGGCTGATCGCATGCGGATTCTCCATACCGGTACAAGGTCCCTGAATCGTCCGGACGGGGGGCGCAGGGCCTTCCGCGCCACCGCGGAACACCAGCACAGCATCGGCCAGCGCATTGGTTACGTAGACCTCGTCCTGAACCGGATCGTAAGCGATACCGTGCACCGTCCGGGACATCTTCGTCGCGCCGCCGGTAATGATTCTTTCTGGAGCCATAGTCCCGTTCGCCCCCCGGGCGAAGGCCGCAATACGCGGCTGGGCCACTCAATTGGGGACCAGGATTTGCCCGCGCTTGGAATCGTACGCGACTGCCTGTGGATTCCCGAATCCGGGGCTCGGCGTGCCTGCGGGAGCAGTCCGTATAATTCGCTTCGGAGCCGCATTGCCGTTCGCTTTCCGGTCGAACACCAGGGCGGAATGGTCAATGAAGTTCGAGACCCAAAGCTCGTTGTTCACGGTATCGATCGCCACGCCCATGGGGCGGTTAATACCTGTTTCGGGGCCAGCGATCACGCGTGCAGGCGCTACATTCCCCGCGGCAGTCCGGGAAAAGATCAGAACGGAGTTGTCGCCGTTGTTGGCGACAGCGAACTCGTTGTTGGCAGGGTCGTCGCCGAGGCCCATCGGAAAATCCAACTTGGTTTTATCGCCCTGGATGGTACGAAGGGGCTTAGCGTCTCCCTTGGTGTCGCCCGAATATGTCGTGATGGAAGGAGGCAGCACGGCGCCGGCTTCGGGTTCTGCGTTGCCGTTGGGTACGCAGCCGCCGCCGGTGTCTTTCACCAAGCCCCGGTAGTTTCCATGATTCGCTACCGTGATTTCGTTGTGCTGGTCATCCCACAGAATGCCGTGTGGATCCGCGAGGCCCGCGTTTGGACCGCGAATCACGCGCATCGGCGCTTCCACGTTATGCGCCTCTCTTTTATAAATGACCACCGCTTCCTGAAGCTCTATCGTGATCGCCAGTTCATCGTGCGCACGGCTCACTGCCAGCCCCCAAGCCTGGTGCGGAACTGAGAGCATTCGCTTGGGCGACTCGTTGCCGTGTGCGTCGTAGGGAAGTACGATGAGCGTATCCTCGATGTCGTTATTGACAGCCAGAATTTCCTTGTGCTGAGGATCCAATACGATGCCCGCGACGAAGCCGACGTTCGTGAGCGGCCCAAAGATTTGGCGTTGAGGATCCGTAACTCCTCCGCGGCGGGATTCGGCGATGCGGGAGTAGCTCAGAATGCTCTTACGGTTTACGTCCGTCATCGCAACCAGATTGTTCTCCGGATCGATCGCGAGTCCGTTGAAAACCGGGAACGGATCGTAAACCTGGCGGATGGGAATGATGTCGCCACCGGCCGGCTGGGGCCCGTGTTCTTGCGCATACAGCACGAGCAGCATGATAGCGGCAAGGATACCGCTCAGCAGCAGCGTCCCGGGATTGCTCGGCCGTGGCATTGTCACTATCACCAAGAATAGGTAGGACGTTGAGAGACTGTCAACTAAGCGAAAAGGATCCTAAGCAAAAGGATCCGAAAGGAGTAACGGGGCCTGGTTCTCGTCATAACGACGCTCAAATCTTGAACGATTCCAGGGTTTCTTTCGCGAAGAGTTCTTTCGCAGTCAATTGGCGCTTCGAGAGTCCTTGCTCATAGGAATACCGCAGAAAGGTATTCAAAACGTGCACATTTGAATCCAGCCCATATGCCCAATAATCGCTTCCCATCAGCCGCTCCACTTCTTCTACGTGATGTACCGCCCACGGAAGCATAGTCTTCAACGCGGCCGTTTCGTGTAAATCCTGATAAGCCTCTTTCTGAGCAATCAGGAATGCCTTGTATAATGACTGCGCGACCCATGGATTCTTTTCATAGACGGCTCGCCGAATAGCAATCACGTGCATGATGGGAAAGATACCGGTCTTCTTGTAGTAATTTTGTTCCACGGTTAGATAGTCGGGAAACAACCTTCGCACGCTGCCATCTCCGCTGTGGAACGTCGAGGGGGCTCGAGCCGTGTATAGGGCGTCAATTTCTCCCGACTCAATCATTCGCGATAGAGTTTTAGTGCGCGGAATAGCTTCGACACGGATCTCAGGCGCCAACGAGAGCGCGATTTTCTCGTCGCGGCCCGGCTCCTCCTCGCCGCCACTCAGATAGATGGCGCTGGTGATCGGGACTCCATACTCATCGCTCAGGATTCCCCGAATCCACACAGGCGCCGTCATCTGATACTCGGGATTGCCGATCCGCTTGCCGATCAGGTCCCTCGGTTCACGGATGCCGCTTTCAGAATGAACGTAAATACAGGAATGCCGAAAGAAACGAGAAGGGAAAACCGGAATAGCGATGAAGGGAGGGTCTTCGCGAAACAGGGATAGTGTGTAGGAGGACAAAGACATTTCGGACACGTCGAATTCGCGGTTCCTGAGCATGCGGAAGAATGTTTCTTCCACCGGAAGGTCGAGATATGTCAGGTCGATGCCATCTACCTGGACTCGGCTCTCCTGAAGGGCGCGGGTGCGGTCATAATTCCAGCAAGCCAGAGATAGTTGAAGCCTCGCCATCTGTGTTCCCCTTCGATTATAGTTTCGCCGGTGTAACGTGCCGGTTCATGATGCTGAGCAAGCTGAAAAACGCGAACGCCTGAATCGGCGCGCGTATGCCGTACGCTGATTCCGTGCACCTGTACGTCGCCCCAAAAGTATGTGTATGACTCACGCAGACCTTTGCCCAGGAATAATGATGGTGAATTATTTTGGTTGGTCGGGCGGGGCGATTTGAACGCCCGACCCATGCGCCCAAGGCACCGGAGCGTGCAGCATACAATCATTCATAAATCTTAAGGAAATAACGAGTTAGACCCGAAGCGTTTACAAGTAAGAATGCCGATGTAGCGGAAATTGTAGCGCTCAATTCCTCAAGGTTCAACGGAGAAAAGTCACTTGTCCTTCGCAAATAATAGTACGGTGATTCTACATGCCTTCCTCCTGTACAAACGTTTCGCGGACTTGCGTCGTTCATGATGCGAAACCGGGCCATCCGCCCTCGCGGTTGTCATTAATCGAAGCTGTGACGCCGTTCCTCGCCAAGCAATTGTTCTCATTGAGCCAGTACACAATTTGCACACACATCTGGCGTTATCCAAGATTTGCGTAGTCTTCAATAAATTATTCTACTAATCGAAGTTTCAATGAGCGGAGTGGGCCAATTTAGTAGAAGAGGATTCTTCTCTCGAAAGGCTACAGTCCTGCCTGGAGCCGCTCGTTACGTTGTGCCAAAAGCCTGACACAGGGTTGAAGATTCTGGGACTAAGGAGAAACAAGGAAAGCGTAGCCCATTTTGTTTTGGCACAATCTGATGGTTTCGGCGACGTTGACTACAGAAATCTGGGCCGACAACCCATCTATTTCTGACGGCGTTTCACCCAGGAATCCCGCCTTCGGCCCTCGCGCCACCCCATGCCCGGATGCAAGCCGACTTCCGGGGACGTATTTGGCCAATCCTCTCATACCTTTGTACGAGTCTCCGACCATCCGGACGCTGTCCCGCCACTCCAGAAGGGCAGTTCAACACTCGACCTTTTTGTTCATTTGCGGCCTTCCGGCGTGGCTAGGGTTGGGTCTACACTTTTGGAACTCAGTACCGCTTCGCTGAAGTTGGGAAATCTATCCAGCCTCGGCAGATCCCTTGCGGCCTAATTCTGCAGCAACGAGACAGCGACAGAGGCCATCGCATTGACGCCAGTTCGCAACGTTGGCTCGGGAAGCGGCTCGAAATGGCTGTTGTGCGGACCCGGAAGCTGCTTCCCCGCAGCTTTCGCCTTAGCGAACCGGGCGGGGTCCATGGCGCCAAGCCAGAATATGACGGTGGGAATCCTGTGGTCCTCCAGGCCGAGAAGACCAAAGTCCTCGCTGGGCATACCAGGTGGATCGTCGGATACATTTTCCGCGCCAAGCGTTCGAATGAGAGACGACTTGACTCGCGCCGTCATCGGGCCGTTGTTGAACGTGATCGGGGCGTAACCGTCGAGAACCGTGATGATCGGCCCCCGGTCTTCTGGGACGCCCGCGGAGACAGCGACACCCCGCGCTGCGTGCCGGATTCCATCGAGCGCAATCTCTCGCGCCTTCTCGCTGAAGGAACGAACTGAGAGCTCCATCTTCACTTCGTCCGGAATAATGTTGCGCCTTGTGCCTCCGTGGATATCTCCTACGGTTACCACGGCGGCATCGCGCGGATCTACCTGACGGCTGGCGATCGTCTGAATTTGCATGATAAATTCCGCCGCCATGACTATCGGGTCCTTGCCGGCATCGGGGCGCGAGCCGTGACTGCTCACTCCGCGAATGGTCACGTCGACCGAGGTGGCGCCTGAGAGTGCCGCGCCGCTGGTGATTCCAACCTCGCCGGCTGGATGGTCGTTGGTATCGTGGAGTGCGATCGCCATATCGGGAGTGCCGAAACGCTTATAAAGACCATCAGCGAGCATTGCCTGCGCGCCATCAATGGCTTCCTCGGATGGCTGCCCAATGAGAATGACCGTCCCGTGCCACTGGTTTTTCAGTGCTGCGAGAGCGCGGGCTGTGCCGATCAGCGTGGTCACATGAACATCATGTCCGCAGGCGTGCATCACGCCGACTTCTTCTCCGGTCGCGTTCTTTACCCGCACGTGGCTCGCGTAGCTGAGGCCGGTCTCTTCGACCACCGGCAGCGCGTCCATATCGGCGCGGATCAGGAGACGCGGACCGGGTCCGTTTTCGAGGACCGCGACGACACCGTAGGCCAGACTTCCATCGGGATACTTACCGACGCGCTCGGTCACGGTGTACCCGGCCTTGCGGAGTTCATTGGCGAGTAAGGCGGACGTGCGGGACTCCTGGTGGGAGAGTTCCGGATGAGCGTGTATGTCCTTATAGATTTCAAGCAGACTGGAAAGTTGGTTGTCGATGAGGGTCGTTAGATTCTGAGCGAAGATCGGTGCAGCGATGAGGAAGGCGATCGGCAGTGGGCGCATGGCTCCTTTCCATCTGAGCATATTCGCGGTCTCCTCGACGCCAGCACCATCCGCCGTGCCAGGCGCCATGAATCAGCATATAGGCTGGGATCTGGACGAAACCGGCGGTAAGTCCTGGATGACGCGCAATTCGGGGAGTGTCTCAGCGGGGTAGGCACCCCTGTACGAATCTCTGACGGTCCGCTCGGAGCAGTCGTGAACACACTGCGCCGTTACTCGCGGGTGTTCCTGACTGGGATTAGAACAGTAATGGAACAAATAGCCCTAGAGTCAACTCACAATTCGTTGTTGCGCGGGGCCTGGAATGTTCATGTGCCGCTTCGCTAAACTTCGTCAGGTGGATAGGCTCCGCGAGGGAGTCCCTTTGCCGAGGCCTCGGCTCCAGGTGGCTCACGGAATGGTTCCACCGAAATGCGCTCGTAACACACTTCCAGCACGGTCAGGTATGCTGTACCGCCCGGCGCTTGGAGAACTACGCGATCACCCGCTGCCGACTTCATCAACGCGCGCCCCAGAGGCGACACCCAACTGATGTGGTTGCGGTTGAGATCGACCTCGTCAGTGCCCACGATGCTCACCACTCGCTCCGTTCCCGCGGCATTGGCATAGCGCACAGTCGCTCCGAAGAATGCCCTCGTCGCCGCCTGCCCCGCTCTCGGAGTTTCCGGGTCAATCACTTCCGCGGACTCGATTCGCTTCGTGAGAAAGCGAATCCGTCCATCGATCTGGCGCAGCCGCCGCTTGCCGTACTGATAGTCGGCGTTTTCACTGCGATCGCCGTTGCTCGCAGCCCACGCCACCACCTCCGTCACGGCCGGGCGTTCCCTGGTGAGCAGAAACCGGTGCTCATCCTTGAGGCGCTGCAGCCCGTCTGGCGTTATGTAGTTCTTGCTTGGCGTCGCGGGCTCGTCCCCTTGCGGTTTTCTTGTAGACTCTTTTCGCATATCTTAGTCCTTCCGGCGCGAATCCAGTGGTGCCACACAGCTCTCAGGATGTGGATAGTGCGATGCCTGTTCATACGTTGTCGCCTCGATTCTGCCCAGGAATTTGCTCAAGCACGATCCACAAATGAAATTGGCGCAACGCCCCAAGAGAGCTTGCCGACCACGCGCAGATTTTCTGTAAATGATCTCAGTCTCCTCGAGATTGGATCTTCGCACGCAGGAAGCCGTGAAAGAATTAGAGGCCCCCAATGAACGCGTAGTGAAAACACTGTAGTTGTCCGAGTTCCTGGGGAGTTCGCGTGCCCTAACTGATTGTTTCACGTCTTCCAATCTCCTATTGATCCGATCCGTCATCTCGGACAAGTGCGGGCGAAGGCATGCTGAGCGCGGAATACTCGCGCAAAGTCGCCTAGCGCTTACCGGCTCCGAGTGGATCACGCGCTACTCTTCCATTACCGGGTTTATGAAAGGGTAGGCGACCGCCAGTCCGAGAGGATCCATCTCTAGGCGATGGCAGGTTTAGCCAGACCCGCCTGTCGGCATAAAACAGTACGGCAAGCTCTGGGATATGGTAGAAGCGGAGTGTAAACACAGTGGGTTGTCGGCGACTATTTCGTTTTAGGCCGTCCATGACCGGTTGTATCCAGGTCGGTGTAAACAAGAATTAGCCCGCAGAGGGGTACCCGATGAAGCGCACGTGGACGATCATAGGCGTAGGCGACGTGCCGGGCAGCTTGAAATGGTACCAGGCGCTGTTCGGTCAGCCGGCTACCCTTCCTGCCCATGATTACTTTGGGCAAATCCTCGATTCAGATGGAACTGTCTTGCTCTGCCTCCACGAGTGGGGCGCCCACGAGCATCCCTCATTGATGAGCCCCGATCACGGGGCACCCGGCAACGGGCTCCTGTTGTTCTTCCGTGTCGATGACTTCGACCTGGCGCTTCAGAGGGCATGCTCTCTCGTCACGCGGCTCGAAGAGGAGCCACACGTGAATCCGAACACTCAAACCAAGGAGTTCTCGCTCCGAGATCCGGACGGATATTACGTTACGATCAGTGCGCTCTCTGAGGCCTGACAAGGCGCTACAGCCGCCGAGCGCTGGCGAATGGGCAGAGCCGCCCGACCTCGCTCCCCTCGCCGGGCGGCTCTTGCCGTCTGATCGCCCATTCCATTAGGGAAAGTATCGCGAAGTTTCGATTATTCTGATGGGTCACGCGCAAACCGAAAGTTGGCCGACTCCAGTCCGCGGTCGCGATGTCCAGTTTGACCATCTTGGAATTAGCGGTGGGTGCATCCGGGCCAACAACAGGGGCGTCTTTTTCCATCCTTAAGGCTTGAACAGGCCCACTCGATCCGGCGGCTTCTAGTTTCTGCTTTTTTAGCTGACTCAATCCAACATGTCCACTCGTTGCGTGCGAGCGGTGTAATATCCTCCCATGCTGTTAACGCGTGCGGGTCGGATGTAAGTGCTTTTTTTAAATCTGCGGGTACTTCGTGTACCACACCGCTAGAGATCTTTTTTGCGACCTAGATAACCTCTCCTTTCGTAAGCCCCAGTGGCGCGAGGATCTCTTGCTGAGCAAAGGATGTGGGTCGTTCGGCCATTTAGCAAGTCCTGACGCCTCAGGTTAACTCGGCGCTTGACCATCCATTGCGGTCGTGTGACGCGCCACTCGGAAGTTGGCCTATCTCTGGAAGTTGTCTCAATTCCTGAGTGGGGAAGTTTGGTCAACCGCTGCCTCAGCCGAACTTCGCTGATCTGACAGGAGCATTCTCCCGGCTGGTGATCGGCTGGTTGTTGAAGCCAGTTGTAGAGCCGGCATCACAGCTTGGCAAATGCGTGTACGGACCAGCTTGCAAGACTGATGGACAATTGGCCGTTATTGGAATTCAAGACATGGCCGAAGTTGCCCACCGTGTTTATCCCGCCATAGAGCGGAGCCTGGGAGTTGAAAACTTCTCGCCAGGAGCCGGAGTCGCCCCCGAGGCCCACAGCGTATTGAGTGTTGTCCCACTGCCCGTCACCGGCGTTGACAACGACCAAAAGGACATCGCCGGTATTGTTCCAACGTTTGAAGGCGACGACGTTATTGGAGGGGTCGGTGTGAGTGATCTGGCCCGCGGGTGAGCGCAACGCTGAGTGATTCCAACGAAGGTTGTTGGCGTCGGCGACCATGCGCTGCATCGGCGCGCCGAGAGTATCGCCGATGCGGAGCCAGTCAAGGCGATTGTCGGTGTTGGGGCCGACCCACGGATTCCAAAACCCGTCGATATGGCCTTCGGTGCCCATGAAGAGCATAGGCGTGCCGGCAAGAGTCGCGTTAAGCGCCCAGGCGAGGCGGCTCTTCGCGCGGGAGTAGCCATTCAAACGCCCTCCGAAACGCTGCGTCATGTAAAAGCCGTTATTGCTAGGGTCGTTATAGATCTGGTCGTGTGAACCGGTCAGGTAACTGACGAGGTGCCAGGGATTGGGATCGGAAAAGGTGCCGATACGCTTACAGAGGTAGTCGATCACGTTGATTCCGTTGAGAAAGTCAAACGTTCTCCAGGGGCTATCCATATCCCAGGTGGCGCAAAATCCCAGGGTTCCATAGGGGTCATGCCAGGGGGCGACGGAGGTTCCGCCGTCGTTCGGGTTGTACTCGGCGATGAGGTATTTGCTGGGGAAGTCGTTGCGGAGGGACCAGATGATTTCTGAGACAGCGCTAGGGTCGATCGCTTGCACCGCGTCGAAGCGAAATCCGTCGACGCCGTAGTCCCGTAAGTACATGCGGGCGTTGTCGATGAGGAAGTCTTTGACTTCGCGCTGCCAGGTGGCGAAGCCTTCGCCCCACGGGGTGTGATGGCCGTGGACGTGGTAAATGCCCCCGCGGATTCCGTTGTCACCGGAGCAATTGCCGTCGTACTGCCAGTAGCGGTTGTTGTTCTGAGCGGCGTGGTTGAAGATGATGTCGAGGATCACGGCAAGGCCGACGCCGTGGGCTGCGTCAATGAGTTGAATGAGTTCGGCTACTGCTTGGTCGGGAGAGGTGGCGTACAGATTTTCAGCGGCGAACATGTCGGAAGGTCCATAGCCTTCTCCAGCGCCGCCTGCAGTATCAGCCTGAAAGTTCGAGATGGGAAGGAGCTCGATCGCGTTGAAGCCCAGATTCCGGATATAAGGAAGGCGATTCTTGAGCTCAACAAAGGTGGAGGTGGGGACGGGCCGGTTGAGACCATCATTGCGGCCGGTGAAGGAGCCGACGTGGAGCTGGTAGATGACGAAATTCTCAAACGCCGGGGTGGTGAACGGGGCACGGTTGGTGGTGAAGAGGTTGGGGTCGACGATGTAGCCTTGGCAACTCGCTGCGGAGCCCTCGACCTGGAGGGCACGAGCGTCGGTGCGCAGGTGCGGTTGGGAGGTGTCGTTGTCTGGCCCAGGGGAAGTAGTGATGAGGTATTGGTAGCGTGCGTTCGCCGAAGCCGGAATGCCGTCGGCAGACCAGTTCGGTGTCCTGGGTTCATTGGCCAGCGCGTAGGTAGTGCCTGGATTGGGGTAGTCGAGAATAACCTGGACACTGGAGGCGAAGGGAGCCCAGAGACGGAACCGGACGGTGTTGTCTGGATATAGGAGACTGCCCATGCCGTCGTTCTTTTGAGATGGTGCGTTCACAGAGATCTCCATGAAGCTCGAATAGAAACGTGATTCGGCAATGGTAACAGAGAGTCGGCCAAACTTTGGATGGCAATGTTTCGGCCGCGAGCAGACTCATTTTCCCGTCCCATTCCGGAGTATCTCGACCAACGGCAATCGGCTTGTCGCTCCCTTGGGAATTTCAGCGCGAATTCGGTTTACCGGAGCGGGCGCCGTCCATCGATCCTGACCAGATCACGCGTGACTCGGACCGCGCCCAGTAGGCCTCGGCCGATTATCAGCCTGCGGCGTTTGGAGGCCACAGGTCATGAAACGAAAGCCTCGCAGAGAAAAGCGCAACAGCGCGACGTCGATCCTGCGGTTGCCCGATCTCGAAGACGCGAAATCCGCGGTCCTCAACAGCCTATCGTGCCCCGATGCTCGGCGTGGATACCCGCACCGCGCGATACGCGAGTCTCCTTTCCACCTACCGCCACGTTGCGTCGTTTGTGCCCGATAGAGCCCGATCGAGATAACTCGCGGCGCTGATCAGTGCGAGATGTGTAAACGCCTGCGGGAAATTCCCAAGATGCCGCCCATTGGCACCCAACTCCTCTGAATACAGACCGAGATGGTTCGCGTAACCCAACAGTTTTTCAAACAGCAACTGTGCCTTTTCCAACTCGCCCGCACGCGCCAGACACTCGACGTACCAGAACGAGCAGGGCGTGAAACTGCCCTCGCGCCCCGGCAGGCCGTCCACCTGGGTGTGTTCAACTTCATAACGGCGTACGAGCGTATCTTCGACCAGGTGTTCCTCGATCGCTTTCATCGTGGAAAGCCACATTGGATCTACCGGGCTGATGAACCGCATCATCGGCATCAGCAGCGCCGCGGCATCGAGGTCTGTGGTGCCTTTGGACTGCACAAACGACTGTAGTTCGTCGCTCCAGAAGTTCGTGAAGATGTCATTCCGGATCTCGTCTCGCGTTTGCTGCCAGACGTCGAGAGGTCCGGAAAGCGACCGTTTGCTAGCCAGGCGCAATGCGCGATCGTATGCGACCCAGCACATGACTCGTGAATGCAGGAACTCCCTGGGCCCGCCGCGCACTTCCCAGATACCCTCATCAGGACGCTGCCAATTGTTCCGCAACCACTCCAGCAGACGCTGAACCTCCTGCCATCCCCTGTGCGAGACCGGTTTACCGTATTTGTTCGCGAGGTAGATGGAATCCATCATCTCGCCATAAATATCGAGTTGCAGTTGTTGGTAAGCACCATTGCCGATGCGAACTGGCCGCGAATTCTCGTAACCGCTAAGATGGTCCAACGAGATTTCCTCGAGATCCCGTCGGCCGTCCACACCGTACATGACTTGCAACGGACCTCTTTGGGCATCATCGCCGAGGCGGTCCTTTAACCACTCAGAGAACGCCTCCGTTTCGTCGACGAAGCCTAGCCGGATGAGCGCATACAGCGTGAATGTCGCATCCCGCAGCCAGGTGAACCGATAATCCCAATTTCGCACCCCTCCAATACTTTCAGGCAGGGAAAATGTGGGCGCGGCGATCAGAGAGCCATGCTTACGGCTAATAAGCAGCTTCAGCAACAAAGCCGAACGATGGACCATCTCTCGCCACCGCCCCTTGTACCTCGACTTTGAAATCCACGCTTTCCAGAACTGAGCTGTGTCACGGAAGCGTTGGTCCAGAAGCTCCATTTCCGCTTGCTGTCCTCCAGCGCGAACGGCACCAAACAGGAACGTCGCCGTCTGACCGGCCTTCAGGCTGAAATCTGCAGTGACATCGTCGGTCCGCTGCCCGAGCGCGACCGTAGAGTGCAACGACATTGGTGGGCAATCGCTCGAAAACGGGTAGAAAGTTGCACCTGTTTCTGAAAGTTCGAGTTGATGCCCGCATGTTGCGTAGGAGAATCGCGGCTGGCAACACATCTGGAAACGTACATCCCCCCGAATCACGGCTACCTTGCGCACGATCTCATTTGGTTCCCCGCCGTCAGAATCGATTGGCATGTAATCCGTGAGTTCGGACACGCCTTCCTCGGCCAGGAACCGTGTGACCAGAATGTTTGTGTCCGGAAGATACATCTGGCGAACCCGTGCGTTCGAGAGCTGAGGACGAATCTCGAAGCGCCCACCCTTTTGATCATCAAGGAGGGCGGCAAAAACGGTCGGGGAGTCGAAATTAGGGTATGACAGAAAGTCGATCGAGCCGTTCATTCCAACGAGCCCGATTGACTGCATGTTTCCGATCACACCGTAGTTTTCGATGGGTTCAAACGACATAGGCAACAGCTAGAGCGATTGAACCAAACAGCAATGATCGTGTGATGAGTGATGCACTGTTGAGGGCTCATAAGAACGCAGTTTCCAGCTATCGTATCACTTCCCGGGCTAATGACGCGCCACTCGTACGATCGTCGGCGGCGCCTGGGAACTCCGACCTCGGTATGTTGTTGCCGACGATTCACCCGGAACGGCTCAGAGCGCTTCCGCGCGGGGTTAGGGTGTGACAGCTCGTACGGATAGCAGAATGGACCGAGCAACCGTACATGGGTTCGATGCTACTCACGTGTAAGCCTAACGCCCACGTCGTCTGATCTCTTCCTCAGCCCGATGCTTCGTGATCGCTATGGCGGCAATGTGTGTCGAGATATCGATCAACTTCAGATGACTATGGTTGGGGAGGCCAGGCGCGCGGAAGTACATGGCAAACGTCCCCAGTACACGTTTCCCCGAATCGAAGATGGGAGTGGACCAACAGGCCCGCAAATCGTTCTCGAGGGCCAAAGCGCGATAATCGTTCCATAACGGATCAGTCGCAATATCCCCTACGATGACCTGCTTTCGAGTGAACGCTGCTGTCCCGCAGGAACCGGCTTGCGGGCCAATAGAGAGCCCATCGATAGCGCGCACATAAGATTCAGGGAGGTCGGGAGCTCCGCCGTGCCGGACGTGAATGCCATCCGGGTCGAGCAAGAGGATCGAAGCAAGCATCCCTGGGCACTGCAATTGGATTACCCTCAATAACGTGTCGAGCACCTGGTGAAGGGACCCACCCCGGGCGATCAGGTCCCGCACGAGGTTTTGACCTTCAAGCAAGTCGCCTAGTTCCCAGGGGCCTTCCGTGTTCATTCGATGCGTCTCTTTCATACCAACTAAACAGAACTCTACCAGAACCGGCGTGCAAATTGCGATCCCGATCAACCAGGCGGTTGCAGAAGTGATGCCGATCGCTGTGGACGGACGACGCGCCACTCGGAGAATGCGAACGTTTGACGGCCCGACAGAACGGATCGGGAACGATAAACACGCTAGGGACCAGCCACCTCGAATAGCAACCGATAATGATGCTATGAAAGCGCTGCAGCGGGGTTTTGCATAAACTGCGAGCGAAACCCCTTGAAATGGAGGTGCTGCAGCAGTATGGAACAGTTTATCGGATGTGACGCACACAAGAAGTTCTCCGTGTTCGTCGTGGTGAATGAAAAAGGACACGCCGGCGAAGCAATTCGCGTAGGTCACGATCGGGAGGCTTACCGGGAGTTTCTGTCGCGACTGCCCTCGCATTCGTTGATCGCAGTGGAAGCCAGTGGACACTACAGTTGGTTGGTGGATGAAATGGAGGGCCTGGGCCACCATCCCAAGCTGTGTAATCCGATCGAGGCCAAGCGGCGGATGGGGCTCAGCAAGAAGACTGACAAGCTGGATGCCAAGGGGCTGGCTATCCTGCTTCGCAATGGTACGTTGCCGGAAGTTTAGATTCCGCCGAGCGAACTCCGAGATCAACGCGAACTGCTGCGTCCGCGGATTTTTCTGGTACACCTACGCACTCGAGTGAAGAATCGGATCCACGGCACACTGGCGGGGCACAACGTTCAGATACCGGGAGCGGATCTGCTCGGGGTCGAGGCGCGTTTGCGGCTAGTCACGCGGCTGCCGGAACTGCCGATCCACTGCCGTGAAGCTATCGAGCAAGAGTTGGCAACGTTAGACTTCTTGGAAATGCAAATCGGATCGGCCGAAGAGCGGCTGGAAGAGTTCGCCCGGAGCCGCGAAGTTCAGGCCGAAGGCAATCGAATTGTCGGGGCTGATCCGGAACCGGAAATAATTAGACTGAAGGCCCGGGTTCTGGAACATCGTGGGCGGGCGCCTTAGCCGCACCACCACTTCGGTGATGGTGACCGGCAGGCATTTGCCAGCCCGAATATAAAACGGAACGCCACGCCAGCACCAGGAATCGCCTCCATGCCGAGCAACTGCTCGAACTTGTGCTTCTCCGTGAAAGTGAGGTTGGACATGGAAGCAACCTGAGCGCCGACTCCGGGGCCAAGACCAGAGAGGGGCCAGTTCCGAACTGGCCCCAGAACAACTAACTGGATTGGCATCAACAGCGATAAAGTCCCAGGGGTCTGGGGACAGAGTCCCCAGAAAATACTCCTCCTTTGCTATCGACTCATTTCGTCCGTTCCGCTCTCAAATAGATGCCCGCTCTTTCATCGGACACATGTATTCGCCCTCAACTTCTGCATGAGCCTATTCCGCTGATCGGGTGTCTCAATCATTATTCAGCCTCGAATGGGCTAACGAATTAAACGCGCTTACCCGTGTGTCGACGAAAGAGCCTGCCGCGCATTGCGCGGTTCGCGATAAACCTCCTGCTTGGTTAGCACCCACCAAGTTGCCTGGGCCAGGTGGCGCGCCACAGCCACCACTGCTTTCTGATGATTCTTTGCGCGCTTGATTCTTTGATACAGCCGTATCACGTGCGTTCCTGCGAGCCGATGCTGATTGATTACCACCAGATTGCCTGTTTCTACAAATGCCCACTTCATATTGCGGTTCACATTTCCGCAGACCTGTCCCATGCGTGTATGACCACCGCTGGAATGCACGCGTGGCACTAGGCCTGCGTAGCTCGCCAAGTGCGCCGCGGTAGGAAAGCGCTCCACCTTGCCGATCTCCAACATCAGAACCATGCTGAGAATCTTGCCCACGCACGGGAGCGTCTTCAGGAGATCGGCCTCCACGCTAATCTCCATAATGAGGCCGTTGGTGTATCGTAAGCAACCGGTGAACAGCATTTGCGGTAGAAACGGATTGCGTAAAAATAGTGGTGGATGCCTATGGCAGGGAAGGTTGACGAGTTGCTCCGAGCGGCAATCGAGCAGAAGCGCCTAATTCAGCTTATTTATAAGGAGAAGCCACGA